>Ga0210407_10000841_pt1 | contig 31663 bp, 36 predicted proteins | sample IncBWC27MmetaG_FD_150860 | JGI IMG/M metagenome (GOLD analysis project Ga0210407, IMG submission 150860) | Forest soil microbial communities from Barre Woods Harvard Forest LTER site, Petersham, Massachusetts, United States - Inc-BW-C-27-M | ecosystem: Environmental > Terrestrial > Soil >...
ACAAGTATCACGGCCGCGTCAAGGCGCTCGCAGATGCAGCGCGGGAAGCGGGGTTACAGTTCTAAATGTCGAAGCAACTATTGCGCGATAGCTTGTCGGTCCGGCGGAATCTGAATGTCAATCTTTCGGAGTTGAAGGATGACGTCATCGCCATCAACCGCGTCACCAAGGTCGTCAAGGGCGGCAAGAACCTGAGCTTCTCCGCGCTTGTCGTGGTCGGCGACAGCCGAGGCCACGCTGGATTTGGCATGGGCAAGGCTCGCGAAGTGCCCATGGCCATCAAAAAGGGCATTGAGCAGGCCAAGAAAAACTTGATCAAGCTCAACATGAAGGGCACCACCATCCCTCACCAGGTTACCGGATGGTATGGTTCGGCGCAGGTGCTGCTGAAGCCCGCGTCGGAAGGCACCGGCGTCATCGCCGGCGGCCCCGTGCGCAAGGTGATGCAAGTCGCGGGAATCACCAACGTGCTCACGAAGTCCATCGGCACGTCCAACCCGCACAACGTGGTCAAGGCCACCTTCGCGGCGCTGCTTAGCCTGAAGGACGTCGCCCACGTTGCGGAATCCCGTTCGAAGACAGTCGAAGAGGTCAGCGCCAAGTCGCCCCGCGGCGGCGAGAAGACCGAAAAAGAAAAGGCAGCAGGGGAATAATCCATGGCAGCCGAGAAAAAGGGCGCGAAGAGCGCCGGCAAAGTAAAAGTGAAGTGGGTGGTGAGTTTCATCAGTTGCACCGACGACATGCGGGCAACGATTCGCGGCCTCGGGCTGCGCAGATTGCAACAGGTGGTGGAGCGCGAAGACACGCCGGCGGTCCGCGGCATGATTCACAAGGTGCGCCACCTCGTGGAAGTGGTGGAGTAAGCGATGGCTGACAAGAAGAAGAAAAAGGCTGAACACAACACGGTTTCTCTCTCGAACCTCGGCCCCCCGAAGGGCTCGCGCAAGAAAAAAGTGCGCGTCGGCCGCGGCATGGGTTCGAAGCTCGGCAGGACCGCCGGTGCCGGCAACAAGGGACAAAAATCCCGCCGCGGCTATTCGCGCCGCCGCGGTTTTGAAGGCGGGCAGATGCCGTTGCATCGCCGCATTCCAAAGCGCGGCTTTCACAATCCGTTTGGCGTCTCCTATTCCGTCGTCAACCTCGAGGAACTCAACGTGTTCCCCGCGGGCGAGACGGTGACGCCGGATCTGCTGCGCGCGCACGGCTTCATCCGCCGCGCCACGGATCCCATCAAGGTTTTGGGCGATGGCGAGCTGAAGACCAAGCTCACCGTTCACGCCCATGCATTCAGCGCCACTGCCAAGGAAAAGATCACCAAGGCGGGCGGCTCATTCGAGGTTGTAGCGTAAGCGGGAGACGCGGGGAACCAGCATGAATCGTTTCATCCAGGCATTCGCGAATCTCTTCCGGATCGAGGATCTGCGGAACCGGCTGTTCTTTACGCTGGGGCTGCTGGCGGTCTACCGCCTCGGCGCGCACATCCCAACCCCGGGGATCAACGCCGAAGAACTCCGCCGGGTTATGGAGCAGGCAGCCGGTTCGGTCCTCGGCATCTTCGATCTCTTCAGCGGCGGCAATTTCCGTCGCGTGACGATTTTCGCGCTTGGCATCATGCCGTACATCACTTCATCGATCATCTTGCAGTTGATGACCGTGGTGTTCCCGTACCTGGAGCGATTGCAGAAGGAAGGCGAACTCGGCCGGCGCAAGATCACCCAGTACACGCGCTACCTGACTATCGTGTTAAGCATCGTTCAGGCGACCACAATTGCCAAGACCCTGGAGTCGCAGCCAAATTTGGTGTATCACCCCGGCTTTGGCTTTGTGGTGATGACGATTCTCACATTGACCACCGGTTCGGCGTTCATTATGTGGCTGGGCGAGCAGATCAGCGAGCGCGGCATCGGCAACGGAATGTCGCTGATCATCTTTGTGGGCATCGTAGTCGGTCTGCCGCGCGCTATCTTTGACCTCTACGAAAAAGTCAAGACGCAAGCATGGGGGGCATTTACACCGCTGGCTGTCATCCTACTGCTGGTCCTGATGATCGCGGTTGTGGCGTTTATCGTATTCGTCGAAGGGGCTCAGCGCCGCATCCCGGTGCAATACGCCAAGCGCGTCGTTGGCCGCCGCATGATGGGCGGTCAATCCACCTATCTGCCGTTGCGCGTGAATTCCGGCGGTGTGATTCCGCCCATTTTCGCAAGTTCGTTGCTGGCCTTTCCAGCGACCGCGGCGCTGATGCTGGGCTCCCGTTGGCCGTTTCTTAAGAGCGTTGAGAGAAACCTGGCGTGGGGCGAGCCGCTTTACACGGTCATCTACATTACGATGATCATCCTGTTCGCGTTTTTCTACGTCGGCATCGTGTTCAATCCGACCGAGCTCGCGGACAACATGCGCAAGAATGGCGGTTTCATTCCCGGCATTCGTCCAGGCCGCAGCACTTCGGAATATGTCAGCATGATCCTGAAGCGGCTCACCTTCATCGGGGCGATTTATCTCGCGCTGGTCTGCCTGCTTCCGGAATGGATGATCCGGGGGATTCACCTGAACCACCTGCCGTACTTTTTGGGTGGCGACTGGTTTGACCGGCATTTCCCGCAGTGGATCTTGAATGGTCTTGGCGTGAATTTCTATTTTGGCGGTACCTCGCTCCTGATCGTGGTGGGAGTGGCGATGGACACGGTGCAGCAGCTTGAGGCACAACTCGTCATGCGCAATTACGAGGGCTTTGCGCGAAAGGGCCGTCTGCGCGGCCGTCGTTAAGGGAGAGCAAGCGTGGCGCTGGAAGAGCGTCCCGTGGGAAAACTCGACCGCGCGGTGATTTTTCTGGGGCCTCCGGGCTCCGGGAAAGGCACGCAGGCGAAAGAGCTGGCCAGGCAGTATGGCGTACCGCATCTTTCGACTGGCGACATGCTTCGGGAGCATGTCAGCAAGGGCACTCCGCTCGGCTTGAAGGCCAAGCCGATTATGGAGCGCGGTGAGCTGGTGCCGGATTCGCTGGTGCTCAAAATGGTCGCCGAACGGATTGAGCGGCCGGACTGCGAGCATGGTTTCGTGTTCGACGGGTTTCCGCGAACGGTCGCCCAGGCAAAATATTTGGGCGAATTGCTCAGGCGGCAGGGTTTCAGGCAGCCGTTCGTGATTCACATGGTGATCCCGACTTCGGTCCTGATGAAGCGGTTGACCGGACGAAGGACCTGCAAGTTGGGCGGCGAGATTTATAATATTTACGAGCGCCCGCCGAAGGTCGAGGGGATTTGCGATAACGATGACGGCGAGTTGCTGCACCGCCCGGACGATCGCGAAGAAGTTGTGGCGCCCAGGTTGAACGCGTACGAGAAGCTGACCGCGCCCTTGGTGCAGTATTACCGGCGGTTCGGCGCGCTTCACGATGTGGACGCCAACCGCAGCGTGGACGAAGTGCGGCGGGAGATTTGTCAGTTGGTATCGAGCATGCGCGGGGCGCGGTGAAGAGATGGCGATTCAATTACGCAGCGCCGCTGAACTCGAAAAGATGTACCGCGCCGGCCAGGTGGTGCATGAAGTCTTGAACAAGCTTCGGGCGGAAGTAAAACCCGGAGTGACGACGATGGACCTCGAAAGAATTGCCGAGGGACTCATCGCCGGCCGGCCCGGTAAGGCCGCGTTCAAGGGGTATCGCGGGTATCCCTGCGTGCTGTGCACGTCGGTGAACAGCGAGATCGTTCACGGGATTCCCTCGCCGAAGCGCAAGTTGCGCGAAGGCGAAGTGGTTTCGATCGACTTTGGTATGGAGATCGACGGCTATTACGGCGATTCGGCCGTCACCGTGCCCGTGGGGAAAATCAGCCCGGAGCTGCAGAAGCTTCTGGATGTGACCCGCGACTCGCTGGACCGCGCGATCGACAAGATGCGCCCGGGCAACCGGCTGGGCGATGTCGGGCATGCGGTGCAGAGTTGGGTCGAGCAGCATGGCTTCTCGGTGGTGCGGGAGTTTGTGGGGCACGGCATCGGAACCAAGATGCACGATGAACCCAACCTTCCGAACTACGGCGAGCCGGGACGCGGGGCGCGTCTGCAGGAAGGCATGGTCATTGCCGTCGAACCGATGGTGAATGCCGGCCGCCCGGAAGTGCAGATGCGGGACGAGTGGGTTGCGGAAACCGCGGATGGCAGTCCATCGGCGCATTTCGAGCACACCGTCGCCGTCACAGCCAACGGCCCATGGATTTTGACCCGGCCGAAAGAAATGACCGGGCCATCGTGGTGAAAGAAGTAAGAAGTCGTAAGTTTTAAGTCATAAGTACAGATTGCTTGACTTAAGACTTAGAACTGAAAACTTATAACTCTGGGAGACTATGGCGAAGCAGCCGTTTGAAGAAAAGAAGAAAAGCGACTCCGGAAATTCCAAGGAGGACGCAATCGAAGTTATGGCCACGGTGATCGAGCCGTTGCCAAACGCGATGTTCCGCGTCGAACTGGAAAACAAGCACCAGGTCCTGGCGCATGTTTCCGGCAAGATGCGCAAGAATTTCATCCGCATCCTCGCGGGAGACAAGGTCGCGGTCGAGCTTTCACCCTACGACCTGACCCGCGGACGGATCGTCTACCGCTACAAGTAGTGGCGGGTTTTTGTAGGTGCCGGACTTCAGCCCGGCAGGACTACGAGGAGCAAGCAGTATGAAAGTACGGGCTAGCGTTAAGAAAATTTGCGACAAATGCAAGGTGATCCATCGCCGCGGTGTGGTTCGGGTAATCTGCACCAACCCGAAGCACAAGCAGCGCCAGGGATAGAAAAGTTTTTAGTTCATAGTTATTAGTCCTAAGTTAGGGATTCCGAAACTAAGGACTTGGAACTAATAACTGAATACAGGTTTCAGCTGGACAGGAGAAGCTATGGCACGTATCGCAGGTGTTGATCTTCCGCCGCAAAAGCGCCTTTGGGTCGGGCTAACGTCGATCTATGGGATCGGACAGGTGCGCGCGAAAACAATCGCCGAAAAGGCGAATGTGGATCCCACGAAAAAGATCCGCGAGCTCACCGAAGACGAAGTGAACCGCATCCGCACGGTCATCGAGCAGGAAGGCCGCGTGGAAGGCGATCTTCGCAAAGAGATCCAGATGAATATCCGCCGCCTGATTGAAATCCAGGCCTATCGGGGCATTCGTCATCGCCGCAATCTTCCCGTTCGCGGCCAGCGCACACACACCAATGCGCGCACCCGCAAGGGTCCACGCCGCGGAGCGGTTGCCGGCAAGAAACAGATTAAGGGCAAGAAGGGCTAAAACAGTATCCAGTAATCAGTTTTAAGTAATCAGTCCGGTCCGGGCCTTACTTAAAACTGAGAACTAAAAACTTGGAACTATCGGAGTCAATCGTGGCAAAAGAGCAGCAGAACACAGCGCCAGACGCCCAGCCGGCGAAACCGGCGGCGGCTGGCAACAAAAAGAAGAAGGAATTCAAGAAGAAGAAGGAACGCCGCACCGTTCCTCATGGATTGGCGCACATCTCGGCTTCCTTCAACAACACGCAGATCACCATCACCGATCCAGATGGGCGCGTGATCTGCAACTCTTCTGCCGGCTCGATCGGCTTCAAGGGCTCGCGCAAGGGCACGCCCTATGCGGCGCAGCAAGCCTCGCTGACCGCGGCCAGCGCGGCGCGCGACCAGTTCGGCATGAAGAGCGTGGAAGTGAAGATGAAGGGGCCGGGTTCGGGCCGCGAATCCGCGGTGCGCGCGCTGGCTGCCGCCGGCCTGCACATCGTGGCCATCCGCGACGTCACGCCGATTCCGCACAACGGCTGCCGTCCGCCAAAGCGCCGCCGCGTGTAACGAGTTTTAAGTTCTAGGTTTTTAGTAATAAGTAAAGAATCGGCGCATCCGTTCCGACGAAACTTACGACTTAAAACTACAAACTAAGAACTAAAAAGTTTTTGCGAAGGGAGAACAGAAGTTGGCAAGACACCGAGATGCAGTCTGCCGCCTGTGCCGTCGGGAAGGGCAGAAGCTGTTTTTGAAGGGGCTGCGTTGCTTCACGGACAAGTGCGCGATTGAGAAGCGTAACTTTGTACCGGGTCAGCATGGGCAGTCACGGCGACCGAAGATTGCGGGTTACGGCCTGCAACTCCGCGAGAAACAGAAAGCCAAGCGCACGTACGGGCTCCTCGAGCGCCAGTTCCGCAACTATTTTCACAAAGCGGAGCGCGCCAAGGGTCCGACGGGCGAAAACCTGATCATCATGCTGGAGCGCCGCCTCGACAACGTCGTCTGGCGCGCGGGACTTGCGTCCTCGCGGGCCCAGGCCCGCCAGCTGGTGCTCCACGGCCATGTCCGGATCAACGGGAAGAAGGTCAACATCCCGTCGTACCAGGTCAACGTGGGCGAGGATGTGGCGATTAAGGACAAAATGCACGAGAACACCATGGTGCTGGAAGCGCGCAATGTTGCTCAAAGCCAGAATTCCGTGCCGTGGCTCGAGCAGGATCGCGAGCACTTCAAGGCCAAGGTCGTGGCGCTGCCAAAGCGCGAGGACATGCAGACGCCGCCGATCAACGAACAGCTGATCGTCGAACTGTATTCGAAGTAAGGACCGTGTGGCGGCCGGTCTTTAGACCGGCCGCCACACAAAAGCATCAAAGGTATTGGGCCCGATGTAATCGGGCCAGAAGGAAGGAACACGATGTGGAAGGGATTTCAGAAACCGAAGCGTCTCGCGCCGGAGCTCGAATCGCTAACCGAACGGTATGGCCGCTTTTCCGCCCAGCCGTTTGAGCGCGGTTGGGGCACCACGGTTGGAAACGCACTGCGTCGCGCGCTCCTCAGCTCCATCGAGGGCGCGGCCATCACCGCGGTGAAAATCGAGGGCGTGTTGCACGAGTTCTCTTCGATCCCCGGTGTGGTTGAGGATGCGACCGACATCATCCTGAACCTCAAGCAGGTGCCCATCAAGCTGAACAACGATCTGCCGAAAACGATTTACCTGAACGTTGAGCAGCCCGGCGTGGTCACCAGCGCCCAGATCGAGGAAGATGCGGATTTCGCCGTGCTCGACAAGAGTGTGTACATTGCCACCGTCAGCGAAGGCGGCAAGCTGCAGATTGAAATGCGCGTCAAGAACGGCCGCGGCTACGTCGCCGCCGACCGCAACTACGATGAAGACCTGCCCATCGGCTACATCCCGGTGGACAGCGTTCATTCGCCCGTGCGCAAGGTCAACTACTCCGTCGAATCGGCGCGCCTCGGGCAGATGACCGACTACGAAAAGCTCATGATCGAAGTCTGGACCAACGGCGCCATCACCCCGCAGGACGCCATCGGTCTTGCCGCCAAGCTGGTGAAGGATCACATGATTATCTTCATCAACATCGACGAGCCGCCTGAAAACATCGAGATGCCGCAGGACACTGTTCACGATCCGCGGCTCGAGCACCTGGACCGCTCCGTCGAAGAGCTGGAGCTTTCCGTGCGCAGCTACAACTGCCTGAAGAACGCCAACATCCAGACCATCCGCGAACTCGTGCAGAAGAGCGAAAACGAAATGCTGAAGACCAAAAACTTCGGCCGGAAATCGCTCAACGAGATCAAGGATATACTGGTGAAGATGGGCCTCAGCCTGGGCATGAAGTTCGACGAGCACGGCCGCATCATCTGGCCGCCGCTCCCCAGCCAGACCGCCCCGCCAACCAGCGACGAAACCATCGGCCTCTAATGGCCGGGCCTGTAGTGGCCGGTCTTCAGACCGGCCATCACGGCCCAAAGCGGTCCCGACCCGGTCGGGACCCAGATTTTGTAGAGGCCGTCCGCCGCAGGCGGATGGCCTCTAGAGCAGGAAATTAGCAGCGGCCCCGACCCAGTCGGGGCCAAGCCGCAGGAACAAAGGAACAACGCATGCGACACTTGAAGTCGGGATCGAAGCTTGGACGCAATCCGTGGCACCGGCGCGCGACCCTGCGCAACCTGGTCACCAATTTGTTTGAGCACGGCCGCATCACCACCACACTCACCCGCGCCAAGGCCACGCGCCCCGTCGCCGAAAAGATCATCACCCTCGGCAAGCGCGACACCTTGCAGGCGCGCCGCCAGGCCGCGGCTTACCTCATGACGCCCGCCATGACCCAAAAGCTCTTCAGTGAAATCGCCCCGAAGTTTGCCGATCGCGCCGGCGGCTACACACGCATCATCCACGCCGGTAATCGCGTGGGCGATAACGCGAAGGTGGCCATTCTTGAACTCGTCGGTTACGAGTTCAAGAAAAAGGAAAAGAAAGAAAAGAGCAAGGTCGAACAGGCGGTCGAAGCCAAGAGCTAAGCCCCGCCTCCGCAATGATTCCACAGCCCGCACAGGGAAACCGGTGCGGGCTTTTTGTTTTTTCACCCTCTCGGCCCCTGGATGACCAGGAAGCTAAGTTCTCTTGGGGCGAAGGAGGCTTCCGGTTCATTGACTCCGGCGAAGCTTTTGGTCAAATTGGTTCAAGGTCATACCGCTTTCCCCTCAGGCGCCTGCCGTTGCTTGCCCAAAATTCGAGCCGGCGAAGGCCAGGGTGGCGGCTGGGCCCGGCCAGGGCGGGGGTACATTTTTGGAAGAGTACCATTGACGTGAGCATGCCATGGGTTTAGCTTTTAAGTCGGCCCCCCGGACTGCAATTTCCCGCGTGAGGTATTCCATGGCCTTGTTAACCCCCGAACAAACGATTTCGCAGCTTAAAATGATGGAAGATCGCTGGGCCAGCATGCGCTCTCACCCGCGTGCGACCGCCAGCCTCCGCTTGCGCCTCGAATGGGATGAAGGCGCAGCTCGCCGCACCGCGAACGGACTGACCGTCGACGTCAGCCATTCCGGCTGCATGGCCGTCGTGGGCGCGGACGTCCCGCTCCGCCGGCAAGTTCGACTGGTGCTCCCCGAAACGGGTCGCAGCGCGCATGGCGAAGTAGTCTGGCGCGGCCACGAAGCCTGGGAAGTCGGCATCGCTCTCGCGGAACCCGACTCAGGGTTCTGGGGCGTAAAGATATAACAGTTTCTCTAGCGGCAACCGGCGGGCGGCGCGCAATCTGCGTGCCAGCGCTTCTCGTATTTCCGCAGCCCGATACCCTCCATCAAAAACTCAAGCAGCTGCTACTCCACTAGAATACGGCCGCACTGGCGGAGATGTTGCGCGCGTGGATCTCAGTTTTTGGCCTGCGCCGGAGTTGCCGCTGCCGGATGCGGGAGTTTCGCGAAGTTCTTCACATGGGCGCGAAGGCCAAAGTTCGGGGTAATCTTGGAATATCCCGCCACGAGCTGGTCGCGATAGTGGTCCTGACTCCAATCGAGCGGCTCGTCTGAATCCAGATTCACTACGGTCAGGTCGGCGCTCTGCATCGTGAGCTTCCCTAATCGCACGGGGCTTCCTTGGAAGCTCATGTAACTGACCGCATCGTTCGCCGAGGCGGGCTTGGCTCCATCACCAAAGATGGTGACGATGGAATTTTCCCCAATCAAGATCGCGGAAACTTTTCCTTTGATATGGGGCGCCGGCAACAGCACCCCCAAATCCATCAACACATCGTTCTTCTCCGTAACCATGCCGGGAATCTTGCTGGTGCTCACCAAACTGGCCAGCTCGATGCCGAGCTTGTCCATCATCCCCTTCACCGGAACATGCAGAGCCTTAAGCTTCTCGGCGCTTACCCGGATGCGGCCGTCGGAAGTGGCAGTGAGAACGGCCGAGGTTTCAAACGGAATGTCGCCTTTGGTGCGCAGCCTTCCTTTAATGCGCAGGCGGTCTTTATCAATGGAAATGGAAATGTTTTTCAACGGGGAATCACTTCCGGCAAACACGTGAGTATTCAGGATCGAGGCCATGGCCTGCGGAGTAATCGATATTCTTCCGTCGGCAACGTGTACCTCGAACGAGGTCTTGTCATCAAAAACGGGCATCTCGTTCTTACCGGTAGGATACATTTCCCCGGACAGGGATTCGACGTGGGCGGCAGCCTCGTCCGTGAGGTGAAACATCACGTTGCGCATCTCGGTCTTCACGCCGTGCCCGCTCGGCGGCGTAGCACTTGCCGGATTTTCCGCCGCGGGAACAGGACTGGGCGTTTCCGTCGGCGCGGGTGGTTTTGAACCCGCTTCCCTCTGCGGCGGGGAAGACTTGGAACACCCCGTCACGCTAAGGGCCAGCAGGAAAAGCCCCGCCATCTTCATTTTCTTGGTCACGGATCCGCCTTGGTAATTTGGCTCGCAAGCTCAACTCTTCGGGAATGGCCGGTGGGCGGAGAATCCGTCGATCCCGTTTACCTCGAGCGCCGAGGCGCTCTGGAAGCAATCACCATAGTACAACTCTCACGCGCATTCAGGACACGAGCATTAGAGGGTGGCCACGGCGGCGCGGGCGCGCAGCTTGCGGTCCCAGATCACCGGCTCCACATGGCCCACCAGAAAAATCCACGAAGCGGCGCTGGCAAACGCCACCCCCGCCACGATTACGAATGCCCAATAAAAATGCCCGGTTCGCTGCAAAACATATCCCGTGACCGCTGGCGCCACCATGCCCGACATATTGCCAAAGAAACTCTGAAATCCCACCCAGCGCCCCGTGGCTCGTTGCCCCGCAAGCGTCTGTGTGATCGCCCAGATGTTGGAAGCGGAGATGCCGAACGACACGACCCCAAGGATCATCAGGGCAACACAAAACTCGGGCCCGCTGACCACCGCCAGAGCCAGGAAAATCCCGCTCAGCCCGATTCCTCCGCCTGTAAACGCCTTCCGCACCATCGATGGCGTCGCTCCCGCCGCAATCCACCGGTCGGCCAGCCACCCGGAAAGCGTGCAGGCCATTGCCGCCAGCAGGTAGGCGATCCCGCCGATCTTCGCCATCTTGTCCATGGAAAAGCGGCGCTCGCGCACCAGATAAAACGGCAGCCAGGTAATCAGGAAATAGTTCACGTAGTTTCCGCAGAACAGGCCGATGCACGTTCCCCAGGCCGAGCGCAGCAGCAGAAACTCGAAAAGATTCGGCGCGCCCGCTGTTTCCGCCTGTGCGGCGTACTGTTTTTTCGGCATCCACTTGAGCCACGGCAAAATCCACAACATGCTCGCGAGTCCAAGCACGACGAAGAACGGACGCCACCCGAACCGCGCCATCAGCAGCCCGCCAAAAAGCATCCCGAATCCCGGCCCCAGCAGCAGCCCCGAAGCCAGCACCGAATTCGCCACGCCGCGATGCTCCTCCTCGAAGTTCAGCGCAATGATCTTGTTGTACGAGGGATAGCTCGCCGCCTCTCCCATCCCCAGCAGTAGCCGCAGCACAAACAGCGCGGCAAAGGTGTGCACGATGCCGGTCGCAGCCGTTGCGGCGGACCAGAGTAGAAATGCGCAGGCGAAGACCCAATTAACATTCAGCCGGTCCACCAGCCAGCCGTAGAAAAGATGCAGGCACGCATAAGTCCAGAAAAACGCCGAAAGCAGCACGCCAAGCTGCGCCGCCGAAATCCCCAGCTCGTCCTTCAACATCGGCGCGGCAATCGAAAGGTTGCCACGATCGATGTAATTGATAAACACGGAAATGGCCAGCAGGAAAATGACAATCAGAAGTGTGCCGGGGATGCGCGTGCGCTCGGCTGGCCGGGATGTGGGCATGAAGAGTTGGCCACATCTTCTCCAGACAGGCTGTGTTTTGCAACGTGTTTCCGCGAGATTTACCGCGAGTCTTTTGTTGTGCGGTCGAGTGCTGTGGGGTAGGGTGCCGCGCGGTCAGGCGATGCGCGTGTGGTGGGAGTTGCGCGGCAGGAGATCTCCCGCCGTGGTGCTGGCGCTGCGCTGACCGGCGGGAGCGCTCTCTGATGAAGGGACTAGGAGTGGGCGGCGGGCCTGCGCTTCGAACGCCTTCCGGTGTGCCGCCACCTGGCGGGCGATGGCACGGCGCTTGTCGCCCCAGGTCCATTGGAAGAGGACGTAAATCATGAAGTCGATTCCAAGAATGCAAAGAGCAAAGAATACGGTGAGGCCCATCGTTTCCAAGCCAGGACGGGTGAGGCCCTGCCTCCATTGGAGACAGGATCGAGGAGCGGGCTTTGAAAAGTCCTGAGGAGTTCGTGAGGAAGTCGTTAGGGAGAGGTGGCGTGTGACGAGTGACCAGTACAGACCGGGCCACCCACCCCTCCTCCCTTTCACATACTTTTAATGTTCCATCTCGGAATAAATCTCTGCCCCACGAGGTCCTAGCATCTTGTAAGAGGCTTTCTCCAATTCCGGGAAAGTGGTTTGAGGAGAAAGCTCAATCCTGCATGGGAATGGTGTGCACCATGACGCATAAATGGCTTTCGGTTGCTGTCTTACTCGTGGGTGTAATGGTGATCGGTCTCGCCGGTATCGCGCAGCAGGCTCCTGCCGAGGCGCCTGCCGGCTTTGACACCCCGACGCTCGCCCAAAACCACGGCTCGCAGAGCAGCAGCAACGGTATCGCGGAACCCCCAGGCGACACCTATGCCCTCGATCAAACCAGTTTCGAACAAGATCACGACGCCAGCACCGGGCTGGGCCCGGTATTCAATGCCAGAGCCTGCGCGGACTGCCATCAGAATCCCGTCAGCGGCGGAGCAAGCCAGTTCACGGAGGTTCGCGCCGGCCACCTCGATGCCAACGGCAATTTTGTCGCCGCAACCGTCCCCATAAACGGCGGCGCAAACACCATCGCCAACCGCTCCATCATCAATGACCGCGCGCTGATTCCTCAGGCTCAGGAGCACATACCGGATACCGAAAACATTCGAGCATTGCGCGCCGCTCTCAACACTTTGGGAGACGGATTTATCGAGGCCATCGACGATAGTACCCTCCAGTCTCTCGCTCAACACCAAATCGCAGTCAGCGAAGGCCGCATTCATGGCGAAGCCGTCGAAGTTCCTGTTCTCGAATCGCCCGGACAATCCCGCATCGGACGCTTTGGTTGGAAGGATCAGCACAGCAGCTTGCTCTCCTTCATCGGTGACGCCTATCTGAATGAAATGGGAGTCACAAATCGCCTGCGTCCCAAGGATGTGACCACCGTCGGCAAGATCACCACGGATCCCGAGGATGTCCCGGACAATCTCGGCCTGGTGGACATCGACCATTTCGCTCAGTTCATCCGTGGCACGAAGGTGCCGCCGCGCGATACGGTTCTTGCCACAACAGCCGCTGCCCAGGCAGGCCAAAATTTGTTCGAGAACATCGGTTGCTCCACCTGCCATGTCAGCTCCATCGTCACCGCTCCTGCTGGAACGGTCATTAACGGCGGAGCTTTCACTGTACCGGAAGCCTTGGGAAATAAGATCATTCATCCTTACAGCGACTTCCTGCTCCACGACATCGGAACCGGCGACGGCATCGTTCAGAATCCGCCGCAGGATACCGCCAACAAATTGCGTACCGTGCCGCTGTGGGGACTCCGCACGCACCCTCGGCACATGCATGATCTCAAATCCTTGACGTTGGAGAACGCCATCGAACGTCACGCCGGCGAGGCCGAACACGCAAGGAATCGCTTCCGGGATTTAAGCCCTCAGGACAAGCAATCGCTTCTTACGTTCTTGAACTCTCTGTAGAAGGCGGGCCAGAAAACCCAAGAGGGCGGGGCAAGCCCCGCCCCTACAAAGGACGGAGAGCGGGGCCACCCTTCCTTCGTCAGGGCAAGCACTGAAAGTAGCCGCTACGCGTTAGATTAGTGCGTTGGCTGGGCGGAGGTTTTGTCGACTACTACTGAGCCGGATTTCATTACCCAGCGGACATTTTTGATGGCGACGTCGATGTTGGAGAGGGGGTCGCCTTCGACGGCGACGAGATCGGCGAAATAGCCGGGGGCTACGGCGCCGAGTTCGGTGGGTTTGCCGAGGAGTTCGGCGGCGTTGGTGGTGGCGGTGCGCAGGGCTTGCTCGGGAGTCATGCCTGCTTTGACGAACCAGCCGAGTTCGCGAGTGTTTTCCCCAAACATGGTGTAAATGGCGTCGGAGCCCATGGCGAATTTCACGCCGGCTTTGTGGGCTTTGCGCGCGGTTTCAAGATTGCGTTCGATGAACGCTTTCGTCTTTTCCTGAAGTCCATTCGCGTAACCAATCTTCTGCCAGTTGTCCAGGTAGTAGCGATTGTGGTCGATGGTCGGCACGTAAAACGTCCCGCGCCGTGCCATTTCCTGGATGGTGGCGTCGTCCATGTCGGTGGCGTGTTCGAGCGAGTCGGTGCCGGCGCGGACGGCATCGCGCGCGCCATCGGGTCCGTAAGAATGGATGGCGATTTTTTTGCCGAACTGGTGCGCGGCGTCAACGGCGGCTTTGATCTCGTCGTAGGAGTAGGTTTGGAAGCCGGTGACGTCATCGTCCGTGCCGGTAGAGGCGTAGAGCTTGATGACATCTGCGCCGGCACCGACTTGTTGGCGGACGACGCGGAGAACTTCGGGGACGCCATCGGCGATCCCGCCCGCGGGAGGATTGAGGCCGGGCTTGTAGGGCGTGCTGGTGACGGTGAGTCCATAGCCGCAGACGAACATGCGCGGGCCGACCATCTCACCGTGGTTGATGAGGTCGCGCATGGCGATGTCCATGTATTGATCGGAGCCTAGATCACGGACGGTGGTGACGCCGGCCTCGAGCGTGCGGAGCGCTCCTTTGCGGGCGAGGAAGACTTCGACGGCGGGAGGATTGGCGGTGAGCTGCTTGAGCATGGGCCGGCCGGGAGTTTCGTCGGTGTAGATGGTCATGTGAGTGTGGACGTCGATGAGGCCGGGGAGGCCGGTGAATTTGGAGAGGTCGATGATTTGCGTTTTGGGAGGGATGTCGGAGGGACTGGTGGTGATGGATTTGATTTTGTCGTCTTCGATGAGCACGATGGCGTTGGTCCAGAGCTTGCCGCGGGCGTCCCAGAGCTTGCCGAACTTTATGGCTTTGAGGGATTTGGAGGGAGCGGGGGTTTGCGCGAGGGAGAAGGTTGGAAGAAGGAGAGAGATGCTGAGCAGGATTCGTGAGAGTTTCATTGAATGGGGTTCCTGGAACTTATTTTGTGAATTACGAGCGAGAGATGTTTTTAGTTCATTCACGGGAGGAAAGCAACGGGGAGAATGGGGACAGCGGGCGCGGGCGGGATATACTCACCGCTGGACGGCAGATGATGCGCGCTGCGGTGGGATGGCGCGAATTGAGGGGCGACGATGGACTTTCCTAGCTTTGATTTGACGGGGCAGGTGGCGCTGGTTACCGGAGCGGCGCGGGGATTGGGACGCGCGATTTCGCTGGCGCTGGCGCATGCTGGCGCGGACGTGGCGCTGGGGTTGCGCGATGTGAAGGCAGACAGCGGATTGGCGGCGGAGATACGCACGCTGGGGCGGCGGGCGTTGCCGCTGCAGATGGACATGACCAGGCTGGAGCAGGTGCAGTGGGCCGTGGCAGAAACGGCGAGAGAGTTTGGCCGGCTGGACATCCTGGTGAACAACGCGGGGTTGGGGCCGGAAAATCCGGCGGAGAAGGTGCGCGAGGAAGATTTTGATTTAACGGTTGCGGTGAATTTGAAAGGAACATTTTTTGCGAGCCAGGCGGCGGGGCGCGTAATGATCCGGCAGGGAAGCGGAAAGATCATCAACATGAGTTCGCAGGCGGGATTCGCGGCGTTGCCGACGGAATCGATTTATTGCATGACGAAGGCGGCGATTGCGCATTTGACGAAATGCCTGGCCGTGGAGTGGGGCAAGCACGGCATTACGGTGAATGCGGTGGCGCCGACGTTTATCCGCACGCCTGGGACGGAGGCGGCGCTGGCGGATTCGGCATTTCGCGCGGACACCATCGAGCGGATTGCGGGGTTGCACCGGATTGGGGAACCGATGGAGGTGGCGGGGGCGGTGGTGTTTTTGGCTTCGCCGGCGGCGTCGTTGATTACCGGGGAGACGATATTGATTGATGGTGGATGGACGGCGCGGTAGGGGAAAAGTGATGCGTGGCCCGTGTTCCGTGAAGAGAAGAGCCGGCGTTCAAATCTAATTTTGTGAAGCGGATTAGGTTGAGGTCCTTCGCGCATCCATATCGGATGCGCTCAGGATGACAATTAAAAAAATTAAGAGACCCACACGCAAAGACGGCGTGTGGGGCACCCAGGTCGGGCAAAGGCGCCCGCCTCAGAAGGCGGCCGCTACAAAAGCTTATTCGAAGTGGATCAGGACGATTTCGGGGGCGGTGCAGACGCGCAGGGGCGGGCCCCAGGTGCCGGCGCCGCTGGAGGTGTAGACGAGGAGATCGCCGAAACGCTTGAGGCCGTAGGTGTAAGCGCCGAAGATGCGCGAGGTGAACCAGGTGAAGGGGAAAATTTGGCCGCCGTGGGTGTGACCGGAAAGCTGCAGCGAGATGCCCTGCTTTTCGGCGATGGGCAAACTGTGCGGAACGTGGGAGAGCAGGACGCTGGCGCGGGAGCGATCGAGATCGGCGTTGGCGAGGATGGAGCGGAAGCGCTCGGGATTCGCGGAGTCGTGATACGGAACGCCGAGGACTTGGAGGCCGTCGAGATTGACGGTTTCGTTGTTGAGGACACGGATGCCGGAATTGCGAATGGCGCTCAGGTAGCCGTTGGAGTCGGAGAATTCGTCGTGGTTGCCGGTGACGAAGTAGGAACCGAATTTGGGTGAGAGCTGGCGCCAGGGAGAGACGAGACGAGGGGCATCGACGTGGGTGCCGTCGAACATATCGCCGCTGATGAAGACGACGTCGGCGCGAAGCTGGCGAAGCTTGGTGACGATGCGGGAGATGAAGTTGCGGCCCTTGATGTGGCCTAGATGCATGTCGGTGACCAGAGCAGCAACACGTCCGCGCCAGGAGGCGGGCAGGCCGGGGAGTTTCACGGTGACGCGCTTGATGCGAAGAGTGGCGGCGTTCGCGAGGCCGTAGAGGGTTGCGAGAACGGCGAGGCTGAAGGAAAAGAGCGCTATGCCGGATTGGCTGAAGGGGAGATTGAAAACAATTGTGAAGCCGACTGCGACCCAGGAAAGCGCTGCGGCGGCGAATGCGAAATTCACGAAGCCCAGCCAGACGCTGGCGAGGCGATAGTAGGCGCGCACGGGGCGATTGAAGAAGCGGTGCGCGAGGAGCGAAGACGCGAGGAAGCTAACGGAGAGAATGGCGAAAGAGATTTGGAGAAGGAGGAGCCACGGTTGGCTAGGCGCGCCGGTGAGGGCGACCCAGGTTTCGTAGATGAAGAGATGGACCAGGAGAAGAATGGATTGAATGATAGAGATGGCTACGGCGATTCGAGAACTCAAGCGCGGACTCCCTGCCGGCGGATGGTTGCCGGCGCATGGTGATTGGATGTGTCGGGAGGCGAGTTGGGTATTTGGGGAGGGTGGCCAGTGCCCAGCGACCAGTGGCCGGTGGGGAGGGGAAGCAAGCGGTGACAATTTAGTGAGGGAAAGTCCCTACTGAAATTGGCGCGCGGAAAACATCGCAGGCTGAAGACTTTGCTACGGGGCCGACCTGAAGGTCGGCCACTACAGGTTACTCCATGCGGTAGTTGGGGGCTTCCTTGGTGATGACTACGTCGTGGACGTGCGATTCGCGGAGGCCGGCGGCGGTGATGCGGACGAATTTGCTTTTCTCGGTGAGTTCTTTCAAGGTGCGCGCGCCGACATAGCCCATGCCGCTTTTGAGGCCGCCGACGAGCTGGTCGGTGAGGCCGCCGAGAGGACCTTTGTAGGCAACGCGTCCTTCGACGCCTTCGGGAACGGATTTGCCGCTCTCCGTGGAGTCCTGAACGACGGAGTAGCGATCCGAGCCTGCGTTCATGGCGCCTGTGGAGCCCATGCCGCGGTAAGACTTGAAGGTGCGGCCCTGATAGAGAATCGTTTCACCGGGAGCTTCTTCGGTGCCGGCGAAAAGGCTGCCGATCATGACGCAGGAAGCGCCAGCGGCCAGGGCCTTGGTGATGTCGCCGGAATATTTGATGCCGCCGTCGGCGATGATCGGAACGTCGGTGCCTTTTGCGGCTCTGGAGGCTTCCACGATGGCGGTAATTTGCGGAACGCCGGCGCCGGTGACGATGCGCGTGGTGCAGATGGAGCCGGGACCGATGCCGACTTTCAGGCCGTCGATGCCGAGGGCGATGAGATCCTTGGCGGCTTCGTAGGTGGCGACGTTGCCGGCGACGATTTGCATTTCGGGCAGGCGGTGGCGAATGGCCTTGATGGCTTCCATGACGCGTTCGGTGTGGCCGTGGGCGGTGTCGACGGCGAGGACGTCGGCTTTGGCCTTGGCCATTTCGACGGCGCGTTCGAGGAAATCGCCCGTGGCGCCGACCGCAGCGCCGACAGTGAGGCGGCCGTGGTCGTCTTTCGCGGCGCGGGGATATTCGAGTTTTTTCTGGATGTCTTTTACGGTGATCAGGCCTTTGAGGTTGAAATCCTGGTCTACGACTAGAAGTTTCTCGATGCGGTGCTTCTGGAGAATTTTTTCGGCTTCTTCGAGAGTGGTGCCGACGGGAACGGTGACAAGATTGTCCTTGGTCATCACCTGGCCGACGAGTTGAGTGTGATTTTTTTCGAAGCGGAGGTCGCGATTGGTGAGGATGCCGGTGAGTCGAGTTCCGCGAGTGACGGGGAGGCCGGAGATGCGGTACTTGGTCATGATTTCGAGGGCCTGGCGGAGGGTGATGTCGGGAGAAATGGTGACAGGGTCGACGATCATACCGGATTCGGAGCGCTTGACCCGGTCAACTTCCTCGAACTGCCGGTCGATGGGGAAATTGCGGTGGATGATGCCGATGCCGCCCTGGCGGGCGATGCCGATGGCGAGGCGCGATTCGGTGACGGTGTCCATGGCGGCGGAGGCGAGGGGAATGTTGAGGGCGAGTTTGCGGGTAAATTTCGTGGTGGGGTCGACTTCGGTCGGCAGGATGGAGGATTTGCCGGGGAGGAGGAGAACGTCGTCGAAGGTAAGAGCCTCGGGGATGGGACCATCAATCATGGGCGCCTCTTGTATTTGAATTTGTTGCGGGACGGCCAGCGCGATGGAGAGAGAGGGCTGGCGGCCAGAAACAGCGCAGCCCAGCGGGTGGCCACTGGGCTGGAGGATGAGTTCAACAGATCGAAAAATTGCGTCACGGTGAAACTTCTATTTTAGGGGTGGAGGAGGCTTGGGTCAAGTAAGGCCCGGAAAAGCGTGGATTTTCGCTCAATTTTTGGTGGAAGCGTACAGTCTGGCGTAGACGTCCTGGAGGTAGCGCCCAAGTTGCTCGTTGCGGCTGGGGTCGGTGGATTTCTGGAGCATGGTGCGAAGGATGGGCTCGAGGAAGCGGTTGTACTTGGCGAGGGTGAACTGATCGTTGGCGGCGAAGGCGGATTCGACGGCGTGCTCGGTGGCGGGAGTGATGAGTTCGAGGCGGCCGACGAAGACGCGGGTGGTCGCGGCTGGCCCAGGCGTGACGCGGAGCGGGAGGATGGAGTCGATGAAGCGGCGAGGGACGATGTAGATGAGGCGAGAGCCTTCCTCGAACCAGGAGTTTCTCCAGGTTTCGAGCATGGAGTGGGCTTCGTCGGGGAAGAGACCTTGTGAGATGAGAATGCCTTCGAGATCGGTAGAAAGGGAATCAAGCGAGGCGGAGAGTTCCGGAAGGGCGTAGGCGGCTTGGTCGCGGATAGGGCCGAGCATGCGGTAGCCAAGTTGCGCTCCGCGGCGCTCGAAAAGAATAGCGGCGGGAATTTCTTCGGGCAGTTGGTTTTGCAGATGGACAGTGGAATCGGCGGCTACGGTGGCGTTGACGGAAACGGAGAACGCGGAGACGCCTCGATAGAAGAGGAATTTTTCGCGCTGCGGGCCCGAAGACGTTTCGACGAAGAGAGAGGAAGAGGAAGTGTTGCGCGCGGCGAAGTAGTGGTTTTTGGAATTGTCAGTTGGGAAATCGGAGAAGCCGTGCGGTTCGATGTGAACGGAGTTCCAGGCGATGGTGCCGGGAGATTTCTTGTTGTAGAGCGAGTAATCGCGAGTGGTGAGGGCGGGATTCGCGGAGTCTGCGTGGGGATACCACTCGGTGATGAGGCCTTTGGCGAAGGAGACATTGACGGAGACGGTGGTTTCGCCTGGGGAATAGAAATAGAGGACGGGAGTTTCCATGCGCACGGTGCCGCGTAGGCCGCCCTTGAATGCGACACTGCGGAAGTGTTCGACGAAGGAAGGCAGGTCGGTGGAACCGGTCAGAGGAAGCCAGTCCACGGAGAGGCCGTCGGGGCCGGCGATGGAGGTGAAGGTACCCCATTCGTGGACGGTGAGATCGTTTTCGGGGAGCTGTCTTGCGTTGGCGTGACGCAGGAAGAAGGAGAGGGCGAACAAAAGCACGGCGGCGAAGATGGGGTGGGATGAGCGATTGATGTTCATGGAGTTTTCTCCTTGCGGATGGAATGCGCGTTCGGTGTGGAAGACGCTAGAGTGGTGCCGAGTGTTAGCGATTGAGAAGGAGAAGATCTCACAGCAGAGGAAGAATGAGGTTCACAGAGAACGGGGAGAATTGCGAGGATGCGTGGTGTCCGGAAGCGGATCGGGAGCTAGGGTGCTTGTTTGAGGAGAGACTGTTTTTTCTGGAGCAATTGTTGGGAGTTGGGAGACGGTTGCGGCGAGGCGGATTGTTCCCAGAAGCGCCAGACGGAAATTTCACCAAGGCCGAGGGAGTTCCACCAGAGATCGAGCATCGATTGATCGAGATTGAGAATTCCGCTACGAGTGACGCCTGCAGGAGGAGGAACGAGGGCGGCGAAACGCGTATAGACCTGGGCGCGCTCGGGGTCAGTGGCGCGGTAGAGAAGATGCCAGAGGGAGAGGGCGTCACGAACGCGGGCTTCGGAAAGGATGCTGGCGAGCGCAGCGTTTCGGGCGGGAGAATCTTGTGAACTGGAATCGAATTGCGCGATGGCTTCGCGGAAAGCCGGCGTCGCGTCCTCGAAATATGGAATACCGGGGCCGACTTCGGGGCGCGTGGAGCACATCGCGCCGGCGGGGATGAAGGAGTCGCGCCCGTTGAGATGAAAGCCGACCCAGCCGAGGGTGGTGCGCAATGTGCCGGAACCATCGGGCGCGACATGAAGCGTGTAGGCGCAGCCGAGATCGGTGGCAACGGCAGAAGGCGTGTCGACGACGAATGTGCCGGGAGGAGCCCAGATCGCTGCGTGAATGGTGCCGACGTCGAGTTGAATGCGCTTGCGAGTCGGATCGGTTTGCAGGAGGCGCACACGAGAGTTGGGATCGATACGAATTTCGCCGAGATCTGCCTGGGAGAGGGAAGCGCGGGAATTGCCGTTGGTGGTGATCGTTTGGCCCACACGTAGCTTCGCGGGGGTTTGATTGGCGGCGATTTCTTTCGTGCCGATTTGCGGCGCGCCCTGAAGATTGGCGACATCCCACGAGGGGCCGGTGTCGGGCGCGTGTTTCGGTCGCAGCGAAACAAAGAGGGTGAGGCCTAGTGCAAGAAGAATCGCGGCAGCGGCGGCGAGGCGAGGCAGCCAGGGCATTTGAAGGAGCAGGCCGCGAAATTTGCGGGACGCGGCAGGAATCTCGGCCGGGAGAACAAGCGCGCCGTCGGCTTGGCGAAAATCGGAGAGGAGCGATTCGAGGCGCTGGATTTCGGGGTCGGGCGTGCCCGAGGCGTCCCACAGATAGTTTTCGCTCATCATTTTTTCGTTTTCAGGATTGGTTGGTTTTGTGGTCATAGCGCACCCCCAGTGGGTGGCGAAGCCTTGCGGCCAAGAATTTCGCGGAGTTGCAGCATGCCCCGATGAAGATTGACGCGGATGGAGCCGTGGGTGAGGCCGGTACGGGCGGCGATTTCGGGGCCGGTCATGCCTTCGACGAGGCGAAGAATGAGGGGCTCGCGGTAGGCGTCCGGGAGCGAGCGAATCGCGTCGAGCACCGCGTGGGCCTCGACACTGGAGTGAGAGGAATGTCGAGTGGAAGGAGCGGGCTGCTCGGTTAGTGCGGAGGCGGATTCCTCGTCGAATTCGTCGTTGGGTTTGGCGCGGCGGTGAAAATCGGTGGCGCGGTTACGAGCGATGGAGGCGAGCCATCCGGGAAAGCGCGAGACTTCGCGAAGAGTGCTGAGGCGCGGGAGGGCCTGGAGGAAGACGTCTTGCACGAGGTCGTCAACGTCGGAGAAAGAAACGCGGGCGAGCAAGATGCCGTGAACCATGCGGGAGTAGCGAGCGTAGAGAAAGCCGAAGGCGGCGCGGTCGCCTTGCTGGGCGGCGCGGACGAGGGCGTCGTCTGGGCCGCCAGGCTCGTACGGAGGATTCACGGCCGACGGACCGGAGCGGGAAGAACGGAGTTCAGGAAGTGCGGCCACGTTGGGTCCATGGAGATGAGGAACGTCTCACCGGGTAGACGCGGGGAGATGGCTGAGTGTTAACAATACTCCGCAAGACCCTTGTTTGCAGCAGGTTAAAAATGATCTAAGGCTGGGAGGATGCCGAATGAACCGGGGCGCGAGCGTTTCACGGAGTAGACAGGGGATTGGGAAAGAGTTCTAAAGTTTCCAGCGGGCCGGCCGATAGAGACGTTGAGGCAGTAAGGACCTCAAAAATGGCCAATGCTATTAGCAGTGTGACCCAAGCGGCTCCAGCAGCCGTAACAACAGCGCAAGCCCAAGCCGCACCTCAGGCGGCACCAGCAAATCAAAAAGCGAGCCAGCCGCAGCCCGCGGCGAAGCCGCCAGCTCCGAAGGACACGGTTCAAATCAGCACTGCCGCGCAGTCAGCGCTGCAGGAATCCAGAGAGACTTCCACGCAGACGGCCCAGGAAGCAAGCCGTGGAGATCACCAGGCGGCGAGATTGCTGGCGAAACAAGCGGCGGAGAAGAAGGCCTAGTCGCAAGCTGATCGGAAATAGTAAAAGGCATCGCGGGCAGGAAATGCTGGAAACAGGCGGCACGGAGCGAGTTAAGGACGAACTCCGGGACGCCTGTCTCCGTATTTCTTCAGGCCTGCGACGTAGCCGGCGACGGCATCATTGGCCATTTTCTTGACTTCGGCAAAGTTGCGTTCCGTCGGACCACTTTGCAACTTCGACTGCGAACACAAGAATCGGCGGCAGCCCGTTCGCCTGGAGATTTTGCGGATGTGAAGCTCCGCCTTTTGGGTCTCATTGACTAGAACCGGGCCGCGGTTAATCAACCATCCGTTCCCAGGCTAACAGGTTGGGCTCTGTGGCTCCGCTGCATAACTTCGTAATGAAGTCGGTTTGGTCTCTTCAATAATTCTTCCATCGAAGAGATGGACGGTGCGCTCGGCATGGTTGGTGTATCGAGGGTCGTGGGTGACCATGCAGATGGTGGCGCCGCTTTGATGGATGTCGCGGAGCAGATCCATGACCGAGTCGCCATTTTTGGAGTCGAGGTTTCCGGTGGGCTCATCGGCAAGGAGAATCATGGGATCGCCGACGAGGGCGCGTGCGACGGCGACCCGTTGCTGCTGACCGCCGGAGAGTTGGGCGGGGTAATGCTTGGAGCGGTGGGCCATTTCGACGCGTTCGAGGGCGTGCTGTACTTTCTCCTTCCGTTCGGCGGAGGCCATGCCGCGATACGTGAGGGGCAGTTCGACGTTTTCATAAACAGTGAGATCGCCGATTAGGTTAAAGGCCTGGAAGATGAAGCCGATTTCGCGGTTGCGGATGCGCGACCGGTCACCGAGCTTGAGAGTGGAAACGGACTGGCCGTTTAGGAAGTAATCCCCTTCCGTGGGCGAATCAAGGAGGCCGAGGATGGCGAGCAACGTGGATTTGCCACATCCCGAAGGGCCAGCAATAGCGAGATATTCACCTTTCTTGATTTCGAAATCGATGGAGTCCAAGGCGTGTGTTTCGAGTTCGTCAGTGAAGAAGACCTTACTGACGCCTTGCATTTTGATGAGCGTACCGTTTGATGAAGTCATGTGAGCAGCCTCCAAACTGAATTTCCCTAGCGCAATCGAACGCGGTCAAAGGCATCCCAGGCGGCCATGTCGGAGAGAATGACCTTGTCTCCGGCTTTGAGGCCTTGGAGGATTTCGACGGTGTTGACGCTGGTTTTGCCCAAGTGGACGTTGACGCGGACGGCTTCGGAGCCGTCATCAACTAGCTTGAAGAGGCCGATGATGGAATCGGATTGGCCGTGGACGGGGCGGCCGACGTAGAGGACGTCTTTAAGATTCTCGAGTTCGATGGTGCCATCGACGCTGAGATCGGGGCGCGCGCCGTTTGGGAGCGGTTCGGTGAACAGGACGTCGACGGTGACGGTGCCGTTTTGGACGGACGGATCGATGCGGGAGACCTGACCCTTGACGATGCCGTTGCGGGTGTCGACGGTGGCGGGCTGGCCAATGGTGATGTCTTTGGCCTGGGTTTCGGGGATTTTGATTTCGGCCTTCAGGTGCTTGGGATCGGCGACGCGGGCTAGATTGGTGCTGGGAGTGACGTGCTGGCCAACGTCAACGGGGACGAGCTGGAGGACGCCTTCTATGCCGGCGCGGACGTGGAGAGAATCGAGTTCGCTGCGCTTGAGATCGTACAGGGCGCGCTGCTGATCGACGTGAGATTGCTGTGCCTGCAGACGCGCCACCGCGGAGTCCTTGGCGTTTTTGGTGCGGTCTTCCTCGAGCTTGAGGCGGATGGCTAGCTGTTCGGCTTTGACTTTGGAAAGTTTAGCGGTGACTTCCGCGCCGATGCCTTCGGCGCGAAGTTTTTCATCGACTTCGTGCTGGAGCTTGGCTTGCTCGTAATCGCTGCGGACCGTGGCGGTAAACGATTTTTGATTGAGCAGTTCGCTGCTGATCTGGACCTTGAGATTTTCGAGGTCGGCTTGCGCGGCTTTGAGTTGATATTCGGCGTCGAGAGTCTCGCGCTGGAGGATGGGGTCGCTGAGTTCGAGGATGATGCTGTCTGGCTTAACGATGGCGCCGGGATGCAGAACTATGCGATCGACGCGGGAATCGGTTTGCGCGGGGATCCAGCGGATGTCGACGGGAACGAGAGTGCCAATGCCGCGAACGTCGCGGATCATGGGGCCGCGCTTGACTTCGTCGGTCCAGATGGTGGCTTTGTCCACGGCGGGAGCAGCGGGGCGGAGGCGGGTGACCCCGTAGGTGACGCCGGTGATCGAGACGAGGGCAATGACGGCGTAGATGATGCGGCGGATTTTCTTGGCGCGGGCGTTGGATGGTCGTTGAATATCCATGGTGTGTCGATCCATGGTGTGTTACTCAGAGCGAAGGGCTTGGACGGCGTCCACGCGGGAGGCGCGTAGGGCTGGCAGGGCTGAGGCAACGACTGCGGCGACCAAGAGGATTGCGGCTGAGGCGATTAGGGGAAGGGCGCCGGGGAATTGGAGTTCGGAGACGTATTTGCCGATTACTCGGGCGAAGACGATGCCGACCAGAACGCCTGAGCCTACACCAATGGAGGCGAGCACCAAGCCGTCTTTGAGGACGTCGGCTAGGAGGCTGACAGGCTGAGAGCCCAGGGCGAGGCGGATGCCGAATTCGCGGGTGCGGCCGCTTACGGAGAAGGCCAAGACGCCAGCCACTCCTACGACGGAAATCAGCAGCGCTAGCGCGGCGAATCCACCGAAGACGATCGCGTTGAGGCGGTTGGGAGTAAGCACTTCGCCGCGAACGTCTTCGAGCGTGGCGGGACGCTCGACGGGTTGATCTGAAGCCATTTCGTGAACGGCGCGGGTGATGGTGGGAACGAGTGTGTAGGGATCATTTTTGGCGCGCACAAAGAGGCGACCATTGAAGCCCTCCTGTTCGCTGGGTTGATAGACCGTGATCGTTGGCGAAGGAATGATGTTTTCGTCGTCGATGTCAGGGACGACACCGATGATGCGGCGGGGTTGGTCGCTGATGCCGATGAATTTAATGACGGGGTCGGTCCACGTCAAATGACGGTTGACGGGGTCCTGGCCGGGGAAGAAACGCTGGGCGAGGCTTTGGCTGATAACGACTACGCGTTCGGAGCCGTCGCGATCGCTGTCGCGGAAGTCGCGGCCCTCGACGATGGGAATACCCAAGGTATCGAAATAACCTGCGGAAACCGAGCGGAATGCCGCGCGGGTGTCGTCTTCGGGGTTTTCCTGCTTTGCACCTTCTGCAGCGAAAGCGAGGGTGATGGTTTGCAGGCGGGTATCGCGCCAGGGAACGCTGAAACCGTAGGAGACGTGCTCGACTCCGGGAAGCATGCTGAGGTTGCGCTGGACGTTGCGATAGAAATCCTTGACCTGTTCAGGGGTGCGGCCGTCGGTCATCACGGGCAAGTTCACCGCGAGAACGTGCGCGGTGTCAAAGGGGGCTTGCGTTTTCTCGAGTTCCAAGAGAGTTTTCACCAACGCACCCGCACCGGCTAGCAAGAGAAACGAGGCGGTGATCTGCGTGACGGCGAAAATGCGGAGACGGCGGCGGCTTCCTCCGGTAACACGAAGGCTGCTGCCCGAGATTCCAAAGCCCGTCGATGTATCGCCGTTGGGCAACCGGGGAACAAAGGCCAGGAAGACGGCGGAGACCAAGGCGAGCGCGACGCCAATCCAGAGCAAACTGAAATCGAGAGTCAGGCCGGCGGCGCGCACAGAGAAGCGCGCGGCGTAACGCGCGAGCACGGCTACCATGGGAGCGGCGATGAGAATTCCTGCCAGCGCGCCTGTGCCGCACAGGAGAAGACTTTCGGCCAAGAGTGAGCGGCGAAGTACTTGCGTGGTTGCGCCCAAGGCCGAGCGCATGGCGAGTTCGGGTTCGCGGCGGACAGTGCGCGCGAGAATTAGATTGGCGACGTTGGAGCAAGCGATTACGAAGAGCAGGCCGGCGGCGGCGAAGAGCACCCAGAGAATGGTTTTTGCGTTGGAATTGATTTGGTCGTGCATGCGCGTGACGGTGATCTGGAAATGATCGTTGGTCTTGTAAGTCTCGGGATGCGTGGCAAGCATGCTGGCGTAAACGGTGTTGAGTTCGGCGCGGGCGGAGTCGAGTTCAGCGCCGGGAGCGAGGCGCGCGAAGACTTCGGTCATGCGATGCGAGCGACCGGTGACCATGGTGGCAGAGAGGTGATGGGGGCTGGTGACAATGTTGGCCAGGATTTCGGTTTCAACGGGATAGGGGACGGACGGTTCTAAAACGCCGACTATGGTCGCGGGACGCGTACCTTCATAACTGCCGAGGCGGATGGTTTTCCCCAGAACGCTTGGATCGGAGTGCAACGAGTTGGTCCAGAAGCGATAGGTGAGGACGGCCGCGCCGGGGGCGTTGGGACCATCGTCGGCGGGATTTAGCAGGCGGCCGAGGACGGGTCGGAGACCGACCACGTCGAAATAGTTGCCATCAACTACACCGCTGCGGATTTCGCGCGGCTCGCCTAATCCGACAACGGTGAAGTCTAGCGCGGAAAGAGTGCCTAGTTCCTTAATGGTTTTCAGGCCGGCGCCGATGTCTTTGATTTCGGGAACGGAGAAAGCGGCATCCGCCTGTCCGATGCCTGGGGCGCTTTGGCGGACATAGAGCAGGCGGTCTTCGTCGTGATTGGCTAGCGGACGGAGGAGCACGCCGCGCACTACGCTGAAGATGGCCGCGTTGGCGCCGATGCCGAGCGCGAGGGTGAGGACGGCGATGGCGGTGAAGCCGGGGTTCTTGAGAAAGGTTCGCAGGGCGAAGCGGAGATCCTGAAAGAAAGATTCAAGGAGTGGAAGGCCGCGGGAATCCCGGTGATTTTCTTTGGCCTGTTGCGTGCCTCCGAATTGGATTAGGGCTTGGCGGCGGGCCTCTTCGGGGGACAGTCCCTTCTTGAGATTTTCGTCGGTGGCGAGATCGAGGTGGGTGGAGATTTCGGTGGCGAGATCGCGATCGAGATCGTCCTGGCGGAAGAGATTCCGAAGCCGTTGGAAGAACGAGAGGAGAGAGTTCATTGAGGGACCTCCTGGAAACGCGATTCGTGATTCGTGACCCGCAATTCGTGGAAGAGAAAAGCAAAAGCGTCGGAACAAAAGCCAGTGCTGCAAGGAAGAGTTAGCAGAGAAGAGCCAAGAGCACAGACAAGAGCGGTTGGGCTACGAGACCCGAGAGCGGACCGCCTCGGAAGGCACGAATTGTGGTCACGGCATGGCATTAGTTGGGGCTTTCGTCGTGGGCGACCGTGGAGAGGACTCGGGACATCACCAGCGAGAGGCGTTGCCAGTAGGCGGCGTCTTCGGTTAACTGTTTGCGGCCGCGCTTGGTGATGGAATAAAACTTGGCTTTGCGATTATTGTCGGAGATGCCCCATTCGGCGGAGATCCAGCCGCGTTGTTGGAGTCGTACGAGAGAGGCGTAGATCGTGCCCTGGTTAAGGAGGACTTCGTTGCCGCTGGTCTGCTCGATGCGGCGAGCAATGCCGTAGCCGTGGAGGGGGCCCAGGACGGAAAGTGTTTGGAGGACCATGAGATCGAGAGTGCCCTGAAGCAGGTCGAGTTTGGAATCACCCATGGGGCCTCCTGTGCGATACCCACATGAGGGTAGCATGGGTTGTGTGGTTATGCCACAGGAACAATTGCCGTAGATCCCGCCATCTTTTTGCCTCCACCGGCTGGGGAAGACCCGGGCTGTGGCCAGGACACTGATCATTATTTCCCTTGGGCTTTCGCTCGTGGCCGCCCTCATCGCGAGGTATCCTTTCGCCGTCGCTGCTCGCTCTCCTTGATCATTTCGCTCAAATCCACAATCGGTCGTATCTCAATCGGCCCAAGTCCATACTTAAAGCCTGGAAGCTGTGAGACAAGCTGAATGGCGTGATTGAGGTCTCGCGCCTCAAGGATTTGAAGGCCGCCGAGCTGTTCCTTGGTTTCCGCATAGGGGCCGTCGGTCGTCGCGACTTTGCCGTTTTTCCAGTACAGGGTCACGGCGGTCTCCGGAGGCTGAAGAGGTACTTCGGTAACAAGATGTCCGTTGGCGCGCAGATGGTCGTTGTGCTCAAAGCATTCGTCGAGCACTGCGTGTCGCTCGTCCTCGGTCATCCCTTCGAATTTCCCTGGCTCGAGGTATCCCAAACAGATGTATTTCATTGTTCTTCTCCTCGTTCTTCTCCTCTGGGTGGGAGCCGGCAGCACAGCTTTGCGCATTGGATCGTTCATCTTATAGTCGTCGGGCACAGAAGAATTCGACAGCAGCTTCTGTGCTAATGACCTTTCCGAGCTACGAATGCCTTGCGCAGCGCAGACTTCCAACTCGCGCTGAATTGTTTGGAGACTTCAGCGTCCGGCACGATGAGGTCAAATCCATGAAAGGCACCACGCACGACCAGGAGTTCCGTTGCGACGCCGGCATGGACAAGCCGCCGCGCATACTCCATGTCTTCTTCGGCGAACAGGTCAATAGCGCCGACGCCGATCCAGGCAGGCGGGCGACGAGTAAGTTGATTGCTCATTTTGAGGGGGGCATCTCAAAAAATGGGCGTACCTCGACCGGCGTACGGCAGGCGACGACGGCCTTGCGGCCCCATGCGAGTGCCTCGTCCAGGTTAGCGACTTCCAGGATCCAAAAGCCTCCCACGTGCTCCTTGGTTTCCAGATACGGTCCGTCCGTGATAGTCACCTGACCATTGGGCTGCGCCCGCAGCGACTTCGCCTTGGTTTCCGACTGCAGGCCGCCGGCGAAGAACCTGACGCCGGCCGCCATCATTTCCTTGTTGAGTGCGCTGATATCGCGCATCGTCTCTTGCGTTACGGTGGACGAGTCGAACTTGCCGGGGTGGTGAATGGAAACCAAATACTGCGCCATGATTTCTCCTTTTCCGTTAACTGCCTACGAACCGGGCGGTTGCCCCGCCTTCACTAGATAGTCGAATCGGGGACTGGAATTCGACAAATCCTAAAAAAAATGCCTCTTACCCATGGGAGCCTGCCCGCCAAGTTCTGGTGGGCGTGCAGGTGCTAATGTTGATGCCCGGCCGCGGAGCCTTCGCGATATTCCGTTCCATCTGACCAATGTCGCACGACCACCACGAACTGCGTCAGGTGCTCCTCGGTGTCGGTCACACCCAAGACAGGAGAACCGGGCAGATTCGCTCCCCAGATTGCAGGGTCGGTGTCCGAATAGAAAAACATGAGGTGGGAAGGCCAGTGGGGGAGGGTCGCGCCGCCGTATCCTTCCTTCGACATCATGTAGCACATCGCCCCGGGTTCCATCGGCGGCAGTTCCTTTTTGTCGATGGCAGCGGCGATGGCCGCGGTCATCTGAGCTTGCGTGCGTCCCGCCAGCATCAACTCAGTAATTCTTGTGATTCGTAGAAGGTAGGAGTGCGCGGCTGCTGCATTCACACACATCGGGACCCGCACTTTCGGATCCCAAAAGTCAGCATCCGCAGCGGAGGTCCACGAACGTCCCACGATACACACGAAACCGTTCTTGCCGTTGACCGCTGTTTCGAAACCATGACGTCCGAGAACCAGTACCTCGGCATCGCGTGAAATGGACTCAGGTGCAGCACCTCGCGCGAGGGCTATTTCCGCATCCCGATCTGTCATGAGGTACTGGTCGATCGGGGCCATGTTCGGATAAGGTGCCGGGGCATCCTGGGCCATGGCTTGGTACGCCATACCGAGCACAACAAGCAGTGCAAAGCTTTTGATTGCGATGGTCCCAACCTTCTTTTTCCGCATAATTTTCCTCCTGAGAATGAACCTTTTTTCGCGAGGCTATCCTTCAGCGTGCAGCGTTCTGTCGCCGTCGCTGCTCGCTTCCCTTCATCTGTCGGTTGAAGTCCGCCGCTCAGTTGCTAGTCGGGTGCTGGACTGAAAAAGATCTCTCGCACCTCGCCCTGCCCCCGAGTGGCGGCGACGCCTTTGCGCGCCCATGCCACCGCTTCGTCCATGTCAGCGCATTCCAATATCCAAAAACCGCCGATGTGTTCCTTGGTCTCCAGGTACGGCCCGTCGGTGATGAGGACTCCGCCATCGGTCTGCCTTCGCAGCGACTTCGCGGCCCCAAGGCCGCAAGCGAATTTCCTAACGCCGGCAGCAATCATCTCTTTGTTGAGCGCGTGGATATCGCGGCCCATCGCTTCGTCCGCTTGGGACGGGTCGAAGTCGTCGGGGAGGTAACCAGCAACCAAATATTGCGGCATGTCTTCTCCTTTTTCTGTAACGAATGATCTTCGGGCCGGGCGTTTGCCCCGCCTTCACAATATAGTCGAACGGCCGGGCCCGAATTCGACTAGTCGTCCAAGAAAATTTTTCTTCCGCGCTTTAGAACTATGCTCTGCGCCTGGTCATCTCAATGAAAGAACTGGGGACAGGTCCCCGGTTTATTGCGTGGGTGCCACAGAATTACCTAACCCGTACCATCCTAAGCCGTCTTAGCAATAGCAGGAGTACGCCCTGCAATTACATTTAGGAGTTGCGCTAACATGAACCGAGCTCTGCTGCTTTTAGCTGTGCCTGCGTGCATATTGGCCGTCCAACCTGCATGGGCAAGTCAGCCCGACTTCCATCTCCAGGTCGTCCCGGCAATCGTCTACAAAGTAGACGATCCAGGAAATTTGAATACGTCATCATTCGTGTTCAATATCGCGGTGATTTGCTCCACCGACTGTGAGCTCATCCCGATATCCGCCCGCGTGGAACTCTCGAGTGCCGGATCTATCGTCGAGCGCCAGGATTGGACGACTGAAATGCTGGCAAAGATCAAACAGATAAGCTATCGGAGCCAGCCGAACGACCCGTTCGCG
>Ga0210407_10000842_pt1 | contig 31622 bp, 23 predicted proteins | sample IncBWC27MmetaG_FD_150860 | JGI IMG/M metagenome (GOLD analysis project Ga0210407, IMG submission 150860) | Forest soil microbial communities from Barre Woods Harvard Forest LTER site, Petersham, Massachusetts, United States - Inc-BW-C-27-M | ecosystem: Environmental > Terrestrial > Soil >...
CCCGATTTACAGCTATAAGGGAATCGACAGCGCCGCCTACTACATGATGTCGGGTGACCCCACAACGCCATACGCGAATTACTCAGGCACAGGCAACACGCTGAATTTCGGCCAGGCGCACGTGCGCAAAATGGTGATGGACAGCTTGCGTTACTGGAAGCAGGAGATGCACATCGATGGCTTCCGCTTTGATCTGGCATCGGTTTTCAGTCGGAATGAAGATGGATCGCTCAACTGGGGTCATGCTCCTATTTTCAGTGAAATCGCGGCTGATCCGGAGTTAGGCCGCTTACACTTGATCGCGGAACCTTGGGACACCGGCGCCTTTCAACTTGGCCGCGGGTTCCCCGGCATAACCTGGCTGCAGTGGAATGGAAGGTTCCGCGACGATGTACGCCGTTTTGTTAAAGGCGATGCGGGACTGGTCCCTGATATGATGCGGCGCATCTACGGCAGCGACGATTTGTTTCCCGACAGCCGAGCCGACGCATATCACGCTTACCAGAGCGTGAACTACATAACTTCGCATGACGGTTTCACCCTGTACGATCTCGTCGCTTACAACGAAAAGCACAACTGGGCAAATGGCAACAACAACCAGGACGGAATGAACGACAACTACAGCTGGAATTGCGGGCACGAAGGTGACGAAGGTGCCCCGGCTGATGTTCTGGCGCTCCGTCGCAAGCAGGTAAAGAATTTGTTTTGCTTCCTCATGCTCTCGAACGGGACTCCAATGTTCCGCGCCGGCGATGAATTCCTGAACACGCAGTTCGGCAACAACAATCCCTACAACCAGGACAACACCACGGGATGGCTCGACTGGAGCCAGCTTCCCGCAAATCAGGACATCTTCCGTTTCTTCAAGAGCATGATTGCGTTTCGCAAAGGCCATCCAGGGCTGAGTCGTAGTCGGTTCTGGCGCGAAGATGTGAACTGGTATGGAACTGGTGAGAGGGCTGACTTGTCGTCTGACTCTCACAGTCTGGCGTTCTGCCTGCATGGCGCATCTCAAAACGATGACGACCTTTACGTCATGATTAATGCGTACTGGGACTCCTTGCAGTTTCATATTCAGGAAGGTACGGCGCAGGAGTGGACGAGAATCGTGGATACCGCGTTACCGAGCCCCGAGGATTTCTCGGATCGCGGCGATCCCCTAAGAGAGACGAGTTACTTCGTTGCCCCGAGATCGGTAGTTGTTCTGCTTCGAAAAAGGTAGCGCCGGTCGAACAGTCGCTGGCGCTAAGTCTCAGCGAACTATCAATTCCGAAATGGTGCCGCCCGGCCGCCCGCGCCTACTTTGCGGCTACGCTTCCTGGCGCGCTCTTGAGCTTCTTGACCGTTTGGGTTCGTGGCGGACGCTGCGGCCTTCGACCAGGTGGACCAACTCTTCGCCGAGGTTCTTGGTGTGGTCTCCGGCACGTTCGAAGGCTTGGGCCATCAGCAGCAGATTGGTGCTGTAGTCACGGCGCCGGTCTTTGCTTTCCAGGTGCCGCTGAAAGACCGCGCGGCAGACCTGATCAATCTGCGAGTCAGTTTTCAGAATCCAATTTGCCGATTCCAGATCGCGGTTCACAAATCCCTTGTGCACCGCTTCCAGCATTTTTTCGAGGATGTCCGCCATTGCAATCAAATCCCGACGGTCGTCGCGAAGTATTTTTGGCGTCAAGCGCTGCAAGCGCTGAGTCACCGACCAGGTAAGATCTCCGATGCGCTCCAGGTCGATGATGAATTTCAGGCAGGCGAGTAGTTCGCGCGCCTCCACTTCCGTGACTTGGGTAATAGCGCGAGTGATGCCGTCGTCGATCTTGCGTTCAGCGCGGTCCAATTCTTTCTCGCAGTCCTGCACGGCGATGAACGCCATGTTGGAGGAATTTTCGAGGAAGTCGCGGAGATTGAAAGCGGCGTCCTTCGCGACCAGGCAGGCCTGCTGCACCAGGCCGGTCATTTCTTTTGTGGATTCCAATTCGTGGGCGGCTTTACGTTTGACGGAGGTCATGGTGGCTCTCGGACGGGCGAAGCCCATGATAACTCATGAAGGCTTCGATTCCAGACTCGCCCATATAACGTCGTAACAACGCCGAGTCGGTTCGGCGCAGATCAACCAACACGAAGCCGTCGAGGACGCGGGAGAAATCGCGGTCTACATTGAAACTCAACATGCGCCCTCCCAGCCTTGCGTACTGTTTGAGCAGGATGGGGATGCCCTTGCCGTCACTCTCGACGTCGGCGATTGGGTCGGTGAGATACTCCAGATCGTTGAACTGCCCACCCAAAGAATGGGGCTTGGCCGAACCCCAGCGCGGATGGAACGGACAGCGAGGACTTACCATCTTGCGCAACCCGTCGTTTTTCTCGCGCTCTTGAAAGAAACGAAAAATCAATTCACGCGACCATCGACTATAGCCGTTGCTGATGCTTACCGCTCCGAACAGCACGGCGAATTGGGGACGCAGCGTGAGGTACCGGCAGATGCCTTTCCACAAAGTCAGAAGCGGAGCATATTGCTTTTGATACTCCAGACGAATAAATGAGCGTCCCAGTTCCAGCGCCGGCCCGAGTTTGCTGAACAATCGCGGATCGAAGCGAAACAAGGTGCTGGTGTAGAGTCCCGGGACGCCCATTTGCGGGAGAATTTCGGTCGTGAGCCCCAGGCGGTACGCGCCTACGAGTTCGCGGTTGGTCTTGCTCCAAAGCAGCAAATGAGTGTAGTAATGGTCGAAACGATCGAGATCGATGCGGTTGCCCGTGCCTTCGCCCGCGGCACGAAAAGTAATCTCGCGGAGGCGCCCGACTTCTTGCAAGAGATCCGGGATCTCTCGCGCCTTGGCGTGATAGACGGAGAATTCCTGGTTTTCGAAAAGACAAGAACGCGAGCCGAGCCTTTCCACATTCTGGACAAGAACCTCAGTAGGGACGGCCTCGGCAACCGGTTGTGACCTTTTCCGCGTGAACACCGAGGCAAGCATCGGCGGAATGCCCCCCAGCTTGGGTTGACCTCGTTGGGCCAGGATGTACGTTCGCCAGCGCAAGTAGTTTGCAGCCTTGCGATCCGGCCCTACGCTCCGGAGCACGTCCGCGGGAATGCCGCGGCCGATGCGAACTTCCACCGTGCGGTCGGTTTGCGCCAGGAATTCGCTCGGCAGCCACGCCGTGCGCAACTGTGAATGCAAGAGACCAAGAGCTTGAAAGGTAGCGCTATTGCAGCCGGGCAGAAATATAGGCAGAGCAACTGCACCAGTCAAGCGTACTAACCGCGCTGCCATCGAGTGCCATTGCGGATCGGTGATCCCTGAACCTGGGTTCGAAAGACGGAGGTGAGAGACTTCGCCCGCGGGAAACATAACCAGCACTCCGCCACCGGATAACCAGGCAAGCGCCCGCTTTACTCCACGCCGGTTTCTGGCTGCGGATTCACGCTCTCCGAATGGGTCGACGAAAATGCAATGCTCGTGCAGTTCCGGAATTCCGGCCAGCATGAAGTTGGTCACTATCTTTACGTCAGGGCGCACGCGACTGAGAAGCGCACCAAGGACTGCGCCATCGAGCAGGCCAAAAGGATGATTGGCCGTCACCACGACGGGTCCGCTGGCGGGGACGCGCGCCAAGTCGGAAGCCGTGACCTTACACTCGATTCTCAACTCGGCAAGAACATTTTCCAAAATCGAGCGATTCACCGGCTGTTGTGCCCGGCGGTATAGTTCGCGAACCCGCTCCAGCGGCATTAAACGGCGGACGAAACGCTGGAAGGGAAAAAGATCAGGACTTTGAACCGGCGACGCGGGCGGCGCGAGCAGGCCAAGATTTGGCATGCTCTAGGACTAACGCGAACTGTTTGCAGCCAGATGATATGAGTGTTAAAAGCCTGTGAACAGAGTTGATCGAAAGGGTACATCGCCAGATGTACTTCCAGGGAGTTGATTTTTGCACCGGCCTCTGTGCAAGTTGCTGTTTCAGATTCCCTTAGAGCCTTATTTCCACTTGCCAACAGCGCCTCAACTTCGGATAATGAGCACTGAAAGTTCCTTATCACCGTGTATCGATATAGTCGAGCAGACCTGCTCCGGATACTTCGGCTCACGGCGCGTCAGTTGGCAGCTTGGGAAAAAGCTGAACTGGTAGCTGCCGCCGAGAGCTATTCCTTTTTTGATCTCCTGCAAATCAAAAAGGTACGCGACCTGTGCGCTCAGAAGGTGCGGCCCGCAGTGATCCGGCAGTCTCTCCAGGCTATGCAGAAGCAGGCGGCGGGGATGGGGAATCCTTTGCTCGAGGCTGGCTCCTTCAGCACCGGAAATCGCATCGCGTTCCGCCACGAAGGCCGAGTCGTCGAGCCCATCGCCGGACAGTTCATGTTTGATTTCTCCGCGCGTGACAATGTCGTGACTCGGGGTGCGGTCCCGATGGTCAAGCCGGGGCCGATTCCCGCCGATGTTGCCGGCCTTTTCGCGCAGGGAATTGCGCTTGAGGAAGATCCCAATACTCAGGTTCAGGCCGTTGCGGCATATCAAAGAGTACTCGAACTGGATCCCGAGCACGCGGCCGCGCACATCAACTTGGGCACACTGCACTACAACCGGCAGGATTACACGATGGCGGAGAAACATTACCGCGCCGCAGTTGCTATCGATCCGCGCTACGCCCTGGCTTATTTTGATCTGGGCAACGTGCTGGATGAAACTGGCCGGGTGACCGAGGCGATCCAGGCTTACAACACCGCGCTCCAGCTCGCCCCCACTTACGGCGATGCTCATTATAATGTGGCGCTTGCGTACGAGAAGATCCGGGAACCCCGCAAGGCTTTGAAGCACTGGCGTGCTTATGTGAAGTTGGATACCTCAGGCCCATGGGCCGTACACGCCCGCAATCAGATCCAGCGAATCATGCAGGCCGATGGTCTCCGGTTGGTTTACAAGCAGAGTTCGTGATCAAGTAGCGCCGCCGTCCCGGCGGCTGTCCTTGGAGCATTCCGTCCGCACATGAGGGGGAAGGATGCCTTTGCTGCAGCCGGGTAGATGCGAGCGGCTTGAACAACCGGATACTTTTTCCCTGCTCCTCACCAAACGGTCAAAATCATTACGGGATTTTCAACAATCCGCGCAGTCTCGGGGAGAAGAGACCCCTTTACTTCTGCGTGTAGCTCAGAAGGCCGCCGCGATCGGGCTGCATGATGAAGTCCAGCAAGCCGTCCGATGTGAAGTCGCCCGGCACTATTCCGAGATCTTCCATGTTGTCGGGAAGCTTGACCGTCGTTTGTTGCTGGAACGTGCCGTCCCCGTTGCCCTTTAGAATGGCGAATGTAAATCCGTGGGGCACATCCTTGAAGTACCAATCGATGAAATCGGTTTTGCCGTCGGAATTGAAGTCGCCAGCGGTAACCGCCCAGGGACCACCGTTGCTACCGGCAGGATAGCCTGCATGGTAGTGGACGGGCTTTTTAAAGGTCCCATCGCCATTGCCTAGCAGAACCATGATCCCTGGGGAGCGAAACGGCGGGAGCGCAGAAGCATAGCAGATCGCCAAATCCGCGTTACCGTCGCTATTGAAATCGTTTATTACCAGGCAACCAAATTCTTTACCCGTCGGAGGTTTGATAATTGTTCGAGGTTTCCGAAACGTTCCGTCTCCGTTGCCCAACAGAAGCGAGAGGCCGCCATCGGTGTTCACCACCAAGTCCAAAATCCCATCGCCGTTGAAGTCTGCAACTTGAGCACTGTGATAAGGACCAACATATGAGCGTCCTTTCCTGAACGTGCCATCGCCATTGCCAAGGAAGATATCCATTCCGTTACCAAGAACCGCCGCAAGATCGAGATTCCCATCTCCATCGAAATCGCCTACTGCAACAGGCACGCAACCGCTGTACGCGCCGTGACGCCAACTGGTTCGGAAACTTCCATTGCCATTATTTAGCCTGACCGTAATACTGGCCGTCTGTGAACCGGCCGGAAATACGAAATCCAGCTTGCCATCGTTATTGAAATCTCCCACGCCAAGGTTACAGGTGGAGCCAGAATATTGGTCACCGACTACCGAAGTATGCCTGAAGGTGCCATCGCCGTTCCCCTCCAGAAGATAGACATTCCCGCTGAGCCCGCCCGCAAGCAAATCGAGCTTATTATGGCTGTAGAAGTCACCCGTGAGTAAGCTAAAGATGAAGTCTGTTTTAAGTTGATAGTTGTGCGGCTTAGCTGGAATCACGGTCGGATCTGGAGTGTGCACTTCCACCACCGCATAACTCGAACTGGAGTTGCCACCTCCAGGTCCTGGATTGCTGACCGTAATGTGCCCCATCGTAGGCTGCGCCACATCCGAAGCGAGAATCTTGGCGTCTACTTCACGCCGGGAAACAAACGTCGTCGAACGCGGGCTCGCATTCCAGTTCACCACTGCGCCTGGCACGAAGTTCGCCCCGTAGACCCTAAGCGTGAAAGCACCACTTCCAGGAGGTACCGCTTGGGGAATGACCGGAGCTATCACTGTCGGAACCGGGTTCGCAGGAAAAGCACGCGGCACCGATAGAAAACTCACGAACGTGGCCGTTAGCAAAGCATCATTTAGGGTCTTGAGAAGTTTCGTGGCCATTGCGACCTCCAGACCGGCTGGCGCAGGTTCCCAGCCGATTTCCGCGTGGCGTAACGAGACTTTGGTGAAAAACGTTACTCGCGGCGCAATCTGAGAGTGCTCTATTCTACACCGGCAACGTCGAAAGTCGCTTGCAAGATTTTTGTTCGCTGTCCGGCAGAAGCCAGCAACCGGCAGAGCGAACTTCGTCAAACATGCTCGCCCAGTTTTTGGAGAAATGTTGAACAGAATTAACATAACTTTTGCTTGACATAGTTAAAGGGTTCCTATTCTCCTCGTAAAATTGCCAGCAGGCTGTCGCTACCAAATTCCCGCCGAAAAGATGCTAAACTTCTTGGTTCGCCATACTCATCCGAAGGTGCTTTTATGCCCGACGTTCTCCAGCTTCCGTCGCCGACTCCTCTGACCAGCTTCACAGAAGACGAGATTCTTTTCCGTGAAAACATTCGCCAGTTCGCCGAAGAAAAAATTCGGCCGCTGGTGAAGGAGATGGACGAAAAGGGCGTCTTCGACAAAGACCTCATTCACCAATTCTTCCAGCTCGGCTTGATGGGAATCGAGGTGCCGGAGCAATACGGTGGCGCGGGCGGCAAGTTCTTTGAGGCGATTCTCGCAGTTGAGGAACTCTCGCGCGTGGATGCTTCCGCCGGTGTGATCGTGGACGTACAAAACACGCTGGTCAACAACGCCTTGCTGCGCTGGACGACCGAAGAACAGAGGAAACGCTATCTGCCGCGAATGGTTGCGGATTTATGTGGCGCGTACGCGCTGAGCGAAGCAGGATCGGGATCGGATGCGTTTGCGCTCCAGACGAAAGCCGAACTGAAGGGCAGCGACTACGTTCTCAATGGACGCAAGCTGTGGATCACGAACGGCAAAGAGGCTGGCGTCTTTATTCTTTTTGCGACAGTCGATCCGGCCGCGGGATACAAGGGCATCACGGCTTTTATTATCGAAAAAGAATTCCCCGGATTCACCGTTGGTAAGAAGGAAGACAAGCTCGGCATCCGCGCTTCCTCTACCTGCGAGTTGATTCTCGAAGATTGCCGCGTTCCCAAGTCGAACGTTCTGGGCGAAGTGGGCAAGGGATACAAAATCGCGATTGAAACTTTGAACGAAGGCCGCATCGGAATTGGTGCGCAGATGGCGGGGGTGGCTCGCGGAGCCTGGGAGTATGCCGCAAAATACGCCCAAGAACGCAAGCAGTTCGGGAAGGCGATTGCCGATTTTCAGGGTATCCAGTTCCAGATCGCGCAGATGGCCACCGAAATCGAAGCTGCCCGGCTGATGGTCTACAACGCCGCTCGCATGAAAGATGCGGGCATTCCGTTCGTGAAAGAAGCTGCCATGGCCAAGCTGTTCAGTTCTCAGGTAGCCGAGCGGGTCACATCGCTGGCCATCGAGATTTATGGCGGCTACGGATTCACCAAGGATTATCCCGTCGAAAAATACTGGCGCGACTCAAAGATTGGCAAAATCTACGAGGGCACGTCGAACATGCAGCTCGCGACCATTGCCAAGTTGCTGATGAGCGGCAAGTAAGGCCCCGGCTACCTTTTACCCCTCAGTTTGCACGCCGGGCTTTTGTAGCCCCGGGACGGGCAGAGATCGGCGTTCCGGTCGTTCTCCCCTTCGAGCCCCACGCACCCTCAAAAACTTAAGCACAATATGACGGTTTTTCGCGCGCGTTTGCGCAATGCGTAGTGGAGGCCCGGTACGGCATCCGCCCGATCGGCCTCGCAACGACAGGCAGCGTTGGATCGCAGCTATGCATATGCCGCCACTTCCAGGACAAGGAGAATGTGAAATGAATTCAATTCCATCGGTTTCTCGGATTATTGGTATCGTGACCATCCTGCTGGCGCTCGGTGCGTTTGGATTGGCGACACCGTCCCAGGCGCAAACCGCCGCGCCCGCTGCGAGCCCTGCCCAGAGCACGTTCTGCGGCAGCCAACCCCTGTGCTACGAAGCCTCGGACTTTGCCGCTACTATCACAGACTTTCGCACCAGTACGTCGGGCGGTTACAAAGTCATCGATGTGATCGTGCGCTTCCAAAATAAAACCAACCAGCCACTGATTCTCGGATATCTCGTAAACTCCGGAACCGCGCTGGATGACCGTGGAAACCGCTACATTGTGTACGGAGCCAACGGTTTCCGCGGGATCGGACAAGTTTACGGTGGCACCAATTTTGATCCCAAGTTCAACATTCGCGGAGGCGGATACGGCGACGCCCAGTTCGAACTGATGTGGGCTCCCGGTCAAACAGCTTATGGCCTCACCTTTGAATTGAATCTGACGGTAGACGAAATCAATACGATAGAGGCTGGCCAGCACACGCTGGGTGGAGAATTCCCGTTGCACTACCGAGGTCTGACCAACGGCGTGTCCTCTGCTGCACCTGGACAAGCGACTGCGTTCATGCCCCCAGGGCAAGGAATTACCCAGGGATTGCCTCCCTGCGGCCCAGCCGCCACTGCGCTAGGAACAGCCAACTCCGCCGGCGGTCAACTTCCCACTGGTGGTCAAGCCCCCGCGGGTACCAACGCCGCCGTCTCAAACGCCGCTGCCGCGATCTCAAGTTTCGGATCGCTTTTCGGGAAAAAGAAGACTGCCGCACCTGCGGCGCCGACGACGTCCAGCAACGCCCCCTGTGCTCCGGCGGCGACGAGTGGAGGGACTGCCTCGACCACCTCAGCTTCTGGAATCACGCCAGCGTCTACCGTCAGCGGTACCACGACCCAACCTACTCGGGCGAGCTCTACCAGCACGGCCACGCCGGTGCCTGTAGCGAAAACCGCCACAACCACAACCGCGACTGCCAAGCCCGTGGCAAGCGTGGCCAAAGCACCAGCGCCCGCGGTGCAACCTACCGCCACCGCCAAGAAGCCTGTGCCAATACCGCCCGCGCAGAAGACGGCGCAGAAGACAGTAACCACGAATCAGTGACTGCGAGGAGGCGGGGCTGATCAGCCCCGCCTCAGTTTTGGATCCGCTTAGGACGACCGATCCTGTTCCTAGTTGACCGTGACGTTTACCGGCTTCGACGGAATCCCGTTCGCGACCACTACCAGAGTGCTGGCTCCAGTTTCCATTCCGGCTGGGACGTCGAAGTTTGTTGAAACCTTTGCCTTGCCGGTCGCCACCCCCATGGTGCTGTGGTCATGTGTCTTCGCGTAGAACACATGGCCGCTGGCCTTGTTCGTGATTCGCACCAGCGGATAATTGGTGGCCGAGGTCAGTTCATCGCCAAACGCCTGGGCTTCCGACAAGCCATTGAACTGTTTGCCGGAAATCTTGTAAGTGGATCCCCGAGTAACTGCGTGCGGAAAAGTTGTAATCGCCGGAGCCCACGCCGGGTTCGGTTTACCCTTTGGCGTATAGATTTCAGCGCCCGCAACAATCACTTCGCCTGTAGGCAGAACCAGCATGTGATTGAAGTAGCCGATAAAAATCCCGGGGTTCAGATTCTTGCCGTCAAACTCGTATGACGTCCCGGAGGTGCCTATCACCAACGGATGACCGTTGGGAAGGAGAACGGCGTAAGAGTCGCCTGCATTGTCGCCATTAGGGAAGTCGGGGCCCACCGTCCATTTCCCCGTGGACGGACTATAGATGGCGGTGTGACCCGGGCCGGCCTTTGAAAGCGAACCGGTGGCGAACATCGTACCATCCGGTTGAAGCATGCCAGGCCCGACTTCTCCAGGCGGATAGTAACAGTACTGTCCGTGGTTTCCGTAGGGAATGCAACCTTGTACGTCGGTAGGCGAGTGCAAGTCCACGATCGTGCTGCCTAAGCTGATCCATTTTTGTTGAGAGGAGTCGTACTTCTCCGAGTGCGGGGCTTTGGTCACATCGAAAGTCAAGACCGACCCGTCCGGCATGAGCGTCCAGCCCTCTTCGGCATTGCGGTCCTTCTTGCCGGCCGAACTAAGGTTGGTCCAAGTGAGCGTGGCCGGATCCAACTCAGCGATGCGCTTGTCAAACTTGCTTCCCAACAAAAGATGGCCATTGGGTAGAACCGCTGAGGGCGAATCGCCAATGAAGCCCCAGCCGTTGGGGGGCTTCTGCATGGTCCAGGTATTTTTCACCGGATCGTAAACCGCACCCTGATTGGTGAATGCATAATTGCCAAAATTGTATTCGCCGCCCTCAATAATCAGGCGGCCGTCGGCCAGGACGGCGCCCGCAAAATAAAGCGGCACGTACCCGGAAGGCAGACTCGGCAGTTGTTTCCAAGTTCCGTTGAGGTAGCTTCCGGACTTGTCAGGGGTCAGCCTCCACCAATCGGATTGTGAGCTACCCTGATACATCACTGTGCCGTCGGTCAAAAGGAATCCGACGATGGCCCCGTCTGGCGGCTGGTGTGTGAGGTTTTGCAGCGTCTGGGCCTGCGACACGCCGCAGACAGCTAGCAGAAGCATGACTACGGTAAAGAATAGTTTTTTCGGCAAGATAGTTCCCCTTTTCTAAAGACTGCAGTCAACCGCAATGCAACTCTTTGATGAAACCGAGAGACGGCGCAGCGAAGCATCCCCATCGCCGCCGAGCTCTTGGCCGCATGGGGATTCCTGCTTCGCTGGCAATAACCGACCTCGACACGGACGTCAACTCCTAGTTGACCGTGATGTTGACCGGCTTCGATGGAATGCCGTTCGCTACCACTTCCAGCTTACTGGCTCCAGTTTCCATTCCTGCGGGAACGTCGAAGTTCGTGAAAACCGTCGTCGTCCCGGTGGCCACGCCCATGGTGCTATGGTCGTGAGTCTTGGCGTAGAAGACATGGTGGCTCGCCTTGTTGGTGATTCGGACCAAGGGATAGTTGGTGGCGGTTTCGTCCTCGTCTCCAAATGCGGCAGCTTGTGACAAACCATTGAACTGCTGCCCCGAAATTTTGTATGTGGAGCCGCGAGTCACACTCTTTGGGAAGGCAGTGATCAGCGGAGCCCACGACTGCTGGTATGTGCCCTTCGGAATATAGACCTCCGCGCCGAAACCTCCGGCGAGCACCTGTCCCGTGGGCAGCATCAGGATCGGGGCAACCCCTCCGACTGGGTCGAGCGTAAGTTTTTTCCCGTCCCACTCATACAGCGCCCCCGATACTCCCAACACCAACACATTTCCGTTGGGCAACAGCACCGCGAACGAGTCCCCGGCATTGTCACCGTTCGGGAAGTCGGGACCCGGAGTCCATTTCCCCGTCGCCGGATCATAAACCGACGTGTGTCCGGGGCCGTTGCCGCCATTCGATCCTGAGCCGGTAGCGAAGACTGTGCCATCGGGCCGCAGTATGCCAGGGCCTACTTCCCCAGGCGGATAGTAGCAGAACTGTCCATGGTTTCCGTAGGGTATGCAACCGAAGGTGGTAGGCGAGTGCAGATCCACAATCGTGCTGCCAGCGCTAACCCATGTCTGTTTCGACGGGATGTACCTCTCCGAGTGAGGGGCCTTCGTGACATCGTAGGTCAACACGGACCCGTCGGGCATGAGCGTCCAACCCTCTTCGGCATTGCGGTCGAACTTGCCCGTCGAATTGTAGTCGGTCCAGGTAAGCGTGGCCGGATCCAATTCGGCAATGCGCCGATCAAACTTGCTGCCCAACAGGAAATGGCCGTTCGGTAAAACAGCTGAAGGCGAATCTCCGATGAAGCCCCACCCAGCGGGAGGCTTCTGCTTCGTCCAGGTATCTTTGACGGGATCGTAAATTGCACCCAGGTTGGTGAAGGCAAAACTGCCAAAATTGTATTCGCCGCCTTCAATAATCACCCGCCCATCGGCCAGTACGGCCGAAGCAAAGGCATCTGGCTGGTATCCAGAGGGCAGGCTTGCTATGGACTTCCAGGTTCCGTTGACATAGCTTCCCTTATTGTCAGGAGTAAGCATGGCCCAGTCGGACTCGCCATTGCCCTGGGTTATTACCGTGCCGTCCGTTAATAGAAAACTTATTCCGAGGCCATCTGGTGGTTGGTTAACGAGTGTCTGCAAGGTCTGGGCTTGTAATATGCCGGAGAGCGCGAACAGAAGCATGACTACGGCGAGAGACAATTTTCTTCGCAAGATTGATCCCCTTTTCTAAAGACTTAGTCAACAACACTGCTACTCTTTCTACAAAGTGGGAGACGAAGCGCAGGGCGCAATGTCAGGATCGCTCGTACGATCTCCGACACAAATACCTTCTCGCCCCAGCTTGACAACTCGCTTCGCTCGGAATGACCTACCTGGATATCGAATGCCGTCATTCCTATTTGACCGTGATGCTAACCGACTGTGATGGAATCCCGTTCGCCACTACTTCCAGCTTGCTGGCTCCGGTTTCCATTTTTGCAGGCACGTCGAAGTTGGTGGAAACTGTCGCCGTCCCGGTGGCCACGCCCATGGTGCTGTGGTCGTGGGTTCTGGCGTAAACGACATGGTGGCTGGCCTGGTTGGTGATTCGCACCAGGGGATAATTCGTCGCAGTTTCGTATTCGTCGCCAAAGGCGGCAGCCTGCGACAAGCCATTGAACTGCTGGCCCGAGATCTTGTACGTGGAGCCGCGCGCCACGGTTTTCGGGGAGCTCGTAATCACCGGCGCCCAGGACGCTTGATAGGGGCCGGTCGGGTTATAGACATCGACACTGTTCCCTAAGGCGAGCACCTGCCCGGTAGGCAACACCAGGATGGGATCAACTCCTCCGACTTTGTCGATCGTCAGGTTCGTTCCATCCCAATCATAAAGCGCTCCCGAACTGCCCAATACCAGCACATTTCCGTTTGGCAGCAGTACAGCAAACGAATCGCCTGCACTGTCGCCATTTGGGAAGTCTGGGCCCACGGTCCATTTCCCGGTGGAAGGATGATAGATAGCGGTGTGCCCAGGCCCGTTCCCGCCGTCTGATCCCGAACCCGTAGCGAATACCGTGCCATCCGGACGAAGAATGCCCGGACCCACTTCTCCAGGCGGGTAGTAGCAGCCACCGCCATAAGGAATACAGCCCGTCCCGTAGGGCGAATGCAAGTCTACGATCGTGCTGCCAGCGCTAACCCACTTTTGTTCTGAAGCGATATAGCGTTCCGAGTGTGGGGCATGCTTCACGTCGTAGGTCAGGATCGAACCATCGGGCATGAGTGTCCAGCCCTCTTCGGCGTTGAAGTCACTCTTGCCGGCGTCGTTTAGTTCAGTCCACTGAAGCGTCTTGGGATCCAGCGCCGCCAGCCGGTGGTCCAGTTTTCTGCCCACGACGTAGCGGCCGTCGGGCAGAACCGCCGACGGAGAATCTCCGATATAGCCCCAGCCCTTCGGATGGCCGAGCGCAGTCCATTTGTCTTTCAGGGGATCATAAATCGCTGCCAGGTTGGTAAGTGCAAAGTTGCCGTTATTGTATTCACCTCCCACAATCACCAGCCGGCCGTCGACCATTACCGCGGAAGCGAAGGCATCGGGCACGTATCCGGCGGGCAGGCTGGCGGCTTGCTTCCAGGTTCCGTTGACGTAGCTGCCCTTGTTATCCGGCGTGAGCCTAACCCAGTTGGATAATTGGTTGCCCTGGCTCATTACAGTACCGTCGGTCAACAGAAAACTTATTCCGGCGCCCCCAGGCGGCTGGTTAGCGAGTGTCTGCAGAGTTTGTGCTTGTAATATGCCGGAGGCTCCGAGCACAACAATGAGTATTGCGAGAGATAGTTTCTTTGGCATAGGTCACCTTTCTTGGAGTGCCACAACCGAATAGCAATTGCAGCGCTGGGAGACGAGGCGCAGGGTGCCAATCGTAGCAAATCGTACCGCCGTTGGCAACGGAATACAGCGCGTTAGAGCCGGGCATGTGCGCAAGATTTTGCGTACAGTAGTAGTTCGTTCCTTGGTGTATATTGTTGGCGCCAGATGGCCTTCACCAGACTTGGTGCTACCCGCGCCGTTTCCAAGAGTGCTTCAGGAGTTAACCATGCAGTCTGCATCCAGATATTTGCTTGCGATTCTGACTTGTGGCTTTGCGTTTCTAAGACCGGTTGCACAGTGCCCCGCTCGCCCAGACCCCGGCACCGTGGTTGAGGATGCACTGAGTCTCAATAGCGTGAATGGCGTTCTTGACGCCGCATTCGTCATGCGCCACTCCGTGGACAGCGGCGGATACAATCACTATTGCTACAACTACCAGAGTGGCAGCGGAGAAGTCGAGGCCCCGACGTTGCGTCTAAACCGGGGAGATCAACTGGTTCTTAAAGTCAAGGACGAAATCGAAAGCGACGACTCCTCGGAGATGAGCCCGATGGGCTCCATGTCCTCGTCGGGACCGACTTGCGGCGACACTGGAACGCCGACGTTGTCCTCGACCAACGTGCACTTCCACGGTTTGAATGTTCCTCCAATCTGCCATCAGGATGATGTGCTCACGACTCTTATTCAGCCTGGAAAACCGGCATTTCAATTCAATATGCAGATTCCGAAAGACGAGCCGCCAGGACTGTATTGGTACCATCCCCACATTCACGGCTTCACTGAGTTTCAGGTAAACGGCGGCGCTGCGGGGGCAATTGTTGTCGAGGGGATGGACAAGATACGCCCGGAGGTGGCTGGACTCACCGAGCGCGTGTTGGTCATCCGCAAGGAATATCTGGTTCCGTGGGTGCCCGGACCTTATCAACTCACGATCAATTATCAGGTTGCCGGATACCCCAACACTCCTTCCCCCTCATCAAAATGAAGCCGCACGAGAAGCAATTCTGGCGCGTGGCAAATGCGACCATCCAGGATTTCATGCCGCTGCAGGTGCAGTTTGACGGTGTGCCCCAAATGCTAGAGTTGATTGCGCTTGACGGCTATCCTTTGGCGAAGCCGAGATTCCAAGACACCATCTTGGTGCCTCCCGCCGGGCGCGCGGAATTTATCGTGCAGGCTCCAGCGAAAGGACCGGCGGCGATTCTGACCACGCGATTTTATTCAACCGGCCCGACCGGCAATCCTGATCTTCAACAGAGGCTTGCAGACATTGATGTTTATGGCAACGAAGACGAAGCGCTCCCGGCAAGAACAGCCGAGCCCACGCCCCGAACGTCCGTAGGAAGGATTAAGTACGCCGACTTGAGCAAACAAAAGCCAACCACGCTGCGGAAACTCTTCTTCTCCGAGGAATTTGGCGGGACCAATGGTCCGATTCAGTTCTACATCACGGTCGACGGACAAAAGCAGAAAGTTTTCGAAGCCGACGAGAAGCCTGTGATCACGACTCACGTTGGAGCCGTGGAAGATTGGATCATCGAAAACCGCGCCCTCGAGACCCATGCGTTTCATATCCACCAGATCCACTTCAAGGTTTTGGAAGTGGACGGAAAGCCGGTCAAGGATCAGGACCTGCGCGACACGATTGAGATTCCCTTCTGGGAGGGGCCGGGTCATCCGTATCACAGCGTGAAGGGTCGTTTTGATTTCCGCGACCCTACGATTGCGGGTACGTTCGTGTTTCACTGTCATATCCTGCTGCACGAGGATCTGGGAATGATGCACAAAATTCTGGTCCTTCCGAAATAGCGGCTCGCGCCAGCCTCTGGGGACACTAGTGTTCCTCTGCTCGCTCCCCGTCCCTTCGCGGATGGGAAGCTCCGGTCGGGATGACAATCTTTGGTGGGTTATGGTGAAACTGGCGTAGCCGTTTCTCAGCCGTTTTTGCCAGTCGACGCCGGGCGCGGTTTGTGCTCGCAGCTTGGCGTGTTGAGGCAGGAATCGCGCAGCATCAGGCGCTCGACCGGTTTCCCTCCCACAATGTGAGAGGCGACAATTTCGTCCACGTCGGCGAGCGTTACTCCTCCGTACCACACGGCCTCCGGATAGACCACCAGGTTCGGACCATGCTCGCACTGGTCCAGGCATCCCGATTGATTCGCCCGCACTCTTCCTTTCAGTCCGCGCTCCGCCAGCTTTTGCTTGAACAGTTTTTGCAGTTCGGCTTTGGCTGCGGGATCGCAGCATCCCCGCGGATGTCCCGGCGGGCGCTGGTTTCCGCAGATGAAAATATGCTTCTCAAACCTGGGCATGAGAACAATGTACAGGATGCGGCGAAATTCTGGCGCTGCCCGGAAACCCCAATCGTGACACTTCAACCCGATTGTCATTCCGAAACCGGATTGTTATTTCGAGCGTAGCGAGGAATCTGCCTTCGCTTTCAAATCGCGAAAAAGCAGATTCCTCGCGCCAAAAGCGGCGCTCGGAATGACAATGCTTGGACTAGAGCTGAATGACAACGGTTCGACTGATGAGGTGTCACAGTAAAATGCGATTTTCGTAGGACACTACTGCAACTGAAGGCCGGAGACACTCAGTCTTTCAGGGGGACGATCGGCTGATTGCCACGGCAGAAGGTGGCCACATGCTGCAAGTCTCCGTTCGGCTGTTTCATCAGCATGACGGGGCCGTAGCAGAACACGGCATGGCCGCTTTCCGCCATGTACCAGATGCCGCCGGTGCGCGGCTTGTGGGCCAAGGGAAGATCAAGGGGCGCACCTGGCGGTGCCGCGAACTTGGATCCGGGGAAAGACAACGCCAGTAGTAATGCTAGAGTTTTCATCCAATTCGTAGGGTCTTCGAATTCAGATACTCTTTACGATTCTGCGTCCGTCCACAACATCCGCAATTCCCAAGGGCGGGTTTTTCGGAAGTGGTTTACGCAGCTTGCTTGCACTGTGGGCGCTGCCTCCCGGCGCGTCCTGGGTCGTTGGAGCCTGGGTCGTTGGAGCCTGGGTCGACGGCGATTGCGCCCCAGCCTGTGGCTGGGGATGTTGCTGTTGAAAGAGCTTACCTTTGAGGGTGGTGAGTTCGGTGCTGTCGCTGAACAGCGAAGTGATCAAAGAGCGCTGTGAACCGATGGTTCGGTCCTGCTCCACCACCAGCATGGCCATCAGCCCGTAGGAGACCAGGAACAGCACGACCAGAACCGGGAGCAGCGAATACTTGCGCTTGGGCTTCGGTGCGGGCAACTCTTGCGGAACTGCAACGACGGCATCTTGCGTCCAGCTTAACAATTGAAACCCCAATCTGCGCCCCAAGGTCGCGGGCATCTGGGGAAATGCAGCTTGAACACCATCGCACTGTTCTTCCGCAAGCTGCTAGAAATCCGCCACTTAGCCCCAGTTCCGGGGCAATCGGCGGAGGCTATAGGTGCAACCCGCTGCACATTATAGGTAACCGATGTGGGTTACGACTGTGACTTGCAATGGCGTCACCCACTGCCACGGGTTAGCAGACGGGAAAGGCGGCGATGGTCTTGTCACCTCTCCCGCCGTCTTATCCCGGCCTACTATTGCTTGGAGATCATCAATCCGACCGTGTTCGAGGCCGGGAGCTGCTCGATCACCCTATCGATCACAGTGTCGATCACCGCCGCCTGCCCTTGGACCACGGAAACATAAGCCATCGAACCATTCGCCGTAAACGCTACGTTCTGCGGCGTACCGGAAATTGGAATCGTCCCGGCGACAGTATTCGTTGTCAGATCGAAAACCAGCACGCCGGTATTGGCAATCACGTAAGCGCTCATTCCGTTGGGATGAATCGCGATGCAGGCTGGATTCACCCCGGAACCGACACTCACGGTTTCGAGCAATTGCTGGTGAACCAGGTCCACGATTGCGATCGCACTTTGGCTCATGAGGGTCACATATCCGCGGGTGCCGTCAGGGCTCATAGCCATAAAGGGGCCTGCCGAGGATGCCCCACCCCCGAGTGAGATGGTGCCGGTGACCATGTTGGTGGAAGTCGAGATCACAGACAACATGTTCCCGCCATTGGTTTGCGTGTAGGTTGCGTAGAGACTCTTGTTATCCGGCGACGCCGCCAGTGACGGAGCCCCGGTGGTCGATCCCAGCATGATCGTGCGCACGAGAGCACCGTTGTGGGCGTTGATCGCTGACACCGAACCAGTGGAGCTTCCCACGTATACTCTGCTGCCATCGGGTCGAATCGCGGTGCTGGAGGCGCCAGCGACCGGAACAGTCCATGGCCGTTGTCCCATCATCATGGTATCCACCAGCGCGATGCCGCTGCCGTTGCCGGAACCGGGAGTGCCTTGATTGACCACGTAAGCCATCGACCCATCCGGAGAGAGCACCAACCCCGCGGGGTTGGTCCCGCCTTCAAGGTCCATGAGCCACTGGCCCGTCACCGCGTCATACTGATGGACGACCGAGGTGTAGGTGGTTCCGACCAGCGACGTCATTTCGTTATTCGAAACTACCAGGCGCTCGGGCATTGCGCCCGTCGGAATCTGTGAGCACAGTCGTCCGTCAGTGTTGTCGATGACCGCCACGACAGCATCGTCGACACTGGCCACAGCCACTCGCATTCCTCCCATGAACGCGGCAACTCCACCCTTGCCCGAACTTCCCAGACTGGTGCTGCCCTGAATCTTGCCCGTGTCCGCATCAATGTAATTCAGCACACCGGCGCCCGACGAGAACAGTACTTTGGGCATCATGGGATCAACCGCCAGGCCGTAGCTCATACTCGGCAGGGCGAAGAAACGCAGGACGCGGTTCGCGGTGAGATCGATAGCGGCAAAGCCAGTCTTCTTCGAAGTGGAGATCCCCGCGACGTAGGCTCGTGTCCCGTCAGGTGTGATCGCCAGCAGATTGTTTCCCGGAAATGGCTGCGAACCAGGCAAGATGATCGAAGTGAGAACCTGATTATTCGCGATGACGGCGAGAACGCTTTGCGACGGCTTCCCGGTTGGCGTGATCTGGCACACGACGTAAGCCTTCGATCCATCGGGCGACACACCCGCGTCAAGACATGCCCCGCCCGGCAAGACAGGCAAATTAGCCTTGACCATTCCCATCGCCGTGTCGAATATAGTCACGCTGCCGTCATTCTTGTTGGCGATGTAGCCGGTGGAACCGTCCGGAGTAATGGCAATGGCCGCGGCTCCGTTCCCCGCAGGAAAAGTCATCATGACAGTTCCCATCATCGCGTCGATGACCTCGACGACGCCGGCTTGGCCCTTGGGAGACAAGCCAATGTATCCAGTCATACTATCGGGACCGATTGCGACAGCGGTGGTTCCGGACCCGGCAGGAACGAAGCCCATTTCCATGAGCATCATGCTGTCGAGGATGGAAACAGTGGCGCCGTCGCCGCAGCAGGTCGTCAGGTAAACTTTCGGGTTCGCCAGCGAAACCGAAGGGACCAGCAGGAAAATAAAAATCGCCAGGATGGCCACAACGGAGGGTTTCCGGAAAACATCGTACATAAAAGTCTCCTCTTGAAGCGGGCAACATTCTATACCAAATGCGTTTGAAACGCAGGAATTAAAAAGCAAGCTTGGTGCGCGGACACGCACTGTTTCTGAATGCGGATGCAAACCATACCCGCGCTCGTTCCCTCAGCAAAAAGAAAATGCCGCCTGACCTCAGGCGGCTTTTCTGTAGAGCGACGCCGAATTCAAAGCCCGCGGCTGCCCTATGCGACCTCTCAAATGGTAATCGTGCGGCCGTTGAACTTGGTCAACTGCCAGCCAGCAAACGGTTCCCAGTAGTTGGCCTTCAGGTCCTTCAGGATTTTGATCGCCAGAGCTTCGCCCAGCAAGAGGCCGCTCATGCCGTCGCTGCGCCAGTGCACGCCGGAAGCGTCTCGCGCTCGCGCGATGTTAGCCGCCAGCTTGTTCAACTCGTTGCCAATCGTGAGTTGACCTCCCGTGTAAGGCATGAGCGACAAGCCGTCAGAGCTGGCTACCATCGGATTCGGGATCACGAAAGACTCGTTGTAGAACGCCTTCAAAACCGTCACTGTGGCTCCGGCCAGCGTGCCATGCCCTTGAGGGAAGGACGGGTGCGGCGGACAACCCTCGGGATAGGCCATCGGCAACAGGTAGCTTCCAAACTTGGAAAAGATGGCAGGCAATACCGCAGATGACAGCAGCCGGGCTGGAAGCGGGTAGCTGCCTTGTCCAGTTATCTGGTTTTGTACATTCCCGGCGTATTCTTCCGGACGCACACGCCGGTGCACCAGCCACTTTTGAAAATAAACGCAGCGTAGCGCGGCGGCCGAAACCCTGCCAACCATATCGACCGCATCGGGGGCCCCAAAGGTCCCGAAGGGCGACGTGTTCTTATAGCCGAGGTAAGGATTGTTGGGGTCAAGTGTTGCGCCCATGCCTCCGAGGATCAGCGCGGCAGTCAAGCCGGCATCGTACGAAAAATCCTTGTGCACGAAGGCCGTGAGATCGCGCAGGTTGCGAATATAGCGCGGCGTCGTATCGAACACGTTCTTGTCCCCGGGAGCGCCGCCATTCTGAATATTCAACCACGCGAGGTACGACGTCATGTGATCGTCGCCCGCAACATTCGTGATGATCTGCTGGGGAACAGGTATGGCTCCGTAGGGAATCGGCAACGTCAAGAATTGCGAGACGTAGGGCCCAATCAGATCCCCGGGAGTGAAGCCGCGGAAGATGTTGTCCGGCGTGACCGGCTGCGGACCCTGATAATCCGGGAACGTGCTGAGATCGGCGACTGCCGATGCGACCGTCGAGTCGCTATCAAAATCCGCAAATGCAACGTCGCGAGCCAGCGCCATCCAATAGTTCTCAGCCATCTCGCTGCCTTGCTCATTGCTGGTGTAAAGCGGAGGCATAGCGGTAACGCCCACGTGGGAATCGGAGCCCTCAAGACAGTAGGCGTAGGAGGACTGAGGATTGGAAAGCTTTAGCGTGCCACCAAGCTGGATGGCCTCAAAATCGCCGGGAGCGCCGGAAGTTAAGGCAGTGATCAACCCGGCATATGCGGTGAGATTTACCTCGCCCAGAACATCGTGGGGCAGTCCCTTGGAAAAGTTCGCGATCTTGTTGAAATAGCGTTCCTCGTCTCCGTTGGTTTTGTGCTTAGGGGGCAGAAGCTTTTCTGCGGTGGCATCGCCGTCGCGCCGGCCGAATTCATCGCTCCGCCGCTGCGCCGGATTCTCGGGCCCGATCTCCTTTGCACCGGCGACAGTCGGCAGCCCCAGGATGCCCGTCGCGACCGTAGCCGCCGTCACGCCACTCAGAAAGGACCGCCGGTTGACATGGCGCGCCTGGCTATTCTCGTCGCTCACAGCTTGTTTCACCTGGGGATCGGGCTTGGCGCTTTTGTCACTGGATGTCTTGTTGGACTTCTTCACGTCGTTTCTCCTTGATGGGTTACCCATGCTTGGCTAATGCCGGACTTTCCCTGGGTGCGGCCTACGGCTCAAAGCCATTGGCAAATCGGCAGGAACAGTCGCTATGCGGAAACAGGGGCAGATCCAAGCTGGTTCAACCAAGGCCCTATCCGCACTGGACCGAGACTTTGCGCTACTAGCGCGTCGTTGTCAAGATGAAAGAGTTTGCATGGTCACGCGCCAACGCAGCGACTATTAAAAGTCACGCAAGTAGAGCTTTGTCGGGGATGTTGCTAGCCCACAATTTTCAATTGCGGGTTAGCTCTCCCTCCTTCTTGCCGGTTATGGTGACGAAGCGAATCACGCCCTCGCTGTCCTCAAAGACCAGGCCGGTTCCGTCGGAGTTCACGACTGCCGCTACCAGGTGGCCATACGACTTGGGGATACCCCCATGGGTCGGGGTTTGATCATAGCGCGCCAGTTCTCCCTCTTTCATGCCGGTCATGGCGACGAAGCGAATGACTCCCCCGTCGTCCTCGAAAACCAAGCCGGTTCCTATCTGGTCCGGGATCGCTGTGACCAAGCGGCCATAAGACTTGGGGACGGTACCCTGCCTCGGAGCCCCTGCATAAGCAACAGTCGAGTTTCTGCTTCCGGCGAGGTACCCGGCGACGAACAAAAGTGCGGTACCAATAACGAGGGAAACCCTCTTTTCCATCTCTCTCACCTTTCGTGCCGGGCGGCGTGGGCTATTTTGGCAGGACCAGTATTTTGTGCATCATGCCCAGATCTTCGTGCAACAGAATATGGCAGTGAAACACAAAAGTCCCTGCAATCGTGGGATCGCGGAAATCAAACCTGCCCTTGAAGCTGTGATAGGGATGCCCCGGGCCTTCCCAGAAGGGAACCTCAATCGTGTCCCGCATATACTGGTCCTTGACCGGGACCGGTTTTCCGTCGATCTCGGTTACCAGGAAATGGATCTGGTGCATGTGGAACGCGTGCGTCTCAAGCGCATGGTTTTCCACCATCCAATCTTCCACGGCCCCGACGTGAGTTGTGATCACAGGCTTCTCGTTGGCTTCGAAAACCTTCTGCTTTTGTCCGTCGACTGTGATGTAGAACTGAATCGGACCGTTGGTTCCGCCGAATTCTTCGGAGAAGAAGAGTTTCCGCAGCGTGGTTGGTTTCTGTTTGCTCAAGTCAGCGAACTTAATGCTGCTCATCGTCATGTCAGGCGCGGATGCGGTCTTTGCCGGTTGCACTTCGTTGGCGTCGCCGCTAACTTGGATCTTGGCCAGTTCCTGTTGGATGTCCGGGTTGCCGGTCGGCCCGGTTGAGTAACCAAGCGACCAGAAACTCGCCACGTTGTCTTGAGAAGGAGCCTGCACAATAAACTCCGCGCGCCCGGCCGGAGGGATCAGAATAGTGTCTTCGAATCTGGGCTTGGCGAGAGGATAGCCGTCGAGAGCGATCAACTCGAGTTTCTGTGGCTTACCGTTAAACTGTACCTGCAATGGCATGAAGTCCTGGATGGTCGCGTTTGCCACGCGCCAGAACTGCTTTTCGTTGGGCTTCATCTGGATGATGGGGTCCGGGAAAGTTGGCGCGCCCGCGAGCTGGTAGTTGATTGTCAGTTGGTAGGGCCCGGGTACCCAGGGAACGAGGTACTGCTGGCGGATCACGAACACGCGCTCGGTAAGTCCAGCCACCTCTGGCCGTACCTTGTCCATTCCCTCGACCACCAGCGCTCCCGCCGCGCCTCCGTTTACCTGAAACTCGGTGAATCCGTGAATGTGCGGATGGTACCAATACAGCCCCGGCGGCTCGTCTTTTGGAATCTGTATGTCAAAGTGAAAGGCCGAAGTGCCGGGCTGAATCAGAGTCGTGAGCACATCGTCCGAATGGCAGGTCGGCGGAACATTGAGACCGTGAAAGTGCATGTTAGTCGAAGACAAGGTCGGCGTTCCGGTGTCGCCGCAAGTCGGCAAGCCAGACATGTCCATTTCCATCCCGGAAGATTCATCGCTGCTCTCGATGCGGTCCCTTTCATTCAGGATCAGCCGATCACCCTGGTTGAGGCGCAACGTCGGAGCCTCGACTTCTCCGCTGCCACTCTGGTAGTTGATGCAATAGTGATTGTATCCACCGGTATCGACCGAGTGTTTTATGGTCAAGTCGGCGTTGAGAACGCCATTCACGCTATTCAGACTGAGAGCGTCCTCAACCACGCTACCGGCGCTGGGACGTGCGGGACACTGCGCCGCTGGCCTTAAGAAGGCAAACCCGCAGGTCAGAATCGCGAGCAGATATCTGGATGTAGACCGCATAGTCAAACTCCTTAAAAGGTAAATCAAGACATGTTGGTTTCTTTGCTAGAACGTCCTCGGCGCGAAAACGCCAATCGATAACAGCCCCGGACTGTTTGGGTCCGCGACCGGCGATGTGGACGACTCCTTCAGCGTGCACTTTCCGCCAGCCGATTTCACTTTAATCATTCCGATGCTGGACGGCGCACCGAACTCCGCAACGTACACCACGTCGCCCGTTCCGGTCGCCGCTTCCAAGGCCAAGGCTCCGAGATACGACCAGTCAGTGACGTACCCCTTGAGGTGCCCGGAAGTGCAACCTCTTGAAAGTTTCCCCGTGCTGGTGTCAAAGAAGGCAGCGGTGATCCGATCCCCTTGTGTGTTGCTAACGTAGAGAATAGTTTCATCCGGGCTCAGCATGATATTGCTGGAACTGATCCCGTTTCCCAGTCGATAGACGACTGTCGGAGCCAGCTTGCCTGAGGAAATATCCGAGACCTCGACTATCGTGGAGGTCGCGGTATCTCCGAAGATAGCGTAGTGCCCGTCCTGCGTTATCGCGATGCCATTGGGATAGGCGTTACCGCCGTGTGAGCCGGTGGAATTCTGTTTATCGCCATTCGAAACCGGCATGCCGCCGGAGATGTTGAAAGATTCGATGGAGCCATCCCCATACGTTGCCACCATCATATTTCCATGTATCGCCATCCCATCGATCCCTCCTCCTTGCAGCCCGCCAACGGTGACGTCTCCGACAAACTTAAGTTTGCACCCCGGCTTCACCTGAAAGGCTCCGATGTTGCTCGAGTCAGTGAAGCTGGCATACAGGTACTGCGAGTTCATAGCCATGCCGATGCCATTGGAAGTACCGCCGTCATTGCCGGAGCCCTTTGCGCTGCCACCCAGTTTCAGAGTCTGGACAACGATGCCTGCGATATCGCCGCTGCCGGCGTCGGAAGCGTAGACGCACTCCGACTTTCCATTGTCGAGGATGTTGACCCGGTTCGCCGCGAAATAGCCGCCGGCGATTCCCTTGCCACCGGTCGCCACCTGTCCTTTCATGGTTAGCAGACCGCCCGCCCGGACAGTGTAGAACGTGACAGTAGAAGAAGAAAACCCGTTCGCGTCGTCGTTGGTAACCAGATAATGGGGCTTACCTGCAGCCGCCGCGAGTCCACTCGCAACGCAAACCCCCGCCAGCACTGCCGTCGCTCGAGAAAACCAGGAAACGAACATCCTCATAATTTTTCCTTAAGTGCCGGGAGATGGCACCTGATCAATTTAGCCTGGAAGGAACACCGCCGTTCAATTACCAAGCCTGGCTACCTCAGAATCAGCTTCACATTGAAAATGTTTGCGGAAAAGTGGAAATCAGTCGCACCCCTCAAATGGCGCTCCGGAAGCCTCACGCCTCCCGGACGAGCGCAATCTAAGCGGCCAACAATATACACCAGAAGACGAAATACTACTTCATATAGTTTTGTCAATTTTTGTATCGCATTCTCGCCAGATTCGTTCAGAAGCTAACTCTCTTGCGTCGTTGATCTTTGACCTGCCCCGCTGCTTTTGACTCTGACGCTTGTGTTTCATTCTGTTCTGCCGCCGTTCGCAGGTCGAGGAAAAGTGATGCTTAGGCTTGGACACAGCTTATCCGCCGCTGAGCTGAACGGGCGCCGCGTTACAATGTAGTTAGAGGCTCTCCGATGTCGACCCTTCGCGATATCGTCTACCAGCAAGTGCGCGAGGGTGAGCTTTACGAGAAGCTCGATCGGAATCGAGTCCGCTGCTATGCCTGTGGGCATTGCTGCCCAATCCCCGAGGGGCAGCCCGGCGTTTGCAAGGTTCGCTACAATCGCGGCGGCACTCTGTATGTGCCCTGGGGATACGTCGGCGGGGTTCAGTGCGACCCCATCGAGAAGAAGCCTTTTTTCCATGCCTACCCGGGCGCGCTGGCTTACAGTTTCGGAATGCTGGGATGCGACCTGCACTGCGGCTACTGCCAGAACTGGGTTACCTCGCAAGCCTTGCGCGATCCCGATGCGGTCTCGCCGCCGCTCGAAGCATCTCCGGAAGCGCTGGTTCGCGATGCCCTTCGACAAGGCGCGAAGGTTCTGGTCAGCACGTATAACGAGCCTTTGATCACCAGCGAATGGGCGGTCGCCGTGTTCAAGGAGGCCAAGGCGGCCGGCTTGATCACCGGATTTGTTTCCAATGGCAACGGCACGCCGCAAGTGCTCGAATATCTTCGTCCCTGGATTGATCTGTATAAAGTTGATCTGAAGAGTTTCGATGACCGCCACTATCACGAACTGGGTGGACGCATAGGGCCCATTCTCGATACAATCCGCCGCCTGTACGAAATGGGAGTTTGGCTGGAGATCGTCACTCTTCTCATCCCCGGCTTCAATGACTCCGAAGCCGAGTTGCATGGATTGACCGATTTTCTGGCAAGTATCTCGCCCGACGTTCCCTGGCATGTGACCGCGTTTCACAAAGATTACAAGATGGAAGACCCCGACGACACCCGCCCGAACGACTTGCTGCGCGCCGCCGCAATCGGCAAGCAGGCGGGCTTGCGCTACGTGTACGCCGGGAACTTGCCCGGCATGGTGGGAGATCACGAGAACACCCGCTGCCACAACTGCGGAGATGCGCTGATCAGCCGCCGCAGCTACTTCGTCGAGGAGTACCGTTTGACCGAGGATGGCCATTGCCCATCCTGCAAAACGGCAATTCCGGGCCGCTGGGCGCTCAAGTTCGAAGGCCAGATTACCGACCGTCCTTTCTTGCCACGCCGTAGCTCTCGTTTAGTTACAATCCTCAACTAGGTCCAAATTCAACTTCATGCGGAAACTGCGAATCGTGCTCGCCCTGGCATTTCTGTTCTTCGCGATCGCCTGCTCGCCTCGCGACTTTCTCACCCGCCGACTTGCCGCAGATCTGATTGCCGCGTCCGACACATTCAAGAGCACTCAGCAGTTCTGGATTCGCACCGGCATCATTTCCAACAAGGACTACATTTCACCCGAGTATTTGGTTCTGCTGCGCCGAGGCTGGATCACGGGAACAACGGAGCGTTGTCCGGCAGACGTAGATCCTCCGCCTTGCTGGGAGGTTGCGCTGACTCCGATCGGAGTGGAAACCTTTCAGGGTCTGATCCCCAGCGGGGCGGCGAATTCGCCACACTTCAGCGTGCCCGTGGCCCGCAGGCAGCTGGCCGGCATCACCGGGATCAGCCGAAGTGGAGGCGCCGCCGATGTCGACTTCCTTTGGAAATGGATTCCGCTGAATGAAGTGGGAGCCGCGCTTTACGCCGGCGGGGTGCAGTATAGATCCACGGTGGGATTCCGCCAGTACGATGATGGCTGGCGCATCATCGAGGGCAGTGCGCCCAGGAGCAATCAGGGCCTTGACGACGCCTTGAAGAACTCCGAACCCGCGCCCTGAGGTTAACACGTCCGGACAGCGCGATTTTTTCCCCCGGTGATGGGAAACTAGCCATTGGTATTGAATGTGAGGACCGCTTCGTTCTTGGGGGTCAGACGAGTGAACATCCTGCTTTTCGGTGCGACGGGAATGGTGGGACAAGGAGTTTTGCGCGAATGCTTGCTTGATCCGGATGTGGCGCGCGTGCTCGCGATCGGTCGCGCCTCGTTGGGGCGGCAACACGAGAAGTTGCGCGAACTTGTGCGAAGAGATTTGTCGGACTATTCGGACGTGGAGAACGAACTCAGCGGATTTGACGCCTGCTTCTTTTGCCTCGGCGTCAGTTCGGCGGGGATGAAGGAAGAAGACTATCGTCGCCTGACCTGCGACCTGACGCTGGCTGCCGCGAAAACATTGGCGAAACTCAGCCCTGGCATGACTTTCATCTACGTCTCGGGGGCGGGCACGGACAGCTCCGAACGTGGGCGATCCATGTGGGCACGCGTGAAAGGCAAGACCGAGAATGATCTTCTACGGTTGCCGTTTAAGGCGGCTTATATGTTTCGGCCTGCGGCCATTCAACCGCTGCACGGCGTCACATCACGAACGAGATCTTATCGGGTCCTCTATTTCCTCTCGGGATGGATGCTGCCGCTTCTAAAACCGCTTTTCCCGAAATACATAACGACCACGGAGCAAGTCGGCCGCGCCATGTTAAGCGTGGCCAAGCACGGCTATCCTAAGCAGATACTAGAAAGCAAAGACATCAATGGCTTGAAGAATGCAGGTTAGGTCGAACACTTTACAACCTCTGCCTGCTCGCGATATACCTCATGCTTCATCCCATGATAAAAAGAAGGTTCTGGCTCGCCTCTGCTCTTGCATACCTTACTCTCAGCTTCGCTCACGCTTCTGGCAAACCAAAGCTTACACTCGACGAGTTTTTCAATTACGTCGAGTTCGACGCGGTCACACTTTCTCCCGATGGGCGCTCGATCGTGATGGTGACCGACCGAGCTGATTGGGAGCAAAGCATCTATCGCACCGATCTTTGGCTCTACCGGGATGACGGCCGAGGTGGAGGCGCATTATTCCAGCTCACCCAATCGGGGCGGAACAGCGCTCCACAGTGGTCGCCCGACGGACGCTGGATCGCCTTTCTCTCCGAACGCAGCACCGGATCGACTGAGGAATCAACTGCGCAGCTTTACCTGATTTCGCTTGCCGGCGGAGAATCGTTTCCGGTGACCGAAAGCGATGAGGAAGTGCACTCGTTTTCATGGTCTCCGGATTCTCGCACGCTCTACTTCGCCACGCGCACGCCTTGGACGAAAGCTCAGAACGATGCTTACAAACAAGAATGGAAGGACGTTTTGCAATACCGCGGCGCCGAACGTGGAGACACGATTTTCAGCATCGATGTAGCCGACGCAATCGCACGACGCGCGGCTGTGGGAACCAAAGCAGATGAAGATGAGGACGCGGAGGCAGGAGCGACTCCCGGTTCCCGAGCCCTGGCCAGCACACCCTTGCGCGTTTACGAATTGGTGACTGCGCCGGACGGGCGCCGCCTGGCCTTTGTGTCTGGATCGATTTCGGGCCGCGAAGAGAAGATAGACGCGTATGAAATTTATACCGTGGACTTGGCCAACGCGACGGTTGATCGTCCGCCACGACGGATGACCCACAACCAGGCCGAGGAACAATATCTGCATTGGGCGAAGGACAGCAAGCATCTCTTTTTTCAGGTGCAATACGGTTCGGTGGAAGGTGAGTACAAGGACACGCAGATCCGGCTCTATTGGGTCGACGCCGATGCGGGGGAAGCCCAGCGCTGGGCCGCCGACTTCGACGGAGCCATCTACGAGTACGCTGTTGCTTCCGACGGCGGGGTCGTAGCCACCGGACGCTTGGGGACTGAACAGCAGATGTATTCTGCGACCAAAATTTCCGGGCCGTTCTCGCAGGCAGCGGGTTGGAGCGGCACCTACGAAAAGATTGCCACAGCTGAGCACTCACCGCGCGTCGCCTTCGTGCATTCAACGCTCGCAAAGCCTAACGAGGTCTACATCGCCGAGAGCATCGACAAGCTGCAAGAGGCGAGGCCGATTACTGCGTTCAACAAACTTTTCACCGAGCGTGATCTGCCTCACGGCAAGCCCTACCGCTGGACTGTCGATGACGGTGTTACGGTTGAAGGGATGCTGATGTATCCGCCGGGAAAGTTTGAGGCCAGGAATCTCCCCCTTTTTGTCGACATCCACGGCGGTCCGGACGATGTTGACGGCAATCACTTCCAGGCCGACTGGTATATCTGGGATCGCATGGCCGCCACCCAGGGGTGGCTCGTCTTTGAGCCGAACTATCGGGGGTCAGAGGGCTATGGCGACAAGTTCCTCATGGGCATCGTCCCCGAAGTCGTTTCCCGTCCAGGCAAAGACATTCTGGAGGGCGTGGATGCGCTGGTGAAAGACGGCATCGCCGATCCCGCGCACCTGGCGATCGGCGGCTACAGCTACGGCGGCTTTCTGACCAACTGGCTGATCACGCAGACCACTCGTTTCAAAGCTGCAATGACGGGCGCGGGCGCGGTGGAATACGTTGCCAACTGGGGCAACGACGACACGACCTTTGATGACGCTTATTTCCTCGGCGGACGGCCATGGGAGGCGCCGCAGCGCTATCACGATGAAGCTCCCATCTACCAGATCGACAAAGTCCGCACTCCCACGCTAATTGTTTTCGCCGAGCACGACGTAAGGGTTGCGGTTGCCCAAGGCTATCTGCTGGACCGCGCTTTGCACGCTCTCGGCGTTCCCAGTTCGTTGTTGATATTTCCCGGAGAAGATCACTCGCTGACCAGGAACCCGTGGCACGGCAAGATCAAAGTGCGCGAAGAGTTGAAGTGGCTGGAAAAGTACGGCGGGGTCGCGGTTTCACACTGATCCGGTCATACGGAGAACTTGAGAAACTTCCTTCCACCGTCGTGAGGCAAAACAAGAAACGCGCGCCCTCGCAGTACTTGCGAGGAAACGCGCGCCAGAAAGCCTATTCCAGAGCTATCCGAGAAAGACTATTTAAAGGTCGCCAAAAGACCGTTAATGTTGCCCCGGGCAGTGACCGCGTAGCCTCCCACAATCGTGCTATGGTCGTTCACCGCGCCAGCATAGGTAAGGGCGCTCTTTTTGTAGTCGAACTTGTAGTACTTGCCTTTGTGAAACAGCGCACCGTGGCTATTGCCGGCGGAATCGATCGCTTGATAAGTGACGTCGCCCTCGGTGTTGATGTCCGTTACAAACGAACCCGTCTCGCCGGGCACGTTGATCGTCTTGAATTTCTTGGTTTTGGCAGTGTACAGATACGCAGTAAAATTCGGGTTGGCTCCCCCAACAATCACGACGTTGCCACTGTTGTTGATGCCGTTGCCAGAAGGAGTTGAAGAGCCGGGCGGATCGATCGTCGTGTACTTCTTGCCCTTTAGAACGTACGCGTGCTGAACGGCGGCTGAGTCAAAGTAGGCGCCGACGATATCTCCATTGTCGTTGATCGCGTTCGCAGTTGAACCCAGGGATCCCTTGGGGCCCGGAATATCTGTATACTTGCCGCCTTTGTACAAGAAGCCCACCGAACCGCCGCTGGTGGCACTTACGTAGGTGCCGACCACCGCAATCGCACCATTGAGAGCCAGATTGCTGGCGCCTGTGCTGCCGCTGGTGCCCTTCGGGTCATCCAAAGTGGTCAACTTCTTGCCCTTGAGAATGAAACCGTGCCCAACCAGAGCACTGTCGGTGTACTGCCCGACGATCACGCCGGTGTTGTTGATTCCTCCAGAATTGGTAGCGGTTGCCCCTGGTACATTGAATGCCTTGAACGTGAAAGTGAGTGGTGGATCGACAGCCGCAGTCGCCGCGACGACGATGAACGCCAGCACAAATCCCAACATGCAGGCCTTTGACTTGAAATTCTTCATTGGTTTTTTTCTCCCGTATTGAAATGACTAAAGACTTGACGCCCGTCAGTGAATCGTTATCGTCGACCTAAAGCTTCGCCAGACAGTTCCATCCCGTCGAAACAGGATCTGGGTTTACCGAAAGCGATGATCCAAGATGCTCTGACAGACGGCCAACTGGCGCGGAAAAGATTATGTCCGGGTGGTGCCAGTGTGTCAACATGCAAATTATTGCGTATGCTTTGCAGCCTCGGT
>Ga0210407_10000846_pt1 | contig 31539 bp, 36 predicted proteins | sample IncBWC27MmetaG_FD_150860 | JGI IMG/M metagenome (GOLD analysis project Ga0210407, IMG submission 150860) | Forest soil microbial communities from Barre Woods Harvard Forest LTER site, Petersham, Massachusetts, United States - Inc-BW-C-27-M | ecosystem: Environmental > Terrestrial > Soil >...
ATCGTCAGCAAAGGATCACTGGCGATTGAGGGGATCAGCTTAACAGTGGCGGCGATTGAGGGAAACGAGGTGCGGGTAGCGATCATTCCGCACACGGCTGAGGTGACGAATCTTTCATCGCTCAAGGCCGGCGATCCGGTGAATCTGGAAGTGGATGTGGTGGCGAAGTATGTGGAGAAGATGATGGCGGGGGCGAAGGCGTCGAGTTCGATTACGGTGGAGAAGCTAGTGAGGGCGGGGTTTTAAGCGCCACGTTGCCCTTCCATGTCCAACGCGGGACACGGATCGCGGTTCCCTTCCCTCACGCCCCGATATTCAACTCATCCAGTTCCAAAAATTCCTGCACTATTGGCTCCGGGCATTTCTCCATGTCGGAGTAGGTTCCGAAGAAAAGCGCTTTGGCTTCGTAGAGGAAGACTACGCGATCGGCGAGTTTTTTGGCGAGGCGCATGTCGTGGGTCACGACCAGGCTGGTGAGTTTGAGCTGGAGTTTGAGGCGCTGCATAAGGTCGCCGAGGAGATTGGCCATGAGGGGATCGACCATGGTGGTGGGCTCGTCGTAGAGGACGCATTCGGGCTGCAAGGCCAGGGCGCGGGCGATTGCGATGGAGCGCTTCATGCCGGTGGAAAGTTCTGAGGGAAACTGGTCGGCGAGGTCTTTGACGCCGACCATTTCCAACAGGCCGTTGACGATCTGAAAAATCTGGTCTTCGCTGAGGTCGTGGCGCTCGCGCAGCGGGAATGCGACATTTTCCGCGACGGTGATGGAGTCGAAGAGCGCGCCGCTCTGGAAAACCATGGTGACTTTCTTGCGGATGGGCTCCATTTGCTCTTCGGTGTAGTCGGTAATGTCTTCGTGAGCGACGATGACGCGTCCGGCGTCGGGTTTGAGGAAACCGAGAATGGTTTGCAGGGAGACGGATTTGCCGACGCCGCTGCGTCCGAGGATGCAAACGGTCTCGGCGGGCTTGACGTCGAAGCTGACGTCTTTCAGCACATGGTTGTCGCCGAACGCTTTCGAGACGTGATTGAATTCGATGTAGGGGGTTGGGTCGAGTGTGATGGCGTCGTCGGGCATGGGGCGTCCGTGTTCATCATAAATGGAGGAGCGGGGTGGGCAAGAAATTCATTTGGGCTTTGGATGTTTGCGGGTACGCGGATAGAAAAAGGCGTGCGGGGACGCCCGCCACTCCACAATCAGGGGCGGTCGGCGACTTGCTGCTTGGCTTGTTCCCACTCTTCAGGCGTGTTCAGGTTGCGGAAGATCGCAAAGTCGAAGCCAGCGGCCGACAATTCTTTCTCGCTGATCACTCGGGCTGGGACTTCAGAGAAAAGGGCATCGAGTTTGTTGCGGCCTTGGTCGAGAGCGTGTTCAGCCATCGGCAGGAAAGCTTTGCGATACACGGCGCAAAGCGGTTGAAAGTGTCCATCGGCCCAGGGGACGGTGACAACGGCGTCTGCCGACTGCGCCTCGGCTATCAGGAACTGCAAGAAACGAAGGTCGAGAAAGGGTAGATCGACTCCGAGGATCAAGTTTAAATCGGTGGTGGAGGCGGACAACGCGGCGTGGATTCCGCCGAGGGGGCCACGGGCGGGATAGATGTCGGGAACAATCGGGCCGAAGGCGGCGAACTTTTCGGGATCGCCGACAATTCTTACGTCGGAAGTAACGGCGCGGGCTATATCTAGAGCACGGGACAACAGGGAGCGTCCGCCGAGTTGCAGGAAAGCTTTGTCGGAACCCATGCGGGCGCTTTTGCCGCCGGCCAAGATGAAGGCGGTGATGGGGAGCACTTGAAAATCATACTCGGAGTCGCAGCGTGAAAAGAATTTGGTTCAGCCTCGCGGAGTGAACCAACTGAGAATAATCTGCAGCACGAAAGTAACCTACCGGATTCTCGGCTTCCGTTAGATGATGGTGTCGAACGGGATCGAAAAAAGCCCCACTCCTCCGCCAGAGGCGGGCGAGAAATGGGGCACCCAGAGCGTCCCAGTTAGGCGAAAATCCGATGCCCCAGAAGTTGTTAGAGGTTCTGATGTTAGGCCGTTGCTCCCACGAATTTTCCTGGCCCCGGCGTGCCGCTGACAGCCAGTACTATCAGGTTTGCCTGTTGTGCGGCGCAGAGTACCACTACGACTGGACGACCATGAAGCGCACCGAGCGGGTTGCGCAAGAAGGTGCTGGGAGTACCGCGTCATCCAAACGCCGGCAGCATCTTCGCAAGCCGACGTGGGTGCCGCGCGCGCGTCGCATCAAGATGGAAGCTCCGGTCCGCTATCGGGTGAAGAATGTGGGGACGTGGAGCGAGGGCACGATTGAAAATCTGAGCCAGTCGGGGGTGCTGTTGTTGGGATCTCAGCGCTATCCGGAGAACACGCTGGTGGAAATGATTTTCGAGATGCCGGAAGAGATTTCGGGGCAGAAGAACAGCAAAGTACTGTGCCAGGGACGCGTCATCCGGATGAAGGAAGCTCGTACCGAAGGTCCGAAGCACGAATTTGGGGCTTCGATTCTTGACTACCGGTTCGTGCACTAAGGCTCCCTGGATGCGCCGCGGATCTCGCGGATCTTCGCGGATCACTCTCGATAATTCAATCCGGAACTATTTTCAGCTCGCCTTCAAATCGCCCATCGGCGTATTCCGCCAGTTTGAATCTACGAAATTTTCCCGCCGCATCCTTGATGCGCTGCACGCTTGCATCTAAACTAGGAGGCGTTTGCATCGTCTGGAGTTAGGAGTCACTGACATGAAAATTCCCTCTCTTTTCCTCAGGATCATGGTGACGGTTGCGACGCTGGTTTTGGCGGTGGGCTGCGCGAAAGCGCCGAACGACGCGCAGGTCACGTCCGACATTCAGACCAAGCTGGGCACCGATTCCGGATTGCAGAATAAGCAGCTCACGGTGCAGGCGGCCAATGGCACGGTGACGCTTTCGGGGACAGTAGACAACGATGCGCAACGCGAAGCTGCGGCCAAATATGCAGCATCCGAGCCTGGGGTGAAGCAGGTAATCAACAACCTCCAGGTGACGGGATCAACGGTGGCAGAGACAACGGCGGCTGCCCCGGAACCTGCGCCCGCCCCGGCGGCTGAACCCGCGCCCACGCCGGCTGCGAAGCCGGCGCCGACGGCGAGAGTGCATCATTCACGAAGGGAGTCGCAGCACGAAATGGTGCAGCCGCCGATGGACCCTATCCCTCCGGCTGCGCCGTCGGCCGCGACTGCTCCGGCGGCAGATGCTGCGCCGGCAGCGGTAACCGCGCCGATGCCGCCGCCCGAGCCGCAGAAAGTGACGATTCCTTCCGGGGTCTCGCTAGCGGTGCGGCTGGTGGATGCGATTGACAGCGCGACGGCGCAGACGGGAGACACCTTTCACGCCACGCTGGAACAGCCGGTGGCGGTCGATGGAGACCTCGTGATTCCCGCGCACTACGATGTGGACGGCCACGTCGTGAACGCGCAGGCTTCGGGAAAGTTTGCCGGGCGAGCGCTGCTGGAATTGCAACTTGACAGGATCAAGGTCGGCGACCGGTGGTACAACATCGAGACTGACCACTTCAAACAAGAGACTGGCGCGCGGGGAAAGAATACGGCGGAAAAAGTTGGCGGGGGCGCGGCGGTGGGAGCGATCCTGGGCGGCATTTTCGGCGGCGGCAAAGGGGCGGCGATCGGGGCGGCGGCGGGAGCGGGAGCGGGCGGCGGAGTTCAGGCGGCCAGCAAGAAGCCGGACATCAAGTTGTCGTCGGAGAAAATCCTTACTTTCACGCTGCAGGCGCCGGTTACAGTGATTCCTACGACCAAGCCCGCGCGCGAAGGCAAGAAGCTGGACTCGCCGCAACAGTGAAGGAGTCTGCGATGAATGAAAGCGCGGAATAGGCTGCGCTTTTTTGTTGGGCGATTTATGATTAGCCCCACTTTTTTTTGCACGAACGTGCTATTGCGGTTCCCGAATTTCGTGCTAAAGTGCTGTGCAACGTACGCTGCACCTCCGCCACTTCTTCCGCTGTGCTCGATTGTTTTCGTCGATGGCTAAACGTCACATTTCGATTTATCAATTTGAACCGCAGGGGCTGGACCGGGCCGCGTGGTATGGAGCGGCGCTGGCGGCGACGGCGGTGGCGTGGGGCATCTGGGCGTTGTCGCCGGTGATGCATCAGGACCCGTTCGTCATCTTCATCCTCGCGGTTGTGTTCACGGCGCGCTTTCTTGGCTTTGGGCCGGCGGTGCTGTGCACGTTCAGCTCGGCGCTGGTGCTGGATTACTTTGTGTTTCGGCCGCGGCTGGGGATGGCGGTATCCGGAAACGAAATGGAACGCGTGGGGATTTTTGTCCTGATCTCGGTGCTGGTGGCGGGGTTGGCGCGGCAGCGGTTGCGCGCGGAAACCCTGGCCGACGAAGTGCGACAGCAATTGGCTGCGATTGTGACTTCCTCGGAAGACGCCATCATCAGTTGCAGCGTAGAAGGAATTGTGACCAGCTGGAACCGGGGCGCGGAAACTCTTTATGGATATACCGCGGCCGAGATTCTAGGTGGGCCGCTTACGATTCTGTCGCCCGCGGACCGCGTGGGCGAAGTGGAAGGAAATCTGGAACGGCTGCGGCGCAAGGAGCACGTTGGCAGTTACGAAACCGAACGACTGCACAAGAATGGGACACGGCTGCGAGTGCTGCTTTCGGTTTCGCCGCTGCGCAACGAGCAAGGCGTGCTGGTGGGAGCGTCAGCCATCGCGCGTGACGTCACCCAGCAGAGGCGAACCGAAGACGCGTTGCGGCGCAACGAACGGCTGGCGACGGCCGGAAGGCTAACAGCGGCGATTGCGCATGAGATCAAGAATCCGCTGGAAGCGCTGACTAATCTGGTTTATCTTTCGCGGCGTGACGAAGCGGGGCGCGACGAGTACCTCCGGATGGCAGAGGAGGAAATCGGCAGGCTGGACGCGATTGCTCAACAGGCACTGGGATTTGTCCGCGAAGGGGCATCGCCGGAGCGGTTCGATGCCGGACGGATTCTGGAAGAAGTGGTCCAGCTTTATCAACGCAAGCTGCAGACCCGGAAAGTTGTGTTGGAGAAGCAATCCGGCGAGGACTTGGAAGTTCTCGGCTATCCGGGCGAATTGCGGCAATTGTTTTCCAACTTGATATTGAATGCGATGGACGCGATGAAGGACGGCGGCCGACTGCGCTTGCGGGTGGTTCGGGCGCGCGAATGGTCGAACGGGCGGCGTGGCGGGGTTCGCGTCACCATTGCAGATACAGGCAGTGGCATCAGCGGCGCCGACCTGCCGCATATTTTTGAGCCTTTTTACACCACGAAGAAAGAAACCGGCACCGGCCTGGGGCTGTGGCTCGCCTACGGGATTGTGCAGAAGCACAACGGCTGGATCAAGGTCGCGAGCCGGACTAACCCGGGGACCAGCGGTACGGTGTTTGCGGTGTTTTTGCCGACGTCGCCGGCGGCGGCTAGTTCGCAGGCAGCCTGATTTTGGTCAGGCCAAGAACGCCCCGGATTTACACGGCTTTACCCCTTTTTCTTCCGGCTATTTGGAAGATTGCTGATCTGTTAACTGCTCGGCCTTGAAAGTGGGCGTCTTGCGCCCCTGACCTTTCGGCCAGTGACTTTTGTACCGGGTCGCCAGCTCTCCCAGCGTCATATAATCAGGCCAGATTGCACTTTTAAGCTGCGGGAAACGTGTAGGCGGAGGTTGGGTGGATCCGGTTATTGCAAGCGGGACATTCGCGATGGGGCTGGTGTTCGGCAGCTTCCTGAATGTGTGCATCTACAGGATGCCGCGCGGGTTGTCCGTGGTGCTGCCGGGGTCGGCTTGTCCGCAGTGCGGCAAGGCGATTCGGTTTTATGACAACGTTCCGGTGCTTAGCTGGGTGATTCTCGGCGGGCGCTGCCGGAACTGCAAAGCGCGAATTACCCCGCGGTATGCCGCCGTCGAACTGATTACCGGTCTGCTTTTTCTTCTGTGCTACTGGCATCTTGGATTGACGCTGGCAGCTTTGAAATGCGCGGTGCTCGGATTCCTGCTGCTGGGGCTGATCTTCACCGATGCAGAGACCCACTTGCTTCCCGACAAACTGACGCTGACCGGATTCGCGGCAGGAGTGATCTTCAGTTTGTTGGTTCCGGTGAATGATTTGCTTTCGCTGGCATTGCCGGGAGTTTTTCAGTTGCCGGTGAGCGCGGATGTTTCGTGGCGCGTGTTTTCATTGATGGATTCACTGCTGGGTGCGGCGGTTGGAGCGTCGTTCTTATACGGCGCAGGCGCTGCTTACTTGCGTTGGCGCGGAGTCGAGGGCATGGGATTCGGCGACGTGAAGTTGATGGCGATGCTGGGAGCGTTTCTTGGACTCCGGCTTACGATCCTAACGATTTTTGCGGCTTCGGTCGCGGGATCATTCTTCGGGTTATGGACCGTGTTGGTGGTTTGGATCAAGCGTACGCAGCGCAGGAAGCATGTGTTTCATGAGGCTGGGCGGGATGCCCGCAGGCACGCATGGGCTTCCGCATTGGTGGCGCTGCGCCGCCATCAGATGCCGTTCGGGGTCTTCCTGGGCAGCATGGGGCTGGTGGCGTTCTTTTTGGGCGAGCCGTTTCTCCGGTGGTACTGGGGGCTGCTGTGAGAATCCTGATCAGCCCCATGTTTGTGCGCATGGCCGCGGTGGCAGTCGCGGCCGTGGCTGCGTTTGTCCTGGGACTAGTAGTGGTGCGAGCGCTCCGTCGGCAACTGGTTGAGGGCGACGGCATCACGGAAGACTTGGGGCCGGAAAATGGAAACGCGCTGTACCCGTACACCGCGGTCATCCAGCAACTGAAGCAGCAGAAGTTCGCGCTGGAGAATGAGCAGCAGGCGCAGCGGCGGCGCGCGAAAACTTCGGAGCAAATCACGGCGTCAATGATCGCCCATTTGCCTTGCGGCGTGCTGTTTGTGGCGCCGAACGGCTTGGTCAAACAGGCGAACGCAGCGGCGCGGCGGATGCTTGGGTTTGCTTCTCCGCTGGGGATGGGCGTGTCGGAATTATTTCGAGATGCGGAAACGGTTTCGGGATCCGGAACTGGCGGCAAGGTTGCAGAAGCATTCCAGTGCGCTTTGCAGAGCATGGCCGGCGCGAACCATTTTGAGAGCTCGTATCTCACTCCCGCGGGGGAGGAACGCGTGCTCAAGTTCGAGCTTATTCCGATCTGCGCGACGGCCGGAGAGATGCTGGGCGTGGCGGCGGTTATCACCGACGAAAGCGACAGCGCGGATTTCCAGCGGACGCGGGTATCGCACTCGGAAACATCCTCGCAAATGGCACTGGAGCTGCGAACTTCGCTGGCCACGATTCGCGAATGGTCAGAACAGATGCAGGCCACGACGGACCGAGAAGAAGCTAGTCGCCTTGCCGGGGACATTTCGGCGGAGGCCGAGCGTCTGGAGAAAATGGTTGGCGGCTTTCTGTCGGGAAGCCGGGAAGACCAGGCTTTGGGAGCAAAAGCTTAATTGCAGGTGCGCCGGTTGAGAAAAGCGGGCGCACGAAATGGAGCGACTATGAAACGCGTATCTTGTTTTTCAGTTTTTTCGTTGGTTTCAACAGCGGTTCTCACAGCGGTTGCGATGAGCGCAATTGCCGGCGCGCAGTCACCGTCACAGCCGTCGTTAGGCGACTATGCCCGCTCGGTGAAAAAGGCGCAGCCCGTGAAACCCCCGGCGAAGGTTGTCTACACCAACGACAATTTGCCTGACGGCAGCTCTTTGAATGTTGTGGGCAAGACGCCGGATGCGTCCGCCGACCAGAAGAAGGATCAGGCGAAGGACACCGACGCGACTAAGGACGCGCAGGCCAGCGACGCCGACAAGGACAAGAATAACGACAAGGACGCTCTAAAGCCCGGGCAGACACCCGCCGAGCACGATCAGGCGCTGGCGGCGTTGAAGTCCAAGTTGGACGAACAGAAGAGCAAGGTCGACTTGCTGACCCGCGAACTTGCCGTGTTGCAAGGCGAGTATCAACTGAAAGCCACCAACTTCGCCAACAACCCGCAACAGCGGGTACAGAATCCAGGCGGATTCGACGTGGAAGGCGCGAAGTACAAACAGGAGATTGCCGACAAACAGAAAGACCTGGACGCAGCCAAAGCCAAGCTCGGCGCTATGCAGGACCAGGCGCGGAAGTCAGGTGCGCCGACTTCGGCGGTGGAGTAAGCGCCCGGCGCTTTTTATCTGCGCGTCCTAGTCTGCTGATCGGAGTTTGCGAATCTGTTTGTCGTGGTGTCTTGCGTGCACCAGATGGAACTTGCGCCATTCCGCGGCGGTGAGCGGACCGAGCATGGGGTGATCGGCCAGCGGCTTTCTCCGGCCGAAGCGCGTTTCGCATTCCTGAATGACGGCGTCCATGCGGGCGACATTTTCCAGAATTTCTGCGGCAACTTGTTGAGCTGGGGCGCCACGGGGCGTGACGCGGTCCGGGGACTTACGTCCATAAGGAAAATATCCGCCGCGAATCAGGATCAGGCGCTGCCAGCGCATGCGGCCGCGATCAGAACTGGCGGTGGGCGCGCCTGATTTCAGGCAGCGCTCCATGCCCTTAATAGTACCGATGTAGCTTAGATTCAAGTGTTCGAGTATCTCGGCCGGGCTCCACTTCCCTGCCGGATGGCGGGTGAGCTGATCGAGCGTCATGCCGCGAATTGCGCTGGCAAGAGTGGTGTGCAGGCGTAACAGGTTTGCATCCATGTCTGTTTTAGTAGAATGATGCAACATTACTTCGGTCGCAAAATTTCCTATTAAGGAAGAGGGGCTTTGCCATGAAACGGCTCGCGGTGGCATTTCTGTTGGCTGCGCTTCTGTTGGTAGCAATCATTTCCGGGTGCACTTCACAGCAATCATCGCAACCGGCAGCTAAGCCAGCGCCGCAGCCGCCGGAGCTGCTGACCGGACGCGCGGCGTTTCAGCAACTCTTCGTGGCGGCGCGCGGCTGGGCCGCGGACGTACGGCCCTACCAACTGCAATCGCAAAGCGTCGGAGATTACAACGGCAAAGACGGAAAAGCCGTGGTATGGAACGGGGCGTTCGCATCCGCGGCGCGCGGATCGAGGCCCTACACATGGTTGGGGATGGATTCTCCGGATGGATCGTCGCAGCGGGGAATTTCCCATGGCTCAGAGGACAGTTACACCCCCAACGGCACTTTCGATATCGCGTTCCTGAAGGTTGACTCCGACAAAGCTTATGAAGTCGCGCAGAAACACGGCGGCGACAAAGTGCTGGCAGACGCGCCGAGCACTCCGGTCATTTACCTGCTGGATTGGAACATCGGCGGCAATAATCTGGTGTGGCACGTGATCTATGGCAACAGCCGGAATGACGCTAAGCTGACAGTGGACGTGGATGCTTCGACCGGGGAGTTTATTCGGAAAGAAAAATAAAACCAGTCACCACTGAGTGACAGAGCCACAGAGAAAATCAACTTCTATTTTTGAACGCCGTATATGCGCAAGGCTTTCAAGAATTCGAATGGTTTTCTCTGTGGCTCTATGTCGCTGTGGTGAACGGTTTTGGCCTGGCCTCAGCGCGCGATGACGGCGCAGTGCTGGTCGAATGCTTTTCTTAGTTCGGCGGCGATGTCGGCGGGGTCGCGGTGCTCGATGTCGCTGCGCTGGACCATGTGGACCAAATCTCCGTCGCGAAACAGCGCGATGGATGGCGAAGACGGGCGATATCCGGTGAAGTAGGAGCGGGCGCGATCGGTGGCTTCGGCGTCCTGTCCGGCGAAAACCGTGAATAGGCGCTCCGGTTTGGCGGGGTTATCGAGAGCAATGCGGACGGCTGGACGCATGCGGCCGGCAGCACATCCGCAGACTGAATTCACGATAACCATGGCCGTGCCCTTCTGGCCGGTGAGTTCGCGGTCCACGTCGGCGGCGGTCTTCAGCTCTTCGACGCCCAGGCGGGTGAGTTCTTCGCGCATTGGGATTACTAAAATCTCTGGGTACATAGTTTGTCCTCTCCTTCATCTTAGCCCCATAGCGGATAGAAAACCATTCACCACAGAGACACAGAGCCACAGAGAAATCCTTTTGCCGATTTTGGTTTCTCTGTGACTCTGCGTCTCTGTGGTGAATGGTTTGTTTCCGATATAGTGATTGCGAACTTATGCGCAACGATCTGACTCCAGTCCGGGAAAATGTGGCGCTGGCTCCGCTCACAACGCTTGGCGTGGGAGGGCGGGCGCGGTTTTTTGTGCGGGCAGAAAGTGTCGTCGACGTGGAAAACGCCGCGTCCTTTGCGCGACGGCGAAAGCTTCCGCTTTTCGTGCTTGGGGGCGGCAGCAATCTGCTGGTTTCGGATCGCGGGTGGGATGGGCTGGTTTTGGAGGTAGGAATTTCTGGAATTCAGCAGCGGCGGGAGCCGTCGCAGAGGTTTCTTAGTGCAGGGGCGGGGATGGATTGGGATGAGTTTGTTGCATACTGCGTGGCGAGGAATCTTGGCGGGATTGAGTGTTTGAGCGGGATTCCGGGCAGCGTGGGCGGGACTCCAGTACAGAATGTGGGGGCGTATGGGCAGGAAGTTTCGGAAACGATTGTCTCCGTCCTGACGTTTGATCTGGAAGAGAATCGGGTTCGTGAGTTGAATGCCACGGAATGTGGGTTTCGTTATCGGGAGAGCATTTTTAACACCAGCCAGCGCGGTCGCTACATCATTCTGCGGGTTACTTACCGGCTTTCATCTGATATCACGCCCAGCTTGCGTTATGCGGATTTGCAGAAATATTTTGCGGGACGGGATGGAACGCCGTCGCTTTCTGAGGTGCGAGACGCAGTGCTCGCGATTCGCACCAGCAAGGGCATGCTGCTCACTGCGGGCGATCCTGACAGTAGAAGTGCAGGATCGTTTTTTAAGAATCCCGTTTTATCCGCGGCGCAGCATGACGAGTTAGTCCGCCGGGCAGCGGAACGCGGGCTGGAAGTGCCGAGCTATCCGGCGCTGTCGCAGCAGCGGAAAGTTTCGGCGGCATGGCTGGTGGAGAATTCGGGATTCAAGAAGGGTTATGTTCGAGGGAAGGCTGGAATTTCTGGTAAGCATGCTCTGGCGATTGTGAACCTGGGCGGGGCTACGGCTGCGGATATTGTCGCGCTGAAGGATGAGATTCAGGCGCAGGTTGAAGAGGTGTGGGGGGTGAGGCTGCAGCCGGAGCCGGTGTTGGTGGGGTTTTGAGAGTTCCTCGCTACCGGCGAATTGCCCTCGACGAACGGGCGGGGACGCCCGTTTCTCCATGCTTCAAAGCGGCGAAAAACTCGGGCAGGCGCCAGCCCGGATTCTCAAAAGGGTGATCCCATGCACAGGGCTTGATCCGGCTCTGACGGAGCCGCCGCTTTATTCATCGACAAGACGGGCGGCTTCCTTAAAGATGTTCATAAACATTTCCCGAGTGAGTTTGCCGGTTTGGGTGTTCTGGTTGGAAGGATGGTACGAGGCTAGGAGAGTCAAGCCATCCGGCATTTTGTAGTTAGCGGCGTGCTGGAAGATAAATCCCTTTTTGCCTTTCAGCTTGCCTTGGCGAATTAACGCGTTCAGATAGGCGTCGAAGGCAATTTTCCCAAGCGTGACCACTACCTTAGCGTTAACTAATCCTTCAAATTCGCGGTCGAGATAGGACGCGCAGTTGGCCAACTCCTGCGGCAACGGTTTGTTGTCGGGAGGGGCGCAGCGGACGGCGGCCGTGATGTACATGTCTTTGAGTTGGAGGCCGTCGTTGCGATCGGTGGCGGTGGGCTGGTTGGCGAATCCGGTTTCGTGGAGGACGGGGTACATGAATTTTCCGGAGGCGTCGCCTGTGAAGGGGCGGCCGGTGCGGTTGGAGCCATGGGCTCCGGGGGCGAGGCCGAGCACGATGACGCGGGCGTGAGGGTCTCCGAAGCCAGGGACGGGTTTGCCCCAGTAGTCGCAGTCTTTGTAAGCGCGGCGTTTTTCGCGAGCCACGGTTTCGCGGTAAACGACGAGGCGCGGGCAGAGGGTGCAGGCGATGACCTCAGCGTTGAGGCGGGTTAGCCACGGCGGCGTTTGTGCGTCAGGGGACAAGCTAAAGATTCTAACCGCGAAGGACGCGAAGAAAGCGTCAAGGACGCAAAGAAAAACGGGGGTTGTCGTTGGTTATAGTGCGGGTTATAGCACGCCTGATGCCCGCCCTACTGTGCGGCTGTGGCGAAGTATCCGCTGCGGGATTGGACCTTGGAGCCGTCTTTGGAATGGATTTCGATTTTGCGGAATTTGCCGTCTTTGGCGGCGTTGGTGGAGGTGTATCCGACGCCGTACTGGCTGCGGAGTTCCTGTGAAATCTGGGCGAAGGCGGCTTGGAGTTTGTCGGTTTTGTTGCCGACTTCGATGACCCGGCCGCCGGTTTCCTCGGTCATTTTTTTCATTTCTCCAGCGCCGCTGTAGCCGCCAAAGCCATAGAAGCCGCGGTCGGCGCAGAGCAACACATAAACAATGGTGTCGGCTTTTTGGGCGGCCTCGATCGCGTCTTTGATTTTGTACTGACTGCCTTGGTCCTCGCCGTCGGTGAGCAGGATCATGGCTTTCCGGTCGACCTGCTGGGCCATTTCATCGTGCGATGCCAGGTAAACCGCGTCGTAGAGCAGCGTTCCCTTCGGAGTACCCGACTGGGGCACCGGGCCGCCGCCCATACCCGGAGTGCCCGGCAAATACGCTTGTCCGCCGCTGTTGATCTTGACCGACTCCAATGCTGCTTTCAGCCGGCGCGGATTGCTGGTGAAATCCTGCAGCAGTTCGACTCCGATGTCGAAGCTCATGACAAAGGCCATGTCCTTGTCGCGCAAAATCTGGGTCAGAAAAGCAACGCCGGCGTCCTTTTCCATTTCGAGGACGCGCTCCTGGCTGGCGCTTCCGTCGATCAAAATTCCCAACGTCAGGGGCAGGTTTGATTCGGCAGTAAAGTACTTGATGGTTTGCGGCTTGCCGTCTTCGAGGATTTCGAAGTTTTCTTTTGGCAAGTTGGGAATCAAGCCGCCTTTCTTATCCTTTACATTGAAAAAGAGCTGGACCAGGTCAACGTTGGCCTTGAAGGTGGCTGCCGGCGGCTGATCGGGGTCTTTATCTCGATCTTTTTGGGCTTGGGCGGCGGATTCCTTGTCCTGGGAATCGGGAATCATTTGCACGTCTTGGGACAGAAGCAGAGGAGTCAGCGCTAAGAACCCGAGCGTCAAAAAAGCACGAATCCCGGAGCGGAAAAAGTGTCCTAATGGCATGGATTTGGGTCTCGAATATTTCTGGTAATCTTTACTTCGACGAACTCTTCTACGGGTTAGATGCACCAAAACGGTCTGAAAGGGCATCCCAATACACACAAGTATCAAGTTTAAGCTGCGGGGGTTCGGCTTGCGTAAGTCTTTGATACCTATTCGGGCGGCTTGCTCGAGGGTTTTTGGCGGATTGGCAGTCAGCCTGGTTGTGGCAAGCCTAAGTTCTCCGTTTGTGGCGGGGCAGGCGGCATCTCCGGCCCAGAGCGCGCCTGGCTCGCAGGATTCTTCGCAAAACTCTTCGCAAAACTCCAAAGACCAGGGGATTCCGGATGCGCCCTCGGCAGTCCAGCCGCCTAAGCCGGCGCCGGAGAATCCCATGCCGCCGCCCGCAAATCCGCAGGGGCAGCCCGGGCAAGCGCCGCCAGAAAATCAAGCTCCGCCGCGCGAGGGCGGCCCACAGCCCACCAATCCCGCCACGCCGCCGCCGATCAACATTCGCGATGTCCCGCAAGGCGGAGCGACCAAGGAACAGGCCACGGCCCAGGAACAGCTATTTACTTTTACTAAGACGGTGAACTACGTGATGGTCCCAGTGACGGTGAAGGATGAGTCAGGGCATCTGGTAAACGGGTTAGTCCCGCAGGATTTCTCGTTGCTGGAAAACGGGAAAAAGCAGAGCTTGAAATTTTTCACCAGCGATCCATTTGCGCTTTCGGCGGCAGTCGTATTGGATCTGGGAATGAAAGATGTAGATGTCCAGAAAGTGAACCATACTTTCCCTGCGCTCGAAGGTGCGTTCAGCGAGTTTGATGAAGTTTCGATCTACGGCTACAGCAATGCGGTGAGCCAGCTTTCAAGCTGGGGGGCGGCGGGGCAGAAACTTTCAGACACGCTGGACGACGTGAGCGCGGTGCGGGGCAGGAACAACGGGCCTCCGGTGACCGGCGGACCGCTGGGACCGCAAGGGCCGATGATTAACAACATGCCGGTGGATGCTTCGGCGCCCTCGATTTACACGCCGCCGACGGAATCCCATGTGATGAACGACGCCATCCTGAAAGCTGCGCTGGACTTGGCGAAACGCGATCCCAGCCGGCGGAAACTGATTTTTGTGATCAGCGACGGGCGCGAGTATCGCAGCAATGCCAGCTATCGCGACGTGCTCAAGGTGCTGCAATCGAACAATATTGTGGTTTACGCGATCGGGCTTGGAGGGTTGCCGGTCCCTGGATATGGCAAGCTGGAGAAGCTACATCTGCCGCGATTTGGGTACAGCGATATTTTGCCGAAGTATACGAACGCCACCGGCGGCGAAGTATTCAATGAACTGACCCGCTCGGGGATCGAAGACGCTTACATTCAGGCCATGGGCGACGCCCGCAACCAGTACACGCTGGGATACTTGACGGACGCGAAGTTGACGGGATCCTACCGCAGCATCGAGGTCTTGGTGAACAAGCCGAGTTGCCGGTCGTCCGTGCGTCCGTGCGTGAATGTGTTTGCACGGGATGGGTATTATCCGGCGCCGCCGGTTCGGTAGAAGCTTTTGGCTCGAATCTGTTCGCGGGCGATGAGGCGGGCAGCGTCCCCTGAAAAAGGACTCGGATTAGTTTTAGCTAACCGGTTCAAGCTAAAAGCTAAGACCTAAAGGCTAAAAGCCGGATAGTAACTGGGGTAACCCTGCGGCTAAGCGGACGCCTGTGATATAAAACCCTCAGTATCCACCAAAATTATGCGGACCTGTTCGCGCGGTTCTGAACGTCCGCCTTCGGGGAAAGTCTTTGAGTTTTATCAACTTCGCAGCCCGCGAGATCAATTGCAAGATCGTGTATTACGGCGCCGGGCTGGGCGGAAAAACCACCAACCTGCAGCACATTTACCAGAAAACCGCCGAGCTGCAAAAGGGCAAAATGATCTCGCTCGCCACCGAGACCGAGCGGACTTTGTTCTTTGACTTTCTTCCTCTCGATCTGGGTTCGGTGCGCGGATTCAAGACACGGATTCACCTCTATACCGTCCCCGGACAGGTTTTTTATGACGCCAGCCGCAAGCTGATTCTTCGCGGCGTGGACGGAATCGTCTTCGTGGCCGACTCGCAGCAGGAGCGCATGGACGCCAACGCCGAGGCGCTGGACAATCTGATGTCGAACCTGAAAGAACACAGCTACGACTTCAACAAAATTCCCTACATCTTGCAGCTCAACAAACGCGACCTGCCAAATGTTCTCCCCGTAGAAACCCTGACCAAAGAACTGCAGCGCAAGAATGAGCCAGTGATTGAAGCGGTTGCCTTCCAGGGGCAAGGCGTTTTCGAGACGCTTAAAGAAATCGCGCGGCAGGTGCTGGTGGAGCTGAAGGCGGGGGGGTAAGAGCAGGCTTCAACCTTCAGGCAGGCTTCATCCAACTGACTGCTGAACTTCCACAGACATTTCTCTTTACTGCAAGTGGCAAGCCTCAATTCGCAAGGTGCGAAGAGTCTTCCACGCCCGATCCGCAATTCCATCTTCACGCAGTGGTGCGAATTCTGCCCGGCCCGCGACTGGCGGCCAGGGCCTGCCACGCGATCACAAACGACGGAAGAAAGCAGGCGGTGGCGATGACGCTCCAGACGGTTGTAGAGAGCGCAAGCGGGCCGGCGTTGGCAATTGCGGGAACGGAGTTGATGACGCGGACCACCACGAAGACCATGGCGAAGGGATAGCTGCGCATCATCCACTCGCGGTGTTGCTGGATTCTGCCGGTGCGAATGCAGTAGAGGCCGGTCGCGGTGGTGGCGAGCCAGCCGAACGCCTGAATGACCGAAGCCATGGATAGGGTGTGGTGGGACAGTCGGTGAGAGACGAGTACGGCCGTCGGGGCCGAGATAGCAACGCAGCCGACGTAGATGCGGCCCAGGATGCGATGCACTGGCAAATATCTCTGCCGTAGGCGGCTGGAAAATTGGAAAAATCCCAGCAAGAGGGCTAGCGCGCCGGGGATTCCGTGCGCAAGCATCAGCCAAGGAATTACGGCATAGCGCTGACGCAGGAACGAGTGGGGATCGAGAAGCGTCAGATCGCGGGTGAACAAAACGTAAAGCGCCATCAGAGCGAAAACAAAGAGCACAACATGCTTGGCTTGGAACCATTTCCTTCGGGTCACGGATGCGGGAGCGGCAGTCGCCAAGAGTTCCTCCAGGTTCGGATACGATACAAAAGCAAACGTGAAATCAGCTTCGCAAGAGTACTCTCTTTTTGAGGCGGCGGGAGAAATAACGCGAGGAGGGCGCATGACTTCAGACACGGGGTTGGTCCATCTGAGAAGTCCCTACCCGGTTCCAGAAACAGTAAAGCGGATTGAAGGTGCGTTGCACGCGAGAAACCTCACAATATTTGCGCGGGTGGACCACAGCGGCGAGGCCGAGAGGGTCGGACTGAAAATGCGTCCTACACAGCTGATTCTTTTTGGAAGCCCGAAGGCAGGCACTCCGGTGATGGTCGCGGCTCCGACGACCGCGATCGATCTGCCGCTGAAGGCACTGGTGTGGGAGGACACAGAGGGCAAGGTCTGGCTCTCCTACAACAGCCCGGATTATCTCCAGCGGCGGCACGGGATCCAGGAGGAGTTGGTAAAGAATATCGCCGGAGCGGGCGCGGTGCTGGCAGAAGCCGTAAAATGATTTCTCGCCGATGGCAGCTTCCTCCCAACCCGTGAGCCCGCAACCCACGGCACGACCGCGTGGCCGCGAGCGGATCCGTCAGTTCTGGCAGCGGATCACCGACGGTCTCGAGCTCAATCAACTATGGGACCAGTTTCGCAGCGATGCCCGCGCCAGCTACGGACTCTATTCACGCGGAATCGATGTTGATCAGAAAGATGGAGTTAAGCGGGGGCGACACTTTTGGGGAGTCGCCAAGCAATTCTTCTGGGCGATTCTGGAGAAGTTGTCGCCGGCGCGCCGGGTGATGTTGCTGCTGGCGCTGCTGCTAATGCTCTTCAATCCGGAGTTTTCCTGGACTACGAATAGCGGGGCGCACATTATCGGATTTGATTTCCGGTTACTCGGCGGGCTATTGATGTTCTGTGTGCTGATCCTTGAAGTCGCCGACCGGGTGGTGATGAAACGCGACTTGCAGATTGCGCGAGAGATTCAGTCCTGGCTGCTGCCGGCGAATCCTCCGCATGTGCCGGGAATGGAGATCGCGTTCGCGACGCGTCCGGCGAATACGGTGGCGGGAGACTACTACGACGTGTTTCCGCGGGCGCGTACTTCTGGCGAACCGGCTTCAACGGAGCAAAGCTACCTGATTGCGGTTGCCGACGTCGCGGGCAAAAGCATTCCGGCGGCGCTGCTGATGGCCACGTTTCAGGCGAGCTTGAAAACGCTCTCGGCGACGCCGTCGTCGTTGGTCGAACTTGTCAGCGGGATGAACCGGTACGCGTGCAGCAACAGTCAAAACGGGCTGAGATTCACGACGGCGTTCATCGCGGAGTACAAACCGGGCACGCGCGCGCTGACTTACATCAACGCCGGGCACAACCAGCCGATTCTCCGGCGGAAGTCGGGAGCCATTGAGCGCCAGGATGCGGGCGGGCTACCGCTGGGGATCAAGACTGATGCTCCTTATGAAACCGGAACCGTCACGTTGGCCGTGGGCGACTGGCTGGTGGTATTCACCGACGGAGTCGTGGAAGCGATCAACGAGTCGGGCATAGAATACGGAGAAGAGCGGCTGATTTCGATTCTGAATCCGGGCGCGGAAGTTCCTCCGGTAAGAATGCTGAGCCGCATCATGGTTGATCTGGACGGGTTTGTCGGCACGACTCCGCAGCAAGATGACATTACCTGTCTGGTGATAAAAATCGGGCTCTAGCTTCGGGCAGTTGGCGCTTAGTTACTTAGCACGCTTGGTCGCGGGTGAGGTAGACTTTTTGGCGCCTACGGAAGGAGTGCAGACTATGGCAATCGATATGGACAAGCTCAATGCATTTGTTGGACAGTTCGTTGGCGATCTCGGCGCGGCGGTGCATGCCGGAATGGTGGTAATTGGTGAGCGGCTTGGACTGTACAAAGCGCTGGCTGCGCATCCGATGACCTCGGCCGAACTGGCTGCTAAGACGTCGACCGATGAACGCTACGTCCGGGAGTGGCTTTCGTCACAGGCGGCGGGCGGGTATGTCACTTACGACGAGAAGACGAACAAGTTCAGCCTCACCGAAGAGCAGGCGTTTACGCTGGCGAACGAAGATAGTCCGGCGTATTTGCCGGGAGCGTTCCAGTTGGCGCTGGGATCGCTGGCGGCAGTGCCGCGCATAGCGGATTCGTTTCGCAACGGTGCGGGGATGGGCTGGCACGAGCACGATGATGGCGTGTTTCACGGCTGCGAGAAGTTTTTCCGTCCGGGCTATGCGGCCAATCTGGTAAGTTCGTGGATTCCCGCGCTGCATGACGTGCAGAAGAAGCTCGAGGCCGGCGCGCGCGTGGCGGATGTGGGCTGCGGAAAAGGTGCGTCCACGATCTTGATGGCGAAGGCGTTTCCAAAATCGCATTTCTTCGGATTCGATTACCACGACAAATCGATTGAAGCGGCGCGGGAGACCGCCAAGCGCGAAGGGATTGCGGACCGGGTTAAGTTCGAAGTGGCCAAGGCCAAGGAGTTCCCTGGCAAAGACTACGACTTCGTCGCGGTATTCGACTGCCTGCATGACATGGGCGATCCGGTCGGCGCAGCGGCGCACGTTCGAAAGTCGCTGGCAAAAGACGGAACCTGGATGATCGTCGAGCCGTTCGCGAATGATGAGTTGAAGGACAATCTCAATCCGGTGGGCCGCGTGTATTATTCGTTCTCCACGCTGCTGTGCACGCCGTGTTCGCGCTCGCAGGAAGTGGGGCTGTGCCTGGGCGCGCAGTCCGGCGAAGCCCGAATGAAGGAAGTCGTGACCTCAGCCGGTTTCAGCCGGTTCCGGCGAGCAACGGAGACGCCGTTCAACATTGTTTACGAAGCTCGACCGTGAAGCTGCCGCGGTCCTGCTTCATGCAGCTTGGAATCATCGGAGTGCGCCTGCGTAACATGGGCCTGAAATGCTTTATAGAGCATTTCAGTGGTTTCTGGGCCCGTGTCTTGTGCATCGGTCACCGCCTTTTCGACGCAGATGATCTCATGGCACTCTGAGCACTTGCCGAAGCGATGACTGGCGCGGTCCATTTCCTCTTTCGGTCCAAGCCAACCTAGGCCGGTCAATTCTGGTTTTTTCATGCCACAATTCTCCGCCAGACTGAAGCCCGACTGCAATCCCCTAAAAACCGTACCGAGTACTAGAACCGCGGAGTAACCAGGGTTTATTCCCGTATAATCGATGGATTCATCATGACGGTTCTGGCAGAGATTGTTGCCGCCACCCGGCGAAGGGTGGCTGAGTGTCGCTCCACGGCGAATCTTCGCGAGCTGGAAAAGCGGGCTGCGGCGCATGTTCCGCGAGGGTTTCGCAAGGCGCTGGAATCGGCGGGGCGGGCGGGAATCGCCATTATCGCTGAATTGAAGAAGGCGTCGCCGTCGCGGGGATTGATTCGCAGCGATTTTGATCCGGCAATACTGGCGCGGGAGTTAGAAAATGCCGGAGCGGCAGCGCTTTCGGTGCTCACCGACGAGGAGTTTTTTCAGGGATCGCTGAGCAATCTGCGGACGGCTTCGGAGAACACGCGGCTTCCCTGCTTGCGAAAAGACTTTATCGTGGATGAGTTTCAACTTATGGAAGCTCGCGCGAATTGTGCCGATGCGGTGTTGCTGATTGTGGCGGCGCTGGAGGATTCGGAGTTGAAGGCTTTAACGGCGAAGGCTGCGGGCTACAAATTGGACGTGCTTTGCGAGGTCCATGATGCGACGGAACTGCAGTGGGCGCTGGATGCGGGGTGCAAGATTATCGGCGTGAATAACCGCGACTTGAAAACTTTCAAGGTTGATTTAGGGACCGCTTTGCGATTGGCGGAGGAAATTCCTTCGGATTCGCTGGCAGTGGCGGAGAGCGGGATTGAGAGTGGGGCAGATATAGCACGGCTACGGGCGGGGGGGTACGGAGCATTTTTGATTGGCGAAACTTTGATGAAGGCGGCACGGCCGGGAGAAGCGTTGCGAGGGTTGATTGCTGAGGCGGGCGCTCCGGTGTCGAGTGCAAGGTAGTTTGCACGGGGCGCGGATAGCGCCGGCAGAAAGCAGGTTCCTCGACTCCGCAAAATGATTCGCTTCGCGAACCATTTTGCTGCGCTCGGAATGACAGAGCTTAGTTTTGAGAAGCGACATCCATGACCTGGATCAAGATTTGCGGGATCACGAATCTCGAAGACGCGGTGGCTGCGGTGGACGCGGGGGCGGATGCCGTCGGATTTGTATTTTACGAGAACAGCCCGCGGCGGATGGATCCGGCGGCGGCACGGGAGATCGTGGAACGACTGCCGGAGAAGATCGAGAAGATAGGTGTGTTTGTTGACCTCTCGCAGGAGCGGTTGACGGGAATCGTGGATGAAGTGGGGCTTACGGGGGTGCAGTGCAGGCTGCGTCCGCTGGCTGCCGGCCCCTCGCCAGACGGGCGGGCCAAATATAAGAATCCGGTGCGCATGCTCATGCCTTTGTCGGCAACGCGGCTGCTGGAAGATGAGAAGCGGTTGCAGGGATTGATGGCAGAGTTTGTGCGGATGTCGGAGTTGCGAAGGCCTTCCGCTGCATTCGACACATTCTTGCTGGACTCGACAACTACGGACAAACATGGGGGGACGGGCAGGGCGTTCGATTGGCAAAGAATCGCGCCGCTGGTGCAGGTGATGAACAAGAGCGTGAAGGTGATCTTGGCGGGAGGTTTGACGACGGAGAATGTTGCCGGGGCGATGCGGATCCTGCGTCCGTGGGGCGTGGATGTTTCGTCGGGTGTTGAATCGGAGCCGGGGAAAAAGGATCCGGAGAAGATCCGGGCTTTCATTCGCGCGGTTAGATCGGCGGATAAGAATTAATTTATGGCGACTGCTTCCATCACGAAGAAACGCACGGTGGGTTCGGTGCGGAAACCTGTACTGGTAGAGGCTGCCGGGCGCTTTGGGCCGTGGGGAGGGCGTTATGTTCCCGAGACGCTGATGGCAGCGTGCGAGGAACTGGAGCATGAATACGAGCGGGCGAAGAAGGATCCCAAGTTTAAGGCGCGGCTAAGCGAGCTACTGAAGACTTACGCGGGAAGGCCTACGCCGCTATTTTTTGCGCGGCGGCTGACGCAGAAACTTGGCGGGGCGAAGATTTATTTGAAGCGCGAAGACTTGCTGCATACGGGCGCGCACAAGATCAACAACTGCATTGGGCAGGCGCTGCTGGTGGAGCGCATGGGCAAGCATCGCGTAGTCGCCGAGACTGGCGCGGGACAGCATGGAGTGGCGACGGCGACCGTCTGTGCGCTGTTTGGATTTGAATGCGTGGTGTATATGGGCACGGAAGACATGCGGCGGCAGGAACTGAATGTTTTTCGCATGCGGCTGCTGGGGGCGGAAGTGCGCGGCGTGGATGCAGGGTCGCGGACGTTGAAAGATGCGATCAACGAAGCCATGCGCGACTGGGTCACGAATGTGCGGACGACGCATTATCTGCTGGGGAGTGTGCTGGGAGCGCATCCGTATCCGGCCATGGTGAGGGATTTTCATACCGTGATTGGGCGCGAGGCGCGGGCGCAGATTTTGAAGGCTGAAGGGAAATTACCGGCAGCGATTATTGCTTGCGTGGGCGGGGGATCGAATTCGATTGGAATTTTTCATGACTTCATCGGTGACAAGAAAGTGAAACTGATCGGCGTGGAAGCCGGCGGACGCGGTGACAAGTTGGGCGATCATGCGGCGCGGTTTCGGGGCGGGCTGCCGGGAGTCTTGCAGGGAACGTATTCGTACGTGCTCCAGGATGCCGCCGGGCAGATCGCGGCGACGCATTCTGTTTCGGCGGGGCTGGATTATCCATCGATTGGGCCGGAACACGCCTGGCTAGCGGACACGAAGCGGGCGGAGTATACAGCTGCCTCGGATGTGGAGGCGCTGGATGCTTGCAAGCTGCTGGCGCAGACGGAGGGGATTATTCCGGCGCTGGAGTCGGCGCATGCGGTGGCGGAAGTAGTGAAGCGCGCGCCGGGGATGAAGAAATCCGAAGTGGTGATTGTGAATATTTCGGGCCGCGGGGATAAGGATATTGGGATTCTGCGGGAGAACATCGGACTGCGTTAGGATTGCTCGACGCGAATGTCCTACACGCGATACACGGCATAATGCAAAAAGATCACGGCAAATCCCTCTGGTTCTACCCCCTAGGCCTCGGCACACACTACGTCGTCGCGGTTGTCGGAGGCATGCTACTCGGCTTCATCCCAGAGGACCTGCTGAGTAGGTTTTACCGCTTCTCTTCAATCCAGGCTTTTGCACCTGGGATTGGCGTTACAGCGCTCCTTCTCGGTTTTTTTGTCAGCCACCGGTTTAGGGATCTTCCTCTGGCTAGTTGGATTTGGGTCATCGGGTCAATTTGGTTCTTTTGTGGAGTTCATGAGTTGACTAGTTCCTGGAGCCCGAGCTGGTCGCACGAAAGATCAGCATGGGAATATGCGAAAACGCAGTTGTTCAGCCCGAGGTGCGGGGACACAGAGTGCCTTTATCAACTCTTTTATACAGTGCCACTTGTCGCGTCTGTAATGTACTCGGTTGGGGCGGTGACCCGAATACTCAGGGAACGCAACGCGTACGATCAGAACTAATCTAGCCCATGCCTCTTCAGTTTAAAAACACTCCCGCCCTCGTCGCCTACGTCACTTGCGGCGACCCTGATTTGCGCACTACGCGCGAAGTGGCATTGGCAGCGATTGACGCTGGGGCGGAAGTCCTCGAGCTGGGGGTGCCGTTCAGCGACCCTGTGGCGGATGGGCCGGTGATTCAGCGGGCTAGTGAGCGGGCGCTGAAGAATGGGGTATCGCTGCAGCAGGTATTGGAGTTGGCGGCGGAGATTCGGCGGAAGAGTGAGGCTGGGTTGATCGTGTTCACTTACTTCAATCCGGTGCTACGAATGGGAGTGGAGAAGTTTGCTGCGCGGGCTGCCGAGGCGGGCGTGGACGGGGCGCTGATTACCGATCTTCCCGTCGAAGAAGCGGGCGAATATCTGGGTCACATGCGGAAGAGAAATCTAGCGACGATTTTTCTGGCGGCACCGACCAGTACGAATGAACGGTTGAAGAGTATCGCGGAGGCGTCGTCGGGATTCGTTTACGCAGTTTCGCGGACGGGAGTGACTGGAGCGCGAAAAGAATTACCTGAAGACGCACAGAAACTGGTACGGCGGCTGCGGAAATTTACCAAGCTGCCGATTGCGGTGGGGTTTGGAATTTCCCAAGCGGAGCAGTTTACCGCGGTCGGAAAGTATGCCGACGCGGCGGTGGTCGGCAGCGCGATTGTGCAGGTGATCGAGCGCAGTCCGGGCACGGAAGCGAAAGCTGTGGCAGAATTCATAAGGCAGCTCTTGGATCTTGGCTCTTAGCGCTTGGCCGTCACCCATCGGAGTCAGGTACGAGGCGGGTCGGTCGCGATGCTGCGAGTTATGCGCGTCGAGGTTTGTTGGTTGTGGCTGAATGCTGACTGCTGAGTGCTGAATGCTGAATGCTCCGATGGACATCGCAGACTGGCGACACAAGATTGATGAGATTGACCGGCGGCTGGTGGAACTGCTGTGCCAGCGGGCCAAGGCAGTGCACGCCATCGGGAAGCTGAAGCATAACGCCGGGATGCCGGTTTACGAGCCGGACCGGGAGAAGAAAGTATTCGAGAACGCATCCCAGGCCAATGCGGGTCCGCTGCCCGATCGTGACATGATGCGCATCTTCGAGCGCATTGTCGATGTGATGCGGCAGAGCGAAATGCAGCAAGTTGGTCCGGCGGCTGCCGTTGCGGATGGTTCCGGCGATACGGAAATTGGGCCGGAGGTAAATGATTGAAAGGCAGCTCTTAGCTATTAGCCTTTAGCTGTTAATTCAAACCCCGTAGCACGGGCTAAAGGCTAAAAGCTAAAAGCTCAAATTATGATCGTCGCAATGCAGGAAACAGCTACGGATGACCAGATCCAGGTGGTGGTGGAACACCTGATGGGGCTGGGATTCTCTGTCCACCGGACGACTGGCGAGCGCCAGACGATCCTTGCTGCCGTGGGCGCGCGCACGGACTTTGATACTCGCAACCTGGAAGTGCTGAGCGGAGTGATGGAGGTGCACCGCATCAGCGCGCCGTATAAGCTGGCGGGGCGCGGATTCCGTCCGCAGGGCACGGTGATTGAGTTTGCCAATGGGGTGAAAGTCGGCGGCAAAGACGTGGTGGTAATGGCGGGGCCGTGTTCGGTCGAGTCACGCTCGCAGTTGTTCACCGTCGCTGAGCAGATCGCCAAGGCTGGAGCGCGCGGGTTACGCGGAGGAGCGTTCAAACCGCGGAGTTCGCCGTATTCGTTTCAGGGGCTGGGGCTCGAAGCGCTGAAACTTTTGCGCGAGGCGGGGGACAAATACAACCTACTGGTGATCAGCGAAGTCATGGAGATTTCGCAGATCGAAGTGATGCTGCCTTACGTGGACATTTTCCAGATTGGCGCGCGCAACATGCAGAACTTTAATTTGTTGCGCGAGTTGGGGAAGGTCAAGACGCCGATGCTGCTGAAGCGTGGGATTGCGGCGACTCTGGAAGAACTGCTGCTCTCGGCCGAATACATTATGGCGGGCGGGAATTACAACATCATCGTGTGCGAGCGCGGCATTCGCACGTTTGAAACTTACACGCGCAACACTATGGATATTTCCGCGATCCCGGTGGTGCACAAACTGTCGCATCTGCCGATTGCGGCGGACCCTTCGCATGGGACCGGGCTGAGAGATAAGGTTTCTCCGATGGCCCTGGCCTCGATTGCTGCGGGCGCGGATGCGCTGCTGATTGAAGTGCATCACGATCCAGACAAGGCGCTGTCGGATGGGGCGCAGTCGCTTTATCCGAAGCAGTTCGCGGATCTGATGGACCAGATGCGGATGATAGCGCCGGCGGTGGGAAGAGCGATCGCTTAGAAAATCGGGTGATCTGGTGAAACGGGTCATCGGGCGATCTGAAAACCGCGTCACAATTCCCCATGCCCATTCGCCAAATTACGATTGTTGGGACGGGGCTGATCGGGGGTTCGCTCGGGCTGGCGCTGAAAAAGGGCGGGTTTCGCGGGAAGATTGTTGGGTGCGATTCCAAGGCAGTACTGGCGCGGGCGAAGCGGGCTCGTGCGATTGATGCGGGATTTGCTGACCCGGTCAAGGCTTCTGTTGGTAGCGATGTTGTGGTGTTGGCGACTCCCGTCGGCAGCATCATCGAATTGATCGAGCGGCTGGCACCGCGGATTTCTCCTTCTACGCTACTCACTGATGTTGGGAGTACCAAGGGCGAAATTGTGTCTCGAGCTGCGAAAGCTTTTGGAAAAGATGGGGCGCGGAGATTTCTGGCGGGACACCCGATGGCGGGGAAAGAGAATTACGGCATTGCATTCGCCGACGCGGGGTTGTTTCGAGGGGCGGTTTGGTTTGTGACGCCGTTGCCGGGACAGAAGTTGAAGGCTGGCGTTATTGGCGAATATTTACGGCTGGTGAAAAAGACCGGGGCGCGGATTGCGGAGCTTGATCCGGCGGAGCATGATGAGCTTTGCGCGTGGATCAGTCATGTGCCGCAGATGATTTCTACGGCGCTGGCCGCGACTTTGTTTGAAGAATATGGAGAGAAGGCGCCGCTGCTGGAATCCGGCGGGCGGGCGTTGCGGGAAATGACGCGGATTGCGGCGAGTCCGTATTCGATGTGGCGCGACATTGCGATTACGAATAAACAGCAAATTGCGGATGCGCTGCTGAAATTGGAACAGCGACTGGCGCACATTAGGGAGAATCTGGATACGCGCGCTTTAGAGGAAGAGTTTGAGCGGGGACATGGGCTGAAGAGATCGGGTGATCGCTGATCGGGTCATCGGGTGATCTGAGAATCATTCGCGCTAGCTTCACGCGTTTTTGCTGTGGGCGAGAGAGAAGCAGGTTCCGCTGCGCCTGCGGCGCTTCGGAATGACATCGAACATTTTCTAGGCTTACAATTTTTCGGGTATGAAGAAGGTTGTCGCAAACGCGGACGAAGCCGTTCGGGATATTCCCGATGGGGCGACGATTATGCTCGGTGGGTTCGGGCTCTGCGGGATTCCGGAGAATTTGATTCGGGCGCTGGTGCGGAAGGGCGTGAAGAATCTTTTCACCATCAGCAACAATGTGGGCGTTGACGGGCATGGGATGGGGCTGCTGCTGGAGGCAGGTCAGATTAGGCGGCACATTGGGAGTTACGTCGGCGAGAACAAGTTGCTGGAAAGGATGCTCCTGGAAAAGACGATTGATCTGACGCTGGTGCCGCAGGGGACCTTTTCGGAGCGCATACGCGCGGGGGGCGCGGGGATCACGGCGTTTTTTACTCCCGCGGGAGTGGGAACTGTGGTCGCTGAGGGAAAAGAAGTCCGCGAGTTTGATGGGCGCGCGTATGTGATGGAGCGCGGCCTAACGGCGGATTTTGCGCTGATCAAGGCGTGGAAGGGCGATTCCGTTGGGAATTTGGTCTATCGGAAAACGGCTCGGAATTTTAATCCGATGATGGCGACGGCGGCGAAGATCACGATTGCGGAAGTGGAGCATCTGGTCCCGGTTGGCGAAATTGAGCCGGACGCGGTGCATACGCCGGGAGTTTATGTGAAGCGGATTTTTCAGGGGGAAGTTTACGAGAAGTTGATTGAGAGAAGGACGGTTAGAAAGACAGTAGCTAGTGACTAGTGGCTAGTTGCTAGTAACCCCAACCACGGGCAGTCGCGGAGGAACCAGAATCGGGAACTGCCACTAGCGACTAGCCACTAGCAACTTTCAAAACAAATGTCAGGCACTGGTAAACTCGAAAAGAACCTCGACAAACGCGAGCGCATCGTCAAGCGGATTGCGCGGGAGCTGCGCGATGGCTTCTATGTGAATCTGGGGATTGGAATGCCTACGCTGGTCGCTAATCACGTGCCTCCCGGGATGGAAGTTGTTTTGCAGAGTGAGAATGGGATGCTGGGGATTGGGCCTTATCCGGTGGATGGCGAGGAGGATGCTGATCTGATTAATGCGGGGAAGGAAACGGTCAGCGAGATGCCGGGGACGTCGTATTTTTCGAGCGCGGATTCGTTTGCCATGATCCGCGGCGGGCACATTGATTTGAGCGTGCTGGGCGCGATGGAAGTCGATGAAGAAGGCAGCCTGGCGAACTGGATGATTCCGGGAAAAATGGTGAAGGGCATGGGCGGGGCGATGGACCTGGTGGCCAGCGCGCGGCGGGTGGTGGTCGCGATGGAGCACACCACGCGCGAAGGTCAGTCGAAGATTTTGAAGAAGTGCACGCTGCCGCTCACGGGAGCGAAGGTTGTGGACACGATTGTGACGGAGATGGCGTACATCCGGGTGACGCCGGAGGGGTTGATGCTGGAAGAAATTGCGCCGGGGTTGACGGCGGAGGATGTGCAGCGGGCGACAGATGCGAGGCTGATTTTGAGTCCGGGGATCAAGATAATGGAGAGCTGATCCATCTGTGGAAGAGCGGCTCTTTAGAGCCGCGTAACAGGATCCATAGCTGCTCGCCCTTTAGGGCCCGCCGAGCTAAAGCTCGCTTTAGTCAAATGCCAATCTGGACGCGGCCATAAATGGCCGCTCTTCCACTTTCGCCCTCTATGCCAGTCGAAACGGCGCGCTCAACAGCCGGGCGGGGAGCATGACCACGGCCCAGACCAGGGCCAGCACTCCGTGGACTGCGATGCCCACGATGCGAAACGGCAATAGCAGCAGCCAGACGATTGGGTAGAGTATCAGCGCGAGCAGGGCCAGCGGCCAGCACAGGATGAAGAGGATGCACCAGAGGAAAAAGGCAGCCATGGGAGTTCTCCTGAGATTAGATACGTGAGAGGGGGCGCGGGAGTTCCCATGCGTCCATCCAGGACCCGTTCCGTTGTTGGTGTAAAGGCGATTTAACGCCAGTTCATTGGGCAGGCTCAAGCTGGACGTTTAGCTTAAGCCGCGTTCCAGAGGGCACAAAAATGAGTTTTCCTCGACCCGAGCTTTCGTCCCATTCTTGGAAACCTTTCGCCCTGACGTGCACAAGAAGATTCGTGTCTGGTGGCACCATGTGGACGAAACTGGAATCGCCGGTAGAGGAAGTATCATGCCCAGGGTCTTCGGTGCGCGCCACGGACACGTTCATCTCAGGTATCCGAGCACCAGTTCTTCGGTTAGTTAGGTGTATTTCCAAGAGACCAGCTTTGGGCGGCAGCACCACTCGAAATTCCGCCTGCGGGTGTTCACGCGAAATCTCAACCTCCGGAGGCTTAGTGCTTTCGCCCTACGACTTCGCTCGAGTACCCGGCATCATCGTCATCCACCTTAATCGTGTATCTTCCCCAAGGTAGACTCTCGAAACGGTAATCGCCCCGATCGTCTGATGTGGTACTTGGCCATTGTCCGCTGACATTCAAAGCCCAAGCGTAAAGAAGTATTCGTTTCCCGGGCTGCCCGTTCTGGGCGACGACGGTCCCATAAATCACGCCCTTCCCAGCCGCTGGCTCCTGCTGCTGGGCAATGCCCACGCCAACTGACGAACAACAGATAATTAAGGCCAGCGCTTTTTTCATAGGCAACGTAATCCTAGCACCACAGGGCCAGACTGTTGATAACAGGCGATTACACTAGTGCAGGTCGCTCACCAAAGCACCATTTAGTGTCCTGCCCCCTGGCTCTGCAGTCTTGCCTTCTCAAACTCATCCCCACTTTGCCAGCCGATTAATTTTTGTTGCGACGCTGCGGCCCAGCCTAATGCGAAGCCGAAGCGGGCCATGACCGCGTCGCCGGTGAAGTCCATATCAGAGTGGTATTCGTCGCTGGGTTGGTGGTAGTGGTTGTTGGTGTAGTCCTCGGCTTGCTGCATGCCCCACTGAGTGCTGTGGCCTTTGTACTTCATGCCTTCGTTCACGGAAAACGCGGGGATGCCGACGCGGGAGAGGCTGAAGTGGTCGGAGCGGTAGAAGTGTCCGGCTTCGGGATGAGAGTCGGGGCGGATGGCTAGGCGGAATTCTTTGGCCATGGCTTCAACCGTGGGATAGAAGGTGTTGCGCTCGGCGCCGGAGACTTCGACTTCCTCAGGAGAGCCGAGCGGCGGGATGTCGTCAAAATTGAGGTCGAGGGAAATTTTCCCGGCGGGAATGGGCGGATGTTTGCCTAAATACTCCGAGCCGAGCAAGCCCTGCTCTTCGGCGGTGACGGACGCGAAAATAATCGACCGTCGCGGGCGGGCCGGAGATTGCGCGAATACGCGGGCGAGTTCGAGGACGATGCCACATCCGGTAGCGTTGTCCTCGGCGCCGTTGTAGATGTTGTCGCCAGGCATGTCGGGACGGATGCCGAGATGGTCATAGTGCGCGGTGTACATGACGGCTTCGCTTTTCAGTTTGGAGTCGGAGCCGGTGAGCATAGCCAGCACGTTGTTCGATGTAATCTGGCGGATTTTGCTGACCATGTGCGCTTTGAGTTTGACTGACAGCGGCACGGGATGAAAGTTGCGTGACTGGGCGTCGGCCATGAGCTTGTCTAGATCGAGGCCGGATTTTTGCGCCAATTGGCGGGCGACGTCGAGCTGGATCCAACTGGCAGCTTGGAGTTGCGGCTGGTCGCTCTTGAGGAATTCTTTTTCGCCGGAGTTGGAGTTGCGAACCACGTCCCAGGGGTAGCTTGCCATTTCGGATTGGTGAATCAAGATCACGCCCACTGCGCCTTTGCGCGCGGCTTCTTCGTATTTGTAAGTCCAACGGCCGTAATAGGTGAGGGCGCGGCCTTTGAAAAAATTGGGATCGTCGTTTGAAGGTTCATTCACCAGCATGAGCAGAACTTTTCCGCGGACGTCCACACCTTTGTAGTCGTCCCATTTATATTCGGGGGCCTCGATTCCGTATCCAACGAAGACGATGGGGGCGTCGATGTCGTCGGAGGGGCGCTGGGTTTCATCGTAGGAGACGTACTCGTCGAGGGGCTTGAGCTTCATGGCGTCGCCTTTGTTGGGGACGAGATCGAAAGTGGTTTCGGGCGCGGGAGTGATTCCGACCATCGGGACTTTTTGGAAAAACGTCCCGTTGTCGCCGGCGGGTTTCAGTCCAGCGAGCCAGAATTGAGTGGCGATGTATTCGGCTGCAATGTCGCCACCACGCTGTCCGGTGCCGCGGCCTTCGAGGAGATCGAGCGACAGATAGCGAACGTGGGCACGGATGTGCTCTGGATCAATTTTCTGGAGCGCAGCTATGGCGGCGGGAGGGAGGTGCGCGGATTCGATGGAAGCAGGCTTGCGGGCATGCGCGAGGGTCAGCGCGAGGACGAAGAAAAAGACGGCGAAAATCTTGCGCATTCGCTGGGGCTCCTGGAAATGATGGCTGAACTGAATAATTCTACGGGAAGTTGCGGGCTGTACGGATGGTTACGGCGGTTCCATCCCATGAATGGGATTTTGGTCCACCCACTTCTGCGATGGTGGAAAGAGGGTTTCGGCTGAAGGCTGAGAGCTGATAGCTGACGGCTGTTTTCCCGCGACCGCGGGCTAGTTTTTGGACCCTCACCCGGGGCGGAAATCGGCGATTTGTTCGGTTGGATGAAAGATGGGCGACGGCGGGACTCGGGTTGCGGAAGCGGCTTTGCTGGCCATTTCTTCGAACTCCTGGCGCGACCAGCCGACGCTGGAAATCTCGATCACACCATCCTCGGAAATCCAGAAGGCGGTGGGGACGTTGGTCAGTCCGTAAGCGTTCGACACGGGATAGGTTTTCGGGTCGTCGAGGAGGATGGGAAATGTGACGCCGTATTTTTTAATGAATGCCGCGGTGTCTTGCTTATCGTTTTGCGAGATGCCGACGATGGTGAGCTTGGGACTGCCGTAGGTTTTGTAGATGCGTTGAAAATAAGGGAACGCGTACTGGCAGACGGGGCAGGAGACTTTAAAGAATACGGCGAGGACTGGGCCGCGGGCGAGGGCGTCCGACAGAGAGAATTTTGATCCGTCCATGGCGGGCAATTCGAAGGATGGGGCGGCGGTTCTGGCGGCGAGTGCGGACATTCTCTTTTCTCCAAATAAATTGTTGAGCCACGTCATGGGTGTCCTCGCTGGCTTGAAGTCTATTGGATGATTCTAGCGGCGCCGAGGATTTTCTTTGCCAG
>Ga0210407_10000847_pt1 | contig 31527 bp, 22 predicted proteins | sample IncBWC27MmetaG_FD_150860 | JGI IMG/M metagenome (GOLD analysis project Ga0210407, IMG submission 150860) | Forest soil microbial communities from Barre Woods Harvard Forest LTER site, Petersham, Massachusetts, United States - Inc-BW-C-27-M | ecosystem: Environmental > Terrestrial > Soil >...
AGGCCGTGATCTGCAGCAACGTTAGCGATTGCAGGGGCCGGCTTCTCATCCTCGGCTTTCATGGCTGCCTTAAAGCCGCGAATGCCCTCTCCGATCCCTTTGCCGAGCTCCGGAAGTTTCTTGGGCCCGAATACCAGCAATGCAATTCCGAAAATGATTAGCAGGTGTGTAGGTTGCAACAATCCTTCAAACATAGGTTCTCCTTGAACTGCGATGAGAAAACGTCAAATTACCAATCCGATGCGGCGTGCTGTGACTCACCGCTTCCAATCACAGTGCCGCTAGTAACGCGGGGAAAGACGTTGTCAATCCCCGCATTTTCAAACCTCACGTATTAGCCGTTTCCCCTCAATCTCCATAGGTCGGGGGGGTTGTCGGTTCCGGTTGAATATCCGCCGGCTCTGAAACCACCCACAATCCATCGCGATTCAGCACATAAATAAAATTTCGCTCGTCCTGGAGCCACTTGACGACTCCTGTGAACTTTTGCACGACTCGCGGGGCGGCAGGATTGGACAGATCCCAAAGTACAAGGTCATCATTCGACGTGCTGCCACCCTGCATCGGGAGCATCTCGCTCTCCGCGATGATGGCCAGGTTGCCGGTCACGTTCATTCTGCTCGACGCAGCTGGATCCGGCCAGGGGATTACTCCAAGAGCCTTCGCCTGCGAGGGCTTGCTGACATCGATAATCGAGATGCCCTCATCTTTCGAGTGCTGCACATAGAGGTAGTACTTATCGTCCACTTTTCTCTGCATTGCCATATCAACGACCGAAAGGCCGCTAAATGGAATGTGTGCGACTACTTGAGCCTCGTTCTCAGATTTCTTCACCTTGTGTTCCTTGGCCGACGCACTGCCAACCAGCCCCAGCAACGCAATTGTCAGAAGAGCCGCCAAGCTCCACTTTGACTCCGTTAACCTGCTGTTCCACATCTTTTTCATCATCCACCTCCTGCGCAATAACTCTCACTAGGGATAACGGCATTTCTGCGGCTTTTATTCCCCCCGAGGTAGAAGGCGTAAGGAGGTATTTCTTCGATTGCTGTAAACACGAGAAAGCGTCGATGGGCGGGGAGCGCTCCACTCTCGCAAACCTATCGCGAAGAACCTGGCGAGGGCTCCATCCCGAGTCCGGCACACAAGTGGGTGTGTGCCGGACTCACTACGGCAGAGCATCTTGACTATTCGCTAGCTAGTTCCGCGCCTGGCGGCGTCGGCCGCTTGCGCAAGCTGAGTCACGAAGCTAAAAAACGCTGGCGATTGACCGGCGAAGCAGTTCATATCAATGAAGCCCTTGAGCGCGACCTTGGCAGCGTTTTCGGTCGCGGTTGGCCGAATGATCGAACATGGCGGGAGGTTGCGGTTGAGGAACTTAGTGGGTTCAGGCATGATCAGGTTTGACTGCAGGTCCTCGCCAACCGCGGGGACAGCCGCATTGGTCAGATCCGGGAAGAACACAGAGAAGCCGGTAACCGGATCAATAAGGGGCACGCCATTCGGCGAAGGAATGGCATTGCCAGCCTTGTCGTGCCAGGTCTGGAAGTGAGCGATCTCGGTTCCGCCAATGCTGAGCAGAATGCGCAGCACCTCGACACTGCTCACTCTCTGCGCCAGGCCGGGGTACATGCTGGCACCGCCCACTTCGATGTCGGCGAAGTGAAAACCGGCGGTGTTGGCAATGGCCTGGAGGAAGTCGGGATTGTTCAAGTCCGCGTCAGTCCGTGGAACTCCAGGGTGCGTTCCAACAATCAGACTCGGCACAGCCGGCGGGAATCTATCGCCCAAGTCGGGATTGCCAGTCCGGCTGCGATAGCGTGTCCACCAGGTTGTATCGACCGTTAACTGAGTCAGAGTGGTAAGCCGCCCAATCTGGTTCGCGCCCGTCGCCTTACTACTCGGCAACGTGCGGAATTGGTCCAGGCTCACAGGATCGGCGCCTTTTGAAATTAGGAATGCATTAATAAAAGCTTCGTGGCTCAGTTCATCTTCTGTGTTGTCGTGAATGTACTGCGCCATGTCTCCATCGAGCTGGGAAACGGCGTTGGTATAGAGGCTGCTGCCGCCGGTGGGACTTGAGGGATATCCAGGAATCATCTGGCTGGCGATGGTGGACACTTCGTTGTCCTGGATGCCTGCGAGTTCCTGATACTGCAGCCACAGATCGCTCTCTATGATTTCGGCCGCAGCCAGCCATCGCAAGATAGCCACATCGCCGCGTGTCAGGTGGCCGTTGCTCGACTGCGCCAGGGCCGATGGGACATTCTCCAACAGCGCAGCGCCCGCCGTTACTGCAGCTCCCGCAACTACGCTGTTCTTCAGGAACGAGCGCCGGTTGAGGGCTTTCTTCTCAGGGAAAGAAACATCTTCTCCTGTGGTTTGGTTTGAATTCGAGGGTGTATTGAAGGAGGGGCTTTTGCTTTTCATAACAAATCATTTTCCTTTGCTGGGCTAAGATTTTGGTGGAATCGAGGGATTGTCACCTGAGCGCACTCTAGATAAATATTTCGAGTCAGGTGTCATACTCATGTCAGAGTTAGATCAAACGTTAGTAATGTTTGTGTTGACAAATTGTTTCTGAGTTCCAGCGAGTCTCGAACGAGAATGTCAAGCCCTGCGTTCGAAACTCTCCGCAGTCTGGCTATTGAACTACGATCTTCCCTACCATCTTGGGGTGAATGCTGCAGTAGTACGCGTACGTCCCCGCCTTGGTAAAGGTGTAGGAATACTTGTCGTCCGTATCCAGGGCCTTGGACTTAAAGAGGCCGTCGTTGCTGGTAATGACGTGCGGGACGTCGTCTTTATTGACCCAGGTCACCGTGCTGTTTGCGGGGACGGTGAGGGTGTCAGGGCTAAAGGTGAAGTTATCGATTTTCACTTCCATAGGCGAGGATTTGGTTTCTTCGCTGTTCGCGGGTGTCGGATGCGAAATCAAAACGGCGGCAAGAGCCAAAAGAGCGACCGCCAAGCTGCCCAAGAACCATTTCTTCCTCATGATTGCGTTTCTCCTTGTAGTCGATTGCCAGGATCGAGTGCACACTGCAAGCTATCCCTGCAACGGCCTCTGGCTCGCGTCGCCGTCAGGACGTGTCACATCTGCATAAACCAGCACCGTCAGGTTTTATTCCATCGGGATTACTTTTTTCGGTGAACCGGATCTGCGGGAATAAAACGCCAGTGGCGATGGTTATTACATTGAGGCCTAGGAAACCAGGACCGTGCCAGAGCCGCAGGACAAAATCCGGTTTGAGCAACTTGTGTTGCCCCATCTGGACAGCGCCACAAACCTTGCTCGATGGTTGCTGCGAAACCGCGCCGATTACGAAGACGTAGTCCAAGAGGCAATGCTGCGCGCCTATCGCTTTTTTTCACGTTTTCAGGGCGGGGACGCGCGTGCGTGGCTGCTGCAAATTGTTCGGAACACTTGCTACACGTGGCTGGAGAAAAACCGGGCATCGGAATTAATGACTGAGTTCAACGAGGAAATTCACCAGGGCCCCAGCACTAGCCCCGAGGCGATGGCCCTTCAGACCGATGAGAGAAAACGGTTGACGGTGGCATTAGAAGCGCTGTCCCCCAGGTCCAGAGAGGTGGTCGTACTCAGGGAACTGGAAGGCTGTTCCTACAAAGAGATCGTGGAGATTACTGGAATTCCGATTGGCACGGTGATGTCCACTTTGTCACGGGCCCGCGGACGTTTGCAGCGAACCCTGGTCGCTGCGGCAAAGGAGATGTCTTGAACTGCGAATTAGAACAAACTACGGTTCACGGTTACTTCGACGGCGAACTAGACGCGGTGCGGTCAGCGCAGTTCGAGCGCCATCTGGAGGGCTGCGCGGAATGCCAGACTGCCCTTGAAGACATCGAGTCCTTGCGCACGATGCTTCAGCAAAGCAACTCGTACCAGCACGCGTCGCCTGATCTGCGGCGGCGGATTCACGAGCAACTTGAGCAGGCCGCGGGCGCGGAGCGCGTTACCCCGGCACGCTCACGAAGATGGTTCCTTTTGCCCACATTCGGCGTTCTGGCCGGTGCAGCCGCTGCGCTTGCCGTTATGTTTTTTGTGGCCCAACCGCACCCTCAGTCGCCCCGAATTACCGCGGAACTGATCGACGCCCACGTGCGCTCCTTGCAGCCCGGGCATTTGACCGATGTGCTGTCGACCGACCAACACACTGTGAAACCATGGTTCGACGGTAAGCTGGACTTCATTCCACCGGTTACGGACTACTCCGAACAAGGGTTTCCGCTGGTCGGCGGCCGCCTGGACGTCATCGGTGGACAAAAAGTCGCGGCCTTGGTTTATTCCCGCAACAAGCACGTGATCAATCTTTTTGTCTGGCCTTACCGCGAGGACGAGCCGGGTTTCGGCAGTTCCGGGTCGCGCCAGGGTTATAACTGGACGACATGGCAATCAGGCGAAATGCGGTTCTGCCTGATTTCCGATGCTACGTCTTCAGATATCGTCGAGTTGAAAGACCTCATGCATCCGTAGTCCGCTGGTTTCGGTCCTTCGGAACTGCACCGGAGGTCTCTTGAATCGTCGTAGCTTCGTCACAGGGCTACCTTCCGTCTGTTCCTTTGTCCTGCTGCTGTCCTGCTGCGAGGTGGGGTCGCATCCATCGAACACAATTCCAGGCTAGAGCAGCGCGTCCGGGCCAGATGGACGTCGGCGTGAGCGCCGGATTGGCGGTAGGCGCAGTCATGATGTAGTTCAGCGGGGTAAAGTGCTGGCGCTCGAAGCTGCTGGATACTCGGACCTCGATACAAAGAGGCCAATCCGCACAGATACCATCTTCGACATTCGCTCGAATAGCAAACCCATCACTTCGGCGGGGATTTTACGGACGCGAGTTCGTTGATGAAACGCCGCATTGCCGGCTAGGTTCTGCGCCGCCGGGGCGAAAAACTTTCCCTTCCTAAGAAGTCACGCATCTAGGTTAATGTCTTGCACCGCCTGCAAAGAAAATGTGGGCCGATTGTGTTTCCAGCTAGCTGACTGGTTAACAAAAAACGAGACCACACGCGGGAGCGTGTGGTCTCGTTTAGTTGCGATCATGTTGAGGCTAGAACAGCAGTTTGAGTGCGAACTGCAACGCGCGCGGCGTGTAGTTCGGGTTGGTAGTGACGATCTTGCCGAACCCCGAGCCTTGGACCGCGTTCGTGGTGGGAGCGTCGTTCTGGTTATTGGCGACAAAGTAGTTCGGTGTATTGGTTAGATTGAAAGACTCTGCACGGAATTCCAGTTTGGCGCGTTCCGTCAGTGCAAAATCTTTGAAGATAGAGAGATCGAAATGCCGGAACTGGGGACCATAGAGGCTGTTACGGCGTGTGTTTCCGATTGTGCCGAGAGTCGGAATGACGAACGCATTGGTATTGAAAGCCTCGGCAATTCCGGGGTTGGACAAAGTTGCTGGTGCGATCTGGTTCGGACGGGTTGGGCCGCCACCAATGCCGTTGAACACTGAGTTACCAAAACCCGTGAAATTGTCAGTAATGGTGAACGGGCTACCGGAATTCCAAATGAGAATGGTATTGGCCTGCCATCCCGAGAGCGCTATTTTTTTGGCTCCGCTGAAGCTCTTGCCAAACGGCACCTCGTAAGTAGCACTGCCGACAAATCTATGGCGGAGATCCAGGTCGCTGTTACCCCTTTCAAATCGTCCGATGGCGAAGGGGTCGGCATTGCCAAAGCCCTCCTGGCCTTCGTAGCTGAGGGTTGTGGCATCGTCGATGGAGTGTGAGTAAGTGTAGTTGGCGGCCACCGTAAGACCGTTGCTGTAGCGGCGCTGGAACGACACCTGCAAACTGTTGTAGCTGGAACTGCCTGCACTCTCGTACTCGCCGACACTGCCGAGACCGGGTAGGATCGCGGCGGTTGGGCGGACATCAAAGCGCCCGTCAGGACCGCGCAGGGAGGCCGGCGCTGTCAGCGGATCAGGGACGTTAACGTCATTGAGTACGACTGGCAAGTGGCGTCCCACGGAACCTACGTATCCGATCGTGACGACGTTCTGGCCAAACTGTTTCTCGATCAGAAGATTGAACTGCTCGACGTAGGACGTCCTGAAGTTCAGCGCCACGTTGTCAGGCAGAGACAAGCTGGGACTGTTCAGGGATTGGGGAACAGGAATCGGAATGCCTTGCCCCAGAGCTGTAGTTTGCCCCAAGCCGGTTTGGCAGCTTGGCAGAGTGGAGGATCCGGTCGAGGCAGTCTCAATCTGTGTCGCCAGTGTAGATTGGCAGGCCTGACCATTAACGTTTGGCGCGTAAACACCATTAAAAGGAGCATTCTTGAAAGACGCGTTTGAGGTGTAGTTCCCTGGGTAGTCGGCGATACCGAACCCACCGCGAAGCACAAACTGATGGCCCAGAGTAGCGGCAAACCCAACCCGCGGTTCGAAATTGGAATAGGTGGTTTTGAGCCCAGCAGTATTGGACGAGGCCACTATCCCTGTGGTGTCGACTCCTTGCGCCTTCAGGACAGCGAGTTCGTGTGCCGGGACAAGCAGTTTGTCGGTTGCTGGATCAAAGTTGGAAATGCGGCCATCGACCTCGGTGAACGGCGTGTAGATGTCGTAACGAAGTCCGTAGTTGACCGTCAACCAGGGCTTAACTTTCCAACTGTCCTGGGCATAGAAGCCAGGCTCCCAGGAGCGGTAGTTTGGAATGAACAGATCCGTATTTCGACCCTCGCCAGTAAATGCACCGGTCAGGAACGTGGCCAGATTATTGAGTGACGCTGATCCGCCATCCTCCGGCAGCCCGAAGTTGATGTTGCCAACCCCGTTATTGCTCTGTTGGTTTTGCGCCTGGCGGCGAATGAGAGCGGCTCCAAATTTCATGCTGTGTGCGCCCCGGTTATAGGTCACAGCTCCGTTGTATTCGAAGGTGTTGCTAATATCCACGATCGGAACGAAGTTGCTGTCACCGAGCGGTGCAAAGCCAGCGATATTGATCAATGGCAGACCCGAGCTCGCCAAAGGGCCGAAGTTGATGTCGTTGGGAAAACCCACAGCCGTGGCGGCATTGGTACCGGAGTTCGGCGAGTTTGAAACGTTGTCGATGCGAGTGTAGGCCGCCTTCAACTCCAGTAAGAGATTGGTGGTGAAGATATGGGTGTAGTTGAGTTGCCCGTTATAGGCGATGTCTTTCGCCGGTCCGGCGAAGCCAAACTGTCCGTTTCCGGGGTTAATGCTGACCCCATTGATCGTGACACTGGGCAAATTCGTTGGAATCACCGAACTGACGTTGTTGGAAGTGAATCGCCCGTAGAAAAGATCGTTGTTGGTGAACCGATGATCGACACGCGCATCGAACGTAGTGCTGTATTGGGTCTTATTTGGGTCGAAAACAAAGTTGTTCGTAGTTTGTCCGGGCGCTCCGGTATTTGGCAGTGGATACAACTTAAATAAGTTGGCCGCAATCGGGTTAACCGGCAGGCCGTTGGTCGCCGGATCTGCGGCTACGATTCCTGCGGGGCCGAGAGCCTGCTCCGCCGCAGTAGGGACGGTGCTGGTTATCGGATTTTGGACACCTGCAATTTGACGGAAGCCTTCGTAACCGAAAAAGAAGAACGTCCGGTCCTTAATAATGGGACCACCGACGCTGCCACCGAAATCATTCTGCCGGAACTCCGATTGCTTAAATTTCGGCGATGGGTCGAAGGGGTTCCTGGCGTTAAAAGCGTCGTTTTGAAGAAACTCGTAGAGCGACCCGTGAAGGTTGTTGGTTCCGCTCTTGGTAATGACACTGACCAGGCCGCCGGGTGTCCGCCCACTCTCGGCGGTGTAGTCATTGGTTTCTACGTTCACTTCCTGAACCGCGTCAATCGAAGGTTTGACGCCGATGGTTCCGATGATGCGTTCGTTGTTGTCCGTGCCGTCGATGACTTCGTTGTTCAGCTCCACGTCCTGCCCGTTCACGGAAAACGAACTGGTCTGGCGGCGATCATCCGGACGCTGGCCGCTGTTCAGTCCGTCAACGCTGGCGCCTTCGTTAGCCCCTGGCACCAACGTCACTAAGGTCGTCAAATTGCGCGTACTGAGAGGCAGATTCTCCACGTGTTGCTCGGGAACCGTATTCTCTACCGTGGAATTTTCGGTTTGCAGCAAGGGGCTCTGTGATACCACCTCTACGCTCTCCGAAGTTTGGCCCACCTGCAATGGCGCATCCACTCTCGCGCGATCGCCCGCCGAGACGACCACAGTGGAGGTGAAGGTTGTGAAACCCTGGGCCTCAACTTTCACGGAGTAACTTCCGGGCAGCAGAAACGTGAAGGCATACTGGCCGCCGCTACCGCTTTGCGCCCTTCGGGTCTCGTTCGTCCCCTGCTTCATGAGACTTACATTCGCGTTGGGCAACACTGCCCCGCTATTGTCGTACACGGTTCCGATTATGTCTGCAGTTGTTAACTGCGCATGCGTTGGAATGTTGGAAAGCAGGACCCCACACAGAAGTGCGGAGAGCAGGACCAGTTGCTTGCGGGCACGCGCAACAAGTTTTTGAGCAACCTTAGGTTGGTTGTTTTCGAGAGAGGCTTTTGCGAAATCGAAGTTCACAGGTTTCTCCTAAAGAAGTTTGCTATCTAAAAGCAGGTTGATCTCCAACAACTACGGGGATAAACCGCTTTCAGGAAGACATGAACGCCCCCCAGGAGATCGCCGAGTTTAGGAGCTACGACATATGGAAGGAAACCAGAATTATCTGTATGACTTGCCATATGACGGACTGCGGTAGATGACAAATCTCCATTTGAGATGCCACTTCCGAATGCTCTGGGCTGGCGGACGATGGCGGAGGAAGATCACGACGCGCGGGCCGTTGTGTCGCAGCACAGGAAAGCCGGACACACTATGGGTCGGGTGGGAACTGTGATTAGGATATCTGCTTGAGGAGCTTTCGCAACAGGGTTCGATTGGCCCGGCGAAGAGGTAGCGACGTTCCGGTGTTCAATTTTACAGACATATTGCCAGCGGGAGGCAGATGGAACTCATCGACGTGATCGAGGTTAACGATGGCATTGCGATGCACGCGCAGAAAACGGCATGGGTCAAGGACCGCCTGAAGGTACTTCATACTTTGGCGAAGCAGGTGTGACTTTTCCTGCACGTGCAGTCGAGTGTACTTCCCGAATGACTGTATCCACTGGATCTCTTCGACCCGTATCAGCACAATTTTCTCGTCCGCTTCTACGGCCAATCGCTGCACAAACTGGCGGGGCGTACTGGACTCCACCGGGCTCGTGCGATCAGGAGCCTGAAGTTCTGTCCGGGCTCGAAGAATTCTCGATTTAGCCAGCTCCAGCGCGGTCTCAAAGCGCTCAATGTCGAATGGCTTAACGACCATGTCGACTGCGATAGAAGCAAATGCCGATAGCGCGGCAGAGTCGTAGGCAGTGACGATGGTGGCCAGCGGAGGCTCGACCCCCAAAGCGTCCCAGGTTCCGCGGCGCCGAATCAAGGGCGTATTCGCGTCCACGATTACAAGCTCCGGAACGGTCTCCTGAATTGACAATATGAGGCGAGAATCATCGACACACTCTGCCGTCATTTCTGGTTCGCACTCAACCAGGGAACAAATGAGCCTCCGGCTCACAGCGTCGGGTTCGGCTATTAAAACTCGGATGGGCGCGCCGGGCACATAGCCCAGCGCTTGCCCTTTCTCACTGGGTAACTCAAGGAGTTGTTCTTCTCTCATTCTGTCCCCCCCCGCACTGCCAGCAAGGTGGTGCGGCTAGTATGCTTTTTCTCGACTCCACGGTTTCGCCACAGATTTCGGCTGCGGCCTCTCTCCAGTTCGGCCTGAATGCCACTCTCTTTGTACGATGAATACTCGATCAAGAAAGTTTCCCGCGAATTAAAAAGAGCGTGCACCGGGAAAAATGACGGACCGAAATCCGAACCGCCGGCTAATCCCACTTCTGGGTCACGCCGAATCCGTCGAATTGTCGTCGAAATGTCTTAGACAGCAAGGAGGCGTTTGGGGCCTTTTATGGACCCACAAATTCGGGAAAAGCAGCGTTCGTAACTTCTTCGGGAATAAAGACAGCGCTTTCCTGGTTTTATGAGTAAAACAAGGGAGAAATAGCATGTACATTCCAGAGCAAGCCAATTTGAGCCGGGATTCAGCGCAACTCTTCCATCCAACGGCAGAAACTCAGGAGGCGGATCTTGTCCTGGCCAGCAAGGCGGGAAATGTTGCTGCATTCGACGAACTGGTAACCAGGTACGACCGCAGATTACTCCGAGTCGCACAACATATTATTCACAACTTCGAGGACGCACAGGATGTGGTCCAAGAAGCCTTTCTCAAAGCTTTTCAAAAACTCGGTGACTTTAGAGGGGATTCGAAATTTTCGACTTGGCTCTTTCGCATCGTTGTGAATCAGTCGCTCATGGAACTACGGAAGCAACGAACCAAGCAGCGGGTTGCAACCGAGTACTCGATCAATGCTGAAGAAGAAGACCAACTGCCGGTCGACTTCTCAGACTGGAGACCGAACCCTGAGGCAGAGTACGAAACCACCGAGCTGAGAGAATTGCTCGTCAGCGCACTGCAGAGCATCGGACCAAATTTGAGAGTGGTTTTTGTCCTTCGTGACATCGAAGGCCATTCCTTGCAAGAGACCGCAGACGCACTGGGCTTAAGCGTGGCCGCGGTCAAAACAAGATCGCTGCGAGCCAGGCTCAAGCTGCGAGAGCGACTGAGCCAGCATTTCAAAATAGCAGGAAATCAGAAAGCTCGCACAAAAGCTGAGCAAAGATTGGCAGCGAACCTCTGGTCATCGTCGCTCGATATCGCACGCGCGGCGGCAATGGGCTGAGCAGTCGCGCCGCCCCCGAAGCAGCCAAGAATCAAAGCTACCAAGACTTACCGAAAGCCTATTCTGATGGCGCATAATACCCCATCTTGGCGTGGACTTGCAGCGGGGGTAGGCCCTTGGGCAGCACCAGTTTCACGTTGACCCTGTGCCACTTTCCATCGCGCGCAAAATTCGTGGGGCGGTAACCGAGCACGTACTGGTTGCGGAGCTCAATGCCGATCTTTTGGGCAACATCCTGCAAGTCATTTGGGTTCTCGACTGTAAACGCGCGTCCGCCCGTGATTTGCGAAATATCTTCTAACAACTGCGGACCCAGACGTTCTTCTTCAGTCGGGAAATAGTTGTCATAGATTCCTATGGCGTAGATCAGCACATCGGCTTCTTTTACCAGGTTCTTGATCTCACCTTCCGTATATCGGCTGCGATTGTCACCTCCGTCGGAGATGATCAGCAGCGCTTTCTTTTGGTACTTGGCCTGCGTCATCTTCTCGATGCCTAGATAAATGGCGTCCAGCAGCGCCGTTTTGCCTTTGGGGACGGTGTACAAGAGCTTTCCCTGAGTGTCTTCGACTGAATTGGTAAAATCCGACAACTGCCGCGGCTCATCAGAGAATGCGATCATGAAGAACTCGTCCTCCGGATTAGCAGTCTTGAGAAACTCCACGACCGCCTCGCGCGCTCGATCGATTTTGCTGCTCATGCTACCGCTGGTGTCGAAGATCACGCCTAGTGACACGGGAATGTCCTCGCCGGAGAAATGGCGAATATCCTGCAGCTTTTTGCCTTCAAATACTTTGAAATTGTCTTTCTCCAATCCTGTGACCGGGCGATTCATGGGATCCGTAATGGTCACGGGCAAGAGCACCAAGTCAACATTCACCTTGATGCGTTCGCTGCCGGTTCGCAGCGACGGATCTTTACCGGTTTCAACGTTGTCAGATTCAACGTTCGACTGCCGCCCAGTTTGAGGGGTTATGTGTACATCATCAGGGAGAGTCTGTGCCAGCGCGGCAGGAACGAGCCAAAAACTCGCGGCGATTCCTATAGCTATAAAGGCACGGATAAAGATTGAGAAGCCAGGTAATGTCTTAAACATTGCGTCAAACCCCTTGTGTCGGTCCCCAATCTGGGAGAGACGAGCGGTCTCCCCTACCGCACTTTTTTCGATTCCAGGGGCGCAGGAGAAGTTACATCGACACCTCTTTGTTTGACTAAGCGTCCACCCGGCCTTAAGCTTCCAGTGATTTCTCTGCGGAGTTGGACCATGCGCACATTCTTCATCGTTCTTCTTTGCCTGAGGACATGGGCTTGGGCGCAACCAGGGCCGGAACCATCCTCGCAGACGCTGGTTTTCACCAATGTGAACGTTGTGGATACGCGTAATGGGCGGATTTTGCCTGGCATGACCGTGGTCGTTAAGAACGGCCAAATTCAGGGGGTCGCACGGTTTGGCCTAATCAGCGAGACCCACAACGTTCGCGTGATCAACGCCGCCGGCCAGTACATGATTCCAGGTTTGTGGGATATGGACGTGCACACCGCGGATCTATCCGCGGCCTGGGACGAGAAGATCATCTATCCCCTGTACGTTGCCAATGGTGTAACCGGAGTTCGCGACATGGGGGGCAACCCGGATCTGCTGGAAAGGCGGCGGCAGAGGATTGAAGACGGAGCGTTGCCTGGCCCGCATATTCTGTTTGCCAATCAATTCTTATCGGGCGGAGAGATCAACTCTCGAACTATCGCGTTGAGCAATCCCGCGGATGCTTCTGAGGCTGTCGCAAAACTGAAAAAACGCGGGGTCAATCTTGTGATGGTCCGATCCGATATTTCACGTGACGCCTATTTGGCCTTCGCGGAAGAGGCATCCAAACTAAAGATCCGGTTCGAGGGACCTGTTCCGGATTCAATTACTGTGGCTGAGGCTTCCGCCGCGGGACAGAGGAGTATCGAACGGTTGAGCGGAATTCCACTGGCGTGCTCCTCGAAAGAGGATGCGCTGCGGAAACAAGCTTCGCAAGCGCCGGCTAGCCAGGATGTGGCGCCTCCTGCGAGCGTTGCCACCGTAGCCATGGAGACCTACGATCCCAAGAGGGCTTGGAACCTATTCGTGCAACTCTCGGATAACAACACCTGGCAAGTGCCGGCGCTGATCTCGGCGCAGACCATGGCGAGCATGGGTGATACCACTTTGATGGTTGATCCCCGCCTGAAGTATGTCCCAGTTTCTGTTCGGCGTGAGTGGGAGCTAGACAGCCTGCGGATGCGCACATCGCCGGATGCATTGGATCGCACGAAGAAACAATCCGCGCGCGAACTCGAATTGGCCAGTACTATGCGGCGCGCCGGGGTACAGTTTATGGCTGGGAGTGACGGCCCGGAACCTTACGTTTTCCCTGGTTTCAGCCTGCACGCAGAGTTGGAATGGTTGGTAAAGGTCGGGTTCAGCCCAACCCAGGCCTTGCAATCAGCCACGCTCGATCCCGCTCTATTTCTCGCAAAGCTGGACAAATTTGGCGTAGTCGAGGCCGGGCACGCAGCTGATCTGGTGTTGCTGGAAGCGAACCCGCTGGAGGACATCCGGAATACAAGCAAGATCGCGGCGGTAATTGTCGCCGGAAAGTATCATTCGCGACAAGATCTTGACAAGATGCTGGCGCGGGTCGAGGAGACAGCAAGAAACAGGTGAGCAATTAGGGGTTGTAAGTCGCGAACTTTGTCCAGGCGTTGCAGCGTGAAGTTCGCTTTGCGTAAGCTGCGTTGAATCACCCTCTTTCTGGACTGGACCAGATTCTCTAGTTTTGCCTCGTAACTCTCTTTCCTGGAATAAAGTCGGCGCCATCGCGGATGGAGTCAGCCTCCATGCTCTGGCTGATAAAACCTTCTCAATGGAATAAATCATCTGTTGTAACAGTTATCGTCTGTAGGAACTACAAGATGACAAAAAAGGAGAAGTTATGAAGAAATATTCGGTAGTTGCGGTTACGTTGCTCGTTTGCTGTGGCATGGCGCTCGCCGCGCATGCCCAAGATGCAGGGACAGTTGTTGTCAATGTTCCCTTTGAGTTCATGGCCGGAGGTCAGACATTACCCGCCGGTACTTACACAATCCGTAGAGCCTTCGCGGAGACAAGCTCAGCACTGCTTATATCCAACGGTACTCACGGTTTGTTCGTGCTGCCCGCTGCCTTTGACAGTGCGGCAGGTGATAAGGTCCATCTCAGCTTTGAGCCTGTGGGCGAGACGCATCTACTCAGTGCAGTGACGACGGAAGCAGGAACATACACCATCGCGACGGGCCCTGCCGCTGCAAGCCTGTCGAGACTAGCCAAAATGAAGTCGCCCGACAACATGAAGAGTGACACCTCTGCTTCAGGCACCCGATAAAGCCTAAAGCTGCAATCACGCCTTCTAGATTGATCAGGAACCGAACTCATGGCGACCTGCACGCCGACCAACTAGCGTGCTCAAGGAAGTCATGAGTTCCTCTTTTCAGGAGAAAGTCTTTTCTCGCTTGTGACGGTCAGAGCATGTGCGGGCAGCGATTACAACAGGCGAGCCATGAGAGGCCTAGGGTCACTGGATCTCTCTTGCGCTGGGGCGACCGCTTGGCCGCTTGTTCGGTCGCTGATTCCTATATCTTCGAAGAAGACACGCAAAATCTCGGCCACGCTCCATGCCTGAGCAATACATCCGCAGGGGCGATGAGGCGCGTCACCCTCGAAGATCTCCGAGATATGGCCTAACCCGGCTTCCGCAAGGTGAGACTCCAGGGGAGACAACCAGGCTCGTGCTTGGCGCCTGGCCTCCTCGCTTTCTCCATTCACCTTTATATACGCGGTAATGAAGGGCCCCAGCAGCCACGGCCAAACCGTTCCCTGGTGGTAGGCCCCATCGCGTTGTGTAGGGCCGCCGATGTAGGACCCGCGGTATTGCCAGTCGCTCGGTGCGAGACTCCGAAGCCCGAAAGGGGTCAGCAGGTGTTCTTCAACTTTCTCTACTACTCTTCTCGCCCGGTCTCGGGGCAACATGCTGTGAGGCAGGCTCACTGCGAAGATCTGGTTAGGACGGATGGAGGGATCGGGAGGACCGCCGTTTACCAGGTCGTACAAGCAACCGAGCTTGTCATTCCAAAACAGCCGGTTGAAACTCCAGTGCGCGACCGTGGCCATGAGGCAATAGCGCTTTCGCGCAGCCATGTCACCGAACTTGCTGGCCAGGTCTTCCATAATGCACAGCGCGTTGTACCAGAGAGCTTGGATCTCAACAGGTTTGCCAGAGCGCGGTGTTACTACCCAATCGCCAGCCTTAGCGTCCATCCATGTGAGTTGGACGCCCATTTCGCCGGAAGCCAGCAAGCCGCTTTCATCCACTTTGATTCCGTAGCGCGTGCCGCGAGCGTGCCACAGGATGATGTCAGCCAATATGGGGTAGAGTTCGTCGCGGACGAACTCGAGATCATTTGTGTACGCCAAGTATGCGCGACCCGCTTCGAAAAACCAGAGAGCCGCATCGACCGTGTTGTATTCGGGTGTTTCGCCCGCGTCCGGAAAACGATTCGGCAACATGCCCTGATTCACCAGCTTGGCGAAGGTGCGCAGGATACTGCGCGCCACATCAAACTTGCCAGTCGTTAAAGTAAGGCCGGGCAGGGCGATCAAAGTGTCGCGACCCCAGTCGCCGAACCAGTGATAGCCGGCGATGACCGTTTTCTCGTCGCCACGCGACACCAGGTAGTGGTCTGCGGCAGCGGCGAGGCTTCGGGCAAAGCTATCCTCAATAGAAGGAGCCACGAGTGTTTTTCGGCGTGCGATCTCTGCCCGCCGATATTCGCCGGCATAGGCAACCTCGCGTTGTTCGGTGGAGGCGATGACCGATGCCCGGCGGCACTGGCGGAGATCGAAATGCAGCACAAATGGATTGAAGAGGTCTTCAGAAAACTCGAGCCCGCGCTCGCGTTCGGCGTCGTATTCAAAGTTCCGATACCAATGGCCCGTTGTCTGTAGCCCGACGGCGTTGTGTGCCAAGTGCAGACTAGGTAGCCCATGATAAGGAGTGACACTTGCCGATCCGGAACGTTCTTGCACCGCTGGGTTGATGGCGCGGTTCTCGTGAGTCGTGTTGTGGTAGTCGCGGAATGCAATCAACGGACGGATTTCAAGTTCCACGCTCTTCCGCGACTCCGGATGTTTGTTTTTCCTTAGTTCATACTCAATTACGGTGCTGTTTTCGCCGTGAATCATGAACACCGACTTTTCGATCTCGATGCCTTCTACTTCATACGTGAAAACTGGAAATGGATTGAGACGAAACTTCTTGAGATAGTGGAACCCTTGCGGGTGAACAACACCCGGATAGCGGTTGGCTGATAAATCGAACCGCTTCCCATCGATAAGTAGCGTCTCTTCGAGCTTGGAGAGGAGAACCACGCGGCCGACAGGGGGCTTGGTGGCGGCCACCAGAAGGCCATGGTAGCGGCGGGTGTTCAATCCAATGATGGTTGACGAGGCAAATCCGCCGAGCCCATTGGTTTCCAGCCACTCTCGGCGAAGAGCAGCTTCCAGATCGCCACATATTTCCCGATTGAACTGAATCACAACTGCTCCTTGCCTTCACCGCAGGGGACCTGTGAAGCGTGCCTGGCGTTGGCGAATCGATGCAGATGCAGGTCCGGAAGCGCGCCCCGGCGGCCCCCAGCGCTCGTTGGCACAGTGGCAACGGCTGATTCAGCATACTTGCCTTCACGGAATTCGCCGCTCTGTTGCATCAACTTGGTGACCACACCGGTCCATCCGGTTTGATGACTGGCGCCCGCGCCGGAACCGGAGTCGCCATGGAAGTATTCGTGAAACAGAACCAAATCGCGCCAATGAGGGTCGGTCTGGAACTTTTCCAGGTTGCCGAACACCGGTCGGTGGCCCTTTTCGTCACGAAGAAAGATGTTTGTCATCCGGCGCGACAGGTCACCCGCCACCTCCCATAACGTCTTCATGTTGCCCGATCCCGTCGGGAACTCGACTTGGAAATCGTCGCCGTAATAATGGTGGAATTTTTGTAACGACTCGATGAGAAGAAAATTTACCGGAAACCAAATCGGCCCCCGCCAATTGGAGTTGCCCCCGAAGATTCCCTTCGAAGATTCGCCGGGTTCATACTCAACCCGGTGTTCGACATCTTGCGCGGTCAGCTTGTACGGATGGTCGCGATGGAACTGCGATAGCGCGCGAATGCCGTAGGGCGAGAGAAACTCACGCTCGTCCAACATGAACTTCAGAATGCTGCCGAGCTGGCGTTGGTCGGCGACGGATAACAGCCTTCGCTTGCCCATGCCTTCCGTTCGCATGCACGCCATGTTTTCCGTAAGATCGGGGCGGTTATCGACAAACCATTCCAGCCGCCGCTTGAAGTCGGGCAGCCGATCGAGCACTTCCGGCTCCAGAGTTTCCACCGCAAACAGCGGGATCAATCCCACCATGGAACGGATCTTCATTGGAAATTGAGCTCCGTCGGGCAGTTTGAGCACATCGTAGAAAAAGCCGTCTTCCTCGTTCCACAGGCCTATGCTGTCGTGGCTGCGATGGCTCATTGCGTGTGCGATATAGACAAAGTGTTCCCAGAATTTGCTAGCCAGGTCTTCATAGCAGGCTTCTTCTTTGGCGAGCTCCAGAGCGATTGCCAGCAGATTCAGCGTGTACATGGCCATCCAACTGGTTCCGTCCGATTGTTCGATGTACCCGCCGGTAGGCAGGGGCGCACTCCGGTCGAACACCCCGATGTTGTCGAGGCCGAGAAACCCGCCTTGGAAAATATTCATCCCCGCAGCATCTTTGCGGTTTACCCACCAGGTGAAGTTCAACATCAACTTGTGGAAGATGCGTTTCAGAAATTCTCGGTCGCCTTTGCCGGTTCGCTTCTTGTCGATCTTGTACACGCGCCATGCAGCCCATGCATGCACGGGTGGATTCACATCGCCGAGAGCCCATTCGTACGCGGGTATCTGTCCGTTGGGGTGCATGTACCACTCGCGGAGCATGAGCGTGAGCTGCTCTTTGGCGAAGTCAGGATCTACCAGCGCGAGGGGAATGCAGTGGAACGCCAGATCCCAGGCCGCGTACCACGGATACTCCCACTTGTCCGGCATGGAAATCACGTCAGCGTTGTATAAGTGAGTCCACTGATGATTGCGCCCCTTCCTGCGCTCCTCTGGCGGACTTGGATTGTCGGGGTCGCCCTGCAACCAATCCTTGATGACGTAGTGATAGAACTGCTTGGACCACAGCATCCCGGCAAAACCCTGGCGCATGACGTTCCGGGCGTCGGCGGAGAGATCCTGAGGAATCACCGTGGCGTAAAACTCATCGGCCTCATTCTTCCGTATGGCGAAGGTTTTGTTGAACGCAGCAAACGCGTTCTTTCTTTTGAAGTCAGAGTCGGCAAGTCGCATCCTTATTACAGCTGTTTCTCCGGAACCGAGTGACAGTTGGTAATGGGCGGCTGCTTTCGTTCCTACTGCTTGCGGATTGACCGCTTCCTTGGCACCGTGGACGACATACTCGTTGATCCCATCTTTAACGAACGGGGTCCGATTTTCGAATCCAAATAGCCTTCCAGCGTTGGTCTCGTTTTCGGTAAAGAGAAGTTCCGGAGAGCCTTCGCAATACAGCCAGCGAGTATCGGACTGAGTTTGGTTCGGCTGGAACCAGGCCAGTTCGAGGACCGGATCAGGACCGGGGCGCGCGTGGTGCAGCTTCGGGCGGCGCGCATGGTTTCCCCAAGACCACGTATTGCGGAACCAAATTGTGGGCAGAACTCGAAGATTAGCGGCTTCCGGACCGCGATTCGTGACCGTGATCTTTATCAAGATATCCTCGACATCGGCCTTGGCATATTCCACGAACACGTCGAAGTAGCGATCTTCGTCGAAGACGCCGGTATCAAGTAGTTCGTACTCCGGTTGGCTTTTGTCGCGGCGGCGGTTTTCCTCCACCAGTGTTGCATAAGGGAATTCCGCTTGGGGGTACTTGTACAGATACTTCATGTAGGAATGCGAAGGCGTGCTATCGAGGTAAAAGTAGTACTCCTTCACGTCCTCGCCGTGGTTGCCTTCGTTTGCACTTAACCCGAAGGCTCGTTCTTTCAGAATCGGGTCGCGCTCGTTCCACAGTGCGACGGCAAAGCAAAGCATTTGCCGGCGATCACTGATTCCGGCCAAGCCGTCTTCGTTCCAACGATAGGCGCGGGAACGAGCGTGGTCGTGTGGCAGATATTCCCAAGCATTCCCGTGCGCGCTGTAGTCTTCGCGCACCGTGCCCCATGCGCGTTCGCTGAGGTACGGCCCCCAACGCTTCCAGTGCTTTTTGCGCGCGGCGGATTCGGCCAGTCTAACTTCCTCTTTCGTCAAGGATTCCGCCTTCTCAAATCGCGCTCACGATGCTACAGGTAGCCCAGCCCGGTTTATCTTCGGAAAGAACTGGACTAAGCCGCCAGAACAACTGTTCCTTCGGCGTGGCTGACACAAGGCAGCACATATCCAGCATCTTTCTGTTCGGCCGTCAGGCCCGCTTCTGCATCCATTTGAACGGCGCCGCTCAAAACTCGCGTAGCACACGTGCCGCATACACCTTGGCGGCAGCCATATGGAATCTGGACGTCGTTTTGCTCAGCCACGTCGAGCAGAGTGCTCCCCGCGGGAACCTGACAAACCTTTCCCGAGTGCATAAATACGACCGTCTCGACCGAGTCGGCTTCCGGTGGACGAGACGCCGTGGACAGTTTGCTTTCGCCAAAACTCTCCTGAAGGATTCGGTCCTGGTTTACGCCGAGGTTCGCTAGAATCTCGCGTGCATTCTCCATGAAGCCCTTGGGGCCACAGAGAAAGAAAGTGGGTGAGTCCACATCAAGCACGTGCTGGGAAATCAATTCGCCAGTCAGGCGACCGCTGAGTCCTGCCCAGTCAGGGTGCGGGCGTGAAAGGCACACCTGATACTTAAAGTTGTGAAGAGAGCTTCCAAGCCTCGCGAGTTCGTTCTGAAAAATGATGTCCGCGCCGGTGCGCACGCAATACAAGAGCATTACCGGAGTGGGCAATTTAAGGTCGTCGATATAACGCAGCATTGAGATCATCGGCGTGATCCCACTTCCAGCCGCAATCAGAACGATGCTCTTGTGAAGTGCCTGGTCAAAGTAAAATCGGCCGTACGGTCCGCTGGCTTCCACCATGAGCCCTGGTTTGGCTCGATCATTGAGAAAAACCGATACGCATCCATTTTCTGCACGCTTGGGCGTGATCTCGACATAGTTCTCGTGGACTGGGGACGAGGAAATGCTGTACGAGCGCGACACCCGTTGGCCATCAACCATCCATCGGAAGGTCAGAAACTGTCCCGGCTTGGCAAAAATCCGTCTCTCTTCAGGGACCTGGAAACGTAGCGTCTTGGTGTCGTGCGTTTGCTGCTCGGTGTGTGCCAACAGAAGGACCAGTGGGTCTTGTGCGTTTCCGTGTTCAGTTAATGAGGTCGCCGGTGCGGGAGTATGCGATGGGTCGGTGGAAGCACGCAACTTTTTCCCCTTCTTGAACACCAAGGCGCACTGGACCAGGCATACTGCGACAATCAACCCAGTCGCGAGCCTTAACCCGATGCTTCCTGGGTTCACCGAACGAAGAAGTTCCGACAAGGTGGGGATCGCGACCAGCAGGAACGAAACTACGAAAATCGCTACTCCAATTGCCTTCAACGACGAATGGCTCTGCTTGTAGCGGCGGACCATCAGGATTTTCAGCAGAAGCAGGGGTACGAGGACGAGCACAAGCACAATGTGCAGAACCAGGTGTAGGGGCAGATGACTTGTTATTCCCACACCGGCAAGTCTCTGACTCATGATGTACACCATGACGGAGAACAGGATCACAAACAGATAGCCAGCCACCCGATGAACGGCGATCAAGCGGGCTCGCGCGGCTGCGCTGCGCGGGGACTGGGTAGCCTCGAGCATCACGACCACGTTGGTGGCGGCCAGGGTGACGAAGGCAACGCCGGCCAGGATAGTTGAAATGTTGACCATAGGTGATCGAGTTGTCCTGTTCTACAGGCATCGCTAGTAACAGTTCTGTCGCTGAGTGCATCAATTTCAAGTCCTGACGACGTCTTCGGCGAACGCGTGACCGCAGCTCTCTCTTAGTCCTCTACTACCAGCGTTCCTTTCATGTTTCTGTGGCCAAACCCGCAAACAGTCGAGCAGCGAAATTGAAAAGTGCCAGCTTTGTCGGGAGTGAATTCGACCACGGTCGTTGTACCCTTGGGGACCTTCTGATTGACGTCAAATTCGTCCAGCCTGAATCCGTGATCGTGGTCGAGGGCGAACAGGATCAGCCTCACCCTTTCACCTTTCCGGACGCGCAGTGAGCCTGGACTGAATTCGTATTTCCTAAGCGTCACCTGAACTTCATGCACCCCGCCCGTCGGCGTTCCCTGAGGTTTCGCCCCTTGCGCGCCTATCCCTGGGGATGCGGCTGAGAGGAATATGAGCCCCGCGAACAAGATTTTCAAACTATTCAAGTCAGGTCCCCTTCACTTAAGTGAGGTGCCGTTCACTAGAGATAACCGCAGGTTTGATTCTTTTATTCCCTGGAAGCGGATTCCTGCGAATAGTCCCTTCCGATCGTGCTCTCACTTTCAAGAATCGTGGCCGTGAGAGAGAGATCGGGAATATTTTCTTCGGTACCCGCGTTCTTATAACAGTGGGAGTACGCAATGTGGAGGCAGTCCCCGATGCCAGATGACTGGGAGGAGCGCGATGACGCGATTGCAGCCGGGTCGATTTGCCCAGTCCCCGACTGCGGCGCTTTGGCGGTTTCCTACCGCACGGGACGCGACAACGCCAAACCGTGGTGTGAGTTCACGTGTCCGCGCTGTGGAATCGACTTCGCCGTCCCTGAGGATGAACTGATTTTTCAGTCAGTGCCAAAGGAATGGCTTTTGGCGAGAGTTCAAGCCGAATAGCCGGGCGGTAAGTGTCACCGGCCTCGCCATACCTGACGTGTTCTCACCAAATTCCGGAACCACGAGCGGTTTTTGTCGGGTACACTGCGGGATTGCACCGAGATGAAACGTGCGGTCCTCATCGGCGTCCTGATTATTGAGATTGTGCTGGCGGTCACGCTCGTCCCCCACGCGGATCGCAGTCTCATCCAGAGCACCGACTTTGTGAACTTCTATGAGGCTGCGTCCATCATTCGTCAGGGTAAGGGTGCGATGCTGTACCGGCGGGAAACTCAGGATCCGGTTCTCCAGTCCATCCTGGGGCACCCTTCCAACCAGTACTTCTTGCATCCTCCGTTCGAGGCCGCGGCGCTCGTGCCATTGTCGTACCTGAAGATCGAGCAGGCCTTCGTGGTGTGGAGCCTGATCAACGCGGGACTACTTGGATTGATGCCTCTGGTGCTCATGCCGTGCGCACCCGCAGTGGCAAGGCGGCCCTACCTCGGTCTTCTGGGCTTTGCCTTTCTCCCGGCGCTCACTGCGTTGACTTTGGGGCAAGATTCCATTCTGTTGTTGTTCATCCTGAGCTCAGCGTATTTGCTCATGTGCAAGGACCTGGAGCTGGCGGCGGGACTTGTGCTGGCCCTCGCATTGATCAAGTTTCAGTATCTGCTGATCCTTCTACCCTTGCTGCTTGTTTGGCGCAAAACACGTGTGGTAGCGGGATTCGCGGTGGGCGGGGCATTTCTGGTTTTCGTTTCCTGGCTGATTGTAGGAACCGGCGGCCTCATCGAATATGTGCGGTTCGTAGGCAGCTTCGATCTTCACTCGGGTTACGGAGGTCTAAATTCGGAGCTGATGATCAATTGGCGCGGATTCCTTGCGGGAATTGATAGGGCAAAACCTTCAGCCGCCTGTTTTTGGGTAGGGGAAATCATTCTCGCCCTGCCGGGGCTTCTCTGTTTGAGAGTTCCCCAGACGGCCAGAACCCGGGCTCTCATCTTCGCGCTTTTCATTTCAGTGGCAGTAGCAGCGTCGCCGTATGCACATTTTCCGGACATGACCGTGCTGCTCCTTCCCATTTTTCTTGCTGGAAGCTACATCCAAACCGCACCAGGCAAAACTGCGTGGGTGCAGAAACTCATCGCCTTCTGTTGCGTGTCTCTGTTCCTGTGGCCCTTGTTGCTTCTCGTTCTGGGGGGACACTATTGGTGGAACAGTCGAATTTATCTGACGTTCCCTGTGCTTGTGTTGTTTATTGGCAGCCTTGGGTTCGAGCTCCGTATTTCCGGAGCGCGAACTGCTGGGCGGCGTCCTGCCGAGTCCTAACTCAATGGCCGAAATGCAATCGCTCCCCACGCAGCTGCCATGGTTCAGAATCCCTCTCTTCGGCACCGGCGCGGGTTGGAAGTCGCGACAACTTCTGGTGCCGATGGCACTACTGGTTGCAACTCGAGCGGCATGATGATCGCGAATGTTGGGGACTTATCGAGGCTGGCTAGACCTCACTCTTCGGGCTTGCTAGCGGGGGCCCCATCTTCGGCGCCCAGGTCGAAAATCTGCCAAAGGACGAAGCAGAGGAACAAAACGGCAACAGCACCCATAATTCCAGCGGTGCCGCTGTCTTTTCTGTCGAATACGAAAACCAGCGCGGCAAAAACGGCAACACCCTTGATTATTCCGCGAAGAATCCGCTTTGCCATTACGTAAACCCCGGAAAGCAAGGCAAGTATAACTCCGGGGCCACATGCCTGTGGAAATAAACTAACGACGGAACTTGGAACGGCGAGGCTTAAAACGAACATAATCCCGTCAGGTCTCGTCCTATTTTTTTTGGGCGAATGCCCGCTCAGACCAGGCGTTTTGCCGGTAAAAACCGGCGTTTATGGGTTCCGCATCGGCACTCCTGCAGCGTTCCAATAGTTACTCTGTGACACGTCCGGCTGCCTGTACTTGTGTGTCCAAATCCCCACGTCAAACGAACTCCCGTGATCTACCCGCATGGGGCCGCAGTCTCTAGAGTCGCAACTGAGAACTCGCGGTCGTTGGGTTCCCCCCAAACTTTCGATACGAGGGTCAAATGCAACCTAAGCAAGCGCCCCAAACGAACGCCAGCCGGTTTGCTGGACTTGGTTCCAAGGTCCTTTTCGGCCTTTTGCTATTGCCAGTTCTATTGACCTACGCCAGCGCGGAGACCAATCCCGCGGGGATGACCGCCCGGTTTGACGCCGGCAGCGTATGGATCTACGTTCGCCCCAACCAGCTTGCGATCGCGACCGTCGCAGCACCGTACAGCGCGCACCTTGTGGCGCAGGGCGGAACCCCGCCCTACAAGTTTGCTTTTGCCGAAGGCAGTATTCCTCCGGGGCTGTACTTTAACAACACCACCGGAACGGTTGCCGGCACGCCAACCACGGCGGGCTCTTTCAATTTCCAGATCATGCTTTCAGACGCGACGAAAGTGGATCACAACCCAGTCACCATATACATGATTGTGAACCCGGCCAACCCGGGCAGCCCGGCAATAACTGTTTCGGTTTCACCAAGCAGCGCCAGCGTCGCGTCAGCCGGGACACAGCAGTTTTCCGCGAACGTCGCCAACGCCTCGAACACTGCGGTCACCTGGACCGCCAGCACCGGAACGATTAGTGGCGACGGAATGTTCACCGCGCCCAGCGTCACGGTGCCCACGACTGCTACGGTAACGGCGACCAGCGTCGCCGATTCGAGCAAGCGTTCGCAATCCACAATTACCGTGAACCCACTTGCAGTTCCGGTCAGCGTAACGGTTTCTCCGACTTCGTCGATCATCACTTCGGCGGGCACGCAGCAATTCACCGCAACAGTGAGGAATACGTCCAATACCGCGGTGCTGTGGCGCGCCGCCGGGGGAACGATTAGCAGCAGCGGAATGTTTACCGCTCCCAGCGTAAGTGTCCCAACAACCGCGACCGTGATCGCGACCAGCGTGGCCGACCCGAGCAAACATTCGCAGTCCACGATTACGGTGAACCCGGCTCAAGTTGCTGTGAGCGTCACGGTTTCTCCGACTTCATCCAACGTCACTTCGGCGGGCACGCAGCAATTCACCGCAACCGTGAGGAACACTTCGGATATAGGGGTGGTGTGGACCGCGAGCAGCGGAACGATTAACAGCGGTGGAATGTTTACCGCTCCCAGAGTGACCGCATCCACGACTGCGACCATCACCGCCACCAGCGTCGCGGACGCAACCAAGTTCGCGCGCTCTTCGGTGACGGTCAACCCGGCTGCTGCGGCCGTGTCGGTATCGGTTTCGCCGAACGCTGCCAGCTTGACTTCGGGCAACAGCCAGCAATTCAACGCCCTGGTAACGGGTACGAGCAACACGGCCGTCACATGGTCGGCGACTTCGGGTACGGTTTCCAGCGCCGGCTTGTTCTCCGCGCCTAGCGTGTCCGCCAGCACGAACTTGACGGTAACCGCAACCAGCGTGGCCGACCCCACGAAAAGGTCCAGCGCCAGCGTGGTAGTTAGCCCGGGCACGTCCGCGCTGTCGATTACCACCTCTGCGCTACCGGGAGGACAAGCGGGTACCCCGTATGGCGCTGCGATTTCGGCGATCGGCGGGAGCACCCCGTACCAATGGAGTATTGCGTCCGGGTCATTACCGCAAGGGTTGACTCTGACCAGTTCAGGCCAGTTGAGCGGCACGCCCACCCAGATCGGGCAATTCTCTTTCGCTGTGCAAGTCACCGACGCCGGAAACACCACGGTGAGAAAGACACTCGCTGTGGCAGTTTTGCTGGCGCAGCTTGCCAACTATGACGGCCCCGCTGAACTGCCCCGTGTCTACATGCTTACCACGATGGCGGACACACCAGCGCCGGGAACCACAACCTTAGTGAGCGCGGGCGGTAATTTGCAGACCGCCCTGAACAACGCAAACTGCGGGGACACGATTGAACTTGCAGCGGGGGCGACGTTCTCCGGCCAGTTCACTTTGCCGGCGAAACCCTGCACCGACCAAAACTGGATCATCGTGCGCACCAGCGCGCCCGATTCCAGCCTGCCGCCTGAAGGCTCGCGAATGACACCTTGCTATGCCGGGGTCTCTTCCCTGCCGGGACGGCCGTCGTTTAACTGTTCCAGTCCTTCGAGTGTACTGGCGAAGGTGGTTTACCCGATGACCGGAGGGTCAGGACCTTTCCGGCTCGCTGCCGGTGCGAATCATTACCGGCTGCTGGGTCTTGAAATCGCCAGAACTCCGGGGACAGGGTACATTGGCCCCCTCATTTCCACCGCCTCAGGCGCCGCTGATCATCTGGTCGTGGATCGCGTCTGGCTGCACGGTGCACCGCAGGATGAGACCCAGAGCGGAATGGACGTGAGCGCCGTGAACTACGCCGCGCTGGTGGACTCCTACGCTACCGATTTCCATTGCACTGCGGTGACCGGAACCTGCGCCGACGCACACGATGTGAACGCTGGCCTGGGTTCGCTGATCGGAGGCCCGTATCGCATCGTCGGCAATTTCCTGGAGGCATCGGGCGAGAACATTATGTTTGGAGGGGGTAGCGCAACTGCGACCCCTGCCGATATCGAAATCCGGCAAAACCATTTCTTCAAGCCCTTGACCTGGCTGCCCGGTCAGCCCGGCTTCGTCGGCGGAATTAGCGGCAACCCATTCATTGTGAAGAACCATTTGGAGCTCAAGAACGCCCAACGGGCCCTGATTGAAGGCAACATTTTCGAAAACAGCTGGGGCGGATTCAGCCAGAACGGTTACGCCATTGTGCTGACCCCGAAAAATCAAGCGGGAACCAACGGGGCCAACCTCTGCCCGATCTGCGCGGTCACGGATGTGACCATCCGCTATAACACCATCAGTCACGTGGGCGGAGGCATCTCCATGGCGAACGTGCCCTCCAATAACGGCGGCGAGGCGCTGGCGGGCGAACGCTACAGTATTCACGACGTCACAATCGACGACGTCAACATGTCGAAGTACCGAGGCAATGGGAATCTCATCATGGTGTTCAGTCAGTGGGTGGCTAACTCGCTGAATAACGTCTCCATCAATCACGTGACCGGCTTCTCGGATCCCAACGCCACTTTCCTGATGCTGGGCAACTCCAATAATGCCCCGCCGATGTATGGCTTTACCATGAACAACAGCATCATCGGGCAGTCCCTATACCCGGTCTGGTCCACTGGCGGCCTCACCAACTGCGCTTTCTACGACGTGCCCCTGACCAGCTTGAATGCCTGCTTCCCGGCGGGATACAGCTTTTCCCACAATGCTTTGATCGGGGTGAACCTGGGCAACTATCCAGCATCGAAGTGGCCGGCCGGGAACTACCTGCAGTCTACGGCTACCACGGCGGGATTCGTGAACTTCAACGGCGGAAACGGCGGGAATTATCAACTTCTGTCCTCCAGTCCCTATACCAACGCAGCGACCGACGGCAAAGACCTGGGTGCCGACATCAACATGATCCAGTCTCAGATCGCAAACGTGTACTAATTTTCAGCGACCACGAACGGCAGCTCCTGAACTGGAAGCTCAGTTCAGGAGCTTTTTTCTTCCGTGTGCTTCTGGAAATCGCTGCAAATCGGTGTGCTATGCTTTGGCGATAGACCCTTCTGTATGGCGACCACGGCTGGTTTGAAGCTCTCCGCTCTGCACCAATACCCGCTGACGTTGACGCTGCTGGCCGCAATCCTGTTATTCCTTGCGTCTAATTCGGTGGCGCAGCAAGGGCAGTTTGACGGCCCCGCTGAACTGCCGCGGGTTTACGTTCACAGTGCGCTGTCGGACACACCGGCCCCAGGGAAAAAGATCGCGGTGCATGCCGACGACAGCCTGCAATCCGCAATCGACAGTGCCGGTTGCGGCGATACCATCGAGTTGCAGGCGGGAGAAGTGTTCGTCGGCGTATTTCATTTTCCGCAAAAAGCCTGCGACGACTCGCACTGGATTATTGTCCGCACCAGCGCGCCCGATTCCGCCCTTCCTCCGGAAGGCACTCGCCTGAAGCCTTGTTTTGCGGGCGTTACCTCTCTCCCCGGGCGGCCGGATTTTCACTGCAGCGCATCGCAGAATGTATTGGCGAAAATTGTGCTCCGAGAAAAGGAAGGCCTCGGCCCACTACTCTTTCCGCCGGGATCAAACCATTACCGCTTCATCGGCCTGGAAATTGCTCGCGGCGGCGATCAACTGGTCTCCGCGCTCGCCACCTCTCCGCGAGGCGGCCCCGTGGACCACCTGGTGTTTGACCGGGTATGGATGCACGGCGAGGCCCCGGTGGAAACCACGCGAGCCCTCAGCCTGACGGGCATGTCGCAGATCGCGGTGGTGGATTCCTTTTTTACCGATTTCCACTGCTTCGCGGTGACCGGCTCGTGCATTGACGCTCAGGTGCTGCAAACCGGCGGCGGCAACTCGCCCAGCGGGCCGTTCAAAGTCGTAAACAACTTCCTTGAGGCCTCCGGCGAGAACATCCTTTTCGGCGGCTCCGCCGCGACCATGACCCCGGCCGACATTGAGATTCGTGGCAATCATATGTTCAAACCGCTGACATGGAAGCCGGGAGAGCCGGGCTATGTCGTGGGACCATCGGGCCACCCGTTCATTGTGAAAAACTTGTTTGAGCTGAAGAACGCGCAACGCGTCTTGTTTGAAGGCAACCTGCTGGAAAATAGCTGGGGCGGATTCAGTCAGAACGGTTATGCGATTCTGCTCTCCCCGAAGAATCAGGAAAACAAGTGCCCGTTGTGCCGGGTCACCGATGTAACCATTCGTTACAACCGCATCTCCAACGTGGGGGCCGGGTTCTCGATAATAAATATTCGCTCCGATGCGGGAGGGGAAACCACCGCCGGCGAGCGCTACAGCATTCACGACGTGCTGCTCGAAAACGTCCGCGGGAAACAATACGCCGGCTCTGGCTACTTTGTTCAGCTCATGGTCGCCGCCCCCCCTTTGCACGATGTGCAAATCCAGCACGTCACCGCATTTGTTCCCAGGGCTGTTATCGCCATCACCAACCACGGGCAGTTTGCAAACTTCACCATCGAGAACAATATTCTTTCGACTGGCGAAGACGAAGTGGTGTCGGAAGGCGGAGGCCCTACGAATTGCGCCTACCAGCCGCAGCTGCAAGGCCCCGGAAACGTCATCAAGAATTGCTTCGTGAATTCCTCCTTCACCCACAATCTGATGATTGGCGACGGGGGCTGGCCTTCCGGGAACCCATCCGTAAAGGACTTGCACGCGGCGGGAATTCGCGAGCTTCACGATCCCGGCGGCAAGCCTTACGAGCTTTGTAAGGACAAAGCCGGCGATGACTGCAAGAAGGTGTCGCCAGCGCTACACGCCGGCACGGACGGCAAAGACCTGGGCGTCGACCTGGAGAAGTTAGGGCAGATGCTGGCCGGCGTGGAGTAGGGTTACTTTTTCGAGCTGCGGAGGGGTGGATGCCCGTCGTCGAGTCTGTCCTCAGTGCTGCACGGGTGCTCCGCAAAGAAATATTTCAGTTCCGCTTTAGCTATCCTCTAGTAGAGGTCCCTGCAGCCGGCCCGAAAGATTCACTCGACTATTACTTCTATGGCGACAAGCTGACGTGGGAAGCCATGCGGATGGATGCACACGGCATACCGCGCGCATGGTATCGGCAGACGGGTCCTGTTTACTGGCCTGCCTATATTGCCTGGTATGGCTTGGTGAACCTCGGCCACTATCAGCGCAAGAATGATCCGGCTTGCCTCGACATTTTTCTCAAGCAGATTGATTGGCTCGAGGCTAATGCCGTTGTCCGGCCCGATGGCGCCGTTGTCTGGCCGATGGGCTTCGACTACTTTGTTGGAGAGACGCGCCTCAAATCTCCGTGGGTGTCCGCCCATGCGCAGGGATTCGCAATCAGCGCGCTGATCCGCGGCTGGCGGGTAACTCGCCGCCCGCGCCTTCTGGAACTACTCGCTGGATCGAGCCGCGTCTTTGCTCTCAGCGTTCCCGAGGGCGGCATTCGCGTCGCCCTGGATGATCAGGTGCTTTATACCGAAGTTCCGGGAGGCGAAGAGCCCGGCATCCTCGACGGCATCATGATCTCGCTGCTGGGCCTCTATGACCTCTATACCGAGACCGCCGATCCTGTAGTCGGCGGTCTCCTCAACGAAGGCGTCGCCGGCCTGAAGAACACTCTTGCATTCTGGAACTACCGCGACAAGTGGAGCTGGTATTACAATCGCGCCTACCTCAGTCCGCCCGCGTATCACTACCTTCACCACGTGTTGCTCCGGATTCTGGCGCGTCTCACCGGCGAACCGGTTTTCGCGGACTACGCCCGGAGGTGGGATCCTGCCCGCTTGTCGGCGCTCGACCGCGCCGAAATTTATCTCGGCTTCGTGCTCACTAAGAATGTGAGCCGCTTGCGGCACCGAACCTGGCGTCAGAAGGCTGATGAAACTCCACGGCCCTCTGTAATTCTGGCGCCAGTTCCCGTCCCCCAAACGGTTTTGGAACCGGGCGACCAGTAGGCTGTAGCAGGAAAGCGGGATCCCTGAATCCAGCGAGAGCCAACGCTAGCATTGCGGGAGCATGTGACGCCGAACTTATTTTCCATCTTGCCGGGGCGGAACCGGCAGCTCGCTAAGCTGCTTTGAAAGTCTTGCAGTAAAAATTCCAGACCCCACAGTGTTTAAGTGGAAGCCGTCGCGGAAATAGCTAGGCGGGAAATCACCGGGGGGCGACAGGACCCACACCGGAACACCAGTCTTCTCGCCGATTTGCTGGATCTCAGAGGAATGATCTGGCCGCAAAGCCGGAGGAACCAACAGAACGATCTGGACGCCATACTGTCGCGATAGCTCCGCCAGTTCCGGCAGCCTTTGTTGTGCGGCACCGATCAGCACCGCGGGATCGTTCACGTGCGGCCCGTGGTCGGCGATGTGGGCCGCGAGCTCGCGGAAATTGGGGATGGCAATAATCATCACGCATTGGCGGATGAAGCCTTTATCGGCTTGCCAGTTGCTCCAGTGGGCAAAGAAGTAGGTGGTAGCTGTAGTCCGGTCAAGATGGGCTTCGCGCACCACGCGCGGAAAATCGCGGGTACTCATTTGGCGGTGCGCAAAAGCCTCGTCGAGGGTGAATCGCGACGCCAATTGGTCGGTGGCCAAGGTCACCACGATCACGCTGGGCTTGGAACCCTCCTGAAGCAATCGGCGGAGGCCGAAATACCAGTCGAGATAGTGGGTCTGCTCGACGTCGTAGCGACTGACTTCGTATTCCGGGGTCTGCTCTTGCAGCTTGTCCATCTGCACGCCTTCGAGCAGCAGGGAGTTTCCTACAAAGAGGACGGTCGGCCGGCCGTTGGCCGAGAGCGGGCGCAACTGTTTTGCGGCCTTCATCTCGACTGTGATCCGTTGCTCGGTGTGGCTGAGCCGTGCCAGAATCATTGGAGATGAGACTTCGAGTCCCAGAAAAATGAGCACGAGTCCGGCCAGCAGCGCAATGATCCCGCCTCGCGCGGTCATCGAACCGCGCGACGAACCCGGCGACGGACCCGGAGCGACCGGTGGGCTCCCGGGTTCGACGGTCTCAGAATTGAAAGTAGATGAAGGCATTGGCCTGATTGGCTCCCAGAAAAGCTAACACCAGCGCGCACGCGAGTCCGAACGCAACTCGCGGCCTGACCGCCATGGACTCGAAACAATATTCGTCTTCAGATGATTCCAGATAAAGATC
>Ga0210407_10000848_pt1 | contig 31458 bp, 27 predicted proteins | sample IncBWC27MmetaG_FD_150860 | JGI IMG/M metagenome (GOLD analysis project Ga0210407, IMG submission 150860) | Forest soil microbial communities from Barre Woods Harvard Forest LTER site, Petersham, Massachusetts, United States - Inc-BW-C-27-M | ecosystem: Environmental > Terrestrial > Soil >...
GAGCAGAGCCCGGGTGTCTTTGTTCATGTTCGCTCCTTGGGGGGCGAGAAAAGTGCCCCGACCGACGCTAACAGTTGGCAAGAGCGCTGTCTATTCGGATGAATACGGACAATTTTGGTCGAAATTGACAAATTCAGGGGGTTGACGTGCGGCGTACCGCACTACGGAGCGGGGATGCGGGGAGTACGTAGTACGGAAATGGATGGGTTAGATGTTAGAGAGAAGAGGTTAGATCGGAATTTCAAATTGAAAATTTGAGATTTCAGAAGAAAGTCAAAGGCGAGAGGCGGGGGACTTGGGGAGGATTTCAAATTGGCAATTTCAGATTTCGAAGGGGAGGGGGCGCGGGGGTACGATAGGGTCCGAACTGTGTGCTCGGCGATTGGGTTGGGGTAGCTCGGAAGACCACAGATTGAAATCTGTGCTACCAAAACCGGGAGTGACCGCTGAGGCTCACCTGTTGCTGAAACCGGAGTTCCGTGATACGCATCAATATAGGTGGGAGGCGACCAGCCGTGAAGCAGCTAAACGAGTCCATAACATCAACCTGGGTAATTTGCGGCAGCGGAAATGGGCGGCGCTGGTTTGGGAGGCGGTTGCTGGCAGGGGTGGCGGCGCTGGGGCTGATGACGGCGGCGTGGCCCGCGGTGTTGCCGGCGCAGGATCCCCAAACCGAGTCGGCGCAGGGGCCGGCGTACGCGCAAAAGACTCCTGAGCAGTTGCAGCAACTGGTGGCGCCCATTGCGCTGTATCCCGATTCGCTGGTGGCGCAGATTCTGGCGGCGTCCACGTTTCCCGAGCAGGTGGTGGAGGCCGACCGCTGGGTGCAGGCGCATGCGGATTTGAAGGGCGACGATCTGGCGAAGGCCGTGGACCAGATGAGCTGGGATCAGAGCGTCAAGGCGCTGACCGGCTTTCCCACAGTGCTGGCGAATATGGACAAGAACATCTCCTGGACGTCGTCGCTAGGGGATGCCTACTACAACCAGGAACAGGACGTCATGGATGCCGTGCAGTTGATGCGGGACAGAGCGGACCAGTCGGGGAACTTGAAGGATACCGAGCAGCAGAGGGTGAAGAAGGAAGGCTCCACCATCGTGATTGAACCGGCGAATCCGGAAATCGTGTACGTCCCGGCATACGATCCCTGGTTGATCTACGGCTACCCGGTACCGGCGTGGCCGGGATGGTATCCGGTTCCGGGAATCTGGTTCGGTGGGCCATATATCTCCTTCGGCTTCGGATACCCCCTTGGCTGGTATGGCGGGTACGGCTGGGGGTGGCGGCACTGGGATTCAGATTGGGGCCATCGCCGGGTATATCACGACCACGAGCGGTACTACTCGCACAGCACCACGTTTTACAACCGCAATAATTATTATCGCGGGGGACAGGGCGGAGCGTACGGGAGGCCCGGAGGTCCGAACCGTCCGTTCAATGGAGATCAGCGGCAGGCACGTGGCTTCGAGCCGCGGGGTGAACAACGAGGCGAGCCGCGAGGCGAACAAGGCGCGCGTCAGGGTCCGAGTGGCAGGGGCGGCGGGGGTCCGTCCGGCAGGCCCAGCGAGGCTCCGACATACCGACCTGCGCCGCAAAGAGAGGAGCGCCAGGGCGGCTTCGGCGGATATGGGAACGGCGGGCAGGCCAGAGGCGAAGCTTCCCGGGGAAGCCGCAGCATGGGTGGAGGAGGAGGCTCGCGGGGCGGCGGGCATCGGTAAGAGCTTGGTGGCGCAATGCAAACGGAATTTCGAAATTCAGGAATGGAGAGACGAGATATGCAGCGAATGAGCGAGAATTCCGGAAATTTCTGCAGCAGAAATTGCCGCGGCATGGTGCTGCTGGCGGCTGCGCTGATTGTGGGGAGCTGTTTGGCGGCCGGTGTGCAGGCGCAGGAAAAGGGGCAAAAGACATTCTCCACGGCGGCGGAGGCGGGCGACGCGCTGTTCCTGGCACTGCAGGGCAGCGAAGCGGACATGCTGCTGGTACTGGGGCAGGATGCCAAGCAGATCGTGTCGTCGGGCGACGAGCGGGAAGACGTGCGGCGCCGGACCAACATCCTGAGCAAATATCTGGAAATGCACCGGCTGGTGAAGGAGCCCAACGGAACGACGACGATTTATATCGGGGCAGAGAACTGGCCGCTGCCGATCCCGCTGGCGGAGAAAGCGGGGAAGTGGTATTTCGACACCGATGCGGCGAAGGACGAGATTCTGTTCCGGCGAATCGGGCATAACGAGATGGTGGCCATTCGAGTGTCGCAGGAGCTGGTGATCGCGCAGGAGGAATATTACGCGAGCCATCAGCATCAGTATGCGCGGAAAATCTCGAGCGATTCCGGAAAGCAAAACGGGCTGTACTGGCAGGAGGGGGGCAATCAAAAGGAAAGCCCGATGGGGCCGCTGGTGGCGCTGGCCAGTGTGGAGGAGGGGCCGGGCGGAGAGAAGCGGGGAGCCGAACCGTTTCACGGATATTACTTCCGCATGCTGGCGGCAAAAAATGGAGAGTTCGCGTTTGAGGCTTTCCCCGCTGAATACCGGAATTCCGGAGTGATGACGTTCATTGTTGGCAAGGACGGCGTGGTGTATGAGAAAGATCTGGGCGAGCAGACGGCTAAGGCCGCGAATTCCATCAAGGAATACTCGGTAGATTCCACGTGGCAGAAGGCGGAAGAGACGCAGGAAGCTTCGGCCGAAGCGGCAAAAACCAAGTAAACAATTGGAGTCCTCAGGGCAGGGCCTTCCCAGGGCGGGTGTGCGATGAGGTGTGCCCGCGGATTGAAGTCGCGCGTTGCGCTTCCTAAGCGATGGACCAGCCGGCGATGGTTAGCGCTACCAGGAGTAGCAGGAACCCCAGGCTGACCAGACTGAGGACCTTGCCGTGGCCCAGCAGGGAATCGCGCGTTTCGGCGTTGATGCACAGCAGCGCGATGACGAATACCACCACGCCCCAGGCTACCGACGCGGGCAGTCCGGGATATCTGTTGATGGCGATCATGAAATTTCTGGGCGGCTGATCCGCGGGAAGCCACCAGGGAATAATCGGAGCGATTCCGGCCATCAGCGCGAGGGTGAGAAGTTTGCGAGTGACCCAGCCTTTCACCTTCGGCCGGGAGTGGCGCCACACCAGCAGGTCCCAAGCCAGAAGACCCACCGCCAGGGGAACCCACCCGTACAGCGCGGTCTTCTGGTCGAACCAGGCCCAGGCGCGAAACATGAACGGCACGTGCGGCCCCGCCAGCCGCGACGGAAGCAAATAGATCGCCACCAGCCGGTTGGCCGTGAACGCCACCATCAGCGTCACCAGGCTGGTTAACTGCAGCCAGTGACGCGTGGAAGCGGCCCCGCAGCGCGTGCACATCGATTGCCGGGGAAGAAAGTTCAGCCCGCAACGCTCGCAAAACATGGTGACTCCTACGGGATGCGAAACGAACTTACCTGGCAATAGGCTACTAGGAATCGGGCGCGAAAAACTACTGTACAGAAGGTCAGGCGAAAGGGCCCGAATGGACAGGGGGGTCTAGAAGTTGGAAGTTGGAAGTTGGATATTAGAGTTTAGAAATTGGAGGAAGGACTCAGGTCTGAAGACCTAAGCTAGATTTCGCGCCAGGCGATGAAATTTGCGTAATAGAGGATGCCGACGATGGATTTGGCGTCGCGAATTTTGCCGGATTTGATCCATTGCAGGGCGGTTTTCAGCGTCAGCAGGCGTGGGATGATTTTTTCGTCGTCTTCCGGGCGCGGCTTGCCTTTAACCAAGCCTTGCGCGAGGAAAATGACCATGCGCTCGCTGAGGAGGCCCGGGCTGGGAAAAATTTCGAGCAGTTTTTTGACTCGCCGCGCGTCGTAACCTGCTTCCTCCTGCAATTCGCGTCGTGCGCCGGCGGCAAAGCCTTCTCCTTTTTCCTTGTGTCCGGCGACCAGTTCCCACAGGTCGCCTCCGGCGGCGTAGCGGTACTGGCGGATCAGCAGAATGCGGCCGTCGGGGAATACCGGCAGGACGACCACCGATCCCGGGTGCACGACAATTTCGCGGAGCGCGCGAATGCCGCTGGGTTCGATGACCACATCGCGGTGGATTTTGAAGACGCGGCCACGGAACATTTCCTGGCTGCTGAGCACTTTCACGCGCTTCGATTTCGTGGCCAATTCGTAGTCCTCTATGGAGCGCCGCCTAGCGATGCTCGCTCAGCCGTAGATGCACGGCATGCCGCGCCCCTACGGTGGCGTGGAAGGTCGGCTGCCGCAGGCGATTCTATCTCATCCCTCGGAAGTTTGGCGGCTGTGGCCTCAGGTGTTGAAACCCCTTCGTTTCTTGCGGCGGTGCGGCATGGCTGAAGCCATGCCCTGACGACCCCGGCAAGAGCGGTGGTTCGACCGGCATTTGCTATACTGGCGGCGGTTCATTTGATGCCCATCAAAACTGTCATTGTGGACGACGAACGCCCGGCGCGGGACGAGCTGGCCTTCCTGCTGAAGGGTTTTTCCGACGTGAATATCGTGGCGCAGGGAAAAAACGGCCTCGAGGCCATGGCGCTGATCAAGGAGCACGACCCGGACCTGGTGTTTCTGGACGTGCAGATGCCCGGCCTGGACGGCTTCGGCGTGATCAAAAAACTGGTCGAGCGCAAGCTGCGCATCCCACAAATCGTTTTCGCCACGGCCTACGACAACTACGCCATTCAAGCCTTCGAAGTGAACGCCGTGGATTACGTGCTGAAGCCCTTCGACAAGGCGCGCATCGGCAAGGCCATCCAGCGCGCGAAAAAAATGGTCGAGGCGCAGAGTTCGCCGGTCGAGCGCCTGGAATCGCTGGTGGGCCAGCTGGCGTTCCCCCCGCCAAAATCAGCGCAGCCGGTGAAGGTGCTCATCAAGTCCCAGGCGCGCATGTTCCTGGTAGACGCCGTGGACATTATTTATGCCTCCATCCAGGACGGCACCATCACCATGTTCGCGCGCGAAGCCGAAGGCGTGTCGAACTACCGCACCATCGAAGAGCTGGCCGGGGCGCTCGATGCCGACACGTTTTGGCGGCCGCACCGCTCCTATCTCGTGAACATCAAGCACATCAAGGAAGTGGTGCCGTGGTTCAAGTCCAGCTACATGCTGAAGATGAACGATAAGCGCGCGAGCGAAATTCCCGTCTCGCGGGCCCAGACGCGGCGGCTGCGGGAACTGTTTAAGCTGTGAAGCATTTCCATTTTCCAACGACAAGTTCACACAGACTGAAGTCTGCGCTACCAAGACTCTTTGCTCCGCTTTCCCTTTTCCATTTTCCATTCTCGCTGTGCTAGCATCGTCGCTACACCTCCGACGAATGGATTTCTCTCTCAGCAGCGACCAAATTCTGATTCGCGACACCGTCCGCCAGTTCATGGAGACGGAGATGCGGCCGGTAATCCGCGAATACGAGCGCGCCCACAAATATCCTGTGGCGGAGCTGCGCAAGCTGGGCGAGCTCGGGTGCTGCGGGATGATGATTCCCGAGGAGTGGGGCGGCGCGGGGACGGATACCATCAGCTACGCGATGATGATCGAGGAAGTGGCGCGCGTGGACGCTTCGACGGCGGTGGTGGTGAGCGTGACGAACACGGTCGCCGCCGGGCCGATCCTGAAACACGGTACCGACGCGCAGAAGAAAAAGTATCTGGCGCGCCTGGCCAAGGGCGAAATTATCGGCGCGTTCTGCCTGACCGAGCCGGGAGCTGGGTCGGACGCGGGAGCCATTCAGACCCGCGCGGTGCGCGACGGCGGCGACTACGTTCTGAATGGCACGAAGATTTGGGTATCGAACGGAGATATTTCCGGCGTGTATGTAGTTTTCGCGAAAACAGATCCGGCCGCCGGGCCGCGCGGGATTACCGCGTTTCTAGTGGAGGGTTCGTTCCCTGGATTTCGCGTGACCCGCTACGAAGAAAAGATGGGTATGCAGTTGTCGCCGACTGTAGAGATCGTGCTCACAGATTGCCGCGTGCCGGCGGAAAACCGGCTGGGAGCGGAAGGGCAGGGGTTGAGGATTGCGCTCGAGGGGCTCGATAGCGGGCGCATCGGGATTGCCGCGCAGTCGGTGGGACTGGCGCAGGGAGCCATGGAAGCGGCGGCGAAATATGCCAAGACGCGGCGGACGTTTGGCAAGCCGCTCGGGGAGCATCAGGCCATCCAGTGGATGCTCGCGGACATGCAGACGGAAATCGAAGCGGCTCGCGCGCTGACGCACTATGCCGCGTGGGTGCGCGACAGCGGCTCGCAGCGGCTGGGCCCGCATTCGGCGCGCGCGAAACTGTACGCCAGCGAGATGGCCAACCGCGTGGCGTACAAGGCCGTGCAGGTGCACGGCAGCCTGGGATATTCACGCGAAAGCGATGTGGAACGGTACTACCGCGACGCACGCGTCCTGACGATCTATGAAGGCACCAGCGAGATGCAGCGCATTGTGATTGCGCGCGATTTATTGCGAGCGGGTTAGTAGCACAGACTTCAGTCTGTGCGGTTTTCTAGCATTCAAGGGGTCAAGTCCAGGCGTGGCGAAACGCAAACGAGTACTGAGCGGCATGCGGCCCACCGGTCGCCTTCACCTGGGGCATTACTTCGGCGCGCTTTCGAATTGGCTGAAGCTGCAGGAGGAGTACGACTGCTTTTTCTTCGTGGCCGATTGGCACGCGCTGACCACGCACTACGAGGAAACTTCGTCGCTCGCGGAAAACACGCTGCAGGTGGCCACCGACTGGCTGGCTGTTGGCCTCGACCCCGCGAAATCAACGCTGTTCATTCAATCGCGGATTCTCGAGCATGCCGAGCTGCACGTGCTGCTCTCGATGATTACGCCGCTCTCGTGGCTCGAGCGCGTGCCCACGTACAAAGAACAGATCGAGAATCTGAAGGACCGCGACCTGGGAACCTACGGATTTCTCGGCTATCCGCTGCTGCAAGCCGCCGACATACTGATGTACGGCGATCCACAGCACGAGTTGCTCGTACCTGTTGGCGAGGACCAAGTGCCGCACGTTGAATTGACGCGAGAGGTGACGAGAACCTTCAACTTCAATTACGGATTCGATGTGAACGCCAAATTGTTTCACCCCGAAAACGATGCCCTAATTAGGGTATTAGGTGCCGCGCCAATGTCTTTTACCGAGCCCCCTCCGAGCGGTGTCGTGTCGTGGCAGGACTTCTTGAAGAGTTTTGGAACCCCTAGCCGGGAAAAGGCAGAAGAAGAAATCAGACAGCATCTAAAGAAGACCGCTAGTGAGTGGGGATTTGAGAATTTCCGGAAGAAAATGCGAGCTGACGCGAAATACTTCAAGCTCAAACACACGCTGCGGGAGCCGGGACATATGCTGACCGAAACGCCGCGGCTGCCCGGTCTCGACGGGCGGCGCATGGCCAAGAGCTACGGCAACGCAATTTGGCTTTCCGATCCCCCGGACGAGATTCGCGGCAAAGTGCGAAATATGATGACCGACCCGCAGCGCATCCGGCGGACCGATCCCGGGCGGCCGGAAGTTTGTCCCGTGTTCGCGTATCACAAATTGTTCTCGCTGCCGCAGACTATCGCCAAAGTGGACCAGGACTGCCGCACCGCGGCCATCGGCTGCGTGGACTGCAAGAAATTGATGGCCGAAAACCTGGTCACCTGGATCGAGCCTATTCAGACACGCCGGCGAGAATTTGAGGCCCATCCCCAACAGGTTTGGGATATCCTCGACGCCGGTTCGAAGAAGGCGCACGCCTCGGCAAAGAAAACCATGAAGCGCGTGCGCAATGCGATTTTCCATTGGGACGAGGCAGGTAAGGCAAAGAAAGCTCCGGCGGCGAAAGTGGCAAAATGATCAAGGCGGTGGAGGCAAGGTAAACAAGGAAACGAATGGCGACACCCTATCGAATCAATCTTCCGGTGTATGAAGGCCCGCTGGACCTGCTGCTGGATTTAATCCGCAAGCAGGAGATGGACATCCACAATATTCCCATCGCCAAAATCACCGAGCAGTATCTCGATTACCTGCATCGCCTGGAAAAACTGGACATCGACGTCTCCGCCGACTTCATCTACATGGCCGCGACGCTGATTCACATCAAGTCGAAGATGTTGCTGCCGGCCGACCCGCTCGCGGGACCCGAGGGCATGGAGGATCCGCGCGACGAGCTGGTGCACCGCCTGCTGGAACACGAAAAATTCAAGAACGCCGCGCAGTTGCTGTACCAGAAGCAGCAGGTGGAAAGCCACGTATGGTCGCACCCGGATAAGTCGCTCTACGCGGGGGAAGAAGTGGAAGGCGAGTTGGTGATTTCGCTCGTGGATCTGGTCAAGGTTTTCTCGCAGATGCTGGAGCGGCGCAAGGAAGTCCCCAAATTCGCGCTGCACCACGACAGCGTGACCATCGCGCAGATGATGGACCGCTTGCGCCAGCGCCTGGTTCCGAGCGACGAGCCTGTCTCGCTGATCGAGTTTTTCGAGACGTGCACGTCGCGCCACGCCATGATCGTCGCGCTGCTGGCGGTGCTGGAAATGGTGCGCATGCAGGCGATCATGTTGGTGCAGTCGGACCTGTTCGGCGACATCCGCCTGCGCAAACACAAAATGTTCGACGCCGTCTTTGCCGGGCCCGACGCCATGTCGCAAATCGAGGAGCAATATCTCTGACCATGACACCCCAGGAACTGCAAGCCGCACTCGAAGCCATTATTTACGCCGCGGACGAACCGGCCACGCTTGACCAGATTGCCCGCGCGTTGGGCGTGGAAAAAACGGAAGCGCGCGCCGCGCTTGACCTTCTCGTCGCGAGTTATCAGACCGATGACCGCGGCATCGAAGTGCGCAAGGTGGCGCACGGCTGGAAGTTCTACACCAAGGCGCAGCACCACGACGTGGTGCGCAAATTCATCAAGAGCCTGCAGCCGCCGCTGCGCCTGACCATGCCGGCGCTTGAAACTCTGGCGGTGATCGCCTACAAGCAGCCCGCGACGATTCCGGAGATAAACGAAATCCGCGGCGTGAACGTCGGCGGCGTAATCAAGACGCTGCTCGAGCGCCACCTGATCACCACCGCCGGACGCAAGCCGGTCATCGGCCGTCCGATTTTGTATCGCACCTCGCGACAGTTCCTGATGCGCTTCGGCCTGTCCGATCTCGAAGAGTTGCCGAGCCTGAAGGAATTCGAGCAGCTCGCGCAGGCGGCCCTGGGCTCCGATGAAGGCATCGCGCCGATTGAGCCGGAAGATGCTGGCTCGGTGGTCGCTGAGCCAGCGGCATCCGCTGAAGCGCCAGCCGCTGAGTCCGCGCGTGCAGCTTCTGCGGGCGGCGGACCGACTGATTCATCTCACGGCGAACCCTCCTAAGGGAATCGAATCGCCGCTAATCTGTTAATCTATTACTCCGACTTACAGCCGAGGATTGATGGAAGAGCGTTTGCAGAAAATTATTGCGCGCGCCGGAATCGCTTCGCGGCGACATGCGGAAGAGCTCATCTCCTCGGGGCTGGTGACGGTCAACGGCCAGATGGTCACCGAGTTGGGCACGAAAGCGGACGAATCGCGCGACCACATCAAAGTTTCCGGCAAGCTGCTGCGCGCGGGCGGAGGGCGCGTGTACCTGGTGCTGAACAAGCCGCCCGAAGTCGTCTCCACCATGAGCGACCCGGAGGGACGCCGCTCGCTGAGCGACCTGCTGTACGGCGTAGCCGAGCGCGTTTTTCCCGTTGGCCGCCTGGAGTATCACGCCAGTGGGCTTGTGTTTCTGACCAACGATGGCGACCTGGCCAACCGCATTTTGCAGGCGCATCATCTGCGGCAGACCTACCTGGTGAAACTCGCATCGCTGCTCACGTTTGAGGAAATCGAAATGCTCCGGCGCTCGACCGGAGCGCAGCTGACGCGGCTGCGCGGCAAGGAGTCGCCCTGGTATGAAGTGACGCTCACCGAAGCGCGCCGCGATTCGTTGCGGAAGAAGCTCATGCACGCGGGCCATCCGGTGGACAAGATGCGGCGCGTGAAGATCGGCAACCTCGAACTTGGCGGCCTGGGACCCGGCCAGCATCGCGTCCTGTCACCGGCGGAAGTGGCGGCATTTTCGCGCGCACTGGACACGCGGGAAGTGAGTCCGGCGGCGCCTAAGCGCTCGGCATCTGCCACGCAATCCGCCACACGGGCCGCCTCGCGAGCGAGACATTCCGATCGCCGCGAGAAACGCCCGTTTGCGAAGCGATCGTTTACAAAGCGATCGTTTACAAAACGACCAGGCGCAAAGGAATCGCGATGAGGCCCGGCCGCGCATGACCCGACTGATTCACGACCTGGTTCCCGATTACATTCGCGAGCTGGCGCCCTACGTGCCCGGTAAACCGATCGAGGAGGTGGAGCGGGAATTGAAAACCCAAGCCATCAAGCTGGCCTCGAATGAAAACCCGCTGGGCCCGTCTCCGCTGGCCATCGAAGCAGCCAAGAAAGCGTTGGCCAGTTCGAACCGCTACCCCGACGGCAGCGGCTTCTATCTCCGCGAAGCGCTGTCGAAAAAACATTCGATTCCGGCGGCCAACATTATTCTTGGCGGCGGCTCGACGGAGCTGATCGATCTGTCGGCGCGGCTGGTGTTGCGGCCGGGCGATTGCGGCGTCACGTCCTACGGGTCGTTTCCGCTGTATCACATTGCCGTGCGCGCTACCGGAGCGAGGTTTCTTGAAATCCCCATGCGCGAATTCACGTTCGATCTTCCCGCCATCCCGCGCGACATTCCCGCCGAAACGAAGCTCATCTTCATCGCCAACCCGAATAATCCCACCGGCACTATGTTTAGCGCCGATGATTTCGACGCTTTTCTTGCGCGCGTGCCCGATCACGTGCTGGTGGTGATTGATGAGGCCTACTGTGACTACATTGAAGTGCAGAACTATTCGCGCGCGATTGATATTGTCCGCCGCGGGCGCAACCTGATCGTCCTGCGCACATTCTCTAAGGCCTACGGGCTGGCCGGATTGCGCATCGGGTACGGCGTGGGGCCGGTGCATCTGCTGGAGGAGATGAACAAGATTCGCGGGCCGTTCAACACTTCCGGAGTGGCGCAAGCGGCGGCTCTGGCGGCGCTTGATGATTCGAAGCATGTGCGGCGCTCGGTCGAATCGAACAAGGCTGGGCTGGCGCAACTGGCGGCGGGAATGAAGAAGCTCGGCGTGCGCTTCATCCCCTCGGTGGCCAATTTTATGTTCGTGGAATTCGACTTCGAGGCCGAAGGATTGTCGGAAGAATTGCTGAAACTCGGTGTGATCGTTCGGCCCATGCGCTGGATGGGTTTCCCGAAGGCCATTCGCGTGTCGGTGGGCACCGAAGCTGAGAATGAGAAATTCCTGCACGCGCTCGCGGCGGTTCACGGATCAACTACACGTACACCAGAAACTCAATTAAAAGGGAAGCGCGGGTGAGCCCGGCGGATGCTGCGGGCGCGGATCCATCGCAGCCTGCTGGCGCCTCTAACGCTGACACCATCACCGAAATCCTCAAGACCTGCAGGACCATCGCTGTCGTGGGACTTTCCAGCCGCCGCATGCGCCCAAGCTACGGCGTGGCGGAGTATATGCAGCGCTCGGGCTACCCCATCATTCCCGTGAATCCAAATGAGTCCGAAGTGCTGGGTGAGAAAAGTTACGCGCGGCTCGAAGATGTGCCGGAACGAGTGGATATTGTGGACATCTTCCGTCGCTCGGAGTTTGTTCCGGAGATTGTCGAGTCGGCGATTCGCATCGGGGCTCGCGTGGTGTGGATGCAGGAAGGCGTGGTTCACGCCGAAGCTGCCGAACGGGCGCGGCAGGCGGGCCTCACGGTGATCATGAATACTTGCATTGCCAAGGAACACCGCAAGCGCGCGAACATTTCCCCACGCTGACAGGAGTTCATTTAATAATGTCGCTGCAACTTATACAAAACTTCTCCTCAGGGGCCAAAGCCCTAATTCATCGGAGCCTTGATGTCGGAGCTAAAGCTCCGACCCCCTAAACAGCAGTTCAAACCTGGCCGGCTCCCTCAGCGGCTGAAGCCGTGCCCTGACGATCAGTTGGCAGGGAAAATCTTCAGGATGCGCTTGCCCGGGTCGGTGATGATAACGGAATCGCCGTCGGGCGCCACGCGAAAATCATGGGCCAGCAGCCCGTGCAGGATGGAACGGAAAGTTCCGTCGCGCAGGCCGACCCACACCAAATCGCCGGATTTTTCTTCCGGGCCGCGTTTCAGCAGCACGCGTTGTTCGTCGCGACCGTATTCGAAGCGCCCGATGCCGGCGCGAACGCGCTGCTGCTGCCGGGGATTATCAACGTCCACGGAGACGATGGTGTCGCCATTTTCGAAATAGCCCACGTGTTTGCCGGAGGCGGAGACGCTCAGCCGGCCGTAAAATTCGTCCAGGCGCAAGAGTTCGCGCACCGTTTCATGCACCAGGTCGAGCTGCACCAGCGCGAGGCGGCCGGAAATGCTCAGATTGCGGCCCACGCCGAACGCCTGGTTGCGTTTCGTATCCCATGCCACGGCGTCGAAGGTGTGGCCTTCAAATAGCTCCAGGCTTTTTCCGGTAGTGATGTTGAGGCGCGAAATTTTGTACGGGCCCACGCCGGTCAAATAGACGATGGTGGATTCATCCGCCAGCCAGGCGGCATTCCAGGCGTCTCCGATGAAACGGTCTTTGGAGCCGGCGACTTTGATCTCCTGGCCGTTTTCTTCGAGCAGCGCCACCTGCTTGCCGCCGGTGATGTCGGAGGTGTCCTCGCTCGAAATCGTGGTGATGGTCATGTTCATGGCGATGCGGCTGCCGCTGGGGGACCAAGCCAGCGAATCCACCACGTATTGCGTGGGCGGCGGCGTGGGCATGAATTTGTCGCCTTCGAGGATGCGCCGCTTACCGCCGTTCGCTGAGACCACCCAGACATCGTCGCGCTCGATGACGATTTTCTTGATGCGCTTCATGCGCGGGACGGCGGCGGCGATCTTCGTGTCGCCGGAGACGGCGAACACCTGCACGTCTTCTTCAAAGGCCATGCGCGGCTTTTCCTGCGCCAATGCGACGAGCGCGACTAGCGCTACGGCCGCAACGGCCGCGGCAGGGTATTGCCACGCTGATTTCCGGCGGCGCGGACGGGTAGCGGCAGGCTGGGTCACATTTTCTTTTTCAGAATTCGACTCGTTCGGCTGGGCGGTCACTCGCGTCGGTTATCCCTTCTTCTGAATTCTGCGCAGATCTTCCAGGCGCTGGCGGATGCGCGCCTCAAATCCCTGGTCGGTGGGCTTGTAATAGGTGCGCCCGAGCAGACTTTTGGGCAGGCAACTCATGTCTGTCGATTTTTCCTCGGCATCGTGCGCGTACTGGTAGCCCTTGCCGTAGCCGAGGTGGCTCATCAGTCCAGTCACCGCGTTTCTTAGATGCAGGGGAACGGGTTCCGCGATGGTTTGCTGCAAATCTTCGTGTACCGCGCCATAAGCTTTGTACATGGCGTTCGATTTCGGCGCGAGTGAGAGATAGACGGCCGCTTGCCCGAGCGCCAGGTAGCCCTCGGGCGGTCCGAGAAATTCGAACGCTTCCTTGGCCGCAAGGGTGACGGCCAGCGCGCCCGGTTCCGCGAGGCCGATGTCTTCGCTGGCCATGCGCACCATGCGCCGCGCAAGGTACAGCGGGTCTTCGCCGGATTCAATCATGCGCGCGAGCCAATAGAGAGCGGCGTCGGGATCGGAATTGCGCACCGATTTGTGCAGCGCGGAGATGAGATTGAAATGCTCCTCGCCGGCCTTGTCGTAGGGCAGGAGCTTCCGTTGCAGCACGTCTTCCAGGCGCGCTTCGGTGAGCACGCGGCGGCCGGTTTCGTCCGGTGCGGTGCCGAGAACCAGGGCCTCGAGAGTGTTGTAGGCGGCGCGCGCGTCGCCATTGGCGAGGACGGCGATGCGTTCGAGAATTTGGACCGGAGCCTCGACGCGCTCCTTGCCCAGTCCGCGTTCTTCGTCCGCGAGCGCGCGGTGCAACAGGCCCACCACCTGCTCCTCGCTGAGGGCGCTCAGCACGTACACTTTCATGCGCGAAAGCAGCGGCGCGATCACTTCAAAGGAAGGATTTTCCGTGGTTGCGCCGATCAGCAGGATATTGCCGGCTTCGACGTGTGGCAGGAACGCATCCTGCTGCGCGCGGTTGAAGCGGTGCACTTCGTCCACGAACACGATGGTGCGGGGGCCGTAGTCCCGCGCGCGCACGGCCTGCGACATCACTTCCTTGATTTCCTTGATGCCGGAAAGGACGGCGCTGAAGGGAATGAATTCCGAGCGGGTGCGTTTGGCGATGATGCGCGCAAGCGTGGTCTTGCCGCACCCCGGCGGGCCCCACAACAGCATGGAGCTCAAATCGTCGCGCTCGATCTGCGTGCGCAACGGCTTTCCCGGCGCGAGCAATTCTTCCTGGCCGGTGAATTCGTCGAGCGTTTGCGGACGCATGCGGTCGGCCAGAGGGCGGCCGGCCAGCGGCGCTTCCTCGGCTTCGATGGCGCGAAACAGTCCCATGCTCGTTCAGCTCAATCCTTGATTGGCGCGTGACGGAGCGCGCTTCATTTGCGGCCCGCGGCGGCTCGCAAGCTGTGTCTTTGGCGCGCGGCCTCAAACAAAATTACTGATGCCGCCACTCCGGCATTCAGCGATTCAACCGCTTCGCTGATGGGAATTGAGATTGTGGCGTCCGCCGCGCGGATGACTTCCGCCAGAAGCCCTGCGCCTTCGCCGCCAATAAAGATTGCGGCAGCCTCGTTCAACTCGCTGGGTGCCTCGAACACTTCGCCGGGTGCCGCGCGGGAAACGGCGCGGGTCACGAGAATTTTCACGCGCGCCATTTTTAGCTGCGCAAGGATCACCGGCGCGGCGATGCCGCGCAGCAAGGGGATGCGTAGCGCCGACCCCGCCGAAGCGCGTAGCGCCTTGGGCGACCATGGGTCCGCAGTACCGCGAGCGGCCACCACTCCGGTCGCGCCAAAGGCTTCGGCCGAGCGCACAATCGTGCCCACATTTCCCGGGTCTTGCACTCCGGCCAAAACGATCACGAGCGGCGCGTCGCCGCGATAGGCGCCTTCGCGGGTCTCTGCGCCGCGCAACACGTCTTCAAATGTCCATTCGCGCTGGCGGAAAATCGCCGCCACACCTTGCGGCGTCTCCGTCCCGGCGATGGCTGCAAATAATTTATCCGTGGTGCGCAGGATTCTCGACCGCGGAATGCCCGCTTCGCTCTCCTTCGCTGCCGCCAGGATTCGCTCGAGTTCGCGCTCGCCCTCGGCGCTAACGAGCAAGGCTTCTGCTTCCAGGCCGGAGCGCACGGCATCCTCGATCAGTTTCGGGCCTTCGACGGCGATGGGCTCGCCTTCCGCGGGCCCCTTGCCTTGTAGAGCGGCGCGGAATTTCTTCAACCACTTGTTGTCGCGGCTGGTAATGATCTCCACGGGCGGCAGTTCCCGCGTCTCGCCGCGCTCCCCGGAGTCTCCTCGCCGCTCGTTCGCGCTCGCTCGTTCAGCCATGCCGCAAGCCTAGCAAACGCATGGGCAGCCGTAAACCTTCCGCGCAAAAGCAAATCTCGCGGTGGTTTCCACTTCCAGCCCGCAACAGGGGCCTTCTGAGTGGTGGGTAAGTATCCGAGTAGGTGCAACCCCTCCGGAACCTCGTGGCCCATTTCGGGGGACTCGGCCCACTTGTCCGGTTATCCGACTAATCGGGACTTAGCCCTCGGCCGCCAGGCTGTCCTCCGCGAATGATCCGGGTTACTTGTGATATGGCGATTTTTCAACAGTTACCCTCGCGCCCCCTTTGACCAAACAGATTCTGCCAAAGACCTCGTGGGACCTGCGAAAAATTGAATCGTGGCAAACTGAACCTCGAAAGGTGGATACTGTCGAACTGAGACGATTTCTTTGAATCGCAGCGGTCGAGAAGAAGATCAAAGGGCTGAAAGGAGAGTCGACATGGCTACAGCAGCTGCTCCCTCGACGGCGAGGGTTGTTCGTTTTCACGCAACGGGCGGACCGGAAGTACTGAAAATTGAGACAGAACTGATTCCTGAACCGAGCAAAGGTGAATTGCGGCTTCGGGTGAAAGCGATCGGGTTAAATCGTGCGGAAATAATGTTTCGAGAAGGAAGGTATCTGGAAACACCCGCGTTTCCGGCCAAACTGGGTTATGAAGCGGCGGGAGTGGTGGACGCGGTTGGACCGGATGTGGATAAGAGCTGGCTGGGTAAAAAGGTGAGCACCATGCCAGCGTTTGTGATGACAAAGTACGGAGTGTACGGAGAAGTGGCGATTGTTCCGGTGAGTGCGATAGCTGTCTATCCGGACAAACTCACGCCGGAACAAGGCACGTCGATCTGGATGCAGTATCTCACGGCTTATGGCGGCCTCGTTGAGTATGGAAAGGTGACGAAAGGCGATTTCGTGCTGCTTACCGCAGCGAGCAGCAGCGTGGGAATTGCGGCTATTGAAATCGTGAATGTGGAAGGGGCTACGAGCATTGCGACGACGCGAACTGCGAAGAAGAAAAAAGCCTTAATGGAGGCCGGAGCGAAGCACGTGATTGTGACCGAAGAGGAAGACTTCCTGGCGCGCGTGAAGGAGATTACCGGAGGCAAAGGGCCTCGCGTGATTTTCGATCCGATTGGTGGGAAGGGAATTGAACAGCTCGCGCAGGCAGCTGCCCATCACGGAACGATATTTGAGTACGGAGCGCTGGCTCCCGAACCGACGCCGTTCCCCTTGTTTGCCGCTCTGGACAAAGGGTTGACGGTACGGGGATATACGTTGCGCGAGATTTTCGCCGACCCGAAACTGACAGCCAAGGCGCAGAAATACGTGTTCGACCACGTGGAGAAAGGCGATTTTGAACCGAAAATCGATCGCATGTTCCCTTTCGCAGAGATTGTGGAAGCGCACCGATACATGGAGTCGAACGAGCAGATCGGCAAAATCGTCGTCAGCGTGCCTTGATCTGACGCAAATCAGTGTCGCTCCTCAAGTTGCTTTCGGACCCAGACGTACGATGCTGTTGTGGGGCTACCTGACACCAACGGTCGGGCACAAATGTAGTAATCAGGCGTTCTCGCAAGTTACCTGGCAAGTGCCTCATCAACGCGCTTACTGGACTTGTCCGGTTATCCGACTTATCGGGACTTGGCTCCAATCACATGGTATTCACCTCACTGTGCGTCTCAGAAGGTCCATAGCTAGTAGGAGCGTTCGCTCGTAGGCAGTTGCATTAAACGTGAAAGGGCCAACAGTGCTGTAGGCATCGAGCCAAACCTTGGCTTCATAGGTGTTCTCGTAGCCGAAGGCCTTCCACATAATTGTTTCGGCTTGTCTCTCTACCACTGCGGTTATTGCGCCGCACGCCAAGTCCCCGCACTCAGAGCACACGAAGAAGGAGCGCCTCTCGTTTGGCAGGTCAGCCTTCTCCCTCAAAAGCAGGCGGCTAACGGCTTTCTCAGTTTCGTCCGCGGAGTATTCAACGCAAAGTGTTGAAACCATGTCGTGGCGTTCACCTAGTGCTTTCCAGAGAGATTGGCCGTCGACAACAAAATCGAGAAAGTGCCGCTCTGATTTGGAGGCGCCGTGGGAATACTGCACCCCTCCACGGACCAGAGATGTGAGTTCCAGACGAGAAACCATATCAGTTGCCGTTGGGCGCTATGAGTATAAGCCCGAACCAGACAAGTCCCGATTAACGCGCAAACCGGACATGTTGAGTACTAGCACGGCATATGTCCGGTAGTGCGACCAATCGGGAATTGGCCCACAGTCGCTGCCCCGCACGGAGATACAGACGACCCGTCCCTGTCATGTCGTTACGGGTTGCTTCAGCCACTCTGGGTCTGTTTCCAGCAGCTCCTTCACGCTGAGGTCATGAAACACCAAGCGAATGTTGTACGCGTTCGTCTCGATGAGGACTTCGTGCATTTGATTTCCCAGTTTGGACGTCCATTCCTGAGCGAGGATCGAGTCTCGGATATATTTCGCTCCAGGGTAAACCTCTGATTCACATATTCCCCAGACATAGCCGTCGGGCGACCCCGATTTCAGCCATTCTGAATAGTCGGTGAAAACATCGTCCCAGGAACTCTTCCAGTCCTTGCCCGCGACAGCGGTTGTTACTTCAGCGAAAGGGCAGTGCGAAAACCGGTACAGGTACTCCAGTCCTCGGCCATGGTATATGACTATGTCGTAGTCGCGCAGATATGGGGTAAAACCGTGTCTGATAATCGCGCTGTCGAACAATGGGCCTCGTTCAAGCGCCTCCTGCATCTCACTACTCTCCACGGTTCCTGGCTCCCTTCCGGGTCCGCGGAAGTATACTTCCGCCGATTTCAGGATGCACGCATAGCTAAGTACCTGCCTAACGCGCAAACCGGACAAGTCGGGTTCCATTGCAATCGAAGGCGGTCTCACCTGCCCGAGGTCTTTGTTCAATCGCGGCCGGCCTTTTGAGGTTATAGTTCCTCCGTGAGCGATTCGCAGAAGATCAATTGCCACGTCCACGGTTGGCAAGAGGCGGCGTTTGTGTGCCAGCACATTGCGCAGTCTCTGCGTACTGCTATTCCAGTTGGGTTTCACTGGTCGTCTGAACACGCTAATTCCCGCCCTGATGCCTGGTGCACGGCTTGTGAAGAAGCTCGGCTTGAGGCGGGAGGCGACTGGACCCCCGAGGTCGAGGAGAAACTTGGAGTGAAGTTGCTTTGTGGCGCATGCTATGACTATGCGAAATCCATTTGGTCCAACGGGCGCAAGCTTACCCAGTAATACCTCGGGATCCCGCATGTCGCAGCTGGTCTAATTCAAATTAAGAGACCCGCACTACCCCCAGCCGTCTTACCTCAACTCCTGATAAACGCGCAAACCGGACATGTACCGTACTGGTATCCAAGATGTCCGGTTATGCGACTTATCAGGAGTTGACCGCGCGGTCCGTCGATTACTTCTGGTTTTCCGACAACCGCCCTGTGATCAGGCGATTCTGGCATTGTGAGTGACATGGCGATTTATCGCCAACCGCGACTTGGGCTTTGTAGCTTCCAGTTTGCCGCAAACTAGCCGACAGCGAGCATTCATGCTGTGCTGGTGCTCAGGCCGCCTCACGTCTGCCACTGGAACTTCTCCTCTGCCCGGCAAATCCTGGTGGCAATACACTACAGGGAAAGTGCAAGGGTTTGTCATTGAATTAGGGCCGAGTCGAAGCAAGTCATTTGTTTTCAGCATAGCGAAGCTGGCAAGGCAATTGCTCACCCCTTGCCACTCCGATCTCTATCTCCGAGGATTGGCATCGTCCAGGGGGCAGACCATGAGAACCATGAAATTGGCCCTAGCGGGGGCGTTAAGTTTGATCGCTGTGGTGGCAGGGCCAGCGCACGCGGACACCATCACGACATACACAATCAGTTTCACCACCACCGTAGGAGCACCTGCCCCGGTCTCTGGGTCATTCACCTACGATTCTACGAATCCGCAATTCACGAATTTTCTGGTGTCGTGGGATGGCATCGCATTCGATCTCACGACATCGGCAAACAGTCCGTCGGTGCTTGCACTAGGGACGAAGTGCACTGGGGAGGCCTCTACACCCTCCTACGGTTTCATGGTCCTCTCGCAGTCTTTATCAGGCTGTTTCCTACCGCAATTTCTCGGATATGATTGGACAGCTCGGACGGGCTTTACCCCAGTCTTTAGCTTCATGGCTTTTAATGCAATTCTGGGACAAGACGACATCTCAGGGTTTTCCGGAATCACCACCACGCCGGTAGTTGAGGCAGGAGGAGGGTGGTCCATACAGCCGTCCGCGGCACCAGAGCCATCCTCGATTATCCTGCTGGGCACAGGCTTACTGGGCCTCGTGGCCGGAGCGCGCCGGAAGCGGCTGGCGTAACCCAGCCCTAGCACATCGCGGCCATCGTCAGACATACTCGCCAAGCAAGGACTGACGATCGCCTCAGTCGTGCTCCCACTCGTAAAGCCGGATAGCATGTTCGGTAAACCTCCGTTTAGTGCTCGCGGATCCTTCCGATCCTTGTTGCTGCTGAATTAGTATTGAGAACAGGCGATAGCGCTCACCACCTGAAGTGGCTGGGTTCAGATTCCGGTTGAATGAGGAGCAACCGGGAAGTAATCCTCAAGTCCCGATAAACGCGGTGGTCTCAATGGGTCGACGCAACACTCAAGTCGAACCCGACTTGCATTGAAAACAAAGGCTAAGTCGCTCGCTAGGATTAGATCAGCCGGAACACTCCCCTAGCTAGGTTCTGATGGAGCACAGCCCGACAGATCGGCTCTCTAGGGGAAGCATCGTTGGATCAACTGATTAGATAGTGTTGCACCGACCGGTTGAGCTCGCAGGGCTAACCGGACAAGTGCGGTAGCTTCAAATTTACCCACCACCCCCTGCCGCTTCGCCTTGCTTCCCACTCCGCGCGTGTGATAATTTGCCTCGGAACCTGGGGCGTAACCAGCCGCGAGTAAAAATTTGCCTGTCGAAGTCCTTAAAATTTCAGCCGAAGCTCCGGAGCAGAGTGTGGTTGACTATGCCGCGAGCTTCATCCGGCGCGGCTGCGTCGCGGGCGTGCCTACCGATACGTTCTATGCGCTCTCCGCCGACCCATTCAATCTCTCCTCTATCGAGGAAGTGTTTCGCATCAAGGGCCGGCCGGAGTCGAAAGCGCTGCCGATTCTGGTTTCCTCGATCGACCAGGCCGTGACGCTGGCGCGCGATCTCCCCGACATTTTTCTCACCCTGGCGCATAAATTCTGGCCCGGCGCGCTCACGTTGGTGGTGGATGCCACCGACCGCCTGCCGCTGAAAGTGACCGGCAACACCGGCCGCGTGGCGCTGCGCTGGCCGAACTCGCAAATTACTTCCGCCATCGTCGAAGCCGTCGGCGGGCCCATCACCGGCACAAGCGCCAACCTTTCCGGCTTTCCCTCCTGCACCAACGCGCAGCAGATCGTGAAGCAGTTGGGCGACCGCCTGCCGCTGATCCTCGACTCCGGCGATACGGGCGCGATACTCGCCTCCACCATCGTGCGAATTGAAGGCGAGCGCTGGACCATCGTCCGCGAAGGCGCGCTGCCGGAAGCGGACCTGCACGCGGCGCTGGGACGCTAGCCGTCGGCTCTGTGCTAGACTCGCGAACTCATGAGTTGAAATCCGTGCGCGGTGCCGATCATGCGCAATTTTTCTCGCGTTGTACTTCTAAGTTTCCTGGCCGTGGTGAGTGTCGCTGCGGCGGCCGGCGGCCAAGAATCTTCGAAGGACCGTCCCGCAGCAACTTCTACTTCGCCTGCAATTAGAGTCCCGATTGGATTCCAGGAAATCGTCCATGAGTTGAGAATTAACCTTTCCAACGGTGGCGCCAAGAAGATCATCGTCCTCGACTTCAACGGCCCGGACAAGACGTGGTCCTCATTTTCAGCCAAGCTTGCGGATCAATTCGCTGACGCGTTCAAACAGGAAGGATTTCCGTGGGAGGTGATTGATCGGTCCGAGCTGGCAGCCCGGCTGGAGGCTCACCGGTTGTCGCCCAAAGCTATGTTCGACACCGCGGCAGCGAAGGACATCGCCGGGGAACTCGGCGCCGAGGCCTTCGTGTGGGGCAGCTTCGGCCCCGCCGAAAACGGAATCGGCATCAGCCTGCACTGCCTGCTCACGGCTGATGGCGCCCGTACGCGACCCTTTCCCTATCCCGTGATTCGCGGGAAAATTCCTTTCACTCCCGAGGTCACCGCTCAGCTCGGCAGCCCGCCTGAATCCATGCGCCCAAAGGACGGGCTGTTTACACCTGGAGAAGGCGGAGTTTCAAATCCCATGTGCCTGGAATGCCCCAGGACTGAATACACTGCAGAAGCTAGACGCGCGAAAGCAAGAGGAACCGTGGTTCTTGAAGTAGCTATCGATCCGCAAGGACGAGCCAAGAAAGTCACCGTATTGAGTTCACCTGGCTTCGAGCTGGATTTAGCCGCCGCCAACACAGTCAAACAATGGAAATTCAAGCCGGCCACGGACGTGGACGGCAATCCGGTTTCGGTTTTGGAGAAAGTCGAAGTGACGTTTCAACTCTACTGAGCTCGTGCCCGCCACGGCTGATGCCGCCGATCCCAAGCTGCGCTTTACCTCGGCTCAAGAATCAGCGGCAATCCGGTTTTCGAATTGCCGATGAGCACAACCTTGGAGTTGGGGCTGTTGGCCAGGCGCTCGGTGGCTTCGATGCCTTTCCATTCGAGCAACTGCTGGCTGATACCCTGCGAAACGGTCTGCTGAAAATCGCGGATGCCCTGGGCTTCGATGCGCTTGCGGTCGGCTTCCTGCTTTTCTTTTTGCAGCACGAACTGCATGCGCAGGGCGTCCTGTTCGGCCTGCTGCTTGGCCTCGATGGCGGATTTCAGCATCTGCGGCAACTGAATGTCGCGCAACAGGATGCTTTGCACCTCGATGCCTTTGCTGACGAGCTGGCTGGTCAGTTCGGTGTAAATGTGCTGGGCCACCTGCTCGCGCCCGCCGGTATAGAGTGCGTTGGCGCTATTCGAGGCGGTCACCGAGCGAATCGAAGATCGCAGCGTGGGCTCGACTACCACTTCCACAAAATTCGGGCCGATCTTCTGGAACACTTCGGCGGCCTTTTCCGGATTCAGGCGGAAGAGCAGGGAAGTGTCGAGCGTCATCACCAGGCCTTCATCCGACGGGACGCTGGCGGTTTCTTTCAGCTCCTGGGTGCGAATGGACATGATGTTGTTGCCCTTGAATGGATTGACCAGATGCGTACCCTCGGGCAGCACGTCGCCGGTGACGCGCCCGAAGAGCGTGAGCACGCCCACATGCCCGGCGGGCACGTAGGCCACCGACGCGTACACCACAACCAACGCGAGCGCGAACAGCAAAACCCCGCCGAACCCGCGCGGGCGCCAGCCGCGCACTTTTGCGGCGTAGGCCTCTAGATCATCTGAACCTGAACCTGCTCGAAATGCGGTCATCATCCCCTCCGAATGTGAATTTGTGCCATCCCATGATGGCGTGGTCATTCTACCTGTCTTCGAAGGGAATCCTCAGTGAGAGGCAGGCATTCACCGCCGAGACGCAGAGAGCGCGGAGAAAGGCCGGACCGAAGAGGAAGCAAATCAGTGGTTAGTCTTCTCTTCTCGGCGTCCTCTGCGTCTCTGCGGTGGAATTTGCGGTTTTAGCGCAGCCGCGCGCCGGCAAGAAATTCGTAATCGCCGCCGGGCGGAATTTCAATTCCCGTCAAGCGATCGCGATGCACGCAGACATTGTCCGGGTACCACAGGTTGATGTACGGCTCGTCCTCGGCAATGAGTTTCTGCGCGGCGGAGAGAATCTGCTTGCGCTTTTCGCGGTTGACTTCCAGGCGGGCGTGCTCGAGCAGCGCGTCGAGCTGCGCGTTGCGGTAGTGGCCGCGGTTGGCGCCGTCGGGCGGGAGGCGCTTGGAGCTGAAGACGTACTCGAACATGTCCGGGTCGTTATTGCCGCCCACCCAGCGTTGGGTGTAGAGCTGGAAGCTGCCGCGAGTGATGTCGGAATAAAACGTCGCGAATTCGAGAGACTTCAGCTCGAGAGCGACGCCCACGCGCTTCCATTGGTCGGCCAGCACGGCGGAGTAAAGCCTGGTGGACTCATCCGTCGAAGTCTTGAGAGTGAGGTGAAGGCGCACGCCGTCGGGGCCGCGATGGTAACCAGCGGCGTCGAGCAACAGTTCGGCATGCGCGGGATCGAAATCGTACTGGCGCACATCGGGCTCGTAGGCCCAGTGATTTGGCGGCAGCAGGCTCGTTGCCGGGCGCGCCAGGCCTCGCAACAGATAGCGGATGATGGTGGCGCGGTCGGTGGCATGGGCCAGCGCCTGGCGAACTTCCCGCCGAGCCAGCACCGGATCTTCGAAATTGAATGCTACGTACGTTAGCGGGGTCCCTGGCTCGTCCCGCGCCGCGAGGCCCGGCTGCTTTCCGAGCGTCGCGATCATGTCCGGCGTGAGCGAATTGATTTCCGCGTCCGCTGATCCCTTGCGCAGCTCCAGCGCGCGAACGATGGCATCCGGAACGATTCGGAAGCGCACGCGCTCGACCTGTGAACCAAGAGGAGCGTCGACCGACGCGGGTCTGTTGCCTCCGACATAAATGCGGCCCTGCCCGGTGAACGCAAATATCGTGCCCGACTGTTCCCTTCCAAAATAATCGGCATTCCGCTCAAGAATAATCTCCTCGTCTGTCCTCATGCTTACAAAGCAAAATGGGCCGGTGCCGACTGGGTGCTGCGCGATTTCCGCGCCGGAACCGCGCGGCACGATGCCTACGCCCGGCCGGGTGAGATTCCAGAGGAAGGATGCGAACGGTTCGCGCAGATGAAAGATGACTGTGGCTTCGTCAGGAGCTTCCACGGATATGACCAGGCGAAAGGCACCGCGCTTGGCGGTCTTGACTGCGCCGGAAAGGATGGAATCGAAAGTGAATTTTACGTCGGCGGAGGTGAGCGGACGCCCGTCGTGGAATTTCACGCCGCGATGCAGTTGGAACACATACGTCCGCGCGTCGGGCGTCTCCCAGCGCTCGGCCAGGTCCGGCACGATTTCCATGTGCTCATCGTGGGCCACCAGGCTCGAGAAAATCAGGCCGTCGAGGTGCGCCGAGTAGGCGTCCGTGCCGATGCGCGGATCGAGGTTAGTGGGCATGGCCTCGATCAGGAAATTTACTGTGCCGGGGTCAGTGGCGGGCGATTTTGAGGAACAGCCGCCAAGGGCCAGGGCAGCCGCGAGGCCGAGCAACGCAGTGATTCGCTGCGCGCGCGCAGTCCGGCTCATCGGCGTCCACGTACCAGCTTGCCCATGACCGTCGCGTGCTTGGCACCCGTGGCCGAGGGCAGATTGTTCGCGCGTCCGTGCCATGCCTCGTAGGCCAGCACGGCGAATGCAAATGCTTCTTTTGCATCCGCCGGGACGCCGAAACGACCGGCTTCGATGATTTCGATTTCCGGCAGCACGGCCGCGAGCTGCAACAGCATCAGTGGATTCCGAGCGCCGCCGCCGGCCACAATCAATTGATCAACCCTGGTTCGCGGAAAAACGAAATTGCCCAGAGCATCGGCAATCGTAAGGGAGGTGAAGACGGTGATGGTGCAGAGCACATCTTCCGGCCGGGCGCGATTCCGTTTCGCCCACTGGTGAATCCCGTCAGCGAATGCCGCGCCGAATTGTTCGCGCCCTGCGGTCTTGGGCGGCGGGAGTTTCAGGTAAGGATCGCGCATCATTTTTCGAAGCAGCGCGGGAATCATCTTGCCGCGCACAGCCAGCCGGCTGTCCCGGTCATAGTGCTGCCGGCCGCGCGAATAGCGCTCGACCAGCGCGTCCACGATCATGTTGCCCGGCCCGGTGTCGAAGGCGATGACATCGGCGGGCCTGGCTCCTGCGGGAATCACCGTGACATTGGCGATGCCGCCGATATTTAGCGCCACGCGGCCGCGCCGCGCATCGCGGTACAGCAGGTAATCAACGAATGGGACCAGCGGCGCGCCTTGTCCGCCCGCCGCCATATCCGCGGGACGAAAATCGGCAATTGTGGCCACGCCAGTACGTTCGGCGATGACGCTCGGCTCGCCAATCTGGAGCGTCGAAGCGACTTGGCGCGCGCCGGGGCGGGCTGCCGCGCGGCCTTGGTGAAACACGGTCTGGCCGTGCGAACCGATGAGATCAATCTTCGCAAGCGGGACGCGCCAGCGCCGGCAGGCGGAAACGGCCGCGCGCGCGAATTCCTCGCCGACCGCGAAATTCAGTTGGCTCAGCTCCGCCGTGGTCGTCGGCGCGCCATTGGCAATGCGCAGGATTGCTTCGCGGAGCTTTCGGGGGAGGGGAGCGTGATGATGGGCTTCGAACTTCGCTGAAATCCGCGGAGGCGCGCCGGAAATGTGGGCGAGGGCCACGTCGATGCCGTCCGCCGACGTGCCGGACATCATTCCCAGGACACGCATGGTCCGGCCGGCTGCGGTCATCCCATTTGCACCCCTCATTCGAGCTGCTTCTGCAGCGCCGCGAGCAGATTGAGGGCCTCGAGCGGCGTCAAGGCGTCGAGGTCGGCGCGGCGCAGGGAATCGAGCACGGACTCATCGATGGCCGCAAATTTCTTTTGCTCAGGCAGAGGCGGCCGCGCGGCGGAGAGCGCGCCGGGCGAGAGCTCTTCGGTCAGCTTGTCCTCGCTCTGCTCGTGCTTGCGCAGAATTTCGCGGGCGCGGGCGATCACATTGGCGGGCAGGCCTGCCAGGCGCGCGACTTCGATGCCGTAGCTTTTGTCCGCGCTGCCGGGTTCTACGCGCCGCAGAAAAATAATTTCGCTGCCGGCTTCTTCGACGGTCACGTGGACGTTTCTCACGCCGGGGAGGAGTTGTTCGAGTTCGGTGAGCTCGTGGTAATGCGTGGCGAAGAGCGTGCGCGGGCGCGCTCCGGCGTGCAGCGATTCAACCACGGCCCAGGCGATGGAGAGGCCGTCGAAAGTGGACGTGCCGCGGCCGACTTCGTCGAGCAGCACCAGGCTCGAGGCTGTCGCGGTGTTGAGGATGGCGGCCACCTCGCTCATCTCCACGAGAAAGGTGGACCGGCCGCGGGCCAGATTGTCGGAGGCGCCGATGCGCGTGAAGATGCGGTCGAGCAGCGGCAGCTTGGCCTGCGTGGCCGGAACGAAGGAGCCCATCTGCGCGAGAATTGAAATCAGCGCGGCCTGCCGCAAGTATGTTGATTTTCCGCCCATGTTCGGCCCGGTGATGATCAGCAGAAACTGCGATTCATCGTCGAGATACAAATCGTTGGGCACGAATCGTTCGCCGCGCTCCTCGACCAGTCGTTCGATGACCGGGTGCCGCCCGCCCGCAATCATCAACGCGCCGCGGCCGGTTTTCACGCGCTCTCCGTTGCCTCTTGTGCCCTCCGTGAATTCCGGCCGCGTGTAATTTCGCGCCGCGGCGATGCGCGCGAAGTTGACCAGTACGTCGAGCTGCGCAATGGCCGCGGCCGTCTTTCGCAGGCGGGCTGCTTCGCGCGCGATGGTCTCGCGCATTTCACCGTAGAGACGGCGCTCGATTTCGAGCACACGCTCCTCGGCCGACAGCACCTTGCGTTCGTATTCCTTGAGCTCCGTGGAGGTGAATCGTTCGGCGTTCACGAGAGTTTGTTTGCGCTCGTAATCGGCGGGCGCCAGATGCAGGTTGGGTTTCGAAATCTCGATGTAGTAGCCGAACACCTGGTTGTAGCGGATTTTGAGCGAGGCGATGCCGGTGCGCTTGCGCTCGCGCTCCTCCATGCCGGCGATGATTTGCCGGCCTTGCTTCATGATGTCGCGAAGCTCGTCGAGTTCGGCGTGGAAGCCGCGGCGGATGACGCCGGCTTCGTTCACGAGCGCCGGGGGATCGTCGGCAATGCCGCGCGCAATCAGGTCGCGCACGTCGGCCATCTCGTCCATTTCTTCGTGCAGGGAGGCGAGCCGTCCCGGCTGTTCCGCGATTACTTTGTGAACGTGGCGCTTCAGCAGCGGAATCTGTTCGAGCGAGGCCCGCAGCGCCAGCAAATCCCTCGGCGTGGCTACTCCCAGCGTGATGCGGCTGGTCAGCCGCTCGAGGTCCTGAATGCCCTCAAGCTCGCGGCGCATTTCCTCGCGCTCGACGGTGCGCGACTTGAGTTGACCTACGGCTTCGAGGCGCGCTTCGATTTCTGCCAGCTCGATCTCCGGGCGCAGCACCCAGCCGCGCAAGAGGCGCGCTCCCATGCCCGTGGCCGTTTCGTCGATGGCCGAGAGCAGCGTGGCGCGTTCGTCATCGCCCGCAGCGGGCTCGACGAGCTCGAGGTTCCGCGCCGTCACGGCGTCGAGAATCATGGCGTCCTGCTGCTCGTAATAGCTGATGTGGTCGAGGTGCTCGAGCCCCGCGCCTGCCGGGCGCAGCGTGGGATTTTTCGCCGCGTCCTCCGGGCGTCGCGCGCCAATGGCGCTGGTCTCACGCAGGTAGTGGACGATCGCGCCCGCGGCGGCAGCCGCTTGTGCGTGGCCTTTCAAGCCGAAGCCCTCCAGGCCAGCTACGCGAAATTGTTCTTCCAGCAGGCGCGTCGAGTGGTTGCTGTCGAAAATCCATTCCTCGAGGGGCGTCTCAATCGCGCCCAAACCATCCATTTGGGCGGGCGTGGTGACGGCAAAAAGAGTGGCGGGGCGCGGGACCAGAACTTCGCGAGGCCGAAGGATGCCAATCTCGTCGCGCAAGCGCGCCTCGGCCAAGTCGCCCGCGAATTCAGTGGCGCGAAATTCGCCGGTTGAGAGGTCCACATAAGCAAGGCCGATGGTCGGCTCGCTGGTTCGCGTGCCGGGCCGCCCGCCGACTGCCGCGGCGGAACTGGCCCGCGCGCTGCGGGCCACCGCGGCGAGATAATTGTTTTCCTTTGCGTTGACTAGGCCCGCTCCGGATGCTGTCCCAGGAGTGAGCACGCGAATCACTTCGCGGCGGACGAGTTTCTTGCCCGGGCCGGGCTCCTCCATCTGCTCGCAGATCGCTACTTTGTGACCGGCGCGGATCAGCCGCGCGATATAGTTTTCGGCAGCGTGATAGGGAACGCCGCACATGGGCACGGCCTGGCCCTTCTCCTTGTTGCGCGCGGTGAGGGTGATTTGCAGGAGTTTGGATGCGAGGATGGCGTCGTCGTAGAACAGCTCGTAGAAATCGCCCAGGCGGAACAACAGCAGCGTCCCGGGATGCTGCTTCTTCACCGCATGGTACTGCTGCATCAGTGGGGTTGCCGGCTCGGTCATGTTCCTTCGCGATTGCGGGGTAGAGAGCGATTATGCTGGCTCGGGTTTGCCTTTGGCAAGGTGGTTTCGCGCGGCGCGCTGCGGGGGCCGTTCCGCTCGGTTATACAGGGTGCGGAAAAATGCAGAAAACCTTTCCTCAGGGGCTGAAGGCCGATGCTAGCAAAGCGGCGATGTCGGAGCTAAATCTCCAACCCCCTAAAGGGCACGACTTTTTCCGCAAGCTGTATACTCAGACATGCGCCGCCGGGCCACGACCCGCGAGATTGAAATCAAGCTGCCGGTCGCAGACCTGCGCGACATCCTGCGGAGGTTGCGACGATTGGCCACACCCTTCCGCGGCCGGGTCTTCGAGCAAAACACCCTCTACGACACTCCGGACTCGGCTTTCCGCCGCGCCGGCTATCTTCTTCGCATTCGCCTTGAAACTCCTGCGCCCGGGGGAGGCCCCAAACACGGCAAGGCCCGCGGTGTCTTGACCGCAAAATTTCCGGCCCCTCTGGCCAAGCGCGCCGAGCGAAGTCGCTATAAGGAGCGATCCGAGCGGGAACTCACCATTCGCGATCCACGCCACTGGCCCGGGCTGTTGCACTCGCTCGGACTGCGTCCCAGCTTCCGTTACGAAAAATACCGCACCACCTTCCGCCTCCCCAGCCTCTATTTGGACCTGGATGAAACACCTGTGGGCGTGTTTTTGGAATTGGAAGGCGAACCAGCCGCCATTGACCGTGCTGCCAGGGCGCTGGGCTTTTCGAGCCGGGACTACTTCCGGGGGACTTACTGGGATGTTTATGCGACCGATTGCCGGCGGCGGGGGCGGCCGGTGCGCAATATGGTATTTTCTTCGTGAAAATCTCGCGAATGCTTCACTCTTTGCTTGACAAACTTCGCATCTCCTTTTACTAGAGTGAATGGTTGTAGTTTCGAATGAGATGGAACCATCGTCCAATTCGGAACCCGGCAGTAATCGGCCCGCCCCGGGCCCGGCGGTTCGGGGCGGCGGCGCGAGGTGTTTCCGGGCCACGCCCAAAGACCACCCGTTTCCTGGGAAGCCAGGAAGCGTACTGCCGCTATTTGCGGGCGGGGAGGCTATGTCCGGCCTGAGCTGAATGCAGGGCGATCCATCGCGCCCGAGGCCGGATGCAGGGCACCGGCTGGGGGCATTTTCCCCGAGTAGCCGGCGACCAGCCGGCTTTTTTGTTTTGTAAGGAGGGCGGCCATGCTGCACGCCACGGAAGTGATTGGGGCCAAGGCCTACGATTCGCTGGGCCATTACGTCGGGCGGGTGAAGGAGATCTTCGTCGAGCCCGCCGACCAGCCCAACCGTATCTCGAGGCTGCTGCTGGCCCGCGGCCAATACCGGCCGCTGGTGGCGCGCTATGACCAGGTGGCCAGCGTCGAGCCGGGCACCGTGAGGCTGACTACCGATGAATCCGCGCTCGAGCTCTACCATCCCAATGAAGCCTGGCTGGCGGTGCAGAAGGACCTGCTTGACCAGCAGATCATTGATACCAACGGCCGGAAAGTGGTGCGCGTCAACGACATTGACCTCTCCGACCACTGCACCAACGGCAACACCGAGTTGCGCATCACCCAGGTGGACGTGGGCGTGGCCGGGGCCATCCGGCGGCTGCTCCAGGGAGTGGTGCCGCCCATGGTCATTCGGCGCATCCAGGCAAAAATGCCGCCGCGAACCATTCGCTGGGAATTTGTGAACCTCATCGAGGCCGACCCGCTGCGCCGCGTAAAGCTGCGCATGTCCAGCAACAAGCTGGCCGAGCTGCACCCCGCGGACCTGGCGGAAATGATGGAAGAGCTCTCGCCCGCGGAGCGCCAGGGCGTTATCGACTCGCTTGATGAAGAGACGGCCGCGGAGGTGATTGCCGAGCTGGACAAGCGCTTGCAGACGCAAGTGGTCGAAAAACTCGATCCCGAAAAGGCCGCGGACATCCTCCAGGAAATGAGTCCCGACGAAGCCGCCGACCTGATCGCCAGCCTTTCCTCGGAAAATTCCAAGGAAGTGCTGGAGGAAATGGAACACCGCGAGGCCAAGGAAGTCCAGGCCTTGATGAGGTACGACGAAAACACCGCCGGCGGGATGATGAACACGGAGATGGTGGTGGTCGGCGAAGATGCCACGCGCGGAGAAGTGGTGGACTTCATCCGTTTTAATGAGATTTCACCGGACCAGCTGGACAACGTGGTGCTCATCAACCGTGATTCCGCTCTCTCCGGCACCGTGCCCATCGCGCGCCTTTTGCTGGCCAGCGGCGAGCAGCGGCTGGACGAAATCAAATTCGAGCCGCTGCTTTCCGTGCGCCCGGACACGGACGAAAAAGAAGTGTTTGAAATTTTCGACAAGTACAACCTGCGCAGCTTGACGGTGGTGGGCGCCGATGGCCGCCCGCTCGGGTCCATCACCGTGGACGACATTGTCAGCCGCATGCGGGCAAAGATTTGAGGTAGCACAGACTTCAGTCTGTGTTCATTTGCATTTCATGCGGCGAAAGGACCGTTCCGGAGACCAAGGTATCGAATGAAAGCCCAGGCTGACGATCACACGTACCTCAGGGGCTAAAACCCCTGAAAATGCATCGTTTTTCGGCACGGCTAGAGCCGTGCCCTGACGAGAAGCAAATTATGAGATGAGCCTGCGAGTT
>Ga0210407_10000849_pt1 | contig 31453 bp, 28 predicted proteins | sample IncBWC27MmetaG_FD_150860 | JGI IMG/M metagenome (GOLD analysis project Ga0210407, IMG submission 150860) | Forest soil microbial communities from Barre Woods Harvard Forest LTER site, Petersham, Massachusetts, United States - Inc-BW-C-27-M | ecosystem: Environmental > Terrestrial > Soil >...
TAACGCCCAATTTCTTTCTACACTGGTACTGGCGAATGCAGGCCCGGCTTGGTTCGAGTGAAGTGCGGCTGCAAGCTGGCGATATTCCGAACGCGCGCATCGAGGTGGATGATTTACTGGAGTCCGCTCTATCCACCGCCGATCCCCATATGCAGGCACTTGCCTGGGAGATGAAGACGCGAGTAGCGATGGCTGAGCAGGACTGGATGGGGGCTCGGGAATATCTTCAGCAGGCCGTCGTGATTGTGGAGAAGTTTGAAGTCCTGGTAGCGGCCTGGCAAGTCCATGCTACGGCGTGGCAGTTTTACCGGCACACAAAGGAAGACAAACCAGCTGAAGCAAGTCGTGGGCGCGCCGAAGCCTGCATCCTCAAGATTGCGAATTCTTTCGCAAGGGACGAGCCGCTGCGCGCGTCATTTCTTTCCGCTCCCCCTATTGCTCGCGTCCTCGGCGCTTCGAACAAAAGAGCGGTCTGTTGAGGGTCTTCGAATTCAAGACTGCGGGACAAACCGGGAAGTAGTTGTACGGCCCTGAGACAAGGCCATGGCTTCGCTTGACTCTCAAGGAATTATCTATGGTCGACAGAATCCTGGTCACGGGGGCCACGGGCCTGCAAGGCGGCGCTGTGGCTCGTCACCTCTTGAAGCTAGGCAAAGCTGAGGTGCGCTGTCTCACGCGACATCCTGATTCGGAAGCGGCGAAAACGTTCAAGCAGCTAGGCGCGGATGTAGTAAAAGCCGATTTCGATGATCCAGCCAGCCTCAAGCCGGTACTGAGAGGCTGCACGGGCGTTTTCGGCGTCACTAATTTTTGGGAAGCCTTTGTGCGAGAATACGAGCAGGGTGCAAACCTCATTGATGCCGCGTCTGAAGCGGGAGTCGCGTACCTTGTGCTCAGCACTCTTCCCAGTGCAGCGAAGATAAGCAACGGAGCTATTGCTGTACCACATTGCGAAACCAAGGCCCGCATGGAGGAGCATACGCGCCAGCGCGGGGTGCCATTCACGTTTGTTCATGTTGCCTTCTACTTCGAGAATTTTATCAATTATTTCCCGCCGCAGAGGCAGGCCGACGGCAACTACGGATTCGGCTTCCCGATGGCTGAAGCGCCGCTCGCAGCTCTGGCGGTTGACGACACAGGTGGCGTGGTTACAGCGATTTTTGAGAACCGGGCTGAGTTCCTTGGGACAACCGTAGAAATTGTCGGCGACCAGATGAGCGCTCAGCAGTTTGCCGAAATTATGTCGCGTGTGCTGCGACGAAAGGTGACCTACAACCATATCCCTCGGGAGGCGTATGCCGCTCTGGGATTTCCGGGCGCACGCGACCTGGCAGGCATGTTTGAGTTCTTACGCGTTCACCTTCCTAACCGACGAGCGGAGATTGCGCAGTGCCGCCGGCTGTATCCTTCGATGCAGACGTTTGAGCCGTGGCTGCAAGCCAACGCGCGAAGATTCGCCGCGCTTTTGTCAGCATAGAGCTGGAGAGGTTGTTCGCGCTACGGGCCTCTCTGCCAAACACTTCTCGCGGCCGCTCCTGTTCGTCCCAGCGAAGAGCAAGCTCCTGCGGCAGCCGGGATCAAGCTCGGTCGGGATGCGACGACTCAGGTCGGGCGCTCAAGTGATGCGATCAGCGAATCCAGGTGGACGCTGCGCCGCGGCAATTTTCTTTCGCGCCCGAAAAAGCCTCGTTCGGACGGCGGTTGGCGTCACATTGAGCATTACACTCACTTCCTCTGTGGTGTACCCCTCAAGCCCGCAGAGAAGTAGCACCGATCGCTGTGACGCGCCCAAGCCCGACAGCTTTTTTGCCAGCGCAAGAGCGGATTGCTTGTTTACGAGAGCTTGTTCGGGGTCGGGCCCTGGAGACGGGAGGCGCTCGATAATTTCTCCTACCTCGGTGGAAGAGCTGGGCTTTGAGAATTTTTGCAGCCGGTTCTTTCTCTGCCGCAGAATGCTCACGGCCTCGTTCACCAGAATTCTTATCAGCCAACTTCGGAAAGCGCCTTCGTGCTTGAAACTTCGCAGCTTGCAGAAAGCGAGCAGAGACGAGTTTTGCACCGCGTCCTCGGCTTCCTCGTGACTACGGAGCACACGCGAGGCAAGACCGTAGAGCAAACGGCGGTACTTTGAAAACAGAACGTTGAAGGCCTCTTGATCCCCCTGCAAGCCGTTCGCGATCAGATTGTCATCATCCAAATGCGTTTGCGATATTGCGTACGGCATCACAGATCTTCTCCTTAGTGGCCCGGCGAGTTGTCACAGTGGGAAAAAGTTTCAACCGCTGGTCAGCCCGTCCTGCAAATCACTAGCAGCGTCAAGTCGTCCACCTGTTTTGCACCCGATTGGAAGCTGCGGTGGTCCGAGAGGCACTCCGAAATCAACTTCGAAGGTGTCGTTCGTAGATGCTGCGCGGCGGCACGCTTTATGCGACGGAAACCATATTCTTCTCCGGCAGAATTACAGGATTCCGTCAATCCATCCGTGTAGAGCAGCAGCATGTCTCCACGATCAAGAGAGAGGCGGCGAGACGGAAATCGAACGCCGTCAGACACTCCGAGGGGAATCCCCGTGGCAGATTCGTAACGCACGGTGTCTTTGCGAAGGTGCAGCACCGGCGGGTGTCCCGCGCTTACGAACTCAACGCAGCCGTCTCGTTCGGCACGGCCTACCACGAGCGTTGCAAATTGGCCGGCTACCGTAATCTGGGAGAAGATGCGATTCGCGGCCTCCACCATGATGTCCAAGGGAGGATCGGAATCGGCAAGGCTGTGAAATGTGGCGTGAAGGTGACTCTTCAGCATCGAAGCGGCCACACCCTTCCCGGAAACATCCCCCAGAAGAAAAAACAAACCAGAGTTGGATTCGAAGAAATCGCAGTAATCGCCGCTGAGAAGGCCAGCCGGGGCGTAGTGGTAGCAAATTTGCCACCCAGGATCGGAAGAATCGTGCCTGGGAAGAAGTGCCTGCTGAAGGCAAGCGGCCAAGTTGAGTTCGCTCTCCAGCGCATCCCGTTCCTTGTGTGTCAGATCATCGAGACAAAAATCCAGAAGTGGGTTGGCATTGGCGCGTTCAACGAATTCATGTTCGTTACTGCGCACCATCAAGTCGGTGTCCTGGTCGCACATGGAATATTCCGTAGGAAGCACCGTCATGAGCCTATCGACCCAAACACCAATGGCAATTGGCCCGGACGTTGTGCCGTCCCTCTCCCGCGTGACACACGCAAGATCGGGTGAGGGCTTTCGATCCACACCATAAGAGGTTGATTGAAATGAGTGGTGCATTGCTTATCTGGCTTGCTCGAATTCATGGGCATCCTTATTTCTGGCTGGTGTCAGGATGTGAAACACGCTCGCCTGCAATCTATTCCCGCTCACGGGATGCCTCATAGTGTCGACTCTGATCTTTGAACACCGTTCTGGCGGGAACTCGAAACTAAACCGAATCGTTGGCAGCCTGTCAGACCAAATCACATTTGGGCTGAATTGTCGGTAGATTTGTAGCTGAAGCGACAATCGATCTCGCGCCCCGCAATCATCTTCGGAGGCGCGCTAGCGTCTCTCCAGGGCTGCAGCCAAGTCTCCACAAAGTTGAAGTGAGTGCGTCCTACCGAGGGAATACTTGTGGAGGTCAGGTGTTATTCAGAGGGAAGAAATGACGGCCGAGCCCTCCAAGGATCCTCACGCGCCGCATATTAGCTAGGTGGAGCGCGAGCAAGTGCACGAAACGATCCAGCAGCTCCCCGTGGAGTTTCGTGAGATCATCCTGTTGCGCGAGTATGAAGAGTTGTCCTAGCAGGAGATCGCTGTCGTTCTGGGGTGCCGGAGGGTCATGTCGCGCCTCGGAAGGCCTCGATCAAGACTCGAGTGCCGCTTTCCGACACCTCGCAGACTCGCGATCGGCGAGAGAAGGAATCTTGTGAATGAACCGCTGCCATGAACACGCCGCCGACATCCTGCTCTATCTCAACGATGCGCTAACCGGCCACAGGCTGGATGAGTTTCGGGAGCACCTGGCAAGGTGTCCCGACTGCAGCGCGCAGCTCGAGGAAGAGCTCGCCCTATCGTCACTCTTACGCAAGTCCCGGCCGCTCTATTCGGCTCCGGAGACACTTCGCGAGCGCGTGGCGGCGACTGTCGCTCAAGAACTCTCCACGTCCGCTGGTGTACCTGATCTTGTCGGCACAATACGTTTGCAAGGATTTGCGCGATGGTTGAGCGATATTGGCAAGCGCGCATTCGGATGGAAGCCTGTGGCTGCCACAATCCTACTGTTCGTCCTAGGATTGGTCTTCGTTCCAGATGTTGCGCAGCGCGTGCGGGCCGCAGCTTACGTCGAGGCTGCGACCCAGACTCACCGCAGCTATCTGAACGGCGAGTTGCCGCTTCAGTGCCGATCCGACTCGCCCGAAGCAGTTACTGCGTGGTTCGCAGACAAGACCCCATTCCACTTTCGACTGCCAGCCTCTCAGCCGGCTCTGCACGGCACACCCGCTTACCATCTGACCGGGGCGCGCATGGTCAGCTATAGAGGTAGTCCAATGGCATTGGTCGCCTACGAGACACCCACAGAGAAAATCAGTCTTCTCGTCGCCTCCAGCAAATCAGCGATCGCCGCAGGGGGAGACGAGGTCCGCTCAGGAAATCTCACCTTTCACTATCGGAGGGGTGAAACTTTCGAGGTGATTACTTGGAGCAATCACGGCCTTACATACGCTCTAGTGTCTTCGTTGTCGGGCTCCGCGCAGCACTCATGCTTAGTCTGCCACCAAAACATCACGGATCCCGCTGCGGCTGTTTCTAGCGAACTGATCCAAGGCAACCAGCAGTAAACCTGACAGCGAGCCATAGCTCTTTCGGGTGGGATGCGTCCGTGGTTCGGACACATCCTGCTCTGACGTTGCCGATTTGCTCTGCCCGTTCACGAAACGGCATCCGTCTCGTGGATGCGGGACCGCTCCAGATCTGATCAAGGAAGGACGCGGACCGTTACACTGATGGCCGCGGTACTTGCAGGGAAGCGCTGAAAGCTCGATGGTGAGATCGGCGATGGCGTGACGTCGCGTTCGTCTAGACTTGGCCGCGAGAGTCCGCAGCTCGCTTGCGAATTCTCGCGAGCCCCTTCATACGCGCCTAGTAGGGCGGCAATGAGCTCTGGGCCTAAATAGAAAAGCACGGCCGGAACTCCATTGGGTAATCCGCGAGGGCAGCGGCAGCTTTTCTTATTCCGCTCACAAGGACAAAACACTCACACAGTTCATTTATTCCGGAATTGAGCGACAAACAATTTCTGCATGCTCACCGCAACGACCGCCTCGGCGTCCCATTGTTAGGATCGCTTCTGTCATTTGGTTTACGTAGCGCCCTAAACCACCCTCTGCGCAGCCCGGAATAAAACTCGACCATGCGTGTTCCTTATAGCGGAGCACTGGCTCATCGTGCACCACGCCGTGCACTGTCGCTTTAGCCAGATGTCGGGGACCGTCGAGGCGACCGGCAGGGAGAGCAAGAATGAAATTCGGTTTTGTGAGTATGCCCGTGACAGGACACCTGAATCCGATGACCGCGCTTGCGCGCAAGCTGCAATCGCGCGGAAACGAAGTAGTGTTTATTGGCCTTCCAGATGCCGAACCCATCGTTCGTGCGGCCAATCTGGATTTCGTACCTTTTTGCGAAAGAGAGTATCCGGTAGGTTCGGTAGCCAAAGGCTATGCTCCTTTGGCCAAGCTGCACGGCTTAGATGTGGTGGAGCATTCGGCCAGGAAAACCCATCCCGGCCGCTGTAAGTCGGCGTTGGAGCATTTACCTGAAAAGATAGCGGAGACGGGCGTCGAGGGACTGATAATTGACACCACGCACCATTTCGTGGAACTTGTGCCGATGCGCCTGGGCATGCCCTACGTGCACATTTGGAACATACTTCATATTGATCGCTCCGGCTCAAGCCCAGCCTGCCTTTTCCCGTGGCCGTATGAGACGACACCCGAAGCTCTCGCCAGGAACGTCGAGGGATTGAAAAAGTTCGGCGGACTCTATGCTCCGATTTTAGCGATTGCCAAGTCTTATGCGGAAAAGAACGGACTACAGATCGACTGGAACGATCCCACCGCAACGGTTTCCAAACTGGCGGTCATCACGCAGACGCCCAAGGAGTTCGATTTCCCAATCTCCAATTGGCCTCCCCAGTTTCATTACGCGGGCCCTTTTCACGACGACGAAGGACGGGAGCAAGTGCCTTTTCCTTGGGAACAATTGACCGGGGCGCCTCTGATCTACGCTTCCATGGGAACGCTGGTGAACGGCATGGAGCACGTCTATCGTGCCATTCTTGAGGCGGTTGGGAGATTTCCCGAGACTCAAGTTGTCCTTTCGGTGGGCAAGAATATCGATCCCGATGATCTTCGGCCAATTCCATCGAACGTAATCATCGTCAACACGGCTCCACAAATTGAATTACTGAAGCGTGCATCGCTTTGTATCACCCATGCAGGACTGAATACAGCTCTGGAAGCACTGGCACAAGGGGTGCCCATGGTGGCGATCCCGATAGGGTTCGATCAACCGGGCGTCGCTGCCAGGGTCGCATATCACGGAGTAGGCGAATTCGTGGAAATAGGAGACCTTACGGGAGAACGTCTCTCAGATTTGATTCAGAGAGTACAAGCGAATCCAAGCTATCGCGACAGAGCCCGTTACTTCCAGAGAGTGATTGCACGGACTCATGGGCTAGACTTGGCTGCAGACGTGATTGAACGGGCATTCAAAAAGAATCAGATCGTGGATTCAGCTCGACAGCCTGCCGCGCCATTACACACGTGAGATATTTGTGCGCTGTTCGGCGTCCTTGAGGAATTCACGGGATTCTATGTCTCGTCGGATGAATAATCCGTCGAGAGGCTGAGATCCTTCCAGTGCCTGTCTGACTCGATCTTATCAAGAGCGCTCTTCTCAGCTGCTGCGTAAGAGTCGCTTCCAAGCAACAGCCGTAGCGGCGGCTCGGAGAGGGAGGCCACGTGGAGAAGCACCGTCGCAGCCTTCGCCGGATCTCCCGGCTGTCTCCCGCTATAATTTCTCTGGAAGCGAACAGCCGCACCGACAGTGGAGTCATACTCTGGGCGGCCTTCGCTCAGTTGGGTGGAGGACCCGGCAAAGTCTGTGCGAAAGCCGCCAGGTTCAAGGATCGTGACCTTGATGCCGAGCGGTCCGATCTCTTTGAACAGCGACTCCGAGAAACCCTCAACCCCGAACTTCGCAGCTGCGTACGGTGCGCGCCCTGCTGGTCCGATGCGTCCTGCGATTGATGTTACCTGGATGATGTGTCCCGCCTTGCGCTCACGGAAGTAGGGCAGCGCAGCCTTCGTCATGATGATGACACCAAATAGGTTGGTCTCAATCTGGGCTCGAAAGTCGGCGAGTGGCGTATCTTCAACAGGGCACACATAACCGTAGCCGGCATTGTTCACGAGCACGTCCAAGCCGCCGAAGGATGCAATCGCCGCCTCGACGGCCGCGTTGGCTTGCGCTTCATTGGTCACATCCAGCGCGACAGTACAAACTTTCCCGGAGTATCTGCCTTCAAGCTCGACAAGTTGGTCCGGATCGCGGGCTGTCGCGACCACGCGATCTCCTGCCTCAAGTACCGCTTCTGTGAACGCACGGCCGAGACCGCGAGAAGCACCGGTAATGATCCACACCTTTGACATAAATCCTCTTTTTGCGGTCCATCGGAAGCCAGCAGTCGACGAGACCGAGAACCGTGCGATCCGTTTCTGATGCATCGGAGCGCACGGAGTCTGCAAGGTTCTTCTATTGCGGGTGCGATGCAGCTTCCTCGATCAGACCTGCAACCTCCTTCGGCATGGACATGTGGACCGCGTGGCTGGGGCAGGAAACTTTGACCTTGTTGCCGTTGCGGTCGCGGCCAGAATATCGGCTCGAACATGCGGGAGAGTTTAGAACGACACTCACTAGGCAGTCTGGCCTGCTGCTGAAGGCTCGCAAGACTCTATTGCAACTTCGCGTACTCTGCTTTGGCCTGCTTCAGGATGGGAATGTTGGGGTCGGCGTCCTTCCAAAGCGTGAGGAAATCTTTGTAAGCGGCGAGCGCCCGGACACGGGCGGCGTCGGCATCCGCGCCCTGCGAGGTTCTTGCCTGCAACGCGTTGGCACGTGCCACGCCCAGATGCGCCAACGCTCCCGTCCAGCAGTTCCACACGATGCCGCTGTGGTCGAGAATCTTCTGAAACTCGGCAGCGGCAGCACTGCCTTGGCCGGCTGCCAAGTACGCCTCCCCGCGTACATATACATGATAGAGGCAGGAAATATTGGCGACGAATCCAATCTGTCCCAACTCCAGCGGGGATGTAGCAGCTTGCAGCGAATTCACGGCGACAGCAGGTTTTTTTTTGTTCAGCGCCAATTGCGCCTGAATCGCGGGCAGCCAAATCGACTGCATCTGTGTATCCAGCGGGTAGCGCTTCCCTAAATGTTGAGCCAAGGATTCGGCTCGCACCGTATCGCCTGCCATGGCAAACGCAAGCGCCGCTTCGACGTCGACGCCCTGACTCGCGGGAGCTAGCTTCAAAGCCTCGGTCGCTGACTGTCGCGCTTCTGCGGAATTGCCGTAAGCGGCTTCCCGCTGAGCGGCAATCGCCTGCCATATTGCTCCAGTTTCCTTGCTGTCCGCCCGGATGGCGGAGTCCACCGCCCGTTTCGTCAGTTCTCGCGCCTTGCTCACATGACCAGCGTATGCCTCGGTGTCGGATGCGAGCGCCAGTCCAAAGTTCTCTTCGGGCTTGCCCAGAAACCACTGTTGCTGTTCCGCCATCGCGGCGGAGTCCGATCCGAGAAAGGCAAGGCCGTAGAGAGCATTGCGAAGCGCCAAATCATCCAGTTTTCGCGCCTGCGCGTCGTGAATGCTCTGCCGCGCTTCATCGAACCGCTGCAAGGCAAGGGTGTAATTGGCGAGAGCCTCGTAGGGATCTACGTGGTCCGGTGCAAGGCGCATGGCTTGCCTCGTGACCTCCGCAGCTTTTTCATACTGCCCCTGTGTGCTGTACACGACACCCAAATTGACATAAGCTCGGAAATCCCGCGGGTAGCTCTCAATCGTCTCTTGATACGTCGGTGCTGCTTTATCCAGTTCTCCGGTTACATTCTGGTAGTAGTTGGCGGCGATAGTCAGCTTTTCCCGTTCGCTGGCATGTTCCCGCAACTGGAATACTTTGGTGAAGTACTCGCTGGCCCGCCCTACCTCGCCGAGACTGTTGTAGTCCCTGCCCACTGCCAAGTAGCCCATGGCAAAATTCGGGTCAAGCTCGATGGCACGTTGGTCGTAAGACAGGGCTGCGGCAGGGCCTTTCTGGTTAGCCGCCTTCCCCCCAAGGCTGTACGCTTGCAGAGCTTCGAGCGAGGACGTGGTGGCCTGTGCGAGCGGAACATCTAACTTCTGCACCGTAGCCAGCGATTCGCCCAACCCGCCGCGCAGCTTCGATGCCGCCTCGCCCAGCGTGTCCAGCACCTTCTCCTTCGACGCCGCCGTCACCTGCTCCTCAGCCAGCGTGTCGCCGCTCTGACAATTCACTGCCTTCAAGCCCAGCACATACTGGCTGCCCAGACTGCCAATCGTTCCGGCAAGGTATGCTTTGCTGCCCGCCCGCTGGCAAAGCTCGAGGACCAACTCTGGCGTGAGTTTCGTGCCCGCTGGACGGGTCATCTGTTGCAAGGTCTTCGCCACTTCGCTGTCGGAAAGCACATTCAGGAAAGGCGATTGCCGCAGGGAAACGTTGAGCGCCGTCTTCAGCGTGTCGTCGAAGACCGCATCTCCTGTCTTGTTGTCGAAATCCGCCAGAACAATGGTGTCTTTCTCGGTGAGGGCGGTCGCCGTCCGGTGCGAGCGAAAATAGAACCATCCCCCAATGGCAGCGACAAGAATCGCGGTGGCGGGAATCAGAATCTTCCAGAGTCTCCCGCTCGTTCCACTAACTTCCGCGACCTCCACTCCCGTCGATAACGAAGGCACACCCGGCAGAGGCGAAGACTGGGATAACGGTGGCTGTGGGGTAACGTGAGAGCCGACTTCCCGTTCCACGGCCGCTGAGCCCGAACTCACGGAAGCCGAACGCCCCGACTCCGTATCCCGCTTTTGCGTGCCTAGCTCCGGAGGCGGCGTTGCACTCTCGTCTATAACTGGCGCAATGAACCGGTATCCTCTTTTAGTCACGGTTTCGATAAATTCAGGTTTATCGGGCCGGTCACCCAGGATTTTTCGGATATCTAGGATGTATTTTCTGATCAATTCTGGGTTGACGTAGATCTCGGGCCATAGCTTTTCGAGAAGTTCGTCATGGGTGACTAAGCGCCCTGGATTTTCGACCAAATAACGCAGGACGTCGAAGGATTTCGGGACAATTGGAACCCGCTCTTGCCCGCGCCATAAACACTGGTTTGCTGTGTCGAGGCGGAATGACTGAAAAGATTTCATCTTTCGAACCTAACACGCTTGGCTGGCGGAAAGTATTTCGCCTCGAAGATGGGTTAGAGTATTTCGGTGCTGTCATCGGTACATTTTTGGCCATCTTTTAATCTTCCCTCTCACCTAACGACCGTGTTTTCCACGACATAGCGGCTTCACAAGAAATCCACAGAATCCGGACAGGAACTTCACTCCTACTTTCCTAAAGGTTTCTAGTGTAGGACTCGGACGCTTGAGGATTCTGCGTTCGCAGTCCGCCATCCGAGATCCAGGGGAAACACAATCTCGCTTGGCGGTGCTTAGTCCCAGCCCAGAAACCATTTAGAGGAGGGCATCGTGTTTCTGAAAGACGGAGAGCGTGAGATGAACCGAATGGAGGGAAGGATCGAGATGAGTGAATTTCCTGTTGGAGCGGCAGCTCTGGAAGGGGGCGCGAGACATAACACCGTGGCATTGCGCTATCTCGACGAACTGTTCCGCTACGCAATGGTTCTCACGCGCAACCAAACCGATGCAGAAGATCTTGTTCAGGAGACGTACGTTCGCGGATTAAAGGCCATCGGAAGTCTGCAGCCAGATAGTAATCTGAAGAGCTGGCTGTTTACCATTTTGCGAAACACGTGGCTCAATCAACTGCGCCATGTGCGTGCTGCACCGCGGATCATCGAGCTCGATACCGACGAGGGTACCGCCGATCTCGCCGTGGCAACCTCTAAAGATCCGCATGCACTGTATCTGGAAGCGCTGGAACGCGATTTGGTGCGTGAAGCGATTCTGCGGCTTCCTCTGGAGTTCCGAGAGATCATCCTTTTGCGGGAATATGAAGAGCTTTCTTATCAAGAAATCGCGAAACTCCTGGATTGTCCCGCCGGCACGGTCATGTCACGCCTGGCCCGAGCGCGGTCCAAACTCCGGGTACTTTTGTTAAATACCTTGCCAGCTTCTGGCCATGCGCGACGCCCGGAAGCTTCGGAATGAACGCGTGTCGCGTTTGCTCGCTCGGAATCTTGCACACCCGAAGAACTCACAGCCTTCGCCAAGGATAAAGCCAGGAAACATCGCCTACGCGGCGGCGCCTGAAGCTCAACTACTCATCGATAATGGGCCGTCGAGACAAACTTCCGCTGCGGAGACATTACTCATCGATGGGCGGCCCAACAATGCCTGATCCGAATGGTTCGACTACAGTAGATAGCTCTTCTAGCGACAAGCCGACAAGCTTGGGGTAAAGCTCTTCTACTCCACCTGGTGAAAAGAAGGTCGACATGCGGATCGGAGCGTTCGAACGATTCCTCCACGCGTGATGAGCGCCGGCTGGAATAACCACAATTGAGCCGACGGAGGCATTGAAAACGTCGCCGTCGATGCTGAAGGTCACCGTCCCTTCAAGGATGTGAAAAATTTCATCTTCCGCATGGAAGTGCATAGGTGTTGCAGTGCCTGGCGCCGCGATATTTTCCATAATTGCATAGCGGCCATTCACCTGTGTTCCGTGAACCCGAATACACAATTGTTCTCCGGGGATTGCCTCAAACCATTTGATGGTGTCATGGTGACTTACAATAGGTGTACTTTGTTCGAGTGCATGATCAGATCCAAACTCCGTGCTGAACTTGTGGGGATCATTCATCAGAATTTCTCCTTTATGGAGTGAAATTTTCGTTTCCTTACTTAGGATTGAAACACTTCAGCTAGCATCTTTATTCCCTCACGCCGAGCTTTCATTCCTCCTTGGAAAAGGCGGTTTCGGCAAGGCATACCCCGTCAAGCGTCGCGAGATCGTCATACGCGGGATCGAGCATAAGCGCGTGCAACTGGCGGCGGCGAACGCCGATATTGCCGCCGGCGAAAAGCGGCAACGCCATAGCGTCCTGAAGCAAACCGGCGAGCGGCAATTCGTGGCCATAACTGTCGACGCCTACAACCTGCATGAGATTGGTAATGACCCGCACCGCAGCTTCCGATCCGAACACCTTGGCGTGGATAGCGAGCTCGAGTGCGCCTGGCGCAGCCGTATCGAACGCGCGGCATGCATGCCAGCTCAGCGCCCGCGCAGCCTCGATGGTCGTCTTCGCATCGGCCAGCACGTAGCCGACTGCCTGATGTTGGATGATCTGCTGGATGCCTCCGCGCTTCTCGCTCTTGGCGAAGGAAAGAGCAAACTGAAAAGCAGCGCGCATCAGCGCTACACCGAAGATACCGACGAGAGCGACGCTACCCGCAAAGCTCTCCGCAGCCAGTTGGAGTCCGCCCCCCTCTTGTCCCAGCAGATTTCCGGCCGGAACCTGAACAGCGTCCAAGCGGAAGCGCGGCGTGAGATGGGCACGGTGTCCCAGCATGTCGAATGCGTGCTCAAAAATCAGGCCGCTGTCGGGACGAGGCACAGCGATGATCGAGATGCCACGCGAGGGTTCGACGTTGGCATCGGTGCGGCAGACGACGGTGAGCAGGTCGGCACCCTGTCCGTTCCATCCGGTGGCCGCAGATATCCATTGCTTCCGGCCCGAGACGACCCACGAGTCGCCAGACCGCCGCGCGGTGGTGCGGACGCCTTCTCCTGGCGGTAGAGATCCGACGTTGGCGCTGCCGCCGGGTTCGGTCGAAGCGAATGCGGCAAGCGGTGCGCCCTTGGCCGCAAGAAAGGGCGGAAGAAACCGTTGGTGCTGCTCTGGTTTGCCGCCAACCACCAGCGGCGCAAGCCCGAGCACCGTGGAAAGCATGGTGAGTGAGACGTTAGCATCGACGGTATAAAACTCCTCCGCCAGGATAGCGAGATCAACCAGTCCAGCACAGTCACCGCCCACCGACACGGGAATACAGTTGCGTAAAAAGCCCTCCGCCACTAGGCGTTCGTAGAACGGGCGGGTCGCGACAAAACGCTCGATAGGGCTCGGTAAATCGCGTGTCGCGACCGGCACGCCGGATAGGACATCTTTCGCAAATTGACGTGCTTCGCGCCGCAGGCGTCGCTGATTGTCGTTCAGGGTAAAATCAATCGGCATTCAAGCTCTCCAAACTGACAAGGGTGCAAGCCCTATTCCAGCCTGCATGGCGTTCGCCGCTTGCTGTTATTGGCCATACGTGGGGATCCAAATAATGCTCAGGCCCTGACCGAGGAGGTTCTGGCCTCGCATGTCATCGTAGTCAATATTTCAGGGGATGCATTACCACTTGCCAGCATGTGCCCCACCATCCAGATGGACTACCTCGCCGTTCACAAAGTGAGCGGATTCCAGATAGAGCAACAGGTCTGCAACTTCCCCAACCTCAGCCAGCCGCTTCATCGGACTAAGCTCTTTTAGAAATTCGTGCGCTTCGGCGGGATTCATCGGTGTGTTTACAACACCGGGTGCAATTGCATTGAAGCGAATACCCTCGGCCGCAAATTCAATCGCCAGGGCTCGTGTGACGGACTCCAAGCCTGCCTTGGTTAGGTTTGCAAGGCTTCCGGGACATCCTGCGATAGGCTGGCTTACCAACGACGTGGAGATGTTGACGACGTGTCCGAATTTCTGGAGACGCATTTGCTCCACCGCGAGTTGCGACACATAGAAGAATCCTGCGAGGTTCGTCTGCGTTACTCTCCGAAAGTCTTCGCCGGTGTACTCAGTAAAGGACTTGGGAATAAAGGCGCCTGCGTTGTTCACCAGCAAATCAACGGTCCCAAAATTTTGAATCGCGGTACTCACAAGGTGTTTGGCCGTTTCCTCGCTCCCAATGTCGCCGTCCACCAGTTTCAGATCGGCAGTGCTGGTGAGCGTCATAGCGGACGTTATGTTCCGAGAGTTCGCAACCACCCGATAACCCCTTTCGATGAGCCTCTTCACCATCTCAAGGCCAATTCCGCTCGACCCACCCGTGACGATAGCAACCTTGGGTCTTCCAGAGAGCGCGTCCGGCGCTCGGCCGCCCGACGAAGCGGATCCTGATGTCATGATTGTCTTCTCCTTACGTAGTTACGACACATCAGAACTTCCTTTATTCCAAAGAATCAAAAGAGAATTAAACCTGAATGCGATTAGCCAAGGGAGATACCGATTGTTGCGTTCTCTTCGGGCGAGCCCATCCAGTAATGATATTTGGCAGCTGCAACGAAGAGCTGCTGCATGTCCTCAGGCGACGGGGGTGCGGGCATCTGCCCAGCCTCGAAGGGCTTCGCTATCGAGCGGAAGAAGTTGTAGAGTTCTTCTTGCGTCACGAGAAGTACAGTCGTCGGTGTCGAAGAGGTGTTCCGTAACGCGTGCTTCACGTTGCCAGGAATCGCGAGCACTCCCCCTGGTTGAGTGGTGGACCATCCCTGTGGCTGACCGCTCTCCCGATAGACCTCTAGCGATCCTTCAAGCACGTAGAAGACTTCAGGCTCAGCGTGGCTGTGAAGAGGGATCACAACTCCTGGGGGCAGGATGCCTTTGAAGAGGCTGACTTCATGTCCGGTTTCTGCAGGTGTGACTAAGAAATTTAACAGAACTCCAAACGTGTTGAATCTCTGGTCCACGGATCTTGCGTTCGGATTATCTTGTTTGGTTGGCACTGAAAGTCTCCCTCCGACGTTTCCATCCTCTTCTTCCTAGGCCGATCTATAAAATGGAATGCACGGTTTACATTATTTAGCCCACGGGGAGTGTCCCATGACGAGTCCGAGTTCACTCATAGGCCAGCAGGAGGTGTGAGTCGCGAGCGGCAATATGTGCTGCCAGATAAGCAGCATCGTCACCGACACCGAACAGAATTCCCGATCTTCGGTTGTACAACCAGGGCAATCCTAGAAAGTACAAGCCTGGGTATCTGGTGACTCCGCGTTTCTGGATGGGATATCCGTCTGAATCGACGACTGGCAACTTCACAAGGCTGAAATCAAAAGCGTATCCCGTTGCCCACACAACAGTGGAAATTCCCTCCCCTTGCAGGTTCAGTTCTGTCACCTCTTCCTCCTTATAACCATCAAGCAATCTCGGGATGTTCTCGGTCGGAGCGGCCAACCCGACACGGCTGATGTAATCGTCGATCTTCTTTAGTGCGTCAATCTCGAACTGATCGACTGCGGCGAGCGTTTCCTGTAGGTCGGGTGCGAGGATGAGTTGTCCCTCGTGAGCATTGCGCACGTGCCCGAGCAGGATGACACCGTCGCGGGCGAACTGGTGCAAATTCAGGCTCTGTCCACCGTTCTTGCCGGAAATCTGCGGGTGTGGATGGAATTTATCTGCGGCCGATTTCAGTTCTTCGACCCTTGTGTCGAATATCCCGATCCGGGTGAACCAATCACTGATATCCTTGCCGCGATATCGTCGGGGCACACGTCCGGCGCTGCCGATCGAGAGATAGACTTTCCTTCCACTCTGATAAAGTTCCTGGGCAATCTGCGCTCCGGACTGCCCGGTTCCCACCACGAGCACTGCACCCTCTGGAAGGGTTGAGGGGGTTTTGTACTCCATCGAGTGCAGCTGCAGGACCGATGGAGGAATTTCCGCGCTGAATGGTGGAATTTTAGGCGACTGGTAGAGGCCTGTCGCGATTACTACGTTCTCGGCTTCGTAGTTCTTCTCGCTTGTACGTACGGCATATCTGTCGCCGACCTTTTCTACGCTGAAGACTTCGACTCCGCAAAGCACGGGTAAGCGAAAGCGCTCGACATAGTTGTCGAAGTACTCTACAACTTCTGCCAGAGACATGAATCCATAAGGATCGTTTCCACTGTATTCTGCTCCGGGCATCCGTACCTGGAAGTTCGACGTTACCAGGGTGAACGAGTCCCAGCGTTGATTTCGCCACGCATTAGCTACGGCTGGCGCTCGTTCCAGCGCGACATGTTCGCGACCCTCCTGAGTCAGGCAATAGCTGATGGCTAGACCAGCCTGACCACCACCGACGATAACCGTATCGATTTTGTGCAACATGGACGCCTCCTCGATTCTCAATCGCTGCCAGACCTGCACTGCTGGATGCCGCAGTGATTAAAACTAACGATCGCCTCGTTCACTTCGGTGGAAGCGCGGCGGTTCGCTGTGGCATAGGTCAACATTTCATCTCGGGGTATATCCAGCTTCCGTGCCAGCATGGCCATACTGCTGATTGAGTTTAGGAAGCCCCCTGGCGTGATCATCACCAACATGCGAATCTCTGGGGAGGCGATCTTGAAAGCGTGTGCCTTGCGAGCGGGCAGAAAGACACATTCGCCCACGCCCGCCCGGAAATACTCGCCGGCGACGTAGACCTCAAGCTCACCTTCAAGTACATAAAAGACCTCATGCTCTCGTTCATGGATGTGGGGTGGCGGTTCGGTTCCACTCCTCATCCGTGACATAACCAGATCGAAGGCACCGCCAGTGTCTTTCTCGGTCGCAAGGTGGGATACGAGAATGCCTGTGTACCACGTAGACATCTCAACGGTGGGTCTTCTCTTAAAAGCTTCAAGCATCGTCTGTTCTGCATTCATAGACACCTCGTCATCCTGTCTGTGGCTAACTCACCATTCGAAGGAATCAACACTTCAGCCCCGAAAATATTCCCGGTCTTCATTGCAAAAACTTTTCATTCCACACGCGGGAATAAGTGGAAAGTGTACGTGTTTTGCCTGGTGAGCACGGGCAACACGCAAAGCGACTGGGCTCGATTGAAAAAAGAGATCACGACTGCCCGGACTCAATGCTCAATCCCAAACCAATAAGATTGTGACCGCCAAGCTGTCACAGAAAGAGAGTTTTGAAAATGTCTATTGACCTGCAAACGAGTACTCAGCCAAGCCGTACCGCTCATAAGCTGTTGTCCACTTCGAACGGATTGCTCTTCGAAATCCTCGCTTCGCCAGAGGAAGTTGGTGATCCGATCTGCCTCATTCGCGGAACGGTGCCGCCAGCAGTTGCGGTTCCGCTGCATAGCCACTCGGACTTGGAGCTTTTTTATGTTCTCGAGGGCTCGGTGGAAATCTTCCAGTCGAAGGAAGGCGCGAGTGGATGGACGACCGTAGGCGCTGGGGCTGTCGTTGCTGTACCGGGCAACGTCAAGCATGCATTGCGCAACACCTCATCGCTTCAAGCCACTATGGTTGTGGTGACGACATCGAAGTTGTACGAGTTCTTTGGCGAAGTTAGCAAACCGTTTGATCCAAAGCGACGCCCCTCTCCTCCAACGCCTGAAGAAATGGAAAAGCTTTTTTCTACCGCCGCAAGGCACGGATATTGGATGGCGTCACCGGAGGAGAACGCGGCCATCGGAATCAGCCTCTAAGTAAGGACGCTGCGCTAAGGAGACCACTGTGCCTACACAAAACTACGACATCATCACGGTCGGCGGTGGGATTGCTGCCTCCGCATTGGCTAAAGCGATGTATTCGGTGAACGGCTTAGGGATAAAGACTCCCGCATTGTTCACCAACAGATCAATTCTCCCAAAATTCTGGACCGCGATGGCGACTACTTGCTTCGCGGTCTCCTGAAGAGCAATATCGCCATCGACCAGTTTCAAATCGGCCGTGTTCTGCAGGGTCATCGCAGACCGGATGTTGCGAGAATTTGCAACTACGCGATATCCGTTTGCGATCAGCCTTTTTGCTAGTGCGAGACCTATACCGCGTGACGCACCCGTCACAACCGCCACTTTGGTCGCGAAAGAATCCCTTTTTGCGTGGTTCGGATTATTTGACGTATCACTTCCGGCGTTATTCTTCATCACTCTGAGTTTCTCCTTCCTCTCGCTCGCGTTGAATCCACTCGTGCACATAGGGCGGGCAACGAATCAATGTGATCCCCTCTTCCTCGCTCGTACTCAGGAATCGGATTACGTCTGCGCGCACAAGTGTGACCTCATGCAAGTCCAAGATCATGCGTTCACTGTTGTCGTTCGGTACAGAAGACCGATACGTCGTATGCGACGTATCGGTCTTCAACCGCCAAGGCGACCTCCTCGTGGTGGCGTTGGCGGTGCAACGTTAGAGCGAGATAGGCCCGTTCGCGATGAAGCGGTTTGAGGGATCGAACTGGCGCTTGATCCGCGTCAGCCGCTCCTTATTGGAGCCATAGATCTGTGCTATCTGCTCCGTCTCATTGGGACCCAAGAGGCTTGCGTATCCGCCAGGCAACGAGAATGGTTCCAGCGCCCTTGAGGTCTCAGAAGCCCAGTGGCGGTTCTTCTTATCGGCTTCGGCGCTCTGATCTTCCCAGGCTGCGACGATGCTGACCAGGAAATGCGGGCTGCGAATAGGAAAGGCAGTGGCATCAACAGGCACACGTGCAGGCACACCGTGGAACGATTGAATAGCGATGGCGGACAGCGGAGAGCTCTTGGCCTGCGCTGCAGCCAGTAATGCTTGGACAACGTCCGGGCCAAGCGTGGGGAGCCATCGTGTCTGCTGCACATAGCGCCTGCCGGGAACGGCGTTTGCTTCGAAGAGCGAGAACAGTTCCTTCGGCTTCATCTTTCCAATCTTCGCGAGTACCGGCTCGCCGATCGCCGTCAGGTTCTCCAGCTCGATACTTCCTTCCGCGAGGTCACCTTGCCAGCACGGCGCGAGAGCGATGGCAGGTTTTCCGTCAGGAGCGGTCACAAGAGCCAGTGTGGCCGCAAGACCCTCGGGAGCGCTTTCCATGCGCTGTCCATAATTCTCCAGCAGAGCGGCAGCCCCGCTCCAGGGGTAGAGAACTTTGCCTGCGAGGATCTCTGATACCCGGTGTAGCCTCAGCTCCAGGGACGTCACGACGCCGAAGTTCCCTCCCCCGCCTTTTAGCGCCCACAAAAGCTCCGAGGATTTTTCTTCGCTGACCGTCTTCAGGGTTCCATCGGCGAGGACGAGCTCGGCGGAGAGCAGATTATCCACTCCAAGTCCCAGACTTGGAGTCAACGGACCATAGCCTCCGCTCAGGGTGAAGCCGGTGATGCCGACATGGCCGACCGCGCCGGTAATGGCTGCGAGTCCACATTCTCCGGCACGCGCCAGGACCTCATTGCTCTTCGAGCCGCCACCTACTCTAGCTATTTGCCGTTCCGCATCGATGTCCACGAACGCCATATTGATAAGGTCTATGACCATTGCGCCTGACCGCACGGAGCGACCGGCCCAGTCATAACCGCCTCCCAGTACAGCAATAGGCATGCCGTTGCGATTGGCGAAACAAACAGCAACCGACACTGCAGCAGCATCGACCGGGCGCACAATCAATGCAGGGTGATGGTCGACGGCACCATTCCAGACCCGGCGCGCCTCGTCGTAGCCAATACCCGAGGGTTCGATTACCTCGCCATGGAATAGGTTCCTGAGTTCATCTTGTTTTGCCTGCGAAGTGCGCATGAGTGATCTCCATTTGGATTGATATAGGTAAGAATGTGCTTTAGGAAACCGATGAATACCGAATCGTTGCCATACCCAGCAGCCCCACAACTTCGCCTTGCCCAATCTCCAACACCACATCATCGACGACCTTACGCCCGCGGTACGTCTTGCTTAACTCAACAGCCTGGAGATTCAGCATACCTCTTCATTTCTGGACTTGATGTTTCGTCAATGTTCGCAAACCTTTTCCTGAATCGACGATGATCGTCAATCTTCAACGGTGCCTGCGCCTCCAGCGGGCGCGTCCAGTCGATGTTCCGACGACGTACAGATATGCACTCGGGACGCCATTCGAAATCTCTTGGAGAACAAGGAGTTAATCTGATACTCCGTGCTGTGTTCTCAGCAAAATGCGGAGCTCTCAGCAAGGCATCGAGAGCAGCTTTAGGTTCAAGTAGATTTCCCAGAGGAGGGAGGCCGTGGTGAGGACTAAAGGACAGGAGAGACGGAGTATATCCTGAGTCCGTCTTCGTTCGGTTAACCGAACCTACTCAACCGATGGGACGTTGTGCCCATGTTTGCTAATGCCAAGTCTTCTGAGTTTCGACTCAAGTGTGTGTCGCGGAATCCCGAGCTTGGCGGCTGCGCCCGAAGGACCAGAAATGCGCCCATAGGATTCCGCCAACGCGGCTTTGATCATTTCCACTTCACGTTGTGCCAATGCAGGAAGGCCATTCCGTCCGTTCCATGACTCTGTTGGTGGGCGCTTGAACCAGCTTTCATCAACCGAGAACGTGTCCCCTTCGCTCAAAATGACACCTCGCTCCACCACGTTCTGCAATTCGCGAATGTTTCCGGGCCAAGTGTAGCCTTTGAATAAGGCGAGCGTCTTCTTGTTTATGTGGTTGATGTTCTTGCCAGCTTTCTTGGCGTAACGACCAACGAAGTATTTGAGCAATGATGGGATGTCGGATGCTCGCTCGCGAAGCGAGGGTAGGGCAATGGGAAAGACGTTCAGTCGGTAGAAAAGATCTTCCCGGAATGCTCCAGAAGAAACGGCAGAGCTGAGATCCCGATTTGTAGCCGCGATCAACCGCACGTCCACGGAAGTCGGATGATTGCTCCCCAAGCGCTCAAACTCGCGTTCCTGAAGTACCCGTAGAAGAGCAATTTGGGTCCCCGTTGGAAGGTCACCGACTTCGTCAAGGAAAAGAGTCCCTCCGTCGGCGGACTCAAATCGTCCTACACGTCTTTGTAGGGCGCCCGTGAACGCGCCTTTCTCGTGACCAAACAGTTCAGATGCGATCAAGGACTGCGGAATCGCCGCGCAGTTCACCCGCACGAAGGGTTTGTTTGCACGGCTCGATCGTCGATGAAGAGCGCGGGCAATCAGTTCTTTTCCGGTGCCGGTTTCGCCCAGGATCAGAACGGTTGAATCCGAAGGGGCCACTTTCGCCACTTGACTTAACACCTTGCGCATAGGGTCAGAACAGCCGACAATTTCCTCAAACATCGAGGAGTGATCGATTTCTTCGCGGAGGGCTAGATTCTCGTTCCGGAGCCTCTCCTGTGCGATCTTCTGATTTTGGATGTCCGTCCCCGTTGCATACCAGCGGACAATCTTGCCTTGATCGTCCCGCAGAGGGTTGTACTGGATCAGGCGCCATTGATACTCGCCATGCGGACGTAATCCCCGCATTTCTAATTCAAACGGCTCACCTCGCAATAGGCCCGCATCGCGGCTGGCCTTCAGATTCTCTACATCTTCAGGATGAAATGCCGATAGAAAAAAGCCTTGTGCCTGGACTTCTTCTGACGTGAGACCCGTCTCTTTGAGAGCAACGCGATTCGCATAAACCGCGGTTCCATCAGGGGACAGCACGACGATGCCTTGAGGTATGGCATCGGTGATGCGATGGAATTCTTCTTCGTCTTGACGCAGTTTCTGTTCCGCGTGCTTTAGGTCATCGATATCGGTATTCGTTCCATACCAATTGACGATCTTGCCGAACTCGTCCCGCAACGGCTCGTACCGAAATAGGAACCATCGATACTCCCCATCAAAACGTCGCAGGCGTGCTTCGAGCTCGCCGGCCTTTCCCGAAGCAAGGTCCGAGTTCCACTTCTTTTCCAATTGCTCCAAGTCTTCTGGGTGAATTGCTGCTCGGCACCCACAACCTGTTGCATTTTCAAGGCAGATTCCTGTGTAGTCGTGCCAGCGGCGATTCCAGAACTCTGCCGATCCATCGGGCAGGCCGCACCAGGCGATTACTGGGATGGTATCGATGATCCTGCGGAGTTTGGCTTCCGAATGTTTGAGCTCGTCGGAACTACCTTCCGATCTGGCCCGATGCTGGTTCTCTTCAGTATTCATCGCCACTCTTCGAATTCTGCCGATTCACGCACTTCTCCCCTCGTAAGGCTTTAGATCGCTTTGATGAGAGGATCGTTACAAATATGTCGTTCTACTTTCGACTTGACTGACGCCAGCGCCCTTTGCTTTCGGTAGGTAGACAGTCTGGTTCCAAGCCCGTTCTGCTCGAAGCTCAACATTTTGCTGCGAATGCAGCATAGCCCCTCACAGTCAAGTCGCACATTTTCAATAACTTGGAATTGGTCATCCGGTTGCAAACCTGAATGGCGCGAAGGAGAAACATTATGCAAGCAATATCATCAAGGTCGATCCCATGTCATCCGTCTGGTGCGCTGGTACTTGCTGGTCTTTTTGTCGTTGTCGGCCTTGCCATTCCTGGGATACACGCAAACCGTCACATCAAAGAAAAGCTCTACAGAAAAAAAAGGAGACCACCAGGACGCAACTCGCGACTGCGCAAGTTGACAGCGACCCGTACAACGCAACAGTGGAGATCCGAGCCTTTCACGTCAACGTTCCAGAAGACCAACTCGTTGAACTCCGTCGGCGCGTAGGGGCAACACGGTGGCCGGACAAAGAGATCGTCAGTGATGCGACGCAAGGCGTCCAGCTCGCGACCATGCGGAAGTTGGCGCACTACATACAAAGGATGTAATCGAGAACCATATCCGGCGTTTCCGTGAAGGAAACACAAAAGGTGTTCTCGACGACTTTTCACCGAATGCGATACTCCTCACCCCCACTGGAGTGCTCAAGGGTACGGAGAAATCACAGATGAGTGCAGTCCCAAACAGACTTCAAGAAGATTCCGCTGTATTCGATGTCAGATTCTGGCGTTCGTACCGGATGCTTCGGTTCATAGCGTGCCGTGTTCTGGGTGGTCCTGAACACGCGAACAAAGCCGTCGAAAACTGTTGGCACACAGCTTCTCGCCGTGCTCCGCGCTTTGAACACGAAGGTGAGTTTCGGAGTTGGCTACTCAGAGCCCTCATTGATGAAGCGCTGGCTCTTCTTCGCAACAGCCAGCAAACGCCCAAACCGGATGTCTTGTAACCGCTTCCGGTAGAGGGTTTCAGCGGTAACGACGTGCTCCGTGAGCAACATTGACCGTGCGTTCCAGACAAAGGGAGATGAGATGAACTCCACACAACGTGTAGTTGAGAATCATATTCAACGCTTTCGCGAAGGCGACCTTGACGGTGTTCTCGAGGATTTTTCACCCGAGGCAGTAGTCTTTACGCCTTCTGGAACATTGAACGGCAAGAGCGAAATCAAAACCTTATTCCAAAACCTGCTCGAGGAGTTTGGCAAAGCCGGAGCATCGGAGACGGTGCGCACGGCAATCTTCGAGGGCGATTATGCCTACCTGATTTGGAGTGGAGAAACAGTGGATAACAACTATGAATTCGCAACCGACACATTTGTCGTCCGAAATGGAAAGATAGTCATGCAATCTTTCGCTGCGAAGGTGACACCAAAGCGGTGATCCGGCCTCGCCAGCAACAAAGGAGGAAGAAACTAGATGAAGCGTTTATATCGTGACAACGTGGCATTTGCGTATGAGGATGTTGGCTCAGGATCGCAGCCGTTTCTATTCGTGCATGGATGGACCTGCAATCACAATTTCTTCGCGCCACAAATCGAGTACTTCAGCCGGTTTCACAGGGTGATAGCTGCCGATCTTTGCGGACACGGCGCCAGCGATGCACCACAGCGGCAATATACGGTACCCGAATTCGCAGATGACCTGGCGTGGCTTTGCGGAGAACTCGGCGTGGAACGAGCGGTTCTTGTCGGACACAGTATGGGTGGCGTCATTGCACTGCAATTGGCGGCAACACATCCGGAGCTGAGCGCGGCGGTTTGCCTGATTGATTCTGTGGTCTTCCCCTCCGACGCGTTCATTGCCCAACTCAAGCTACTCGGTGATCAGCTTGCTGGAGCTGCCTACATTCAAACTCTCCAACTCGCAGCAGGTGCCCTCTTCATTGAAACAGACGATCCTGCCCGGAAGGCTCATGTGTTAGCCGAGATGGCTAAAACTTCGCAGCACGTTGCCGTACCGGCATTCAGGAATCATTTGCTGGACTACGACGCCTCTCGTGCAGCGAGGGCGTGTCGCGTGCCCATTGCCTACATTGCGGCAAGCAACCTCATGGCAGATCTCGGTCAATTCAAGCAGTTGTGTCCACAGCTCGTCACCGCGCAGACCATCGGATCTGGACATTTTTCTCTGCTGGAAGTACCCGAACAGGTCAATGCGATGCTGGAACGATTTGTAAAGATATCTTTGTCGCAGGATCGCGGTCACGCGGCTTCTGCTTTTCGCGATGGCGGTTCATTGAAGTCGGGGACCAACGTAAGAAATACGGTACTTAAGGTGATCGGCAATACACCCGCCGTGCGGCTGCGAAGCCTGGTCACGCGCGAAATGGCGGACGTCATCGTTAAGCTTGAGTATTACAACCCGACTGGCTCGTATAAAGATCGTATGGCGCTGGCGATGATCGAAGGCGCTGAAGCGCGCGGGAGTTTACGCCCGGGAATGCACGTTGTTGAGTACACGGGAGGAAGTACTGGCAGTTCGCTGGCGCTCGTGTGCGCGATCAAGGGCTATCGGTTCGTGCCGGTTTCGTCGGATGGGTTTGCGAAAGAGAAGCTGCAGACCATGCGGATTTTCGGCGCGGACTTGCGGATTATTTCTTCGGAAAACGGGCAACTCACCCCAGAGCTGTTCCGCACCATGATTGACACGGCGAGGAAGTTGAGCGAGGAGCCAGAGACGTATTACACCGATCAGTTCAATAATACCGACGCAATTCGTGGGTACATGGAAATCGGGAACGAGCTCCTCGATCAAGCCGGTCCGGAAATTGCGGCGTTCTGCGGTGGGGTCGGCACGGCGGGGATGCTGATGGGCGTGTCGCGAGCGCTGAAAGCGCGCGGATGCCGCGCCAGAATTGTGGCGCTCGAACCTGCGTCGTCACCGGTTCTCACCTGCGGCAAAGGCGGACCACATCGCGTGGAAGGCATCGGGGTGGGGTTTCGTCCGCCACATCTTAAGGACAGCGATTTTGATGAGGCGCGCACCGTTGATGAGCAAGAGGCACACGCTGTGGCTCGGCGGTTAGCCAAAGATGAAGGCATTTTCGCGGGAACGTCTTCCGCAATGAATGTTGTCGCCGCACTGCAACTTGCGGCTGAACTCGGACCGGGAAAAACGGTAGCCACTGTCGCCGTGGATAGCGGATTCAAATATCTCGCAGGGGATTTGTATCAACTCTGAAAACGAATCGCGAGTTCGTTCGACCAATGTGCAGAGCTTAGCGGCCCGACCAGCAACTGAGCTTAGTTGCGCCTGGGTTGTGGATTCTGCCGCACTTTACCCAGTTTTGTCGATGCTGAGTATTTATCCTCTTTCTTGTCAGTCCCGAAATAGGAGTTCGAATCAGTCGATCAATAACAGTCAGAAGACGCGGGCCGAGGGTTCACTGCTCGCACACAACCCAAATCATGAAGAGGAGAAAAAATGCAGGTATTAACGAAAAACTCAACCAAGTCATAACGTCGATAAGCAGGTTAGGCATATGAGGCGGCGCGGCAGAAGCTGTTCCCGAACCTGTCACTCAGTTCTCCAGCAGAGCGATCGGAACCGTTTTTAGTAACAACTTTGAATCAAAGAGGAGTAAGTCAAATGTTTGAAGAAATCAACAATAGTCGCCGCCGCTTTTTTGGCACCGCGGCCATGACCATTGCCGCCGCCCAGCTCGGCGTGCTCGGTTCTGCGGATGCAAAGACAAAACCAGCAGATCTGCCAACGGTTAAGCCGGGGACGAACACATCGTTCGCCGCATTGAAGCAGATCGATGCCGGCCTCTTGAATGTTGGATATGCAGAAGCCGGTCCGAGCAGCGGCCCCGCGGTAATACTTCTGCACGGCTGGCCCTACGACATCTACAGCTTTGTCGATGTCGCTCCCTTGCTGGCATCCGCCAGCTACCGCGTGATCATCCCGTATCTGCGCGGCTATGGCACGACGCGCTTTCTCTCCGGTCAAACGCTCCGAAACGGCCAGCAATCCGTGGTCGCTATTGACATCATCGCGCTCATGGATGCTCTCAAGCTCCAGAAGGCGATCATCGCCGGTTTTGATTGGGGTGCGCGGACGGCCAACATCATCGCGGCGCTCTGGCCGGAACGCTGCAAGGCCATGGTTTCTGTCAGTGGCTACCTGATCGGCAGCCAGGCATCGAATGAGGTCCCGTTGCCGCCAAAGGCCGAGCTTGCATGGTGGTACCAATATTATTTCGCCACGGAACGCGGCCGCGCAGGCTATGAAAAATACTGTCATGATTTTGCGAAGCTCATCTGGCAGCTCGCTTCGCCGAAATGGGACTTCGATGATGCCACGTTCGATCGAAGCGCAGCGTCCTTCGACAACCCGGATCATGTCGGCATTGTGATTCACAATTACCGCTGGCGGATCGGTCTGGCTGAAGGCGAACCGAAATATGACGATCTGGAGAAGCGGCTTGCCCAAGCCCCCGTCATCACCGTGCCCACCATTACCCTTGAAGGTGATGCCAATGGCGCACCACATCCGGATCCCAGTTCCTATGCAAAAAGATTCTCCGGCAAGTATGCAAACCGGACTATTACGGGCGGCATCGGCCACAATCTGCCGCAAGAAGCTCCCGAAGCCTTCGCCAAGGCCATTGTCGACGTAGGTGGTTATTGAACGACGTTGTGCCTTGGCAGAAATCCGGCCACATTCAACAAATCTGTCTTTCGATTTAGGTGAACGCATAAGAGGAAAGAATATGGCAAATCTGAAGTATACAAGCTTGAAAGTCACGTCTCGGCTATCGGTCGCTGCCATCGTGTTGTGCTCAGTGACCGCTATGGCACAAAACGCAACGGACATCTGTCGACCGGCCCCGGTTGTCCCGCGCGCCAGCGGCAGTGAGCCTCGGAGGACTTCCGCTTGGGAAGATTCGGCAGTTTGGGGGGCTCCTCACCGTCATAGAAAAGTTGGTACATGGGAACTTCCAAAGCCCTGGCCATTTTCTCTAGCGTTTCGATGGCCGGGACGGTATGGCCTTTTTCAACGCGGCAGATATAGCAACGAAGCAATCCCGTCTTCTTCTCGATGTCTCCTTGAGAGAAGTGTTTATCCTCCCGCATGGTCGGCAATCTGGAAGTAATCCAGATGGGCATCGAGCGATCAGCAACGGGAAGTCGGCTTCTACGAAGTGATCGCGATTGCCCCCGGTTGACGGGCAAAACTGAAGTAATCCCCTTAAAATGCTGAGGCTCTGACCGACGGGAGGAATCCATGGCCACCACAGGCCCGCATCAACAGCCCACTCCGGAACGCTTCTTCAACGCCATAAACGCCTATGAGCAGACCGAGGCAATGAAGGCTGCCGTTGAGCTGGAAATCTTCACCGCCATCGACGAAGGCAATACTACCGCCGCAACGATTGCGAAGCGCTGCGAGGCGGCGGAACGCGGCGTGCGCACCCTGTGCGATTTCTTAACCATTCACGGCTTCTTGACCAAAGAAGGAGCGCAGTACGCTCTCGCACCGGATTCAGCTTTATTCCTCAACCGGCATGCGCCGGCATATATCGGCACCGCCATTGAGTTTCTGCTCACCCCGCGCTTGCGCGAAGGTCATGCACGGCTGACCGAGGCCGTACGCCGAGGAGGCTCCGCGCTGGGCGAAGGAACGCTGGAGCCCGAAAATCCCGACTGGGTGAAGTTTGCGCAGGCCATGATGCCGCTGATGCATATGCCCGCCGAGATCATGGCTGCCGAACTCCTCAAAGGCGGCGAGGCACACAAAGTTCTCGATATCGCCGCCGGTCACGGCATCTTCGGAATATCCGCGGCAATACAGAATCCCGCCGCACACATCTATGCATCCGATTGGAAGAATGTGCTCGAAGTCGCAAGCAAGAATGCGCAGGCAATGGGGGTTGCCGATCGCTACCACCTGCTTCCCGGCAGCGCCTTCGAAACCGATTTTGGCAGCGGCTACGATCTGGTGTTGATCACCAATTTCCTGCACCATTTCGATTCGCCCACCTGCACAACTTTCATGCGCAAGGTGCATGCCGCGCTAAACCCAGGCGGCCGCGCCGCAATTGCTGAACTCGTTCCCAATCCTGATCGCGTTTCTCCGCCCACCGCGGCGGCCTTCAGCATGATGATGCTGGCCACTACACCCAGCGGCGACGTTTATACTTTCGCCGAGCTCGAAAGCATTTCGAAAAGTGCCGGCTTCGCGCGAGTTGAGCTCGCCCCTCCGGAGATCGGTCTCGATCGCCTGGTCATTGCGTATCGGTGAATTGCGGACGGAGAGGTAAGCCTTGAGAAGGCTGCACCTGACCCGACTCCCTTTTCATGAGGACACTGGGGTGTGAATGCGAGGTTTTGACGCCCACCCGGCTGCTCCTTGGGATTGGGCCTGGATTACGATCAGCTCTGACCGTACTGCCGCGACATCACCCGATCATTGATCGGTGGCATGGAGGCCATCGATCATGAAGCGGAAACCGCACTCACGAAGAAAACGTACCACTACAAAATCTGTCCTGCGCCTGCCAGACCTCGAGCACGCCAAAACCGCAGTCTTGAATAGCCTCACCAGCCTGGACGCGCAACGGGGTTATCGTCACGCCATCGATGAATTCGTTGACTGGTATTGTTCGGAACCGCGCTTGGCTCTCAACAGAATAGTGGTGTTGCGCTATCGGTCGCATCTCGAATCCCGTCAACTGGCACCTGGCACCGTCAACCTACGTCTCGGTGCCGTGCGCCGGCTCGCATACGAGGCCGCCGACTGCGGTCTCCTCAGCGCCGATTTGGCGGCTGGCATTCGCCGTGCTAAAGGCGTGAAGAAGTTGGGAGTGCGCCTCGGCAATTGGCTGACTGCGGAGCAGGGCCAAGCACTTTGGCAAGCACCCGATCCTCAACGACTGAAAGGAAAACGCGGATCTGATTGGCAAGGGAGGCCACGTTCGAACAGTTCCAGTTCCTGATTGGGTGAGAACCGAACTCGACGATTGGCTCGCCGCAGCTGCAATTGATCGAGGGAAACTTTTCCGCTGGGTCAACAAAGTTGGAAGGACATGGGGAGATGGAATGACGGTGAAGGCGGTTTGGCACATTGTGAAGGAATCCGCCAAGAGCATTGGCGTAGCGAAGTTGGCGCCACACGATCTGCGACGGACCTGTGCTCGGCTCTGCCACGGATCGGGAGGCGAGTTGGAGCAGATCCAATTTCTTTTGGGGCACGTGTCGGTGCAAACGACCGAACGCTACCTTGGGTGCAAAACAGCGGATTCGATCAGCCGTTAATGATCGCATTGGCATCGAGCCGAATCCCTGAGCTGGGTGCGCGGTTGTGGAAGGGTTGCCGACAAAGCGCCCGGAATTTGTGAGCCTACAGGTCGAACACAAACAATTCATTGGAAATGGGCAACTCATCGGCTCATCGCTTGGGTGAACGATACTTCTTCGCCTTGATCTGCAATCGGACGGATCGCTGCATTTTCTAAGAGTGCCACAGGAAAGACCGATGTATCATTCGACATCTAACCCGCGCACGTCACGTTCACCGTGCGAGGAATTATCGGGACCGAGGCGCGGACCTTCCGAGATCGGGTCACACACAAGTACACGAAATCCCATGGCAGACTGGCAAATGCGAGAAAAGCGGTCGCTCCGCGGACCGGTGCGCGAGGAAGCGGGGCCGACACTCAAAAACTACATCACGCCCGCCGGGTTGCAGCGGCTGAAAGACGAGCATCTGTTCCTACTGAGGCGCGAGCGGCCCGCAGTGGTAGAGGTCGTAGCGTGGGCTGCTAGTAACGGGGACCGCAGTGAAAACGCCGACTACCTCTACGGCAAACGACGGTTAGGCCAGATCGATTCGCGGATTCGCTTTCTCACGAAACGCATTGACGCGGCCGTGGTCGTCGATCCCGCCGCTCCGCGGCGGGGGGCGGCCGCTACGCGTGTCTTCTTCGGCGCAACCGTGACCTACAAGGACGCCGCCGGCCTCGAACACGTCGTCTCGATCGTCGGCATCGACGAGGTGGACCTCGACCGCGGCTACATCAGCTGGCGCTCGCCTCTCGCCAATGCGCTGATGAAGGCGAGCCCCGGCGACCGCGTGGACCTGCGCGCGCCAGCGAAGACGGAGCATCTCGAGATCATCGACGTCGAGTACGCGCCTATTCCGATGGATCCTTTCTGCGAACCGCTGGGAGCTCAGTCAACGCCCAAGGTCGAACGCTCCTAGACCAAGCCGCCCGACTCTGAGCGTTCCCCGATCTTTGTCGTTTTTGTACATTGTGCCGTCCGGAGCAGGACAGCGAAATGTTCACAATAACTGCTCGGCGATTCCTACAGTCAAACTAGCTTATGTCCGGCGATTCTGAGCGAATCACGGAGAACCCTTCCGTAATGAGGTAAGGTAACGCTTGCCGACCATCCGACCAGAAACGGCCCTATATGGTACGAGCAATCAACAAATATGCGTCGCCACGAAGATTGGATTTTGGTTGGTGTAACGGCGGTATTTCGCCAATAATCTCGCCGTGTTGAAACTTCGCTGACGAGCATTGCACTCATTCACCTAGGATAAAAAGTGGTATCCTCCGCGCATGCAAGACCAGGGCGCTCCAGGTGGCAGCGGCCCGAGTGGTGCGCAGACTCCCAATAGATTCGCTGGTGCTACATCGGGATGGTCATCTGCGCCATCATCGTCAGTGTCTTGGGGTTTGCACCTTCCCTCGTCAACACCGCCGCGCGTCATGTGCCTCACTGAGAGGCACACACAAATCTAACGAGGAGAATATCCAATGAAACAAAACGTGATGTTAACCATCGCGTCTCTGCTCTCGATCCTCTTGCTGACGCTTCACATTACGGACGACATCGTCCGTGGGATATCGAAGGCCGAGCCCTCAAACATTGCGTTGGCCGTTCTCGTGGTGTTGCTGTACGGGACGCTGGTGCTCGCCGAACGGCGATCGGGGTACGTCATCATGATGCTCGTCGGGTTGTTCGCGGCAGCCATGCCCGTCATCCACATGAGGGGGGCACATTACGGTGAGATCGCCAAGTCCACCGGCGGCTTCTTCTTCGTCTGGACACTCTGGGCGCTCGGCGGGCTCGGGGGCTTCACCTTCATCCTCTCGGCGCGCGGACTGTGGAGTCTACGACGGGGCCAGCCCCGGCGCGTGTCCACGCCCTAATTCCGAAAAAAGCCTCTGCGTGCCCGATCCTTGCGTGTTTGTTTTATGCAAGGGTGGGCTCTTTCTTTCTCCCT
>Ga0210407_10000850_pt1 | contig 31448 bp, 31 predicted proteins | sample IncBWC27MmetaG_FD_150860 | JGI IMG/M metagenome (GOLD analysis project Ga0210407, IMG submission 150860) | Forest soil microbial communities from Barre Woods Harvard Forest LTER site, Petersham, Massachusetts, United States - Inc-BW-C-27-M | ecosystem: Environmental > Terrestrial > Soil >...
TAACATCTCGCGGGGTGGGCGACGTGGGTCGCAAGCATGCTGGAGTTTCTCGGGGGCGTCGTAGTTCCAGTTCACGTGTCATCCGTCGAGCGAGTATGCGTAAAGAATCGCGCTGTTCCGCTGTCAGGAGGTGTGGCACTCGGTCCATCACCGCGAGTGCACCTAACGGGTAAGCGTCATCGGTGGTCAACGGTATCCCTGCGTAGAACTGAATCCCAAGTTGCTTCACCAAGAGACTACTCATAAATCTTTCGTCAGAGATTGGATCCGGAACGATCAAGACGTCGGGTTGCAAGATTGCGTAGGCGCAGAACGAGCCATCTCGCGGAAGTTCATCCAAATCGAGGCCGATTGTTGCCTTAAACCACACCTTTTGTTCATCTATGAAGGCGATGACGGCTATTGGAGTATCGCAGACCAGAGAGGCCAGACGAGCGATGTCGTCGAACGCTTGCTCGCGGGATGTTCCCAAGATTCGAAAGCTGCGAAGACTCTCAAGACGAGACCTTTCATTTTGTGTCAGGGGGCAATCCACTAACCGCCTCACATTCAATTTGAGACTCGGTCCGTAAGGCCAGAAGGACGACATTAGCCCCACTAACCCATGACCACGTTCGGAAGCTCCGTCTGGGAAATAATACGTAGCGCCTATCTCAAAAGCTGTTCAGTTTTGAACACTTTCAACGGTAAGGCTGCACCCAGGAGAGCCATTGGTTCGTCGAGAAAGCGCTTGCCATCGTGAGTACGATCGAAAAACCCATTCTCCTACTAAATATCCCCGCTTGTCGATGACAACGCCACCTTAGCTGCGATCCGCTGTGTCGAATCCCGTGACCTTGACGGTGTTGACACTCTGCCCTGAGATCCCGAAGCTGTGTTTTTTACGAGTTAACTATTACTCGAAGATGGACCGGGACGTGCAGCGGACGTTGCACTCAGGACAGTGGGCATACCAGGCATGCAGGTACCATTCACTGAACCTCAGTGGTCGGACGAATACCAAGGAAGGGCCAGACTCAAAGGCTGCATTTTCCAACTTCGGTCCTGGAACCGTAAATAGGAGTGTTTTGCCATTCTAGTGGCTCTCCTTGTAACGTGCGGCGCAACTGATGAGCGTGCAGCGATTTTTCGGCAAAAGGAAAGCGCAGATCGGAGGTACGGGTGGAAACAGCTTATGGGTTCAGGGGTCCGTGGGTACCGGTATTAGAGCAGCTCCTTCGACAACTTAAGCAGTACAAGCTTCCACTGGAAGTGCTCGCACATCAAAACGGCCAGGAAGTCATCTTCGTTGCATTGGACGCAAACGGGGACATTACCGGAGTGCGATTACAAGACTTCGACAAGGTGACGTTCCCGCTGCCGGCGAAGATCAAAGATGAAAGCGGGTCATACCCCACAGAAATTTTCAAAACGCTCAGTCGCGTTCAAAATGTATTCAACAATTGCCGCTAGTCCTACAGGACGATAACTGAACATGGTGCGTCTCTCTCTTCGAGCCCCATGCTGGAATGGCGGTGACGCCCCGGGGCCGTGCTCGATCGGGAAATTACACACTCTGACGACGCTGGTCGCCTCGTTCGACTGCGATTGTAACCTTTGTCCATGTTTCTAGGTTCTTCGTCAGAGGTCCAACTCAAGCGTCCGAGTTCGACGTTGACCGGGATGACTGGTTAGGGCAGTTGTTTTGATACCGAGTACGAAAATGACCGATTCAGACCCACTGTCTATGTTGGTCTACCCGTTCATGCATGCCCGTACTTCCTCGGCAGTTCGCCAAGTTGCTCGAAACTGGCCTGCAAAGCGTGAAGTGAGTTTCCGAGCCCAACCGACGAGCACGTGTGTCCGAAGGGTGAACGCCGCGGTTGATTCAAGAACAACGGAAGCAGCCATCTTTCACCGGCTGGCTCTACTATCATATCCTTACGCATGGGCCAGTAGGTCTGGCTGCGTTCGATCGACCCATATCCAGTTCAATACCCGTTTTCGATGCGCGCCACTACAATTTCAATGCTGAGGGTGTCGAACAATCGGGTACTGTTAACTAGTTCTGGAACTGAACCGGACTAATGTTCAGCTTTTTCATTTTCCAATAGAAGGTTGTGCGCTTCATTCCCAGTCTAGCGGCTGCACCTGATGCGCCACCAATCACTCCATGCGCCTCTTTCAGAGCTTGAAGCATCAGCTCATATTCGGCCCCCGGGGACATCTTGCTAGAAGACGGCCTCAACTTCCTTTTCAGTTCCTCAAGCGGAACCTTTAAGAGTGGCGAGTTTGTCAAAATCACGCAGCGCTGAACCATGTTTTGCAATTCTCTGATGTTCCCAGGCCAGTTCCAGTTCAGAAGAGCATCCATGGCATCTGCAGGAATAGTCACGATCGACTTGTCCGCTTCACTTGCATACTTGGACACGAAGTACCGGAGAAGGTCAGGGATGTCACTTTTCCTCTCACGCAGGGGAGGAATGTAAATCGGAAAGACATTGAGCCTATAAAATAGATCCTCGCGGAAGCGACCCTCGGCGATGCTTCGATGCAGGTTTTGGTTTGTGGCAGCAATCAAGCGAATATCGATCCTTACAGTTTGGTTGCTGCCCAGCCTTTCGAATTCTTTGTCCTGCAGTACCCGGAGCAGCTTCGGCTGAATTGGCCCAGGAAGATCTCCTACCTCATCCAATAGCAGAGTTCCCTTGTCCGCCAGTTCCAATCGACCGATGCGCCTGCTGATCGCTCCGGTGAAGGCACCCTTTTCGTGTCCGAACAGCTCGCTTTCGAGCAATTCTGTCGGAATTGCAGTACAGTTGACGCTAACAAAGTTGCCGTCGGCCCGCGGGCTGAATCGATGAATTGCGCGCGCTACTAACTCCTTACCGGTACCTGTTTCGCCCAGCAGCAAAACCGTCGCGTTAGTTGCAGCAACCGTCCTCACCTGTCGTAGCACTTCTCGGAGGGGAGCACTACTCCCGACCATCTCTGGAAAGGCTTCGTCCCCACTCGCGCGCTCCTGCAGGTCACAATCCTGAAGTTCGGGTTCGGGCTCTGGTGCTGCGGCCGAGGAGGTTTGTGAGCAGTTTGTCAAGGCTACAGGCGGACGGGAGGAAAGGGCTGTGCTCAGCAAGTGAGCGACTATCGCGGCCGCACGGCGCAAGAACTCAAGCGTCGCATTTGTCTTAGGGATGACATGCAAACTGCCAAAGCCGATTGCTCCCAACTTACTACGACGTGTGGTTAAGGGGCAAACATAGTAGGTGCGAACCCCGAGTCGGCGAAGCGACTGTAGGAAAACCGACGACTTGGGTTCGGTTTCCAAATCTTCGACAAGTAGGGAGCGCTGATTCTTCCAAACCCATCCGGTCGCATAAGCGTGGTCGGAAAGGCTTTCGCATCTCCTCTCCGCCTCGCCGGCCTTGCACACCCGGATGCTCTCCACGCTTGAATCGTAAAGACCCAATGTGACAACATCAAAATTCGAAGCATGCTGCAGACGGAGTGCGAGTTTGGGGAGAAGGGCCTCTATCGTGCGCTCACTAAGTGCAAGCTGAGCGAGATCGAGCAACGTGAGATATTGGCCGGCTGTCAGATCTGACGAATGAACAGAATTAAACGCAAGTACCTGCTTTGGCGTACCTTCTCGCACCCTGCAGCCTAACTTTTCTCCGATTGAATCAAGTTTCACGGTGTCGCCTCTCAGGATAGCGACCAGAGCCACGACATCTTCCCGAAGAAGGGGCGTATAAATCAATCTTGGCAATGATCTAAATTGTGTTAGCCGTCGCTAGTAGCGAACTATCCAGTCATTTTAGAAGATGTCCAATACGCCCTTGGTTAAGCAGCCAACGCGACCGAGTTCTTCAATCGTAGTCTGCCATTCTAACCAGTCTTCGACCATACGGCTAGTACATTGCAATGTTTGCAGCGCCCCCTCCGCTTTGCCTCCGGGCAATAGGGTGTGCAGGTGAGCATCTTGCAACCGCCCGAAATAAAGCTTACTAGCTGAAACAGAATTTCAGCACGCCTTCTCGACGGGCCACAAAGCATGCCTTTCGTATCCTTCTGGATGACATTTCCGCCAATAGCCTGCGTCCCACGGTTCGATTACTCGCAGTTCCCCCAACAGCCGCTCGACTTCGACTCAGCGCTTCATCGTGGAGGACCGACCGCATACAACATTTCGTTGGCACGGCGGTAGCCGTCATACTTATCCGCTGTTTCCAACGACTTAGGATCGGTTGCCGCCCTCGCAATGCCGATATTGCGGCAGACTGCCGACGTTTTGGCAGTTGGGCACTCAACCTTCTGACGGCCTCACAGTTGCGAAGCGAAGGGAGTAAGATCGAGCCTAATTGTCGTCACCGAACGTCGAGTAGGTGGGAGTCTCAATGCAAAGAGCTTCCCTGCAATCAGCGCCCACGCTGGCTCCTGCTGTTCAATACCTGAGAATGTCTACTGACCGTCAAGAGTACTCGGTAGAGAACCCAAGCAATCGCAAAATACGCTGAAAACCACGGGTTCTCGGTCGTTCAAAGCTACTCGGACCCCGCCATCTCAGGAGTAGTGCTTCGGAAACGCAAGCCGTCGAACCGAATAGCCGCAGAGCAGCAACACAGCGCCAACACGGACTAGCGAGACTAGCCAGGAAGCCGTCTGATCTTCCGGGACTGTCTCAACGAGGAAACACACGCCGACAAGATTCAGCTCCGGCTTAAGGACATCGCGAACCCGGTCATGAGGGCGGAGTTCGGAGTTTCGGTCACCTATGCCGTTGCAATCCGCACTGGACGGCGGCGACCGCATCGGAGGCACTGGCAAAGCCTAGCGCACTTAGTGCGAGTCTCTGGCTCAGGGGTGATTGAGTAATTTAATTCAGCGCCACTTGGCGACGCCTCCGTGATGCGAAACAGGCGCCGCGTCGGCTCTGGCTGAAGCTGTAATTTCCATCGCCGCATTTTGCACTGGTGCCTTTAGGTGCGGACGAGCAGTTTTCGGGGCGCTTTACTGTCTCCCCTTGCTTTTCACCTAGGTGCCGTTATCCGCACATTTCGGGTTGCGAGTCTGAATCGGCAGCCTCGTGATCTTGTCAATCCTCTACTTCTACCTCGTCCATCGATAGTTTGTCTCGGCTTCGATATGGCTGATGAGCCTCACTCTGGGGAGTGTCTGTTTCGGAATCTTTGTTCCACTGGCGTCTTGCAAACTGCACACGGTCGTCAGAGGTCGCCTCTCCCTGACGTTCACGTTCAAGTTCGTGAATACGCTCTGCGTTTTCGTCGTATTCCGTCTGTTCTGCGTCGGAGAAACCTCCAAAAACTTCATCTTGCCGAGCATTGTTCTGTTTGTTGTGCAGCCGTGTCAATTCGGTTTGGAGCTTTTTCTCTGCCATGATGGACCTTATCTTGAGCGGATAATAGGTAAGCTAGACTTGTTCTCTACGCCCCGTCGATACCCTTTATGCGGTACATCGGGACAACGTTTTCCGTACACGATGTGAGCTGGAAAGTCCAAAAATGGTCGATCTTGCTCAGACTGCGCTCTCCGTTTGGGTCCACGCTATTGCAGACCCTAAAGGAGGCTTATGAAGAGTCATCCCCTGCCACCGATACACTGCAGAGTATGTGGCAATCCGGTAGATTTAAGCAAAGATCTGTCTGCCGACGAAAGCGGCAAAGCCGTCCACACGGAGTGCTACGTCAAGCTGATCATGGACGCAAAAAGGTAATTAGCCAACCGTCTGCTTCCCTGATTTAAAGTTGAAAGTTGAACTCTCACCCGCGGGCGCCCAAAACGGACGCAAAAACCTGAGCCTGCTAGCAGACGGCAAAAGGAACGAACCGCGCTGTGTCTTGCTTCAGGTCACACCTTGCACAAACGGGTAACGATATCGACCACACCTTCCTCGCTCGGCCCAGACATGAAAAAAGTGTCCAAGTGCACCATAGTTGACCCGCATTTTGTACATAGCGCCCGAGACGGCTCAGCAGACAGCGCGTCGAAGAGTCCTTTGATGGCGGCCTGAGTAGGACAAGATTTAGACACCCTCAGAAGCTACTCCTATAGCCCAAAACAGAAATGCACAATATTGCTCACTTCTGTTCGATATGTCCATATGGGTTTTGGCTCTTCTGGATGGGCCAGAGTTCCTAAGCGCACTTTATTTGGCTATTGGGTTTCTGGTTGCGTTATCCGCCCCTCTTTTAAGGTTTGGTGACAACAGTCTAGGTTTGGTGACAACCATCGGCACATACCTGCCGAGGTTGATCCGAATTGATCAGTATCGAGTTCGCACATCGTGACACTATGGCAACTATGGGTGTTAAGAAAGCCGCTAAACAATCGGCCAAGGCGACACTTGCCGAAGTCACCAAGGAGATGGAAAAGCCGAGAGTGGCCAGCTCTGCACGAAAGCACAGTCACGCTTTCGACAGCGTGTCACGCTTCTCTGTCAGGCGAGTCGTGGAGAACAATGTTGAGAAGGGAACTGTGGACTTGCAGCCCCCCATTATAGTGAATAAAACCCAACTTCCTGAATCGGTTCATAAAAAAACTGACTCGCGAACGAGTAGTACCCACCATCTCCGCGAGGGTTTCCTGACTGATTTTTGGGATTACAGTCTCGGGCACGCCCTCCTTTCCGAAACGAGCAAGCAAGAGCAGAACCCGAGCTAATCTCTTTTCGCTGGAATTGAAAAGCTGGTCAACTAAATCCTCTTCGTATCGAACGTTTCTCCTCAACAAATACGCCACAAACACGTCCGACAAGGTATGTTCCTGGTGAAGCGCAAGCATCATTGCCTTTTTGTCGATTCGCATGAGTTCGCAATCCGTCATCGCGGTTGCAGACCCCATGCGGAGAGGCTGCCCGGCAAGACCACCCTCTCCGAAGAACTCGCCCGCAGTCAACATGCCTATCGTTGCTTCCTTACCACCCTCCGAGACAACGGTAAGTCTTATCTTGCCCTTCTGGATATAAAACACCGCATCACACACTGCACCTTGAGCGTAGATCGTTTGTTTCTTTCGAACCGAAACAATTGTCCGGCCTTTCCCGATAGTGGCAAGGAACCTCTTGGGGTCAAACTGACGTTTCTTTTTTGTAATTGCAGTAACGAGGCTCATGTCGGGTTCTCCCAAGCCAAGAGAGTCCGAAAACGACTGCGCACTCCCGGTGCTGGCGACAAACGGGAGCGAAGGGGGGAAGTGCCGGCGACGAAGCACTGCGCTCCGCTGAGCAGTCACCTCATGGTGTCATGTCTCGGATAGGGAGTCAACGGCCCGAGCTGAGCAATATTGCTCAGCTCCCCAAACGCTGAAGAGGGATAATCCAGGAACTCTGAACTAGAGAATGTGTACTCTCCTATCCGCTTCCCGGAGGATTTATGTGGACCCTTTCAAAGCACCACAGACAATTGGCAGTCGCGCATTCCCAACTTGAATCTGTAATCGTCGAACGTACGGCAGAATTGCAACACCTTTCTCAGCGACTTCTCCAGGTGCAGGATGAGGAAAGGCGGAAGTTGTCTCGTGACTTGCACGACAGTACTGGCCAAACGTTGGCCACATTGAGAATCAGTGTTTCGCTCCTTCAGGAAAACTGCAAGCAAGACCCGTCCACGAGAGCGCTTGTCCTCGACGTTGCAGTCTTGGCGGATCAGGCAATTGCAGATATTCGCACCATGACGTATCTTCTGCATCCACCACTGTTGGACGAGGTGGGCTTTGCTTGTGCCGCCGAGTGGTATGTTGAGGGTTTCGCCAAGCGTAGCGGAATTAACGTAAACGCGGCCATCGACGATTCGCGTAAACGACGACTACCGAAGAGAATGGAGGTCGTTCTTTTCCGTGTCCTACAGGAAAGCCTGACGAATGTGCATCGCCACTCCGGGGCGTCGCAGGTTAGCGTATCTTTCCAGCACAACCCTGAAACTGTGATCCTCGAAATACGAGATTTCGGGCGGGGCATACCCGCAGCTCAGTTGGATCGACTTCGGCAAGCGAGCGCGCAAGGCGGTGTTGGCCTGGCTGGAATGCGCGAGCGGCTCCACGAACTGAACGGCAAACTTGAAATGGAGTCGGACGATCATGGAACGAGCGTACGAGCCGTCGTTCCCCTTTATCCAGTACATGCATCCGTTCAACTTGCCGATTGCGGCCAAGTTGCTGCGTCCGAATAGGCTTGCCTATGGGGAAAGAGAAGCCGTGTTCAGGACGCGCGTCCACGCTTTAAAAGACAGAGGGCGACGCTGCGGATACTGGACGATCAGTGCGCTATTTATTTGCCACCCGCCGCGTTGTAGCTGACCAAGCCCCTCTTCCTAAAACCATTCATAAATTTACTTATTCTCGCGCGTGTGGTTCCAACCATCTCCGTCAGGGTTGATTGGCTCACTTTCAGATTGTGCTCTGGCTTTGATTCCCTGGTTATCTGCCCAAACAGCAACAGAACTCGCGCCAGTCAGCCTTTCGCTGAAATTGAAGAATTGATCTACCAGATCTTCCTCTATCCGAATAATCCGAGAAAGCAGATAATCAACAAACGGCACAGCAAACTGCGGGTCCCGCCGTGTGAATCCACAGAGATTGTCTTCCTAGGAGCCTTTTCCCAAAAAAATACCTCGCTGCAGGAAGGAGATTATTGCTTCTTTTCGACGCGTGGAGAGAGCCGTGAGCTTCACTGTACCGCTCTGAATGTAGAAAACGGCATCAGCTGGGTCTCCTTGCGAAAAACGATCTCTCTATCTCGGTAGTTGCGAACAGTCATAGCAGCACGGAATTGCTTGCGAAACACTGCGGGACTGACGCTCTCGCCAGGAGCCAAAGTAGACGTCACGGTCGAGGCAGAACCTTGAGGATACGATTGTCAAGAAAATCATCGCGTAGCAAGGAAACACCGGCGACATGCTCGAAAAGGAAAGGGATCGCTTGCGAGCGCAAGGGTCTCCGTCGTTTAAGCAGTGTAGACGCCGACGAGCAGAAAGCTAACCCCGATTGACATGCCGTGTGGGAGAAATGGTCGCCATCCTGCGCCACGAACCTCGCGCACAAAACCATCCCCGTAAAGCGTTACCGAGGGGCACAATTTGCGAATTTTTGGTCGTGGTTCATTCGAAAAAAAGTACGCGCCGAAAACCCTACGCGCAACCGTTACGACAGAAGGAGGTTCTTTAGTGACGCTCGAGCGGCTCCGCCACCGATATTCGGCTTGATCATCAATTCGAGTACCGTAACATTCGAGAGGTCCACTCGGTACTCTTCAACCTCGCGTGACGATTCAGGTGGGCTGAAATTCCACTGCTGGCGCACAATCTCTTTGAGCGAGCTCTCGCCATTCGGAGACCACCGCAAAACGAACTCCTGGGTGCGTCCGGTTTCATTTTCTTCGAAAACAAGGTGTATGCACTTGAGCGCCTGGGGCTGATCGAAGATCAACCGAAGGGTTTGATTCCCCGGCGCCTCTGCGCGCCAGCCTCGCGTATCTCCTGGCGTGAATGCTAATTCGACAGGAAAATTCTTGTCCTCCGACGTGACCTCGACTACCGCTGTTCGTTCTACATCCAACCAACCTTCTCCGCGGGCTCGAATTGTTTCTGGAGTCGGAGTGATGAGACGCTTTCGCATGAAACCAAGTCTACTCCTGTCTTATGTCTCCGAGAAGCCGTCAATCGCCTCGTCCTCATACTCGGGCGGAAATCAGACCTCCGAGTCTTAATCTCTCGGCACTAGAATCCAGCCACAATCGCAGCACGCCTTTGGGCCCTCGCACATTAGGGTACGGGATCCCAGCATGCTTCAAAGGGCATTTATGAATGGTCCCCCTATTACGGGAAATGCCCTGTACAATTTATGCAAAGCCAGTCGATCTCACGGTCGATCTGTATGCCGACGAGTACGGCAAAGCCATTCACGATGATAGATACGTCAATTAAAACCTCAAACCGAGTGCGCTAGCCTGTGCTGCTGCGTCGAGTTACTGAAAGGCAACTACGCATCTTGGCGCATGATCGCAAGTCTCACCCGCTTACTTCCAGTCGTGATTCCATATCGCATGTAAGTCTTGTTAAGGTGAGCTTTCACAGTTCGGAGCGCCATGCCAAGTTCCAGGGCGACTTCAGCATTGCTTGCACCGGTTAGAACCAAGTCGACTACCTGTCGCTCCCGACGCCCAAGAATGATCAAAGGGGCGGCAAGCGGGACTAGCAGATGCTTGCCAGCCGGTGAGTCACAACTTAGTTGAGAACGTGAAACAGCTAAGATAAGCCTAGTCAAATCGCCATGCTAGGCTTCGGCACCAACGTTGTCAAACTGCGGCAACAAACTGCACCACTACCCAACAATGATCGCGTGGCAAGGGCTTTGTGTTTCGGTGTAGCCTCGCCCGAGAGATCCTCTGTCACGGTACGGCCAGATGGAACCGGAGAGAACCGAGCAGTCGCCAGCAAACAAAACTTCTAATTAAGGCTCTGAAGGGTTACATTGGGTAGACCATTCCCGCTTTCAGGGAGCGGACTCGCAACCGGAAGCTGCAGGTTGATCACGTCGTTCCTCACGGCATAGACCACTAACTGAGCGATCGAATGAAGGTTGAGCTTCGACATAAGGTTGGCTCGATGTGTTTCCGCCGTTTTCACGGAAATGTTCAGAATTGCGGCGACATCCTTAGACCTGTTGCCCTCAGCCAAGAGCTGCAACACCTCGCGTTCCCGAGATGTCAACTGGGGCACCCTGGGCCCGGTCGGGCTCCGCTTCGACTGGCTGCCTACAAGCAGATCCGATATTCGCTGGGTAAAGACGCAGTTGTGCCGCAGCGCCTCTATTGCATCGGTGATCTCGCTGGTTGCGTCTGACTTAAGAACCCACCCTCGAACCCCCGCTTGCAGACAATCGCGGAGGACTCTCTCGGAGTCAAGGTCCGTTAGGACCAGTATTCTCTGCGCCGGGTTGTCTTTCAGGATCTGTCGCGTCGCGTCTACACCATTTAATATTGGCATGCACATGTCCAAGAGAAGAAGATCGGGTTTCAATTGCATGCATTTCTCAACCGCATCCTGACCGTCGACAGCCTCACCGCAGACCTCCCACCCTGGGTGAGACCCGAGCAGTGAGCAGAGACCCAAACGGAAGATTGGATGATCGTCAGCCACTAAGATACGAAATGCGTTCATACCTTCCCCCAGACTAGAGGGAAACTTATCAAGTCAAATACGAATACGTCTGTATAGAATTGCTCACTCTAAATGTGTTGGGCCGTCAAGGGCTTGCCAGAAGGCTTTATCCATCTTCGTACTAGCATTTGCCGGGATAAACGTCGACACGAACGAACGATGGGATAGAATTTTACGCACAAACCGCGAAGGAGCGAACTCCAAGAAACTGCGTGTCCTTTGTGAAGCTCATCTTGTCCTGCTACCAGCCTTGCAAGATGAGCATTCTTGATCAGAATAAGCCACGCTGGGGTGCTAAGTTCAAGACGGATTTGGCGCTGAGTAATTAGGCGGACGGTAGGAACTTGAAGCTTGCCGGGCTGCGGTATGGTAAAGCGAATTGTACAGTTCGGGGTCATTTCGTGCGTGTTGTTGGCTGCATTAGGGGCAGCGTGCCAAAGCCTATGGCAAGCCCTTCCTGATGCCCCTTCTGTGCAAGCTGCGGCTCGGGCACAGAAGAGCAACGTGTTCGTTGGGGAAGCACGCGTTCCTCTAGAACTCGGCGCGATGAGCGGCAGAGTGGGCTTGATGCGTCAAGGCGGTTTCGCTGCTCCTGGGCAGGCGTTATCGAGTCAAAAGGAGTCGCGCAATGCTTTTAGGCAGTACTTGAATTCGTCATTACTGAAGCAACAATCGGCTTATCACTCTTCGAGCAGCGGCAGCATAATGGGTAGGGCTATGTATGCCGGTTCGCGGATTGTTGTCAAGCGCGATGAAGCCGGAAAGAACAGCCTGAATACGTCATACGTTGTGCGGGCTCTGACTTCGATGGCCGCGGCCACTGCCTCGCGACCCTATTGGAGGAGATCCCTTGTGCAACCGTTCGGCGCTTTTGGTTCGACAGTTGGCAACGAAGCGGGGATGAACCTGTGGCATGAGTTTAGGCCCGGTATTCAACGGTTGCTGAAAAGCCACAGCCCGAGATTTGTATCCAAGATCGAAGAGCGCATCGACCACAAGTAGTTCGGGAAAAGAGGGTGAGCAAAATGGACTCGTATCGCGCTCATAGTGCGGAAACGGATGATTAAAATTCCCCCTGAGTCGTCACTCATCGCTGTGCGTAGGAGACGTAATTCCCACTTAACCCGGTCGAGCTTAACCTAGTCGAGCGTCTCGCTGTTGTAGCTTTCGGGCGTCGCGTTGCATAACAGCGGGTTTTCCGCATTCATCCAACGCGCTGCAAAGCAGGGCCACGAGGGTCGTCAAATTCGCTGAGTCCATCTCTTTACTGATTTGTTCTGCAATAGATCGCCAAATATCCGTCTTTACGGTCTAACTCCATAGGGGAATCCCTTTAGGGGACTCCCAGACTCTACTTTGGTTCCCAGAATAGGTCTTAGCAATACTGCTCACTCTCATCAAATAAAGCCCGTCGACAGAAGGACTGCCAGTACACTCCAAATGGATAGTCAAAGGCTTGCCGCTCGCTTAGGGAAATACAAGATGGGTAATTGGCTTCCGAAATCTGTCTTATGTCTGGAATCCTACACGCCACGTTTGTTCGCGTCAGATCTCGTGGCAGGAATCACCGTTGGCCTCGTGGCGCTTCCGTTGGCCATGGCGTTCGCGATCGCGTCCGGCGTTCCACCGCAAGCGGGAATATATTGCGCTATAGTCGCCGGTTTCGCGATCTCTGCTTTAGGCGGATCCTCAACGCAGATCGGTGGTCCCACCGGCGCGTTCGTAGTCGTTGTGTTTGGAATTGTTTCGAGATACGGCATCGATGGGTTGTTCATGTGCACCATGATGGCTGGCGTGCTCCTGTTGATATTGGGAGCGACCGGTTTGGGAACGGCGGTCAAGTTCATCCCGCGCCCTGTAGTTGTGGGTTTCACGAACGGCATTGCCGTCATCATTGCCAGCACTCAAATCAAGGATTTCTTTGGACTCAAGATTGATAAGGTTCCAGGTGACTTCGCATCGCGCGTTGTGACCCTGGCTCACAACTTTTCAACCTTTTCGCCGGTGGAAACATCTCTAGCGGTTAGCGGACTCGCAGTGATTATTCTCTTCATGGTCTTCGTGAAGAGAGTCCCCGGTTATATCGTCGCTCTGTTCCTGGGAACGGCGGTGGTTGTCATCTTCAAACTTCCTGTGGCTACGATTGGCACACGATTCGGTGGTATTCCATCGGGATTCCCAACGCTCAAGATTCCACATTTTCGTTTGGACTTGCTACGACCGCTAATTTCACCGGCGATCACCGTCGCGATGCTGGGTGCGATTGAATCCCTGATGTCTGTAGTGGTCTCCGACCGCATGAGCGGAGACAAGCACAACCCGAACGTCGAACTCGTAGGCCAAGGGATTGCCAACATTCTGTCTCCTCTATTCGGCGGCCTACCGGCTACGGGAGCGATCGCCCGAACGGCCACTAATATCCGCTCGGGTGCGAAGACTCCAGTGGCCGGGATGATTCACTCGCTGACTCTCTTGGCAATTGTTGTCTTTGCCGCACCCCTAGCTCGATTTATTCCCCTATCGGTTCTTGCGGCCATTCTCGTAGTTGTGTCCTACAACATGGGCGAATGGCGTGAGATTCCCGAACTTTTGAAACTATCTCGGTTCGAGATTGGGACATGGCTGGTGACCTTCCTTCTTACGGTCGTTGCCGATCTGAGTGTCGCCGTGGAGGCGGGCATGATTCTTGCTGCTTTGGTGTACATACGTAAGGTTACGCAAACCACGACTGTGTCCGAAGTGACGGCGGAGTACATTCGAGAGGGTCATGTTCACATCTTGCAGCACAAAGAAATCCCCTCCTACGTCGGCATCTTCAGAATCCATGGTCCCTTCCTCTTCGGCGCAACAGACAAACTCGGCGCGATTGTTTCTCGTCTGCCCGAGCTTCCACCCATCATTATCCTGAGGCTCAGGAACATGACGGCGATCGATTCCACTGGCCTGCAGGCATTGGAGAAATTCGCAGACGAAGTCCACGATTCTGGACGGCGACTCATTCTTTGCGGAGCCAGAGAGCAACCGGCGAAGCGTATGCAAGAGGCAGGACTTCACGGCCATCTCGGACCGCAGAATGTTTGCCTGAGCATCGCGGACGCCCTCGACCGGGCCAAAAACATACGTCCTGACGGTCGTAGCCACGTCCGCAAAGCGCTAGTTTAGAGAGAAAAAGTAACGATATCTCAGTGGACTGCGACTAGCGTACGGAATTCAGAGGTCCAGCACCGCCGAAATGGAAGAGGATTCGGCCAGCGGCTGCAGACGAAACCCAACTTTCTTGAAAACCCTCTGGGCAGAAAGATTGTCTCGCAATATTTCCGCGCGGCATCGCACACGGGCGCCCTCACAGGAAGCGATGAAGTTCTAGATGCGGCATTTCGACGCTGAGGCGTGCCGCGAGTGCACACCATTGCAGACCTCTTCTATATGGCGGGAAACGCTCAGCAAGCAGCCTCTACCCAGAGGACCGCTGGCTGACGATCGTAACCAACGCCGGCGGACCCGCCGTTCTCGCGACTAACGCACTTGTTGCCAATGGCGATCAGCTGGCTACGCTCTCCGAAGAGAGCTCGCGGAGTTTGGATCAATCTCTGTCACGGCATTGGAGCCACAACAATCCGATTGATATTGTGGGCGACGCCGATTCCGAGCGCTACGCGAAAGCACTCGAAATCGCATCGAAAGACACCAACAGCGACGGTCTGCTCGTGATCCTGGCGCCACAAGGAACGACGGACTCATTCGCAGGCGCTGAACGTCTGCAACCCTATGCCCGAGGATCTGGAAAGCCTCTACTGGCGAGTTGGATGGGAGGAATGAGCGTTACCTCAGGAGAGAAAGTTCTCAATACCGCCAATTTGTGCACCCGCTGGTCTTGGTCACGCTGCTGCTGGCACTAGTTTCGGTTGCTTCGGCGGAATGGAAGGAGAGCGTCCTTTATACCTTCCAGGCTGGCACCGATACCTACACCCCGATCGGCAAAGTCGTGTTGGTTCAAGCCGGGAATCTTTATGGTGCCACGCAGTTCGGGCCGGAGCATGGTGCAGTGTACCAATTGGCACCTCCGGCAAAGGCGGGCGATCCGTGGACAGAAACCATTCTCTACACATTTAAGGGCAACACGTTAAATGATGGTGCTAGACCGGGTCGGGGTGTAGTGATCGATAAAACGGGCAATCTCTTTGGGGTGACTGAGTACGGTGGAACCGGCCCGTGCATTTTGCTTGGGTATTTTGTACGGATGTAGCGCGGTGTACGAGGTATCGCCTCTGGCGCAGGCGGGCGGGGCTTGGACGGAGACGCTGATTTATAGCTTTCTGGGCGGATCCGATGGCGACCCGTTCGGGATCTGACGTGGGATGAGCAGGGCAATTTATATGGTGGTACACAGTGTGGTGGCGGACTTGGCACTTGCAATACCTATGTCGGATACTGCGGAACGATCTTCAGGCTGACTCCTCCTCAGACGGCGGGTGGAACCTGGGCGGAGCAGGAGTCGAACTATTCAGCACAGCTTGCTTTCGAGAGAGATCGATCAAGGGACTGTGCAATGCTTACCAGTTTTTGCCGCAACATATCTTCATCGCGGGGCATTTTGACCGCACGAAGGCTAAAGTGCGACCCCGGACGGGGGTGCGAGACTATTTTTTCTGAATTGACTTGAGGTAATTCGTGAGATTAGTAATCCGCAGGGTGACTGGAGTTTCATCCATGCCGGGGCAGAGAGCCTTCCAGCGGTTCATAGTATCAAAGATCGGGCCCCAGACGGGCATCTCCCCGGAGCCGTGAGCGACACTCTGCACGCCATTTTTCAAGACGTTTGAGACATAATCATCCGGAAATTTTCCGTCGTGACGTTGAACCAACGTGGTCAGGTCGGGCGGCGGCACCTTGAGCGCCGTCGCCACAGGGCCATCACCCTTGCCGCTGGGTCCGTGGCAGACGGCGCAATACTCCTTAAACATCTGCGCACCGGAAACAGGACTGGGAGGCTTGGCCTGGGTTTTCTTGATTTGACTCTCCCGGGCTCCGGCGATGGTGAGTATGGAAACGAGCGCCGCGCCAAATACGAGCAGATTGCAAATGGGCCGGATCATCCTCGAAGCCCTCCGTGTGGAATTTCGAACTCGTTGCCCAAGTTATGTCAGCCAAAAATGCCAAGAGATCGACCGCCAGGACCCCAAGTGTAGGGTTAGTATGCCCTTTCGCGTTCATTAGAATCGCTTCGGTAGCCATTGCTGCGTCAGAGCTGACTTTCCGCAGAACTTCGCAGACATGTCGCGACATGAAGCGCGCTCCCACGAGTCCCGGAGGGAGCCGCCTGTGACCCGCGAGTTTCTCGAAGTGGCTTGGCACCAGCCCCTCAAATCCCGCTCAACTCCCAGTCGAAAAGGCGGCGAGCCTCAAAGATCTCTTGCAGAACCTGCACTTGCGGTTGCGAAATGCTGACCTACCTCGGAGCGCTGGTTCTTCGTTTTAGCCGGCGCGAAGTCGAGGACCACGCGTGACGGCACATCGCCGTGCTCAAGGCGGTCGACGATCTGGTTGATCGAAGATAGGGGATGCAGCTCGATATCGGCTTTGACCTTGCCTCCGACAGCGAAGGCGAGGGCCTCGGCCATATCCTGGCGCGTGCCGACGAACGAACCGCGAATGGTTATGCAGTTCGCCACCACATCGAAGAGCGGAATTGGGAATTCGCCCGGCGGCAGCCCGACCAACACGCAAGTGCCAAGCTTCCGGGTCATGCCAGCACCTTGCTTGAATGCGATCAGCGAAGGCGCGGTAATCAGAACACCATGAGCTCCGCCGCCGGTCGCCTTCTTGACAGCGGCTGCCGGATCTCCAGTCTTGGCATTGATCACGAAATCGGCGCCAAGGCGCGTGGCGTGGGCCAGCTTGCCATCGTCGATGTCGATTGCGCAGACGAGTAGTCCCATGGCCTTCGCATATTGGATGGCCAGGTGACCAAGTCCGCCAGCGCCAGAGATAGCGATCCATTCGCCGGGCCGTGCCTCGGTCTGCTTAATCCCCTTGTAGGTCGTGATCCCAGCGCAGATCAACGGCGCGGCTTCCGCCGGCGTAAGACCCGCGGGCACATGGGCAACGTAATTTGGATCGGCGATGATGTATTCAGCAAAACCGCCGTTCTTGGCGTAGCCGCCGAACTGAGCCTGAGCGCATACCGTCTCCCAGCCCCTCAGGCAGCACTCGCAGTGACCGCACGCCGAGTAGAGCCACGGCACCCCGACTCGGTCGCCCTCCTTTACAATTGTCACGCCCGATCCAACGGCAGCGACCAGACCGATGGCCTCATGGCCAGGGATGAACGGGAGCGTAGGCTTCACCGGCCAGTCGCCGTGGGCCGCATGGAGATCGGTGTGGCATACGCCGCAGGCCTCGGTCTTGACCAGGATTTGGCCTGCTCCGGGAGAGGGAACGTCCCATTCCAGAAGTGATAAGGGTTTTCCGAATTGCTCGACAACAGCTGCGTGCATCTTGGGCGCCATGTTTAACTCCTCTTTATTCTTTGCCTGAGTAGGAAATTCGAGCTTATCAACGGCCCCTGTCGTTTTTCTGAGCAAGAGTGATCAGTCTCCCCCCAGTCGCCCGGATTTCCCGAAAGGAGGGTGTATGGTTCACTATGAGTCAACGCGAAAATTCGAACAGCTGATGCTGAAAGCGGCCGACCACGCGCACGACACGGCAAACGAACTTGAGGGCTCTGGTTCTGCTCTCGCCTGAGAAATCCCGACAGTTCGCCCGGTTGCAGGCAAAGGCAAGTCACAAACAAGCCAAGGAATTTCGCGACTTAGCGCAGAGAGTCAAGGAGAGTCAGGGTCTCGCCATTTGCCCATATCCACATGCGCCGCGCGTCGTCATTCTCGGCAGACTCCAGTTGCCGCTCCTACTTCATTCCTAGATCCGTCAGGATCTTGGGATTGTTTTCGCCCGATGCGATAATTTGATGACATGCGGAACAGTCATTGGTGATGGTCTGGCCATCGGCACTGGCATGGCTGCCGTCATGGCACCGGAAGCAGCCCAGCGAAGCACTGTGCCCAAGGTTATCTGGGTGAGTACCCCAGGTGACACGCATGTCGGGGAAGATATTGCGGAGATAGATCGCCGCCACCTCTTCGCCCGATTGCTGCACCAGCGTGCGCTGCGCCCGACTGATCTCCGGGTAATTCGTTCGATAGAAGTTTGTGAGTGCGTCAGTAATGCGCTGATGCGCTACATCGCGGGTGGGATAATCCACCTTGAGAAGCTCCACAGCCTTTTTCTTGATGTACGGAAGCTCTAGGCTAATACGTCCTAGCGATATTTGCTTGTCCACTGCGCCTTCGGGCATCTCGGAGGTATGCGCGGGCCGGTTGTGGCAATCCAAGCAATCCATCACGCGATGCTCGCCCTGGTCCAATTGTTCTTGGGCCGGCTTGGCATCACTGGAAATGAATTCGGTGGTCTTTCCTTTATCGTCGGTGTAATACACGGCCGGGATCGTCTGCCGCTGGGGGTCGGTTGAAATGTAGCGGATGCGGGCGGCGTCTGCGAGATGGTGTCCGTGGATTCCGCTCACTCCCTGCCCATTGCTTCCTCCCACTTTCAGCATTACGACATCTGTCTGAGGCGTGTTTTTCTCATCGTCAGTGTAGCTGGTGCGAACCAGCAATTTATCGCCCGCAAAACGGCCGGGCCAGTGACATTGTTCGCAGGTTTGGCTGGCCGGACGGAGGTCTTTTACCGGCGAAGGAATGGGGCGTGGAAATGTGTGGAACGCCACCATAGCGACTTGCCGCAAGCCGTTAACTTTGGCTCGCACCATCCAGGGTAGCCCAGTGCCAATGTGGCAGTCCACACAAGCCACATGCGCGTGCGGGGAAAAGTGGTAGGCAGTATTCTCGGGAAGCATGACGTGACAGGTCGTACCGCAGAAATTCGTCGAATCCAGATACTCCACGCCGCGGTAGGATGCGGTTCCAATGATGAGAAGATTGAGCCCGGTGGCCACGACCACCCACTCCAAAGTGCGCTGCACCGCGGGCAGGCGCAGGTCAATGGCCGGGAAAACCGCCGGCAGTTGCCCACTTCCGCGCAGACTTCGACGCCTGAGCCAGATGCCGATTGGAATCAGCAGCAGGCCCAGTACGAAAATGGCAGGGAGTGTGAGAAAGACCAGGATGCCGACGTAGGGATGCGGCGGTCCCGGTAGGAAGATCTCATAGAACCAGAAGGCGATCGTGGTAAGCGCCGTGCTCGTCGTGATCACCGCACCCGTGAGCGAGACGGGATTCTGACCAAGGAAATAGATGGGCTGCGACCAGTCTCGGATACGTCCCCGCAGATTCATTAGAAAGCGCGTCTCTCCTTCTTTCTAGCTTGATGCGGCTCGGCGCACACACTCTATGCGTCGCGGCGGATCATCTCCGCCGCCTTGATACAATTCTTCACAATCTTGATGCCACAAACCGGCCAGTGACTACTTTTTCAGTGTACGGATATAAGCCACCAGCCCCTTAATGTCTTCCGCCTTCAAAGACTTTCCGTACGCGGGCATCTTGTTCTTCCCGTTCGTAATGATAGTAGAGAGCTCCGTGTCCGACATTCCCTGCACGTCGGCCGTTGCGAAATCGTGGGCGCCCATTTTCTTCCCCGTCGCCGAGCCGCTTCCGTCCGCGCCATGGCACGCCGCACATTTCGACTTGTAGAGCGCCTCCGACGCGTTCTGCGCGTACGCCGACAAGGAGAGAAACAACATGAAAACGACGGCTGTCAAAGTAACGAAAACTTGTATTTTGATTATCTTCATCTTCAGGCTCCATTCGATCGGTGGTTTATCTTCAAGTTCTCATGTGGCATGCAGGCTCCAGTTGTCGGGTTCAGATGCGAAGCATTGCTAGATCCAACAACTCTGAATCGTGTTTTCACGTTGGTGTCTGTTGCCGCTCTGCTCATTGTACTGATAGTAATTCCAGCCCGTATTCCACGCCAGCTTATGACCCAAATCCACGGTCAGGTTGGCAACCGGCTGCTGATACTTGTACTGCAACGCGCCGAGAGGCTGCAGAACGTTGAACTGCGGAATGGTGCCGTCAACGCGGGTGATGCTGTAGCCGAGATTGACCGTCACTCGCTTCTCGGGCTTGAACCTTATGGTGGTCATTCCGAAATTAGTGTGGTTGGTGGCACCATCCCCCAGATAACACCCCTACTGGCAAGCTGCGCTTAAGACTAGAACGTGTATTTCAAAGAGATCGTTTCGGTGTTCGCATGGAAAGTACGCGGCTGGGTTACGAGTGGCAGCCCCTGAGTTTCTTTCTCGTTGTAGTCGTAGAAAGAGTAGTTGCCTTTGAAGGTGAGACCCTTGGCGACATCAACGGCAATGCCGGCAGTGGGCTTGTGCCAGTTCAAAGCCTGGGAGAACGGGGCGTCCGGAAACGGACCAACGAAGGCGCAGCCCCCCGTTACTGCTGTGGACGCCGCCGGGCAAGGAGTAATTGGGTTACCGGCAAGAGGGGGGCTGTTACCGTAAATGTCGCTTGTCATTAGCAAGAGGCCGCTGCCGTCGCTGCCACCGGGAAGCAGCCAATTGTTATGGCCCGCGGTGCTGGTGATTTCATAGCCGACGTTCAGGGCAACGCGATGGATGGGCCGGACGATGAGAGTGGCAAATCCGGTGTTGGTTCTCTCCTGGTAGTTCAGTATGAGCGGCAGACCTCCGGATTGGAAACCGTTACAGAGAGCCGGAGTGGCTTGCACGGTCGGCCCGGTCGACGGCACGCAGGTCGCCGAATTGATCTGCTGGTCGAGATAAGTCCACCCAAAGTCGAATCCCACCCACCGGTCGGGGTGCAGGCTCGCTCCGAGCGTGTAGTAACGCCAATGATCCATGTGTCCGTAAGCGGGCGGGACTGTGTTTGCCCCGGTAGTGGGGAACAGGTTGGGGTTCGCTGGATTGAACGACGTATTGACAGACTCGGCAAAGTCATTCCGGGTCTCAATGAAATGCACACCGCCGTTGACGCTCGCCCAACGGTTCACCTTGTAGGTGGTATTGGCCCGCAGCCGTTGCTGGTGACGCGGACTAATAGTGGTGAAGGCGTTGTCGGCACTCAGAAGTTCCAGATCCGCATTGACGCGCCACCCATCCGTCGGACGGAACACAACGCCTCCGAGAGCCGTGTGTTCGTTGATCCTGGTGACGTTCAAGTTGGCGGGCAAAGCATTGTTCGTCGCCAGCGGGGCTGGCACGCCGTTGTCTGCCAGGAAGTAGCTGTTCAGGTTTGGTGAGTCACCCTGGAGCGCGCCCGTCAGCTCACGTCGTCCATAGCGGTAGCCGAGGTAAGCGCTCAGGCGGCGGCTCGGAGCCCAGTTCACCTTCGCTGTGTTGGAATACGTCTTCTCGGCCAGCACCGTAGCAAATAAGTCGGAACTCGAAGGAGTGGTGCAACCGGCGGTGGCTAGAGTCAAAGTTGGACCGGCGGCACCAGAACAGCTGAATCCCATTTGATTGGAGTTGCCCGGGTTGCGCCAGTTAAGCCAGCGGAACTTGTCCGAAACACTCCAACTCGGGGTGAAGTGGTAGGTCAAGCCGAGATCCGCATTGCCCGAGACGCGATTCGTGTGCGTCGTAGCGGTGAGCAGGCTGACGCCAGTATTACTATTATTACGATCATTGGCAAAGTCCTGATAGTTCAGGAAGTCGGAGCTTCCGGAACTATAGGTACCGGAGGCGGTCACGTCCAGCTTCCGGATGTAGTTCGACTGCAACGACAACTGCGAGGTCGGAATGCCAGTGCGAACCCGACCGGAACGAGAGAAGCTGAACAATCCAATGTTGCACTTTGGGTTTGTAACCAGGATATTGCCGCCCGGGAAGGTGATGCCAGGGACGATAGTACAGCCGGAAGGCGGAAGCGGAATACCAATATCGATCGGCGCCCCTGTCACGCTGTCCGTGAATGACAGATTGTTGTCCCTGAAGTTGGGATCGACCTTATCGTGTTCGTAGAACTGGTCGAAGCTGATGGTCGTCCGATCCATCAGCCTGATGTCTACACCGAACTGGTAGCGGTCGGAACGCCACTGGTCGTACTCCGTCATCAAGGTGCGAATCGGAGACTCAAGGGTGGTGTCAAGCCTGCCAGAGTTGTTGTTGCGCGCATAGCCGAGGCGGAACCGGATGGCCGACTGGGGAAACAGGATCAGGTTGAAATCGCCCATTTGGCGGGTGATGTCCTGAAGGTGAGGACTATTCGTGTACCACGGCATGGTCGTCGGGTCAAACCCACCAGGGCTGACTTTGAGGGCGGCGCCGATGCCTTGATTTAAATTCAACGGGTTCGCAAACAGGTTGAAATCGAAGAAGTTCTCGTCCCGCCGGTAGAGGCCGACGAAGTTGTACCACTTGTTCTTCTCGATCCGCAGTCGGCCGACGTTGTTCGGGTCGCCACCGAATCCGAAGCTGCTCAGGTACAAGTTGTCGAAGAGGCCTCCGATGTGGGTCATCGAGCGCATCGACAACTCTTGCCCGAGAAGACGCGGACCGTTCTTCAGGTTAACCAGCGTGTCATACAACTGCTGGTTGCCGTTGACGTTCGCAACGCGGCCGCCGAACTCGACGGACTGATGCACAGTGTAATCGCCCCATACACGGCCCGGGGAGGCTTCCTCATCGCCCTGAGGCAGGGCGAACTGCGGCGCCGCCAGCATCAGGAGTGCCACCAAGACTGCATGCTTCCTGTTCGTGCAGCGGATCCGGTCTGACGGCTCTTCTCCCGGAAGGAGAGGCCGCGGTGAGCTGTGATTTGTATTGGCCATCGTCATGTTCTCCTCCCCATTATTTGAAGAACTTGGAGTCTATATTTGAGCCGTGGATACTCATGTGGCACAGAATGCAATCCTGCCGGAACGCGTTCTGTGGGTGCGGGCCAGGCGGAATACCCGTATGGCACTGCAGGCAGAGCGTGTTCACGCGTGCGGTCAGCAGCATGCGGGGATAGGGCGAGCCGTGCGCGGTGTGGCAAGCCTGGCATCCCTCAGCCTTAATCGGTTCGTGCTCGAAGACGAACGGTCCACGCTTGTCGCTATGGCACTTTAGGCAAACCATATCCTGATCCGGGGTCGATCGAAGCTGGCGGTCTCTCGACGCGCCGTGCGCATTGTGGCAATCGGCGCACTTGATCAGCCCCTCTTCTACGCGATGATGGAACGGCTTCTGGAAATCGGCTCTCTGTTCAGCGTGGCACGAAAAGCACAGCGCCGTCTGCTTCTTTACCAGCAGATATTCCAGCGTGGAGTGATGCACGGAGTGACAGGATGTGCAGGAGATGCCGTTCGCGTTGTGGGTTGAACGCATGAATTCGCGCTGCTCAGGATTCGACTCGTGGCAGGCCAGGCAACGCTTGGTGATGGCTTCCGGCTTCGCCCCAATGTAAGTGAAGATCTTGGTCTTATCGCCACCTCCCGCCACATGCGCCGCCCCGGGGCCATGGCACGACTCGCAGCCATGAGCCGCTTCGCCCCTGATCTTGGGCAGGCTGGTTCTAGAATGCGGACCCGCTTCAAAGTTCTTGAATTGATCTTCGTGGCAGCCCTTGCACGTCTCCGAACCGACGTACTGCGACTCGCCTGCAGTTTCCGCGGACGCAGGGCTATCCGCAACGGCGTTCTGCGCTTTGCCATCCTGTTTGGCGGCCATCAACGTCACCGCCCCCACCAGGAGGACACCAAGCAGAACCATCATTCGGCAAAGTCCGCGGAATGCTCGTGGATCGGTCATCCTTCACCTCACGTCAATCGACCCGAGACTATGACAGCGCACTAATACGAAAACTTTTCCCTATTCGAGGAACTTGGCGGGCACGGAAGAACCCAGCGCCGACTCGGGCATCTTCTGCGCCTGCGTCACGCTGATCAAGAAGCTGAACCAGAAGGCTAACGTCAACCCTGGAACCGAAGTCGAACACGGGTCCTTCCCGAGATTCTCATCCAGTCCGGAATTGCCATGATCAACCTCAAATTCAGAGAATCGCACCATCGTTTTGAAAGCAATCCGTTGCGAGATTTTGTTACCGTTCTTGTCCCAAATCGGGACTTAGCAGCATGAACTCAGGCGTCCCTGTTAGCTCAGTACATTCCGTGAGGTCGAAAGACACTTCCCCAATTGGTAAACTTAGATAAATCAGAGAACGCCTGTCTGTTCACAATTGACCACTTCGGCAAGAGTCCGCTTGAGCGGTTACCGCAGAGATGAACCTTGCCTTTCTAAATCATTGGCAGCGGGGCGGCTCGAATATAAGATGAGCGCTGATGAACCGTTCCAATATCTGCACTCGATATAACATCGGGCACACAGGGCGGAATCGACTACTTAGTCATAAATTTCAAGAAGGGGATGGAGTTCCCACGCCGGCCCTTGCGGCAGATTTTCGTACGTGTAGACCCGGGGTGCATCGATGGACTCGGCGATGCCCGCCGCGCACCAACCTCGACTTGCAGCACTGTATCGGCATCCAGCGTGATGTACCGATGACTAGTAAATCCCCGTACCAGCGTAGTTCTTACCACACTGGTGCGGCCCGGTAACCATGACGACAGGCGTATCGATGAGGGCGGCCTTCACCTGATCGACGGATAACCTAGGAAATAGCTTGGTGTTCGAGTTGTCTAATTCGGATCACTGCTCCGTCCATCCCGGATTATATTAACGTCTACCTCGATTACATTTACGTCCAGTTCGGCTTACAACCCCGTCTAGTCCGGATCTTGCACCCCCTGAACTTGCTCTCCGCGCCGTTGCAGGAAATGATTCGGATGCAAGAGGTGCATACAAAAACGCATACAAAAGTCTTCCAGTGACCCTAACCTAAGTATCTGATAAAATATAAAATTGTTTCGGAACTGGCAGATTTTTATTTACGTCTAAATTATTGATTCTAAAGCGGAAGTGGTGGAACTGGCAGACACACCATCTTGAGGGGGTGGCGCCGAAAGGCATGGGGGTTCAAATCCCCCCTTCCGCACCAATTTTAAAACTGTAGATTGAATAGGTTATAGGCAGCTGCCTAAAGCACGTCGTTGACCTGGCCGCAGCGCAAGGTACTCGATGCCATTGCGCGTCGACGTACCGCCGGGCTCGGCGGACATCGTGATCAGTGCTCCAACTGCAGTCATCAAGCCATCTTATAATTAGCTGCCGCAACCGGCACTGCCCCAAGTGCCCGACTAAAGGCTCGCGAGAAGTGGCTCGCGAAGCGCTAGCAGGAACTCCGGCCGGCGAGCTACTTCCATTTGGTCTTCAGCGGCCGCACGCGCTCGTGCCGCTAATGTGGCAGAATCAGCGACGGCTGTTCTCGCTGTTGTTCGAAGCCAGCGCCTCCACGCTGTTCGAAGTGGCCGCCGACCCCAGGCATCTCGGCGCCGGGATCGGTTTCCTCGCCATCATGCACACCTGGGGACAAACACTCCAACTTCATCCTCATATCCACTGCGTCGTGTGCGGCAATGGTTTTGTGACTTTGCTCCACTGCTAGGGCATTTAACACCGCGGCAATATTCGATATGTCAGGCGGTCGCGCGCGATATTGAACTTTGAGACCAGGATCAGTTGGCTCAACGTTCCTGCTGAAGAGTCACTGCTACATCCGCTACTGACAGTTGAACAAGCCCTGCTTCATTTTTCGGTCCGGGTACGTCAGACGTGTTACGAGTGGATGGTCGACAAGTCTTACTTTACCGGATTATGGAAGGTTTGCCCGTGATTCGACCCGAAGAGCAGATTGCTCGTGGGCGGGTCTCGGCAAAGATCCTGGAAGGCACCCGAGTACCTCTTGTTCCTAGCGGCTTGCTTTCCAATGAATTGGTGATTTACGCAGCTCTGGTCTAAAGATCGAGCATTATCCATGTTGGCGCATGGTCGCTGGCGTTCACCTGCCCACGCGCCCATCGGTCTACACCGCCGTCCACGAGCCGGTCCGATACCTTCGGCGAGAGCAGAAAGTGATCGAGTCGCATGCCTTTGTCCTTCGGCCACCGTTCATATTTGTAATCCCAGAATGTCCAGAGCGGCCCGTCCGGATGTAGCCTCCGCATCGCGTCGGTCCAGCCTTGAGCCAGCAAACGCGCAAAGGCTTGGCGGCTCTCGGGCTGGATCAACGCGTTGTTATCCAACGATCGAGTCGGATAGATGTCCTGCGGTGTCGGCACGACGTTGTAGTCCCCGGCCAATACGACGGGGGCGCCACTCGCCATGAGTTCGGCGGCATGGGCAATGAGGCGCTCAAACCAGGCCAACTTGTAGTTGAATTTCGGTCCAGGCTGCGGATTCCCATTGGGGAGGTAGATGGAAGTGATCAGTACTCCCTGAACAGCCGCTTCGATGTAGCGGGCTTGGTGATCTTCTGGATTTCCCGGCAAGGTTGTGCAGGTCAGCACGGGAGCGTGGTTTCGCGCGAGAATGGCCACGCCGTTCCAGGAACGCTCCCCTTGCCAGACTGCTTCGTACCCTAGAGTTCGAAGGGCATTCACGGGAAAGGCTCCCTGCTCCGCCTTGAGTTCCTGGAGACTAACCACGTCCGGCTCAGCTTTGGCTAACCAAGCCAAGAGGTTATTAAGCCGCTTGTTGATGTTGTTAACGTTGAAGGTCGCGACTCTCACCAGGTCCCTCTATGTCCTTGCGCCTCTGGGTGCGCCCCCAAAGGGAGCAACCGAGTTCATTGTTCCGGCTGGCACTATTTTACCCGTGAAAAGAAACGGATCCGGAGATGCGCCGGCTGGCACAAGAGATCATCACCGACCAACAATCGGAAGATAAACGTCTGAGGGTTCTTACATTTCTTCATGGAATTCGAGATGGCGATTAAAGCGCCAGAAGAACTCAGGAGTTCTTGCCCGTTACTCTCGGCGGAATCATCCGATTTGGTCTGGATGATTCGAGGAGGCCGAAGGTGCACAAGGGTTTTCCGGAGTTCACACTTTGCTACACACGACAAGTTGCAATCAGGACTCTGAAGCTTGCCATATCGAAACGTGCATTGGCCGGCGCATGCGTTCTCTTGGCAGCCGCACCGCTCTATGCGCAGGCCGGCGGTTCTCCCTGGGAGAATGCCGTCCAGGTTCTGCAGACAGCATTCACTTCGACCATCGCGCGGGGACTTTCGTTGGTCGCGATTGTCGTCGGTGGTTTGATCTTCGCGTTCGGTGAGGGTCAGTCCAAGCGCACCCTGGCGGGCATCATCTTTGGCGTGGGCATGTCCATTGGCGCCGTGAATTTCATGGCATGGCTGTTTCCATAGCTTTCACAAGGAGATGGCGACCATGCCGAACGAAGTCCAAATACATCCCGTTTACCGCGCCATCAACAAGCCACTCACCGTTTGGGGCGCCGAGCGACGGTTGTTCTTTCTGGCATTGATTATGGGCGGAGCGACCTTCAATTTCTTCGGCAGCCTGGTGAGCGGAATCGTGATGTTCTTGGCCCTGTGCCTGGCAGCTCGGTGGGCAACGGCTACAGATATTCAGATGCTTCGTATCCTTCTGAATTCCACAAAGTACAGACCGCAGTATGACGCTGGGAAACGGGAGCGGTTTCGGGTCGAGGTGGTTCGATGATGCCGCGGCGTGCGAGCGAAATCAGAAAGGAGCACCAGGCTGCAGGTGCGTTCAACGCTCTCGTTAATGTCTGCTCCTTCGTTGATAAGCACACATTCCTAACCAAAAGCGGCGATCTTGGAGTGGTCTTTAAGGCCCAGGGAATTGATTACGAATGTCTCGATCATTCTGAAATGGATGCCTTCACGCGTCGCTTTGAAGCGGCGCTCCGCACCCTCACTGAGGAATTTCGTCTGTACCAATATCTACTTAAGCGTAACAGCCCGGCCATTCCGCATCGCGAATACCGGGATCTCCTCGTTGTTGACCGTGCCATTCAGGACCGGATTGGATTTCTCCACGGCAAAGCAGACCGCCTTTATTCCCTGGAGCTGTACTTCGTCCTGATCTATGAGGGGTGGCGCCAGCGCGGCGCGTCTCAGAATCGACTGAGGCAATTTGTCAGAGATCCAGGTCACTTTGTCCAAACCTCTTTTTCCGCAGAGCCACAGCTCACTGTTCTCGCATCGGAATTGAATCAGGCTCAGCAGGCGCTCTCCTCCAAGGTGGCGAGCTTTCTTGTGCAGCTCCGGGATCTGGTGAATGCCGAGCTGCTAACGAAAGAGAAGGCCTTCCAATTCCTGAGCCGACTGGTCAACTACGCACCGTATCGGGCGGATCACATGGGACTCAAATATGACCTCTTCGTGGATCAGCAGCTAGCAGGCTCCTCCCTTGAATGCCATCGCGACCATCTTCGGCTGGACGACTACCACATTAAGGGTCTGAGCGTGACTGAACCCCCTGCCCAGACCTTCGCCCACATGCTCCGGGCGTTGCTGGAGCTGCCGGCAAACGTGATCGTGGCCAGCGAATGGAAGCGGGCCAGCAATGCCAGGATACGCAAGCTGATCCGCAGCAAACGTCGGCATTTCCACAATAGCAAAACCTCGCTGGCAAACTACCTCCAGGATTCACCTCCGTCAGGGCGTCACCTGCTGGTCGATGATGCTGACGAATCTCTAGTCAATGAGCTCGGGCTTTCCCTCCGGGAGCTGGAGGTAAACGGCAACTACTTTGGCGAATGGTCGATGACGGTAATCCTGTACGACCTCGACGGGACCGCCCTCGACCGCTCGGTTGCCGAGTGCGTCAAGGTCTTCGCCACGCAAGATGCCACCGTCCTTGAAGAACGTTATAACCTGCTGAACGCCTGGCTCGCGGTCCTGCCGGGCAATCATCAGTACAACCTCCGACAGTTGTACCTGCTGAACACAAACTGCGCTGATCTCTCCTTAGTCTTCACACTGCATACGGGTGAGCCCCACAACCATCATCTCGATCAGGAATACCTCGCGGTCCTGGAGACGAATCAGGGCACTCCGTACTACCTGAATCTGCACTATGAGGACAACGCGCACACCGTCATTCTTGGGGCAACCGGCGCAGGAAAGAGCTTCCTCCTGAATTTTCTGCTCACGAACCTGCAGAAATACCGCCCCTACACCGTCATCTTCGATCTTGGCGGCGGGTACGAAAGTCTGACACGGCTGTTCGCCGGCAGTTACCTGCAGGTGGGCGTGGAGAAACGCACTTTCACCATCAACCCCTTCGCCCTGCGACCGACAAAAGAAAACCTGCATTTTCTCTACTCCTTGGTTCGGGTGCTGGTCGAATCGAGCGGTTACGAGGTGACCAGCGCGGATGAGCGCGACTTATACGAACAGATCGAGAACCTGTACAAGATCGAGCCTGGCATGCGGCGGCTGTTCACCTTAGGGAACATCCTGAATCGCCGGCTGGCGGAGCAGCTGCACAAGTGGGTAGGGGGCGGTCCCTATGGATGGTTATTTGACAACACGGAAGACAACCTGACATTAGCCCGGTTTCAATGCTTCGACTTCGAGGGTATGGACAAGTATCCGCAGGTGCTGGAACCGCTGCTGTTTTACATCCTGCACCGAGCGAATGCCTCAGTCCATGCCCTGGATCTGGCTACAACCTTCAAGGTGTTCGTGATGGACGAGGCTTGGCGCTTCTTTCGCAACCTGACCATCAAGCAGTATGTCGTTGAAGCCCTAAAGACGTGGCGGAAGAAGAACGCCGCCTTGATCCTGGCCACCCAATCGGGCGACGATCTCTATCGCTCCGAACTGTTGCCGGTGATTGTTGAATCGAGTGCAACCAAGATGTTTCTCGCCAATCCGGGAATGGACCGCGCGGCATACCGCGAGCGATTCCATCTCAATGAGACCGAAGCCGAGCTCATCGCTCGCCTGATTCCCAAACAGCAATTCCTGATCAAACGTCCAGACCTCGCTAAGGTGGTCAACCTTCACGTTGACCCCAAAGGATATTGGCTTTACACCAACAGCCCCTACGACAACGCGCGACGCCGCGAAGCTTTTGACCGCCACGGATTCGAGCGGGGCCTGGAAATTCTCGCCAAGGAGACAGCAGCATGAAAAGATTGGTTCAGTCGTTCGTTCTTATTTTCGCGGCTTGTGGCCCGGCCTTGTTTGCGCAATCTTCCTCGCGCCAAACGACTGCCGCTCTCTCGGCCAAACCGCCCGAGGCAGCCGCAGTTGTCCCTCCTGTTCTTTCGGCAACGGTGGTTTCGTATGGTGAGAGGGACGTAGTACGACTGAAGGCGAAGCTGCGTTACACGACCCTCATCGTTCTCCCGAAGAACGAGCAGATCTTGGACTTTACCTGCGGCGACAAGGACTTCTGGATCGTCAATGGCACCCAGAACTTCGCCTATGTAAAGCCGGCAAGGGCCAATTCACAGACCAATCTCAATCTCATTACCGCGAGTGGCAATGTGTACTCGTTCGTGTTGAGCGAGGTCTCCGGTAGTGCAGGCATCGACCCGGACCTTAAGGTGTTCGTCCAGCCCAAGGACGGCCCAATGATTTCCGCCTTGAATGGCGCACCGAAGTTTGTTTCTGCAGCCCAGGTCGAAGACTATCGTCAGCAGATCGAGATGGCAAAGGAAGAGACGCGCCAGGCAAAAGGCACGGCTCAGTCAACCATCGACCGTGAGGTGGCGAAGTTCCGCGGCGATTATCCGACCGGACTCAAGTTTGTGTATCGCTTCGAACGTGAGCAGAGACCGTTTCTGGTCGATGCCATCTATCACGACGACAAATTCACCTACATCCGCGCTAATCCTCAGGAGACACCCGCGCTCTACGAAATCAAGGATGGCAAGCCGAATCTGATCAATTTCGAGTACCGCAATGGGACATACATCGTCAGCAAGATTCTTGATTCGGGATACCTGACCATCGGCAAAGCGCGAATGAATTTTGTTCGCCAGGAATAACAGTGTTGGCTGCCACCGGCAAGAGCCTGAACAAAATGGGACAGACCACGGTGACCGGCGAGTGATACCTGGGAGGGTGAAGGATGCCAGAAGGGAGCGCAGAGCAAAAAAAACCGGCAATGGTAGAGAACCGTACCGCGAAGCCTCTTGGCATCCTGCCGAAGAACACCCAAGCCATGGTCATCGCTGGAATTGCCGCCGTAATGGTGGGTGCAATCGCTTTCTCCGGCTCCGGTGCTCCCAAGACCACAACCAAGCCCACGTTGCCCTCAAGTGCTGTGGTCGATCCCAATCAGGCGCGGATTGCTGAATATCGGCAACGGCTCGACGAGCAGGCACACAAGCTGGCAGCCGAACAAGCGCAATTTCTCCAG
>Ga0210407_10000851_pt1 | contig 31417 bp, 29 predicted proteins | sample IncBWC27MmetaG_FD_150860 | JGI IMG/M metagenome (GOLD analysis project Ga0210407, IMG submission 150860) | Forest soil microbial communities from Barre Woods Harvard Forest LTER site, Petersham, Massachusetts, United States - Inc-BW-C-27-M | ecosystem: Environmental > Terrestrial > Soil >...
GATACGACTTCAGCGAGTCCTTATATATAAGAATGTGCCCCGGACAATTCATCGGCTTCAGCCGGTACTCGGCGTCGTCGAGCTCCATCACGTCAAACATGTTTTGCGAGTAATAGCCCTCGTGCCCCGACGTCTGCCAAAGCTGCTTGCGCATCACGTGCGGCGTATAGACCAACGAATATCCGCGCTTCAGGTACTGGTCGCGCATCCAGTCTTCCATCTCTTTGCGGACAATCCCGCCCTTGGGATGCCAGAAAATCAGCCCTGGCCCCGCCAGCTCCTGAATGGAAAATAAATCCAGTTGCTGCCCAATCACGCGATGGTCGCGCTTCTTGGCCTCTTCAATCTGGTGCAGAAAATTATCGAGGTCTTTTTTTGAAAAGAAAGAGGTACCGTAAATCCGTTGCAGTTGCGGATTCTTCTCGTCCCCCAGCCAGTACGCGCCGGCAATATTCAGCAGCTTGAAGGCTTTGATTTTCCCGGTCGAAGGAATATGCGGCCCGCGGCAGAAATCCAGAAACTTGCCGGTCTTATAAATCGAAATCTTTTCGTCAGGCTTGGTGAACTGCTCAATGAAGTGGCACTTCATGAAGTCGCCTTCATGCTTAAACCGCTCCAGCCCCTGATCGCGCGGCAAAAACTCGCGCGCATACGGCAGGTTCTGCTGCACCAGTTCCTGCATTTTCTTTTCGATTTTGTCGAGGTCCTCAGGCGTAAACGGCGTCGGCCGATAAAAGTCGTAAAAGAATCCACTCTCCGTCGCCGGGCCGTGGCCAAGTTTCGTCTCCGGAAAAAGCTCGAGCACCGCCGCCGCCAAAAGGTGCGCCGACGAATGCCGATAAACCTCCAGAGCCTCCGGATCCCTCTCGGTCAAAATCCGCAGATCAGTATCCTTTTCCAGCGGCCGCGTCAGATCAATCAGATCGCCGTTGGTTTTCGCAGCCAGCGCGGCATCCGCCAGCCGCGGACTGATCGACTTAGCCACGTCAAGCGCAGTCGAGCCCTGAGGCATTTCCTTGTCGCTCCCATCGGGGAGCTTGATGTGAATGTTGTCTGACATGGAGTGAATTCAGTTTATGGGACGGGGAAATGAGGGTCAAACTCCGAGAAGGCGGAACGCATGCCGGGTAAATAACAATTCCCGGCCGGCCACACTACCCTTAATTTCCTTTTTATATTCCCATAGGGGGTCTAGAATACAGTGCCGGCTGGGAGGCGTCCACGATGCGGCGCAGGCTCCTGTTTCCGCTGTTTATTTCATTCTGCTTGACTATCACCAGTTTTGCAGAAGAACTCCGTATTGAGTCATCCCCGTCCGGCGCCACCGTCGAGATCGATGGCAAGATCGTTGGTACAACCCCATACGTCTCGAAAAAGCTTCCCGGCGGTTACTTCCACAAAACAGCCACGGTATTCGGGGCGCGCCTTGAGCGTCCCATAAATGCACGGTTGAGTTTAGCTGGCTATATACCACAAGACATCGAGTTGACGGTGGGTCCAATGAAGTGGATCGCACTGAACGGCACCTATCATGGAGACTATTACTTAATTAAAGACAAGTTGATAAGCGTATCGCTCTCGGCGGAGGCGAAGGTGTTTACGGGAACACTGGCGACCTCCGGTGCTACACCATCCACGAAACTCGTAAGTGCGGAATTACCGCTTGAGGACCTTGTTGAGCAGACCTCGTCGGCAGTTCTCAAGCTTTCGAGTCCGGAAGGTTTTGGTTCAGGTTTCTTAATTACAAACAGCGGGGTAGTGGTCACGAATGCGCATGTGGTTGGCTCTAATAGCGAAGTAATCGCCAAGAATCTCAAGCAACAGCAGTTCACTGGCAAAGTGGTTTACCGAGATCCACAATTGGATCTCGCTCTCGTCAAACTGGATGTCGAAGGTACGCCGTCATTATCACTAAGCACGCTCAGTTCAATAAAGGTAGGGCAATCCGTCATCGCCATCGGCAATCCTGGACTAGGGCTTCAGAACACTGTGACGAGGGGGATTGTTAGTGCGGTTGGCCCCGACCCACTGCTTGGCCCTGGCATTTGGATTCAAACAGATGCTGCGATAAATCCGGGTAATAGTGGCGGCCCCTTACTCAATAGTCGTGGCGAAGTCATTGGTATGAATACTGTCAAGGTTGTCAAAGAGGGTGTTCAGGGACTCGGCTTTGCTCTGAGCTCACAAGATATTTTGGATGTTGTGCAGCGATTCTTTCCTCAGCCACAACCCGTGCTGCAGGACAAGGCAAACCTTCAGGTCGTCAGTTCGACTCCGGATGCTGAAATCTACATCGACGGAAAATTCGTCGGTGACACTCCGTCTGCACTATCTCTCTCGCCCGGAGACCACACAGTCGAGGTGAAGGCCTCCAAGTTCGCAGATTGGAAGCGAACAATCAGCGTTACCTCGGGAAGCAGCGTAAACATAAAAGCGGATTTGCAACCGCAGTGAACCCTCGCCGTTCCCGGAATTCCCAGCTTTCGCAAGACCGGGGAACGACGCGCGCACCCCGGCCTAGGGACTGCAGGAGCGTAAGATCGGGCAGCTGATGGCAATCGATGACCCATTAGAGGCGTTCGAGCAGAGCTACATGCAGAACGAGCCGGAGTTCCCGGGCAAGCTCGCGAAGGTCGCCGGCGACGTGGGCTCCAAGCTGATAATGCCCGACGGCGGCCTTGCGCTGGAGATTTTACTGAAAGTCGTGGACGCGGTATTCGACAGAGCGTCCGCAAAGGAGCGAGTCGAGGCCCTGTGGGACTTATTCAAACAGGAGTTCCGTCACGTCGAAACGACAAAAGCTAGCCATGAGGACGTGCAAAAGGCAATCCAGTTGGCCTTCGTGTACGACTGGCAGCAAAGAGACGACGAGAAGCGCAAACGGTATGTGAAACTGGTCGGCAGCGCGCTGAGAAGTAAGACTCGGATTCAAGACGTGACGTCGTTCATCCAGACGATCGAGCAGCTTAACGAGCGTGACCTAACCGTATTGAAAGCACTGAACAAGGTAATGAACAAGGAAGGGGATTGGAGGCCGTCGGGTCCCGGCCCGGAGAATCCCGCCGTGGGCAACATAATGAAAGTTCATCCCAATACTTTCATACAGCGTTCGCAAGAGCTTGCACTGCAGATTGCGATTGCGCTGGGACAGAAGACGGAAACCAATCTGTTCACGCGCGAGGAGGGCCACGGCATCTGCGCCCGCCTCCAAGGATTCGGCTTGGCTCACGAAATAGAAGCTCAGACACGGGAGCTTCCGTTAACAAACTACTGCTTTCGGCTATCGACTTATGGGATAAGGCTGCTAAAGCTGCTGGGAGAAGACGTGCCAAACTTCGATAGGTACAACGCAGGCTGATCTCTGATGGATCAGCGTCGGGCTACTGGCCAACCCTCCACGCTTTTCGCAGAGCGGAATTACACTTCCCGCGGTCTTCCGAAGCAGAGCACGTAACCATTGCTGTCTATCACATCGAAGGCGCGCAGGCCGTCCTCGGTGTCTTTCAGGGCCTGGCGCTTCGGAACTCGCTCATTTGCTACAGCAGCAGCTGTGCAGAATTCCTCACATTCGCTCCGCGACGCCGCCACTCTTAAGTCACGGGATGGTCAATTGTGAGCAGTCTTCCGAAACTGGAAGTCTGATACTGACAGTACTTGCCGGTCTTGTCACGAACCCAGTGAGTGGCAGGAAACGCCTGTAAGCAGGAAGAAACTCGCCATCAACTTTGGAGCTGCCGTGCCACACGGTCGCACCTGCTCCGGTCTCAGTCACGAAAAGAACCTAAGGGTGGCAGGTCGGATCACGAGAGTGAGACGGACTGAGAATACTAGACCAACTAAGACACTAGGAGATTGATAAATGAACAAAATACTGGTTGCGATGCTACTTGTAACTCTGTGCGCCTGCGGAAGCTCACCCTCAACCCATCCCGCAAACCCGAACGGAAAAGGTCCTGCGCCGGTAAACCTTAAATCGGCGTCTTCTTTTGCCATCCTCACCAAGTCTGGAGTAACGGATGTGCCAGCATCCGTCATCACTGGAGATGTAGGGGCAAGCCCAATCACAGGAGCAGCTAATGGCCTGACCTGCGTGGAAGTAACCGGCAAGAGTTACTCTGTCGATGCATCCGGCCCACTACCGTGCACGATAACTGACCCTACTTTATTGACGGCCGCCATCAAAGACATGATGACTGCATACACCGACGCGGCGGGACGTACGCTTCCAACTGCCACCAACCTGGGAGCTGGTCAGATCGGGGGGCTAACTATCACTCCGGGTCTTTACAAATGGGGTACTGGCGTAAGCATATCAACGGACGTGACACTTTCCGGCGGTCCGAATGATGTCTGGATATTTCAGATAGCTCAAACCTTAGATCAGGCTAGCGCAACGAAGGTAGTCTTAAGCGGCGGCGCACAAGCGAAGAATGTATTCTGGCAGAGCTTCGGAGATGTAACCATTCAGACAAACGCTCAGTTCAATGGTGTTATTTTGTCTCAAACCGCCATCAACCTGAAAACGGGGGCAACTGTGAACGGTCAGCTGTTAGCGCAGACCCAAGTCACTCTTCAACAAAATACGGTTACGCAGTAATTGGTATACCGTAGGCGGGCGAGGAGCTGACGAACAGCGCGAACAGGAATCCGAGGCTGGCCCACCCTTCGCGCTTTTCGAAGGGTAGGCTCACTGTTCCCGCGGTCTTCCGAAGCAGAGCACGTAACCGTTGTTGTCGATCACTTCGAAGGCGCGCAGGCCGTCCTCGGTATCTTCCAGAGGCCTGTGCATCGGAACGGACCGGCCGACGTACTCTTGGTACAGCGAGTCGGGGTCGGAGGTGTGGATGTAGACATCCCAGCGCGCCCATTCGTGGCGCGAATGATTCGGCTGCGGATGAATCTCAGGAGCAATCGCCTTGAAGCTCACCATAACGCCGTCACGCCGGACGAACGCCCAGAAATCCTCGCCGTCATCGTCCCCGTTGCCTCCGCCCTTGTAGGCGATTTCAAAGCCGAGCTTGGACTGGTAGAAGTCGAGACTCGCCTGAAGATTCTCGACAATAAAACAAGGAACGATGCTGTTGAGGGTTGCCACGGCCCGATGTTAGCACGCCGAATTAGGCGATCGGATTCGGGATGAAGAGTCACGTAGCGCGTGGAAGAGCGGCGCTTCAGCGCCGCGCAAGACGAGTTCTGAGATAACGCGCTTTAAGGGCCGGGGCTAAAAGCCCGCCAAGAAATTACCTCTTACGCGGCCATAAATGGCCGCTCTTCCACGCGTGTTCCGATTTCGTAACAAAGCGACGAAAGTCTCGCTACGCCGCCAGGTCCGGTTTAAAATTCGGCCCCGAATTACTGATGCTCGCTTTCGGCAAGGTGGGAGAGCTCCCATCTCCCGTGCGGCGAAAGGCAACTCAGGTAACTAGCACTCCATCTGAGTAGCGACCCCGGGAAGGTTGTTTACCCAAACGACGACCGATCCGCAAGATTAAGGATCAGCCCAACCATAGCCCCAACCATTGCATTATTGGCCTAGATGCCAAGAGAGGAACTCTCCGATGAGAACCAGAACTTGCTTGAGCTTTTGCGCACTGTGCGCAGCCCTGATGTTATGCGTGACCAATTTTGCCTTTGCAGCGGAAGGGCCTTACGGCGGCACTCCTGCCGCGGTTCCCGGTACGGTGCAGGCGGAAAACTACGATACCGGCGGACAGGGAGTTGCTTACAACGTAACTTCGGTCAACGGCTCGGACAACGGTTACAGATCCGACGGGGTTGACCTGGAAGTGACTACTGACACGGGCGGCGGCGTTAACCTCGGTTGGACAGCTACAGGCCAGTGGTTTAAGTACACGGTCAACGTGGCTACCGCAGGAACTTACAGAGTCACGTTCCGTGTGGCCGGAATCAATGCCACAACAGGCGCATTCCACATTTCCAACGCGTCGGGGACGAATTTGACGGGCAACGTGAACGTGCCGGCGACCGGCGGTTGGCAAACCTGGACCAGCGTGGTGGCTGCCATCACCCTGCCGGCCGGCCAGCAAACACTGACATTTGATCAAGATCATCCGGGCTGGAACCTTAATTATTTCACCATCTCCACCAGCTCAGGGCCTTTCGGTGGAACCCCGGGACCTGTTCCCGGCACCGTGCAGGCTGAGAACTACGACTTAGGCGGTCCCGGCGCCGGCTTCAACGTAACTTCAATCAATGGCTCGGACAACGGTTACAGATCCGACGGAGTTGACTTGGAAGTGACTACTGACACGGGCGGCGGCGTTAACCTCGGTTGGACGGCTGCCGGACAGTGGTTCAGGTACACAGTGAACGCCGCTGCAGCCGGAACTTATACGGTGACGTTCCGCGTGGCTTCGCCCAACGGCGTAACCGATGCATTGCACATCTCCGACTCGTCGGGAACGAACTTGACGGGCAGCGTCAACGTGCCGGCGACCGGCGGTTGGCAGACCTGGACCAACGTGACCGCTACGTTGACCCTTCCAGCAGGCCAGCAGGTCTTGACTGTGGACCAGGATAATGCCGGCTGGAACATCAACTACATGACATTTGCGTCTGGCGGCGGAGGCGGAACCGGATCATGCGCAGGCGTCCCCGATATCACCGTTGCCGGAGTAACCTATGTGCCGACGTGGTGTCAGGAATTCAACGGCGGCGCGGGTTCTCCAGACACCACGGTCTGGAACTTCGACCTCGGAAACAATGGCGGCTGGGGTAACGGGGAAGTCGAAGTGTACTGCGGACCTCCGGGCTACCCGAATAACCCGGCGCAGTGCCCGACGACGTTCAGTACGTCCACTGCCCCTGTTTACATCGATGGCAGCGGGCACCTCGTGATCCAGCCCAGAAAAGTGAATGGAACCTGGTTATCGGGGCGCATGAATACTCAAGGCAAGCAAAACTTCCAGTTCGGCATTCTCGTGGCCAGTATCCAGCTCCCCAATACAACCAACCAGGGCCTGTGGCCTGCGTTCTGGGCCTTGGGCAGCAACATCGGGAGCGTCGGATGGCCAACCTGCGGTGAATCCGACATCATGGAAAACTGGTCTCCGCAGGTCAATAACGGAGCCGGTCCCTCGGGGAACAACTCCACGGTCCACACCGCAAAAACTGGCGGGAGCGGAGTTGGAGCGCGTTACACCTTCCCCAGCGGAGAGATGGCAGACACCGCTTTCCACACCTACGGAATGATCTGGAAGCAAAATGAGGTCCAGTACTTCGTGGATGACGATTCTAATCCGTTCTTCACGGTGACCCCCAGCAGCCTGCCTGCAGGGGATACGTGGCCGTTTAACCAGAACATGTTCACCATCATGAACGTGGCCGTGGGCGGGACGCTTGGCGGATCGACTGCCAACCTGACCAACCCGGGACCGATGCAAGTAGATTACGTTCGCTTCTACACGCCTCAATAAACGCGTCGTTAGTTGAGGTGCTAATTGAATTGCTGACGGTGGATGGATGTCCACCGTCAGCAGCTTTCAACTCCGGACAAGTTGCCGACGTGGCGAAGTTTGCTCCGCCTTCGCCGAGGACCACTACATTCTCGCCACAACGGCCACATCGAGTTTCGAATAGTACTTCTTCACATCTCCGACTCCATACTTGGCGCGGAATTTCTCGACCACGGACGCCACCTGTTTGGCGTCCGTAATCCGGACGGCATTGAATTCAGCTTCAGCGTCGCGCGCAGCGATCCGGATCTCCGGGTTCTTGAGCACGTTCTTATACCACTGCGTGTCCGAGCCGTACACCGGCAACAGATGTAACTTGTCGTCGTCCCAAACGAACCAGACTGGCTGCGAGATGGTCCGTCCTGACTTTCGGCCGGTCACGCTGAGGTCAATTTCCCGATATCGCGAAAGCCGGTCTTTTAGGTCACCCTTCGGCGCTGGCATATGCACTCCCTTCTTTGTCTTTTTATCCTAGGAATCTCACCACAGAGACACAGGGCCACAGAGAAATCATTTTCTTGTTTTATTTCCTCTGCGCCTTCTGTGTCTCTGTGGTGAAAAGATCTTCCGTTACAATCCCGTCATCTTCTCCAGCCGCTCCGGATACCGCGCCCCCTCGAGCTTGACCTTCGCCGCAGCGTCGCCGATGTCGCGTAGATCGTCGGACGAAAGCTCAATCGCCGTCGCTCCGTTGTTCTCTTCGAGGCGGTTCAGTTTCGTCGTCCCCGGGATCGGCACAATCCAGGGCTTCTGGGCCAGCAGCCACGCCAGCGCAATCTGCGCCGGAGTCGCGTTCTTCTCCTGCGCGATGCTGCCGAGCAGGTCAATCAGAGCGACGTTCACCTTCAGCGCTTCCGGAGTAAACCGAGGCAGCGTGCTACGGAAATCGTTGCTCTCGAACTTGGTGTTGGCATCCATCTTGCCGGTGAGAAATCCCTTGCCCAGCGGGCTGAAGGGGACGAATCCAATGCCGAGTTCTTCGAGCGTCGGCAAAACTTCTTCTTCCGGCCTTCTCCACCACAGCGAATATTCGCTCTGAATTGCTGCGACCGGCTGGATTTTGTGTGCGCGCCGGATGGTCTGCACTCCCGGCTCAGAAAGCCCGAAGTGCTTGACCTTGCCTTGCCGGATCAAGTCCTTCACCGCGCCCGCAACGTCTTCGATCGGCACATTCGGATCAACCCGGTGCTGATAGTAGAGATCGATGACATCAGTCTTGAGCCGCTTGAGCGAGCCTTCGACGGCCTGCTTGATGTGCTCCGGCCGGCTATTCAGGCCCGGCACCGCACCCTTCATTCCGCGAGGATCGGAACCGGGACTGACGTCGAACCCAAACTTGGTCGCGATCACCACCTTGCTGCGGAACGGAGCCAGCGCCTCGCCCACCAGTTCTTCGTTAATGAACGGCCCATAGACTTCAGCCGTGTCGAAGAACGTGATGCCGCGGTCAACCGCCGCGTGAATCAGCGACGTCATCTCTTTCTTGTCTTTGGGAGGGCCGTAAGAAAAGCTCATTCCCATGCAGCCAAGGCCGAGGGCCGTGACTTCCAACCCGCTTTTTCCGAGTTTGCGTTTTTGCATCGTTTCTCCTGCAAGTAGAGATGAGGCTGCACCCTGTGCGGGTTCGAGGAATGCAAAACTCCAAAAACTGAGAGAAAGTGCGGAGTCGAAGGACTGCTGCTCGGTGGCGTGACGCGACCCCAAAAAGCATTCCACGATGCAGCCTGCGCGGGGCGAATTCCCTGAATCACCCTTGCCGTTGCAGCGACCACGGGGTCCTTCGACTGCGTTGCCGTCCGCTTCGCGAATGGCAACTTCGCTCAAGATGACAGCACTCGGCTGGTTCATAGAAAATCGAGCAGGTTCCACTCCGCAGGCCAACTTGCAAAGAATCTGACCCAGTTCGTTGCAAGAAAATGACATCCACCGTGCAAAAAATTTACAGCTCCCTGACCCCGCCCTGACAAGCCGCATTTCTTCGGAACTTACCATCCAAAACGAACCGGGCGAAGAACCCGCGTTCACTCTCAGAAATCTATCTCACACAGTTCTGTAAGGAGAAGGCAAAATGCTGCGTCGCGCGCTCCCCCTCACCTCTCTGCTTGGGCTTCTACTCACTTTCGTTTCCAGCTCAGCCCTGGCTCAATATCAACTCACAACTCTCGACTCCAATCAGGTAAAACAATCAACCAACACCGCCGATCCTCAGATCGTGAATGCCTGGGGGCTGGCCCGCAGCCCGGGCAGTCCGTGGTGGGTCAGCGACAACGGTTCGGGTTGGGCCACAATTTACAATGCGGCCGGTGTCAAGCAGGGCCTGGAAGTCGAGATTCCGCCCGCGCCCAAAGGCGGACCGATCGGACTCCCCACTGGCATGGTCTGGAACCCATCGCAAAGCAACGAGTTCCAGGTGCAGGGATGGCCGACATTTTTCATCTTTGACACTGCGGATGGGACTATCAGCGCGTGGGCCCCAGGAATAGCCCTATTCGATGCCCAGACCCCGGTTGACAATTCCGGGAGCAAGGCTTCCTACACCGGACTGGCCGTCACCAACAAACCCACGGAGAATTTCCTATTTACCGCCGACGCCGCCAACAACAAAGTGGACATTTACGACGGCACATTCACCTGGAAGGGCTCATTCGCAGCCGACCCGGCCATCCCGGCAGGGTTTTCGGTGTTCGGAATACGCGACATTGGCGGTAAGGTCTTCGTTTCCTTTGCCAGCTCGTCAGGAGGTGCAGGCGGCTTCGTTGACATTTACAGCGAAAAGGGAACATTGCTCAAGTCGTCCTTTATTCAGGGAGCGCCGCTGAACCAACCCTGGGGATTTGCCATGGCGCCCTCGAATTTTGGGCCGCTCAGCAACACCTTGCTGGTTTCAAACAACATTAACGATGGCACCATCAACGCGTTCAACCCGCAAACAGGCGCGTTCGTGGGAACCGTGAAGAACACGTCCGGGGCTGTAATTCACATTGACCAACTCTGGGCAATCGATTTTGGAGGCGGTACGCCTAACAACGGTGCTACGAACACATTGTTCTTTACCGCCGGCCCCAGCAACAACGTGGTGGGGACGTTCGGGACAATTGTGTTCCAGTAACTTCGCAGAAAAATTAGCGAAACCGAACAACGACTGACCTGCCCTTCGCGGTTTTTCGAAGGGTGGGTCAGCCTCTTCCGAGCCTGTCGAGACCCTTCAAGATCACCTTAGTCCAAGCCAATCTCTCGTCCCCTAGCCGCCTCTCGCACCATCTTAAGCCCCTACCTTAGGCAACTACCCCACCGCGCCCGCCCTCGCTAGACTTCCGCAATCCCCTCCCCCATAGAAACAGAAAAGGGGACCAGACTGTCATGCACATGCAACAATGGTTAAGCCAGCACAGCATCCCGTTTCAGTTGATAGTCGCTTACATCCCGCTTATAGCGACCGTCACGACCACCATTCTTAGCATCGTCCTGGCCCGCGCTACTCTGCGTTACGCCGAAGCCAGCGACAAAAGCCTGGCCCTGGCGCGAGAGGAGTTCGAACGCCAGTGGTCGCCCGAGATGCACGTCAAACTGGAGAAGCTCAGTTCCCGTAAGACCAACATTGTGGTCACCAATCTGGGCAGAATTTCTGTTCTGCTGCAGATGGTGCAATTGCGCCAGTTAGCTATGGCGGTGCCTTCTTTACGCTCTTTCCTGAACGAGCCCCTGGTCGGCGGCAGCACCTGGACCGACGATTTGGGAAGACATCTGTTCTCATGTACCGGGGATGACTATGAAGGCCAGATCGCCGCGTCCGTGACCTTCTACGCCTCCGGACGTATGTACCGCACCGACTGGTTCCGCTTTCAGATTCATGTTAGCCGCGGGGAAGTCCTCCGCCTTGAGCCCGTAAACATCGCCGCACAGCGGGCGCACAAGCTCGACGACGAGGAAGAGGCCCAGCAGGAGCTGGTTAAGGACGTAGTCGAAGCAGTCCAAGTTAAAGCAGCGCACGCTTGAAACTATGGGGCGACGCAAGCGACCTGAGTCTGGCGCCCCAGGAACCACAGTAACCTGCCCAATCTGCGAATTCGGCATCAGAATGGAGAGGATGCGGACCCGGGTCAGACTTACGGTTGCAATAGTGATCTTTTTCTTTGTCTTTATCTTTGGACTGGGACTCGGGCTCGCACAAGCGCAGAACGCACCACGACGGGTGAACATCCCCAAACCAGATCACCAAACTGTCAGCGCGAATCAGTCAAAGGACAGAGATGACGATGGCGATATCGACAACGTTTTGAACCAAGATGACCGCTTGTCGCTGATCGTCGGCGCGCTCGACGCCAAAGTTCGCCAAAGCTCCGAGCCCGACTGCTCTCATCTGGTTCATGCCATCTACGAACGCGCTGGATTCCCTTATGCCTACGCGCCTTCTTCGGATCTCTACGCCGGCGTCGAAGGCTTCCAGCGCGTCAAAGTGCCCGAGCCTGGCGACCTGATTGTTTGGCGAGGGCATGCGGGCATGGTCATCCAACCCTCACAGCACATTTTCTTCAGCTTCATGACGACCGGCCCCGGCATCGACAACTACCAAGCGCCGTATTGGAAAGGCCGGGGACATCCGCGGTTCTATCGCTACATCAAAGACAACTCCTGTGCAGCTTGTGATTCGGCGCACTCACGCCGGCTCGTGAAGATCAAACGATAGCAAACGCAATCCCAATCCCTGTCCGAGACGGGTTTGGGATGCCATTCATTCCGGTTTAGGAGTGTTACTGCTTTAACGAAGCGGTTTGCGCCGTCTTCGTTTTCGGCTGTAGTTTCGCCTTGTTCGCGGCAGGCGCCTTCTTCGGGGAAGGCTGGCTTGTGTTACTGGCATTCTGCTTCGGTTTCTGGTTCTTCTGGCCAGCCGACACCTTGGCCGATACCGGCTTTAGTTGCGCGGTTTTGGCGGGTTTGGACGCCTGCGGGGCTTGGGCCGGTTTCGAGCTATGGCTGTTTTCTTTGTGTTGCTGCCAGAACTCTGCTTTTGCGAGGCGGCTGTGGTGCTCCTTGCCGTTCTGATTCTTGTCTCCGTTCGCGCTCGTCTGGGCCACTGTCAGTGTGCTGAACAGAGCTAGACTGACAAGCAGGCTCAGCATATTTCTGATTGCTTTGCTCATAAAGCCTCCCAGTTTCGGGCATTGTGCACCCGTTAATGGCGAGTCACAAGTAACGAAAGGGAATATCGAATCGCGCAATCGTGGAGTCACCGTCGCCTCAGCGTACAGCTACTACAATGTCCCTGTGCTCTCGCGCGCACTCACATTCTCACCCGATCACGACGAGGCCTTCTTCTGCGCGCTCCCCGCCGCGCCCGCCGTCTTTCTGCTACGTGGCGACGGCGAGCCTTACGTCAGCAAATCCGCAAACCTACGCCGCAGGCTGACCTGGCTTCTCGGCCCACCCCGCGAACAAAGCAAACGGCTGAATCTGCGCGACCGCGTCCGCGAAATCGAATTCACCGCCACCGGCTCCGATTTCGAGTCGCAATTTCTTCTCTATCAACTCTTGCACGCAACCTTTCCGCAAAGCTACTCCGCCCGCCTGCGCCTTCGCTTCGCTCCGCTGATCAAGTTGCATCTGGAAAATGAGTATCCGCGAGCGTCGGTCACCAGACGCCTCGGCCCACTGAACGGAAAAAATCTCTACTACGGCCCTTTCTCCTCGCGCGCCGCCGCCGAAAAATTCGCCAGCGATGCTCTCGACTTCTTCAAAATGCGCCGCTGCGTGGACGACCTCCATCCCGACTCCGCGTTCCCTGGCTGCGTCTATTCCGAAATGAAGATGTGCCTCGCCCCCTGCTTCAAAGGCTGCACCGACGCCGACTACCACGCCGAAGTCGCCCGCGTGCAGGCTTTTCTTGAAACCGGAGGCGAGTCCCTAACCCGCGAGCTCGCCCAGCACCGCGACCACGCTTCAGCCGAACAGGCTTTCGAAGACGCCGCCGCCGTCCACGCCAAAATCGAAAAGCTGAAGCCGCTCTTGGCACAGTTGCCAGAAATCGTCCAACGAATCGACACACTCGACGCAATCATCATCCAGCCCAGCACCGAGCCGGATTCCGTCTCGGTGTTTCGTTTTTCGTCGGGATGTTTCAGCGGCCCGGTCGCGTTCGGCATCCAGCCCGGCCCGAGCTCCCGTTCGATGGAATCACGGGTGGAAGAAGCAATCGCGAGCTTCACAAATCCAGAAGGCAGATCGTCGCTAGAAAGAATGGAGCACATGGCCCTCCTCAAACGCTGGTACTACCGCTCCACTCGCATCGGAGAGATTTTCTTCGCTAACGACAAAGATCAATGGCCGCTGAGGAAAATCGTCCGCGGAATTGGCCGCGTATTTAAGGGAGAAAAGCCTCAGGAACAAATAACTTTTTCTGCGACCCAACCCGAGCCGCCACCATCTCAGGCGTCATGACCAACGACAAATCCCTTCGCAAGCATCTAGTCGCCCAGTTGGACGGCGGCCACGCCTACGCCCAGTTCGGCGAAGTCATCGCCAACTTCCCGCCGAAGCTCCGTGGCGAAACACCACAAGGCCTACCCCACTCCGCCTGGATGCTGCTTGAGCACTTGCGCATAGTGCAACGCGACATCCTGGATTTCAGCCGCGACCCAAAATACGTCGCCCCCACATGGCCAGACGATTACTGGCCCAAAGCATCGTTGCCGCCAAGCGCCGCCGCCTGGAACAAAAGCGTCAAGGCTTTCCGGGAAGATTCGGCAGCAACGAAAAAGCTGATCAGCAATCCCAAGACCGACCTGTTCGCAAAGATCCCCTGGGGAGATGGCCAGACCATCCTCCGCGAAGCCCTGCTGATCGCCGACCACAACGCACACCATCTCGGACAAATGATCGACATAAGAAGACTGCTAGGAATCTGGGGTTAGAGTCCGCGGTTCCCACATCACCCGATCGTTCCGGGCCGCTTCCGAAACACCACCTTCAATTCCTTCCTCCACCGCTCATCAATCCCCAGCAGCGTCCACTCAATCTCCGGCGAAATATACCGCAGCAAAGTATCTGTCGCTGGATGCACATGCAGCGCCGGCGCCACCATCACCAACAGAGGCGCGCCCGCCGCCAGCTCCCGCCCCGCAAAATATCCGAACTTCTGAAATTCTCCGCGTGCATGGTGCCACGCCACCCGCGCCCAGTAATCGATCCCTTGCAGCGGCAAATGGATGTCCTCGTCCGCCTTCAACTCCAGCACCGCCAGCCGCCCTTCGCGGGTCACCGTGAGCACGTCAATCATCGCCCGATCCGAAGCCGAGAAGGCCGGAACCTGCGAATACCGCCATCGCGGATCAAGCTGATCATCAAGCGCAGCAATGTCCTTGACCACCAACGACTCCAGCCAGCGCTCCGGATGCAGACGCCACAACCGACTCTCCCGCGGCCCATCTGCATGACGAACTTCGCCCACGCTGCGAATCAGTTGCTCGAAAGCCCCGAGGCTGCCGTCGTCCACCACTCGCAATCCCGGACCAAAACCAAACACCAGCTCCGGGACGCTGCGAAACTTTCCTGTTTCGCCTGAGAAGCCTTCCGACAACCGCGCCCGCGCCACTTCCAGCCCATGACAGCGAAACGTAATCTCCGCCGCCGAAAGTACCGCGACTTCCACCTCCGCCATCAGGCTCTGCACCAACGCAATCGGCCCCGCGAATCGCTCATGAATCTCCGCATCATTCGGACACCGCACCAGCCGCGTAGAAATATTCCCGCGATCCAGAATCTCAATCTGCCGCAGTTCCTCGGCCCGTTCTTCCAATTCATAAAGTTCCCACTTCGCCGCCGCACGATTCAAATGCGCCATCCGCTCCCGCACTAGCGTCGAACATCCACTCGGAGCAAACAGCTTCAGCCCCTCCACAACCATCTTTCCTGCATTCGCCGTCCGGCAAACTTCCAGCCACAGAACCCCAAACGTCAGCGCAGCATCAATCGACCCCTGCGGTTCCTGCCCATTCACTCCCAAAACCGCAAATCCCGATTGCCCCCGCTTCAGCAGCCCCCGCGAATAAATCGGCCCAAACGACCGCTCCAGATCCACTGCGTTGCTGATATGCGCCAGAGTCAACTCCGGAAACTTCTTCCCCAGCACTCGCTCCAAAATATGCTGATAAGCCGCCCGCCCCTTCCGCCTCGCCGAAACTGTCCGCGCATCCCGCTCCCGGCAAATCTCCAGCTTCGTCGGATGCGCCTGCCCGATCTTCTGCACCGTCACTCGCAGGCTTTCCCCTTTGCTCTCCACATCCAAGACTCGCCGCACCACATTCCGCTCCTCAGACCACAAATGCAGCAGGCACTTATTGCTCTCCCCCGAAACCGAATACTTCGCATTCCCCAGATCGAACATGACCGCACCGTCTTCAATCACCACCGCCCCGCTACTGCCAGAGAGAAATCCTTCCAGCGCCGTTGCCAAAGTCTCAGTTGTCATGCCGAAAGTCTGCCAGAAACCTGCACCCCTTGTCTGTGACGAATGGACATTCTTGAGATATATAAATGAGGATGAGAAACTAGGCCCCCATGGAACAACGCGTCAGCATAATCACCCTGGGAGTAGCCAACTTGCAGCGCAGCCGGGAGTTCTACGAACGCCTTGGGTGGCGCCGTTCCATGCCTCAGAACGAGGGAATCGTGTTTTTCCAAATCGGAGGCATGGCCCTAGCCCTCTACCCGCGCGACGAACTGGCAAAGGACGCCAACGTTCCTTCCGAAGTCGGCGGTTTCAGCGGCATGACGCTGGCCTTCAACGCCCGCAATCGTGAAGAGGTTGACGCAGTTCTCGCCGAGGCCCAGGCCGCCGGCGCGAAGCTGGTCAAGCCCGCTCAAGAAGCCTTCTGGGGAGGTTATTCCGGATATTTTTCCGACCCCGATGGCTTCCTCTGGGAGGTCGCCTGGAACCCCTTCTTCCAGATCGCCGAAGACGGAAGCATTCGCATCCCTGACTAAGTTGAGCCCGAAGGTTTTCAGATCATTTTCCGATCACCGGATGACCCGATCTCCAGATCACCCGATGTTCCATTGTGGGATAATGGGGAATCCCGGAGTCCTTCCTAACCGGATAACATCTAAACATCGTGGACAGAAACCCTTTTTTCTTTCACCACTACGGCCTCACGGAGAACGATCTCGAGCGCTATCTCGCGGCCGCACTCTCCGCTGGTGGCGACTACGCCGACGTTTATTTTGAATATCTTTCTTCGACCTCGCTGACCGTCGATGAGTCCCTGGTCAAGTCTGCCTCGCAGGGAATTTCCGTCGGCTGTGGCGTTCGCGTCATCTCCGGCGAAAGAACTGGGTACGCATATACAGATGACCTTTCTTCCGACCGCATCCTGCACGCCGCCCGTACCGCAGCACTGATCGCCAGCGGCCCGGCTAAGACTTTGAGCGCGGGATTTTCGCAAAAACCGGTCCGCAGTCTTTATCCGGTAACCCTGCCTTCGGTAGACGCCGAAATCACTGCTAAAGTCGAATTGGTAATGCGCGCCGACAAGGCCGCTCGCGCTGACGATGCTCGCATCAAGGAAGTCCGCGCCAGCTACGCCGACGAACTTCGCAATATCCTGGTCGTAGGCTCCGACGGCACTTTTGCCGAGGACTCCCAACCGCTCGCGCGCATGAACGTTTCCTGCATCGCCCGCAACGAGACCAATTCCGCGCGCGGCAGTTCCGGAGGCGGCGGCCGCGTGGCTCTCGATTTCTTTTTCGGCGACAAGACTCCGGAATACTTCGCCCGCGAAGCCGCCCGCCAGGCCATCCTGCAACTCGATGCCCGCGAGGCTCCCGCCGGAGACATGGAAGTCGTCCTCGGCCCCGGCTGGCCCGGCGTGCTATTGCACGAAGCCGTAGGCCACGGCCTCGAAGCCGATTTCAATCGCAAACAAACATCAGCCTTCGCCGGATTAATCGGCAAAAAAGTCGCCAGCGAAAAATGCACCGTCGTGGACAACGGCACCATGCCATGGCGCCGCGGCTCGCTCAACGTTGACGACGAAGGCCACGCCACCCAGGAAACCGTTTTAATCGAGAAAGGAATTCTCAAAGGCTATTTGAGCGATAAGCTTTCCGCGAAGCTAATGGGCATGGCCGACACCGGCAACGGCCGCCGCGAAAGCTACGAACACATTCCCATGCCGCGCATGACCAATACTTATATGCTCGCCGGAGAAGACGACCCCGAAGACATCATCCGCTCGGTGAAGCGCGGCGTTTACGCGGTGAATTTCGGCGGCGGCCAAGTGGACATCACCAACGGCAAATTTGTTTTCTCCGCCTCCGAGGCGTACTTGATCGAGGACGGCCACGTAACCGCTCCAATTCGCGGCGCGACATTGATTGGTAACGGCCCCGATGCTTTGACTCACGTTTCCATGGTTGGAAACGATCTAAAACTCGACGAAGGTATCGGAACCTGTGGCAAAGACGGGCAGTCCGTGCCAGTAGGCGTCGGCATGCCCACGACGAAACTCGATCGCATGACGGTAGGCGGTACCGCCCGGAAAGATCCCGGCGGATTTATGCAGTAAGAAATTCTTCACCACAGAGACGCAGAGCCACAGAGAAATCTTTACAGCGAATTTAGTTCATCGTTTGAAAGACGCGATTTATAAGAATTTTGTTTTCTCTGTGCCTGTGTGTCTCTGTGGTGAAAAGCTTTTGACTTTATGGCCGAATTAACTCTGGAAAGCCAACCCACGAAGCCCGCGATCGACTTGCGTGAGCTAGCGAGCGACCTCGTCCGCCGCGCCATGTCAGGCGGCGCAACCGCCGCCGAGTGCGTCGTCCGCGAAGGCGACGAATTCTCCACCCTCGTCCGTCTCGGCCAGGTTGAAACTTTAAAAGAAGCCGGATCGCGTTCCATCGGCGTTCGCGTCTTCAACGGACAGCGCGCCGCCAGCACCCACTCTAGCGATTTTTCGCGCGACGGCCTCGACCGCATGTTGAAGTCCGCGCTCGAGCTTTCGAAGATCACATCTGAAGATCCTTTCGCCGGACTTCCCGACCCCGCGCAACTCGGCGCGCTTTCCGGCGACCTCGATCTCTATTCCAGCGACGTTTACTCGCTCCCCGGTCAAGAGCGCATCGCCTACGCCCGCCGCGCCGAAAAAGCTGCACTCGATTCCGACCCGCGTATCAAGAATTCCGAAGGCGGATCCTTCGACGCCGCCACTGGCCACAAAATTCTGGCCAATAGCCTCGGATTCGTCGGCGAATATCGCCGGTCTTATTGTTCAGTCGCCGCCGTCCCCATTGCGCAGGACGAAAAGGGCGCAATGCAGCGCGATTACTGGTATTCCGTCGCCCGCAGCCTGAATCGTTTGGAGTCGCCCGAGGAAGTCGGCAAAATCGCTGCCGAGCGCGCCCTTCGCCGCCTCGGCGCGCGCAAAGTGAAAACTCAGAACGTTCCGGTTGTGTTCGACCCGCAGGTCGCGACCTCCATCCTCGAACACATTTTCGAAGGCGTGAACGGAGACTCCGTCTATCGCGGCGCGTCTTTCCTAGCCGGAAAGCTCGGCCAGACCATTGCCGCCTCCGGCGTCACCGTGATCGACGACGGCACCATCGTCGGCGGCTTTGGCACCAGCCCCTTCGACAGCGAAGGCGTCCCCTCACGCCGCACTGTGGTCATCGAAAACGGAGTCCTCAAGTCGTATTTACTCAACACCTATACGGCCAAGAAACTCGGCCTGCAAACCACCGGCAACGCGTCGCGCGGCCTCGCAGGAACTCCCGGCATCGGCCCGGGCAATTATTTTCTGCAAGCCGGACCAAGAACGCCGCAACAGTTGATCGCCGACGTCAAAGAAGGTTTATACGTGACCGAGTTCATGGGCATGGGCGTCAACCTGGTCACCGGAGACTACTCCCGCGGCGCTTCCGGCCTCTGGATTTCCGGCGGCGAACTGACTTATCCCGTCGAAGAAATCACCGTCGCCGGAAATCTTAAAGACATGTTTTTGAACATATCCGAAGTCGCCAGCGACTTAGAATTCCGCGGCGCCATCGCCGCGCCCACCCTCCGCATCGACGGCCTGACCGTCGGTGGCGAATAGTGCTCTCTTAGCCGCGATCCGTTTCGTAGTGGGATTCCTCGGCTGCGGCTTGCTCGCGGGCTTTTCTCACCAGATCTTTCAGAGCGATGTCCCTCGCCGCATCCCGAGCCGAACCCTCGCGTCGAAGCGTCACCACTCCGGGCTCTGCTTTCAACTGCTTTGTAGGCAGAAATGGAAACACCACCCCGCTCAGGTTCCCCTCCCTCTCCACCAAGATCTTCGCGCCGTCCTGCAGCTGGTCCGCCGCCCAGCGCAAAAGTCCAAGACCGTATCTCACAGTATCGGCACGACTTCCCGCTCTGAGCTCGGACTTAAGGGCTTCCAGCTCGTCGAGGCCTTGCTGATCAAAATCCAACTGCACTCGATACTTCTTCTGACTTTCACCCATAAGAACACACTCCATACATACTCATTTAATACTCATATAATACTCGTGCGCAGCTGACGTGTCAAATCGTGCCTCTACCTACCGGAACCGTATGCTTACGGGGACGTTTTCGGGTATGGCCGTGGACAAGGGTTCGACCGGCTCAGGCTCGGTATCGATCTTCACTCCCCCAATATCAACCGACTTCGCCCGATCAATCAATCCGCCGATCTCCTTGCGAACCCCGAACAGGGCAACCCCGATAAGAATCGCCCACAGCCCCGATTGCAGCAGCGGCACCAGCGTCTTTAACTTTCCTTCCGGCGGAGATTCGGGCATAGCGGGTTGCTGTACAACGAATGCGGTCGCGTTGCCGCTATCAGAAGAACTCGGACAGGCCTCGCTCCTACCGTGAGCAGGAACCTTGGCTGTCGGTTGAGCACACGGAGGCGGACCCTGAGTCGCCTGCTGAGCAAATACTGCGGTTGAAATTGCTGCCAAAATCAACCAACAGCCCACCAGCAAAACGCTATGCCAGATATCGCGCTTCCCAAGAGACAAGCCTAAAAAAGATCTTCGGCGATACACACATCCTCCATCGGTCGGGGATTTGACTCGGAGGGGAAGGTCCGGCGAACACGAGTATTGCGCAAGTCCGGCGCTCTGGTCAACGCTGAACTGCTCGGCAGCGAAGCGCTTCCAACCACTGCCAGGTTTGAGGACTTACGGACTGCAAGTTCGGCAATCCGCAAACATTCCCGCCTGCATCTTCCCAGCTATCCCCATCCGCGCCTGCACCCTATAGGATCAAAACTAATTTTTCTGCAGTCCAAAAAAGAAGAGAAGAAGAACTGAAATGAAACTCAATTTTCTCCTCGCGCTTTTGGCGATCACGGCCCCAGCGTTCGCGCAAAACCCTCGCTCCGAAATCGAACCCAACATCCTCTCCCTCGAGAGCGCATGGACGCAGGCGCAAGTCAGGCATGACGATCGAGCCTTGAACGCCCTTCTCGCCGATACTTTCGTTTACACCGGATACACCGGCGCCGTCATGACCAAGGCCCAGTTCCTCGCCGAACTGAAAGACGGAAGTTATGCGCCAACTCTGGTCACAAACGAAAATCAGCACGTCGTCTCTTACAACCACGCTGCCGTCGTCACTGGCATCTATCACACCAAAGGAATCTACAAAGCCAAACCATTCGAACGTTGGGGACATTTCACCGACATCTGGCTTTTCCAGGACAATCTCTGGCAATGTGTCGCCAGCCACACCAGCCCGCTCAAGTGATCGTCTGCGGAAACCCACTACAATCTTCTGATGGACGCCCTGCTGCACCCACCTCCGCCGGATCGCGATCCCGAATGGCGCCCTAAGATTCTCGGCATCGCAGCCATCCTGATCGTCGCCGCAGTCGTGGTTTTCCTCCAGCGGCCCAAGCCGCACCCGCCCGCACCGGTCAATCCCTACGCGGCCCAGCTAAAAATCTCTGGCATCCAGTTGAGCGCTGCACAAAACTTTATCGGCGCGAAAGTCACCTACATTGACGGTATCCTGACCAACCCCGGAAACAAGACCGTCACCAGTGCAATCATCCACGTCACTTTCCGCGATTCTTACGGCCAGGTCGCCCAAATCGACGATGTCCCCGTCAAACTGCTGCAGACGACTGGCCCCTATCCCGATACCATCGACCTAGCCGCATCACCGCTTGCCCCCGCTGAGAGCAAACCCTTCCGCCTGATCTTCGACCACGTAAGCGAACAGTGGAACCAGTCGTATCCGGAGCTGCAAATCGCAAACGTAACCACGCAATAACCGCTCTTGGTTTTTGGTTCTAGGCTCTTGATCCGTTGGGATCTGTCGTCAGGAGACCTTCCCCGCCGGCCGCAACGCACGAAGCCCGTTCTACAATGTCATCATGCCTGAAACTGAAACCGTCCGCCTCACCGCAACCGTAAAAGCTGGAGGCTGCGCCGCCAAACTCAGCCCCGCCGCGCTCGACAAGGTTCTTGGAAAATTACCCCGCCAGCACGATCCCAACGTTCTCGTCGGCTTCGACCACGCTGACGACGCCGGAGTTTATCAACTCGCCCCTGACTTAGCGCTTGTCCAAACCGTCGATTTCTTCACTCCCATCGTCGACGACCCCCACACCTTCGGCCAGATCGCCGCCACCAACGCCCTCAGCGACATCTACGCCATGGGCGGACGCCCCGTCACCGCGCTGGCCATGGTTTGCTTTCCAGAAAAAGGCGACTTGGAAATTCTCGAACGGATCCTCGCTGGCGGCCTCTCTAAAATGATCGAGGCCGGATGCGTCGTAATCGGCGGACACAGCATCCGCGACGAAGAAATGAAATTCGGCTACTCGGTAACCGGCCTGATCAACCCAAAACAAATTTTCAAAAACGGCGGCGCAAAACCCGGCGACCGTCTCTTGTTTACGAAAGCCCTCGGCACCGGCACCATCGCCACCGCAATCAAAAAAGGCGTAGCCAAACAGAGCTGGATCAACGCCGCCGTCGCATCGATGACAACCTTGAACAAAGCCGCTGCAGAAGTAATTGCAGACTTCAAGGGGGGGACGGGCGTCCCCGCCCGTCCAGCGGAGCAAAGCTCCGCCGCCTTTCCCATCCACGCCCTAACCGACGTGACCGGCTTCGGCTTGATCGGCCACGCCCGCGAAATGGCCCTGGCCTCCGAAAACGTCTCGCTGCATTTCTACTCCAGCCGCATCCCTCTGCTGGAAGGCGCGCTCGACTGCATCCGCGATGGCCACATCTCCGGCGGCCTAAAAGCCAATCGCGAATTCGCCGAATGCGTCGTGCAATATGAAGACGGCGTACCCGAAGAACTCAAAACCATCCTCTTCGATCCCCAAACCGCCGGAGGCCTACTGATCTCAGTCGCCGCCGATTCCGCCGGCGCTGTAACCCGCGCCCTCACCGCCGCCGGAGTCCCCGCCGTCGAAATCGGCGAAGTCCTACCAAAATCCGCGCGCCTTATTACGATCGGCAGATAGAATGGTCGGCGCAGAAACCTAGCGTCCGGTGGCCGGCGTCAGACATCCAAAACCTCAGGAGACCGCACATGAAAACCCGCAACCTTGGATCGCAAGGCCTCACCGTCTCCGCCCTCGGACTCGGCTGCATGGGCATGTCCGAGTTCTACGGGCGTCCCGACGAAACTGAATCCATCGCCACCATTCATCGCTCGCTCGAACTGGGAATCACTTTCCTCGACACCGCCGACATGTACGGGCCGTTCACCAATGAGGAGCTCGTCGGCCGCGCCATCCGCGGCAAACGCGACCAGTGCACCATTGCCACCAAATTCGGCATCGTCCGCGATCCCGCCAATCCCGCGACCCGCGCCGTCAACGGCAGCCCCGACTACGTCCGCAAATCCTGCGAAGGCAGCCTCAAGCGACTTGGCATCGATACCATCGACCTCTACTACCAGCACCGCGTCGATCCCAAGACTCCTATCGAAGAAACTGTTGGCGCCATGGCGGAACTGGTGAAGCAAGGCAAGGTCCGCCACCTAGGACTCTCCGAAGCCAGCGCCAAAACGCTCCGCCGCGCATCGAAGATCCATCCCATTGCCGCCGTGCAGACTGAATACTCGCTGTGGTCGCGCGATCCTGAAAACGACATCCTCGCCACCTGCCGCGAACTCGGCATAGGGTTCGTCGCCTACAGCCCCCTCGGCCGCGGATTGCTAACCGGACAACTCAAGACTTTCGACGACCTACCCGCCAACGACCAACGCCGCAACTGGCCCCGCTTTCAAGGAGAGAACTTCCAGAAAAACATCGACTTGGTAAAAAAAGTTGAAGAGATCGCGCGTCAGAAAAACTGCACTGCGCCCCAACTAGCCCTCGCCTGGGTTCTGGCGCAAGGCGCCGACATCGTCCCCATCCCCGGTACAAAGCGCAGAAAATATCTGGAGGAGAACGCCGGCGCGCTAAACGTGCAACTCACTCCGGAAGATATGCACCAGATCGAGCAAGTCTTCCCCCACGGTGTGGCGGCCGGAAGCCGCTACCCGGAGCAGATGATGCATTTGGTAAACGCCTGAGGATTGGATTTGTAGCTATAAAGCCGTGCATTCCGAACCGCTCGCAGCCAATCAGCGGAATCGCTCACCATCCGTCGCGCCGGGGCCAGGATTATTCTGAGTTCTGACTTATGCGCAAAAGACGACGATGCTTTTCGGCCTGAACCAATCGGCCTTCTCTCCATCCCGATACAGACAAGAACGCTCAGAAGTCGCACAATGAGTGCTATAGCGATGTTACGTCAATTGGCTTCCATTGCTACTATAAGAGGGTTGTTTGGGAGGTGAATTATGGCAGTTGCGACCGTCACGAGCGCGAAGGTTAAGCAGGCTGTGCCGTTTTTCGGCGTAACCAACATGGAGTCTTCTCTACGGTTTTATGTTGATGGGCTGGGGTTCAAAAGGAAGAACTACTGGATTCCGGACCGCGCCGAAGACCATGCTGACGGGAGAATTCACTGGTGCTGGCTTGAGCTTGGCGACGTCGCGATCATGCTGCAGGAGTTCCGGCCCGGAGGCAGGCCGAAGGAAACGCTGGGGGCTGGAGTAAATGTCTGTTTCCAGTGCGAAGACGCGCTGGCTCTCTATCGCGAGTTCAAAGCGCGTGGAGTTCAGACGCTGAAACGCCCTTTTGTGGGAAACCGTTTGTGGGTTGTGCCGGTTACCGATCCCGACGGGTACCACATGGAGTTTGCGAGCCCCACGGAGGCGCCGGAAGAGAGCGAGTTAGAAGAGTAGGCTTGGTGCGGCCCGACAACTGACCCAATCGCCTTTACACGTTTTAACCGCTGGGTCATTGAGTGTAAGCGGCGAGTGGAACGGCGATTGCGTCAACCATGGACGGTCATCCTCCCTGTGCCAGCAGGCTCGCGATCTCGTGTGCAAGATTGGATTCAAGGCGTTCTGAACCGTCGTAGCCATGGTGTATGAATCGAACATGCCCGGAACCGTCCAGTAGCACCAGGGTCGGGTAGCCGTCAACGCCCAGCCGGACTGCATTCGCGTTTTCCGTGTAAGCGATTGGGAGACCCAACCGCATTTTCTTGGCGAAGGCTTCCGCCGTTTCATCAGTGTCTCCCCCTGCATGTGCATTGACTGCCCAGAAGAGCACAGCTCGGCTGTCCTTATACGAGGCATAAACCTTTTCCACCCTCGGCAGCTCCTTCCAGCATGGCTCACACCAGGTCGCCCAAAATGCCAGAAGGACGACCTTGCCTCTCAGTTCGCCAGAGGTGAGGACCTTGCCGTCCTCGGTGGTCAACGAGAATTCAGGCGCGGGCAAGTTTACATGCTGGCCGGAGAGCTTCCCCATCAAAGGTGGCAACAGCAAGGTCGAGGCGAGAACAACGCCCCCGAGTGGGAGCAACAGAAATGCAACGATTGCCTTTCGCCTATCGCGCGCCCATGTCCGCCGGGCAAAAATCCCACAACAGATTGAGACGGATGACACGAGCAGAAATGCAATCAGTATGTCCGCACCGAGATCCACCCCGGCAAGCGAGAGGATGAGCAAAGGTGTAGCCAGGCCAGACGTTATGAGTAAGCTTTTGAACCAAGGATTTCCGGGTGGATTTTCGCTGCGGAGAAATCCTAGCGCACAGCAGAATGAGGCGCCGACGATGAAAAACCATCGAAGGTCAAACTTAATCGAGGTAGCAAAATCGAGAATCAGGAGCAGCACTAGCCCCAAGAAGCCGGTGATTACATCGATCAACCCGGTTTTCAGCGGAGGTGGAAGTTTCACCAAATCTCCAGCACAAGATTAGAGGTCAACCGGCAGGAATCTTCTTGGACCAGATACGACGGTCGCGCACTATAGGTTCCATACTTTCCCTGTGTGAAGCGACGCAAACTGATGTTAACAGGCGATTACACTCACCACCCCAGCCACTCGGGCATGAGCTTTTCAGGAATCAGCGGATCACAACCGGCACATCCTGCTTCAGCGCCCAGACCAGGGCAATCACCCAGCCAATGGCCGTCCATCCGAGGAAGAAGTTCAGGACCAGAATCGCGCCCGCGTCGCGCTTGCTGCGCGCGAACGCAAGGATGGCCGGCAGAAAGTACAGAATGAAGCCGAAACCGAAAATCGGAGGGAAGAATAATGCCAAGAGGTGCATAGTGAAATCCTCCTGCTGACGCTCAGTTTATCACCACTATTTGATACGAATTCACCGGCAACGCAGTTCCGCTCTTATCCGCGAAATTCTGCTCGGGCTCCGGGTCCTCTGTTCTAGAATCATTGGTCTGCTCAAGCTCATCCATTATTAAGAGGAGCACTCCTTTGCCCGAAACCATTTACGACGTTGCCATTGTCGGCAGCGGCCCCGCCGGATACACGGCCGCCATCCGCGCCGGCCAATATGGCTTGAAGACTGCGCTGATTGAGAAAGACCCATACCTTGGCGGTACCTGCTTGCACGTCGGCTGCATTCCGACCAAGGCTTTGTTATTCAACGCCGAACTCTGGGACCACCTGAAAGACGCCAAGGAGTTCGGCATCGACGGCGTTGGCTCGGCGAAGCTGAACTGGGGCGCGGTGCAAGAACGCAAGCAGAAGATCGTCGCCAAACACGCCAAGGGGCTCGAGTTCCTTATGCGCAAGAACAAAGTCGAGACCGTGAAAGGCTACGGCAAGCTCACTGGCCCGGCGCAGAACGGGATTCACACCATTGAAGTGAAGAACAACGACATGAAAGCCGACGGGAAGACCTCGCAGATCAAGGCGAAGAATGTAATCCTTTCGACCGGTTCCGAGGCCCGCATGATTCCCGGCCTGGTGCCGGACGACCGCTTTCTCACGAACATCGAAATTCTGAACATGGGCGCGGTGCCGAAGTCGCTGATTATCGTCGGCGCAGGCGCGGTTGGAGTGGAATTCGCTTCGATCTTCCGCTCCTTCGATTGCGAAGTGACCATTCTCGAAATGCTGCCGCGCATGGTTCCGCTCGAAGATGAAGAAGTATCGAAGGAACTCGCCCGCGTCTATCGCAAGCGAGGCATCAACTTCTTCGGCGGCGCGAAAGTGGAGAAAGTTGATAAGACAAAATCTGGAGTCGCCGTCACGTTCACCGCGGACGGTAAACAACAGAAGCTGGAAGCCGAGAAAATCCTGATTTCGGTCGGCCGCAAGCCCAATACCGAAGGCATCGGCCTGGAAAAGACGCGCATTCAGTCCGAGCGCGGTTTCATCAAGACCGACGAATGGATGCAGACCGCCGAGCCCGGAGTCTATGCCATCGGCGACATCGTCCTCGGAACGCCGCAGCTGGCGCACGTGGGGTCGATGGAGGGAATCGTCGCAGTGTCAAAGATCGCCGGCAAAGAAAACCATCCGATCAACTTGATGCGCATTCCCAACGTGACTTATTGCCATCCCGAAATCGGCAGCGTCGGCCTCACTGAAGCCAAGGCCCGCGAACTCGGTCACGACGTGAAGGTCGGCAAGTTTCCGTTTACCGCGAATTCGCGCGCATCCATCGTCGGCGCCCACGAAGGCTTCATCAAGATTGTTTCGGACGCAAAGTACGGAGAGATTCTGGGCGTCCACATCATCGGCCCGCAGGCCTCAGAGCTGATCGCCGAGGCCGTGACCGCGATGGAACTCGAAGCCACGGTTGAAGATTTAATGTGGACGATCCACGCTCACCCCACGCTGGCCGAAGCCATGCTGGACGCGTCGAATAGCGTGTACGGGCTGGCGATTAACATGTAATCCGCGGTCAACTTTTTGATCTCCCTCCTCCAACTCGGCACCGTGGACTACGCCACCGCCCTGCGTCTGCAAGAAAAGCTAGTCGGGCTTCGCAAAGAAGGCCGCATCAGCGACGTCGTTCTTCTTCTCGAGCACACGCCGGTCATCACTCTTGGACGCAACGCGAAGGCGAAGAACATTCTGGCTTCGCCCGAACTCCTTGCCCAGCGCGGGGTTGAGGTATTCGAGTGCGATCGGGGGGGCGATGTTACGTTTCACGGCCCGGGACAACTCGTCGCTTATCCAATTTTTGATTTGCGCGGATTTCCATCTGATAACTCTGCCCGCAAATCGCTGGGCGTGGTCGAATACGTTCGCCGCCTGGAAGAAGTTTTGATCCGCACGTGCGCCGACTTTGGCATTCCCGCGAAACGTATTGCTGGATTAACCGGTGTGTGGACGGACGGGGATTCCCGTTCCTCCACAGTCTCAAACGAATCCAAAATCGCTGCCCTCGGCGTTCACATCTCCCGCGGCGTCACTTCTCACGGCATCGCACTCAACGTGAGCACCGACCTCAGCTTTTTCAATCTGATCGTTCCCTGCGGAATCGAATCGAAGCCGGTCACCTCCATGCAGAAGGAACTCAATCGCGAGATTTCCATGCAGGAAGTCGCCCACGCTCTCAGCCGCAACTTTGGCAGCGTCTTCGGAAGTCAGGTTTTGTGGCTCGAAAGTCTAGACGCGCTTCTCGGCGCCAACCTCGGCATCCCGATGCAACCGCCGGAGAGTCTCCGCAAGCTGCGCGGGGAAGACGACCCCGCCTGGGCCTAAAGCTCTCGCCGTGAAGCTCCCGATTGCACTAGAATGTTCGAGGCGAATTGCCGCCAGGGGGAACACATACGCGGAATCCATTTGCAATCTCTGTCGTCATGCTGAAATCAATAGTTATTCTGTCCGCGTTGTTGCTGATCCAAGGCTGCGGCGGCGGCGCTTCATCCCAGCCACCCCCGCCTCCGCCGCCGGTGTCGGTCAGTGTGACGCCGGGGACGGCGACGCTGTCCGCGAACGGGACACAGAGCTTCACGGCAACGGTGGCGAACACGTCGAACCAGGCGGTGACTTGGACGATCAGCCCGGCGGGAGTAGGGACGATCAGCGCCAGCGGGATGTACACGGCGCCGGCAACGATCAGCTCACAGCAGACGGTGACGGTGACGGCGACCAGTCAGGCGGATGCAACGAAGTCAGCCTCGGCGACGATCACGCTGCTGCCGCCGCCGGTGGCTGCAACCCCGTCTTTCTGGCCACTTGCCGGCACCTACAGCCCAACTCAGATCACCATTTCTGACACCACCACGAATTCCACCATTTACTACACCACCGACGGCAGCACGCCTACAGCTTCTTCGACTCCCTACACTGGCCCGGTAACCGTTTCGTCGACAACAACCGTAAACGCCATCGCGACTGCATCCGGTTTTTCGTCTAGCGCCGTCGCCAGCGCCACCTATACCGTGCCGCAGAGCGGAAACGGCGCAACAGTTACGGTGGTGCTCACCACCGACGACCAAAGCCGCAAGATGCAAGCGCAGGCGGCGACCAATTTCACTACGGCCACCGCCACCGGCAACGTCATCTACGTGGACGAAACTCAGACCTATCAACCCATCGAAGGATTCGGCGCGGCCTTCACCGATTCGGCCGCGTATCTTTTGAATGAAGTAGCGGCCCCGAAGCTTGCGCTCAACAGCACCATGAGCGACTTGTTCACGCGGACCGGCAACGGCATCGGCCTCAGCTTCATGCGCACGCCCATGGGCGCGTCTGACATCGCGCGCACGCAATATTCCTACGACGACCTGCCCGCCGGTCAGACCGATACTAATCTCACCAATTTTTCCATCGCCCACGATGTGCCCGACGTGATTCCCATCATCCAGCAGGCCCGCACGCTCAATCCGCAAATGAGGCTGATGGCGAACCCGTGGTCCCCGCCAGGCTGGATGAAGACTTCCGACTCCATGGTCGGCGGCGCGCTGCAATCGACCCCGAACATGTACCCACCGTTCGCGCAATATTTTGTGAAGTACCTGCAAGCCTACTCCGCCGCCGGCATCAACGTGGACTACATTTCCCTGCAAAACGAACCGCTCTTCGTGCCCGGGAACTATCCCGGCATGTGCATGCCGGCTTCTCCGGGCGGAAACTGTGGCGGACTCGCGTCGCCCACCGACCAGACCACCGCCTTGCGCGATTACATTTTGCCCGCGCTGTCCAACGCCAGCCCCCCCCTGGCCACACAGGTCCTGGTTTATGACCACAACTGGGACCGGCCAGACTATCCGCAAGCGGTCCTCAGCGATCCCACCATTCAGGCCTCGGGGCGAGTCGCGGGCACTGCGTGGCACGGCTACGGCGGAACTCCCGGCGTAATGACCACCATCCAGAATTATTTCCCCCCGGTGTTTGGCAACTACGAGACCGAACATTCCGGCGGGACGTTTGTCGCCGATCAAGTAAAGTCTGATTTCGAAGAAATCACGCAAGTCATGCGGAATTATGGCCGCGCTTACGTGAAGTGGAGCCTTGCGCTCGATCAAAATCTCGGCCCGCACGATGGCGGCTGTGGCACCTGCACGCCGATTGTGACCGTTAATAGTTCCACCGGCGCCATCACCTACGACATCGAGTACTACACGATGGGCCACTTCAGCAAATACATTCTCCCCGGCGCGGTGCGGATTTATTCCAGCAACGCTTTGGGGATGGTGAGTGCTGCGTTCTTGAACTCCGACGGATCGAAAGCCCTGGTCGCGTTCAACGATTCGGCCTCGACCCAGAGTTTCAGCGTCCAGTGGGGAAACCAGTCGTTCGCCTATACCTTGCCCGCGCTGGCGGGAGCAACGTTCACCTGGAGCAGCGCCCAGAGCGGCAACTACACAACGCCAGCGACCTCGCAGATCCAGGCTTCCAGTTACAGCAGCACCGCCGGCAACAACATCCTTGGAGACAACACCACTTTCGGCCTGCAAACCGAAACTACGGGAGACGCGAACGGCGGCTACGATCTTGGCTTTTCCAGCGATGGCGATTATGCCGTCTATAAGAACGTGGATTTCGGCGCGGGAGTCAGCGGGGTGAGCGCGCGCCTGGCCTGCAACGCGGGCAGCGGAGGCAATTGCGGCGGCACGCTGGAATTTCATCTCGACAGGCTTTCCGGAACCCTGGTCGCATCGGTAACGATTCCCAACACCTCCGGATGGCAAACCTGGAATACTGCGGTTGCTCCAGCCAGCTCCGCGACCCTGGTCCATGATGTGTACGTGGTCTTCAAAGCGCCGCCGAGTGGCACTTCAAGCCTGGGCAATTTCAACTGGTTTCAGTTCAACTGACGCCTGCCAAGTCGGGATCGTGTGGGTATCCGTCGCTGGATGGGCGCTTCCTGCCAACGACTCCTTCAAACCAGAACCGACTTCCCCTATAATCCGGCTTCGGGCTGCAGGAGGAAGAAGCTCCGTGTCTCTTATGCGCGATCCTGAAACCGCCGCCGGGGCTCAACTCATCATCGCCATCATTACGGCTGAGATCTCGGCGTTCCCCGACATGCAACACTTCCTAGCGCCCTGCTTCAAGGCAGTACTCGCGCACAACGAAAAACAAATCCAGTCGGCGGTGGACGATCCGAACGTCCGGGCCATACTGCTGGATCTGGACAATGTGGGCGAGGAT
>Ga0210407_10000852_pt1 | contig 31303 bp, 26 predicted proteins | sample IncBWC27MmetaG_FD_150860 | JGI IMG/M metagenome (GOLD analysis project Ga0210407, IMG submission 150860) | Forest soil microbial communities from Barre Woods Harvard Forest LTER site, Petersham, Massachusetts, United States - Inc-BW-C-27-M | ecosystem: Environmental > Terrestrial > Soil >...
TGGCTTGTCGGGGAGCGGCAGAGCGGCTGGCCCGGCAGCCCGCACCTGCGCGCCGGGCGCGCTTCTCTCCCCCGCGCGCGGGGGAGAGCTAGCGTGGGGGCCTTGAGGGCGCACCCGATAGACGCGGACCGGCCGCGCGATGTTCTTGAGCGGCTGCTCGCCGATGTCTTCGAAGGCGAGGTCGAGGCGGCCCGCCGCGTCCTCCTGCACCCGCGCCGAGACGCAGATGCCGCCCGGCTCGGCCAAGCCTTCGAGGCGGGCGGCGACGTTGACGCCGTCGCCAAAGATGTCGCCGTCTTCGACGACGATGTCGCCGACATTGATCCCGATGCGGAACTCGATGCGCTGGTCCGGCGGTGTTGGGGCATTGCTTTCGGCCATTGCCGCCTGCACTTCGGCCGCGCATCTGAGCGCGTCGACGACACTGGCGAACTCGACCAAGAGGCCGTCGCCGGTCGTCTTGACGATGCGGCCCTTATGGTCGGCGATCTTTGGATCGACCACCTCGGCGCGCAGCGCCTTGAGCCGACGGAGTGTGCCTTCCTCGTCGGCCTCGATCAGGCGCGAATAGCCGGCGACATCGGCCGCGAGGATCGCCGCGAGCCGACGTTCGACGCGGGCTGGCCCTGCGGGCTCCATGGCGCCTCCTCGGTGGCGGATGATCCTACACCAACGAGCGCCCAGCGCGCATTAAGCAACCTCGTCGAAGGGATCTTGGGCATGCTGATCCCATAATTGCCATAATGGTATGATATCGGTCGCTCGATAGTGGAGTTTTAGCCCATGTGCGACCGGTGCGTCATGCCCTCCGCAGGTCTCCCTGCTGCCTCCCTCAGGACCGCAAATTGCCTCCCTGCTGACCGAGTGCCCCGTTGGGCTGCTAGCTATTTGATATACATCACATTATGGTTGATCCGACAGGCGGTTTTCGGGCCTAAATCGAATTTTCTCCCTGCTCTCAGGGAGGCGGGCGGCCGGTGGTCAGTCGAGCCGCGCGCCGTAGCGGTGGACATGGTAGGGCGCAGCGGCGAGGCCCGGGCAGTGGCTGCCGACGACGGGGACGAGGGCCTCGTAGAGCCGCCGGCTGTCGGCGTTGGCGGCGGCGAGGCGATCGCGCGCCGCCGCCACACGCTCGCGCAGCCGTGCGAGATCGACCGTGGTGATCCGCCGGTTGTCGACGACGAGACGCCCGCCGATCATGACACTCGCCACCGCCGTGCCGTCCTCGGTATGGACGAGCTGGTTGACCGGGTCGTTGAGCGGCAGCCAATTCGGGTGGTCGAGATCGAGCATGACGATGTCGGCCTTGTAGCCGGGAGCGATCCGCCCGATGCGGTCGCCAAAGCCGAGAGCGCGGGCACCGCCTTCGGTCGCCGCCAGTGCCGCCTCGCGGGTCGTCAGCCACCGCCGCCAATCCGGGCCCTGCACCTTGGAGACGAACGAGGCCAGCCGCATCGCCTCGTACATGTTCTGATTGTCGGAACAATTGGCTCCGTCGGTGCCGATCCCGAGATTGACCCGCCGCTCGAGCATTGCCCTGGTGTCGGCGAGCCCGCTGCCGAGCCGCATGTTGCTGCCCGGGTTGTGCGCGACGGAGGCGCCGCGGTCGCCGAGCAGCGCCATGTCGTCCTCATCGAGCCACACGCCATGAGCCACGGTGAAATGCGGGCCGAGCACGCCGAGTGCCGCCAGGTGCGCCGTCTGGGTTCGGCCATACAACCGGATCCCGGTCACCGCCTGGACCTTAGACTCGGCGACGTGGCTGTGCAGCCCGAGATCGAACTCCCGCGCCAGGTCGGCGCAGCCGGAGATGAACGCATCCGAGCAATGGTGCGGGATCGTCGGCGCCACCGCGGGGCGTACCCGGTCGCGGTCGAGCGTCCAGCCATGCAACGCCGTGCGGATCGCCGAGAGCGTCGCCTCGGCAGGCGGCAGGCGCAGCTCGGCGACGCGCTCCTGGAGCGGCGGCGGCAGGGCGTCGCGCAGCCCGGGGATCGCCTCGTAGAAGCTGCGGTCGGCGACCATCGGTGCCACCACCGCGCGCATCCCGACATCGGCATAGGCCGCCGCGGCCTGCGCCAGTCCCTCGGTCGTCGGCAATGGCCATTCGAAGGAGAGGTCGTAGCAGGCGGTGCAGCCCTTCAGCACCATCTCGACGGCACCCAGCTGGGTCGAGAGATACTTGTCCTCGGTGCTGCGGTTGCCGGTGATCCAGGGTGCCGCCGCCAGCAGCAATTCGAGGGTCCAGCGGTCGCCCATGCCCTTGGCGAGGTTGCCGTGGCCGTGGGTGTGGGCGTTGACGAGGCCCGGGTGGAGCAGCCGCCGGGCAGCCGATATCTCGACGGCACCGTCGGGAGCGGGGCAGCCGGGTGGGCCGATCTCGCGGATCGCGTCGTCCTCGATCAGGATATCGGCGGGCTCGGCGGTCCCCTTGGCGATGTCGAGCACAAGCCCGCCGCGCACAATCGTGTGGCTCATGGTATCGTCTCCCGCTGAAGCGCCCGGCATGATAGACCGAAGCGCATCAGGAGCCACGTGATGCCGAGCGTTGTCGTCGAGCGACACGAGGGTGTCTTTCAGATCACCCTGAACCGGCCGGAGATCCTCAACGCGGTGAACCGCGAGGTGATCGCCGAGCTCGCCGCCGCGGTGGCTGAGGCGGCCGAGGATCGCACCACCCGCGTCGTGCTGCTGCGCGGCGCCGGCACGCATTTCTGCGCCGGCGGCGACATCACGATGTTCGCCGAGCTGATCCGGCTGGCACCGGCAGAGCGGCAGCAGGCGCTCTATCGGATCGTCGACGCCCTTCACCCGCTGCTGGTGCGGATGCGGCATATGCCAAAGCCCGTCCTCGCCGCGGTACAGGGCGCCGCCGCCGGCTTCGGGCTCAGCCTCGTGCTGGCCGCCGATCTGGCGCTCGCCGCCGAGGACGCGGTCTTCACCTCGGGTTACATCCATCTCGGCACGAGCCCCGACGGCGGGATGACAGCGATGCTCGCCCGCATCGTAGGGCTCAAGCGGGCAGCGGAGCTTATGCTGCTCGGCGACCGTTTCGACGCTGGGCGGGCATTGGAATTGGGTCTCGTCAATCGGGTGGTCCCGGCCGACGCACTCGCCTCCGAGGCCGCAGGATTGGCGGCCCGGCTCGCGGCGGGGCCGACCTACGCCTACGGCCGAACCAAGGCGTTGCTGCAGGCGACGCTCGGCGATGCTTTCGACGCGCAGCTGCGGCGCGAGACCGAGAGCTTTGCGGCTTGCGCCGCGACCGCGGATTTTGCCGAAGGGGTCAGGGCTTTCCTCGAAAAACGTCGACCCGTCTTCGCCGGGGAGTGAGGCCGCAATGAGAGGTTTTCGGCGCATCTGGTGGGCGGTGTTGATCGCGCTCGTTGGCGGGGCGGCCCTGTCCGGCTGCTATTACGACTATTACACTGGCTATTGGCGGCCCTATCCCTGGTATTACCCCTATGCCTGGAGTTATCCGTATTACAGTTACCCGCCGCCGCCACCGCCATCGGCGAATCCGCCGGCGGGGTACCCTCCACCCGCCGCAGGATATCCCCCACCTGCGGCGACCACGCCCCCGAACGAGCCGGTTCAGCGGTCCCCTTTGCCACCGCCGTCCTGATGGGGCCGGCGGACACCGCTGTCAGCGCCGGCCGTATTGATTGGACGCCGCTCCACGGTGTGGCCGACGACCGCCTCTGGTTGCGACCGCTAGGGCTTGTCTATGGCCGCGCCGCGCCCGACACGGTCGCAGCTGGCCTGGCCCGGCCGCTCGCCCGTCCCGGTCTCGCTTTCACATTCGTGGAGAGCATCGGATTGGGCTCGGACCGTCGTCCGGTTTCGGTAACCGCTCCGATTGCCGAGTTTGAGGGCTGGCTGGCGGGTGCCGGCGCGCGCTTCTCGCTGCGCGCACGGGACCGGCTCGCGCTGCTCTCGGCGGCGCGGCGACCCTGGGCGGACTTTCCCCTCGACCGCCCGCTGGTGATGGGTGTTCTCAATGTGACCCCCGACAGCTTTTTTGACGGCGGACGCTGGTTCGATCCCGAGCACGCGGTCGCACACGGCCGCGCGCTCCTCGCCGCTGGCGCCGACATTGTCGATGTCGGCGGCGAGTCGACGCGTCCCGGTGCCGCCGAGCTGCCGGTGGGAGAAGAAATCCGGCGCGTCGAGCCGGTCGTGCGTGCGCTTGCCGAGGCCGGCGCGGTGGTCTCGATCGACACCCGGCGCCAGGCAGTTATGGAAAGAGCGCTCACGGCCGGCGCGCGCATCGTCAACGACGTCTCGGCATTGACCCATGATCCCGGCAGCCTCGCCCTTGTCGCCGGGCGCGCGGCGCCGGTTGTGCTGATGCACATCTTGGGCGAACCGCGGACGATGCAGCGTCAGCCGGTCTACGCATCGCCGCTCGTCGAGGTCCTGGAATATCTCGAGGCACGGATTGCAGCTTGCGGTGCTGCCGGGATCCCGCGCGAGCGGATCGTCGTCGATCCGGGGATCGGGTTTGGCAAGCTCGTCCCACACAACCTCGAGCTCATTGCCGGCATCGGCGCGTTTCACGCGCTCGGCTGCGGGGTGGCGCTCGGTGTCTCGCGAAAATCGATGATCGCCCGGCTGAGCCGCGGCGAGCCACCCGACGGGCGTCTGCCGGGCTCACTCGCCGCCGCGTTGTGCGCGGTGCAACAGGGTGTGCAGATCCTGCGCGTGCACGATGTCGCCGAAACCCGTCAAGCGCTCGCTCTATGGCGAGCGATCGCCGACGGTTGAAGGCGCTCGGGTTCGCTCCAGCATCGCGCCCACACCTTCAGCATCCGCGAATACGTCGAGCTTCTCGACCCAGACGCGCACTCGCTCGACCCGAGGATCGGCAAAACACGCTGCGCAGACCCGTTCGGCGAACCCTTCGCACAGGTCGATGTGGCCGGCCCGTGCGATCTCGCGGATCGCGGCGACGACTTTCTCGTAATTGATGACGCGCCGGCGGTCGTCGCCGGGAACCGCAGCGCCCGATGCCGCAACGAGATCGACCGAGATGCGCACGCGCTGTCTTTGCTCGCGTTCGCGCCGGCGGATGCCGATGCTGCACATCAGGACGAGGCCGCGTACGGTGACAGTGTAGGCAGCGCAGGGCGCAGCCGATTGGGCGTGCGGAACAGTCGGGCCGGACTCGATCATTTCGCCACCATGCCCGACCCGCACGGATCGCTGCAATGCGCTCGCGTACGGATGTGATATCCTAGCCGAAGCCGCCGGAGAATCGATGGAACGATGGGCTTCTTCTACTTCATCATCGGGGTGATCATCGGCGCCTTCCTGATCGTTCTGCTGCCGCTGTTCATCGCTGCCCTCGGGGTCGTCCTCGCGATCGGCATCGTCATCGCCCTGCCGCTGATCGCCGCACTCCTGGTTCTGGTCGGGATCGTCGCCGTGGCGCCGGCGGTCGGATACGGGCTCCTGATCGCCGCTCTGCTGATTGCATTGTGGACCAGCGATCGCAAACGGCGTCAGCCGCGGTGGCCGGTCAACCGCGACCGCTGGCGCTGAGGCGACGGACAAAGCCACCGGTGGGGAGCTCGAGTGACCGCCGACCCTCGCCTCCCTGAGAGCAGGGAGAAACCTCGAATCGCGGCTCGAAAACCGCCGGATGATCGACGATAATATCCTGTATTTCAGATAGTTAGAGATCGACCACCCGGGTCGGCCAGCAGGGAATGAAAATAGGGTGCTGAGGGAGGCAGCAGGGAGAGTTGACCAGGGCAAGGTCACCGGCCTGGAGCAAGAAGGAAATTGTCAAAAACGTATGGTTTGCTGGCCAGCCCCCCGCAATCGGTGATAGCCGCCGGGTGGCGGCTATGACCTGGCGGCGCCCGCCGACTACCGACTCGACCCGGCGCGTGAGATGCCGATGGCACGCTCGCTTCGCGCATAGCGCGAGAGCCGCCTCTCCCCGCCTGAAAATACAGGCGGGATTCAGGTGCTAGCCCAACCCACAGTTTAGAGTTTCCGCCATCGGCCCAGCGTGCCATCGTTCCACCGTCAAAATTGATCAAAACGTGCAGGCACCGTACCAGATTATTACGATTTTGTCAATCTGCCCCACAGCCGATCGAGATCCACGGCGGTCCGGTTCGGCTTTTTGCTACCTTTGATCCCCATGGCCAGAATTGGTCCGTGGGTCTTCAGCCCACGGGTTGGTCCCGTGGGTACCCACGTCTTTGCCAAGCGGTTGCACCACCGGCCCGGAAGGCGTGGATAGCCGGGCCGAGCCCACGGCTGTCCGGTTCAGCATTTCACTGCAACTGAGAGGAGGTACCACCGATCACCGACACAACCTTAACTCCCCGTGGCCGGACTTGTTCCGGCCACCCACGTCTTCGAAGAGCGCTTTGTGGACCGCCGGGAAGGCGTGGATGACCGGTACGAGCCCGGTCAAGGGGACCTGGAGTTGTTCTCGGATCGCTGCAAACAACCGATCTCCGTCAACCGGACAGCCGTGGGCCGAGCCCGGCCAAGGGGATTCCAGGTTGTATCGACCGCGCTACGAACAACCGTCTTCGCTCAACCGGAGCCGCGAGGCCGCCTGTCCGCAGCCCTACCGCTAGTAGGCTGAATGCCAAGCGTATATCGTCGTTGATGGAGGTTCGTCGCTCCTCGAGCATTGCGCCGCCTAGGCCAGGAGAACCATGCCGCACATTCTTTTTCCGGACGATGTCCGATTGCTCGCCGGGGCCGACGCGTGACCGCGACGCTCGACGAGGCGGCAGCCGATCCCCAAGGGACGATCGCGGAACTCCGACGGCAGCTCGACGAATGCCGCGCCGAACTGGCGGCGCGCAACAGCGCTTATAGCGAGCGGATCGAGCATCAGGCCGCGACCGTCGATGTGCTGAAGGTGATGTCGGCGTCACCCGGCGATCCGCAACCGGTGTTCGATCTGATCGTCGAACGGGCGCGCGACCTTTGCGACGGCTACGGCGTAACGGTGTACGAATTCGACGGCACGCTGATCCATTGGCGCGCGGCGACAGGCGTCAGTGACGACCCGTCGGCACGGCAGGCGCTCGAAGCAATGTACCCGATGGCGCCGACGCGCGAGTGGCCCGCAGGCCGTGCGATCCTCGACCGTCAGGTTATCCACATCTGTGATATTGAGACGGAACCATGGCTAAGCCCCGCCATGCGGGGCCTGACGGTCAAGTCGAGCGTTTTGGTCCCGTTGATACGCGGCGGCGCGGCGATCGGCGCGCTCGCCCTTGGGAGCCGAGAGCGCGGCGGCTTCTCCGACAGCCAGGTCGAGTTGCTGAAGACCTTCGCCGAGCAGGCGGTGATCGCCATCACCAGCGCCGAGACGTACCGGGCGCTGCAAACCCGCACCGGCGAGCTGGCGCGCAGCGAGGCCGAGCTGCGCGGCAGCGAAGAGCGCCACGCGCTGGTCAGCCGGGCGGTTGGCGAAGGCATCTACGACTGGGACATCGCACAGAATCGGCTGTGGGTGTCGCCGCGGCTGATCGAGTTGTTCGGCTGGGAGGCGGGCGAGGGCATCGGCGAGCGCCCGAGCCAGGATTGGAACGCCCGGGTGCACCCGAAAGATTTCGCGATCTACCGTGGGGCGCTGCGGGCGGCCCTGAAGGGCGAGACCGCGCGCCTGCACTGCGAATACCGCATCCGGCTCAGCCATGGCGAATACCGCTGGGTCGAGGACCACGCCCTGCCGGTGCGCGACGAGCGCGGCTGGGCGCTACGCCTCGTCGGCGCAGTCAGCGATGTCACAGACCGCAAGCAACGGGAACAGGAGCTGCGCGAGGCGCTCGAACAGCAGACCGCGACGACCGAGGTATTGCAGGTCATCAATTCCTCGCCCGGCGATCTCGCCCCGGTTTTCGAGGCGATGCTCGAAAAGGCGATCCGTCTGTGCGAAGTGGCGCACGGCAATTTATGGACGTATGACGGCGAGCGCTTTCATCCGGTCGCAATGCATGGGGACCCCGGCTTTAACGAGTGGGTGCGTCAGCGTGGCCCGGTGGCGCCGACGCCGGGCACAATGCTCGAGCGGATCGTGCAGGGGGAGGGATTTTTCCAGACCGCCGATGCAGCAAGCGACGAAACCTTCCGCACGAGCGCGCATTCTCGAGAGGTGATCGAGTTCAGCGGCGCGCGAACGACGCTCGTGGTGCCGCTGCGAAAAGACAGTGCGCTCCTGGGCGTTATTTTTGCCTATCGTCAGGAAGTCCGTTCGTTCTCGGACAAGCAAATAGCGTTGTTTAAGAATTTCGGCGAGCAGGCGGTGATCGCGATGGAGAATGCGCGCCTCATCACCGAGACGCGCGAAGCCTTGGAGCAGCAGACCGCGACCGCCGAGGTGTTGCAGGTCATCAATTCTTCGCCCGGCGACCTCAAGCCGGTGTTCGACGCGATACTGGAGAAGGCGCATAGGCTCTGCGGGGTCGTCCACGGCAGCTTGCAGCTGTACGAGAATGGACAGTTCCGCGCCGTGGCGACGCTGGGCGTTCCGGGACCGCTCGCAGACTGGCTGCGACAGGGCTACCGCCCCGGCCCGAGCAATCCGCTCCGGCAATTGGCTGACGGAGCGCCTTTTGTTCACATCCCCGATTTAGCCGAGATCGACGATCCCACTGCACGGCGCGCGGTCGAGTTCGGCGGCACCCGGACCTTACTCTGGGTCGCACTGCGCAAAGAAAACACCCTTCTGGGCATGATCGTCTCCGCCCGCCTCGAGGTCCGACCTTTCTCAGAAAAAGAGATCGCTTTACTGCAGAATTTCGCGGCGCAGGCGGTCATCGCGATGGAGAATGCCCGGCTTATGACCGAGACGCGCGACGCGCTGGAGCAACAGACCGCGACCGCCGAGGTATTGCAGGTCATCAACGCCTCGCCGGGCGATCTCGCGCCTGTATTCGACGCCATGCTCGAAAAGGCGATGCGCCTGTGCGAGGCCGATGTCGGCAATTTCTGGACCTATGACGGAGAGGCCTTTACGGCGGTCGCGATGCGAGATCCGCGACCGGAGCACGTCGAATGGGCGAGGCAGCGTCGCAGGGGTGGTCCAGGATCGATCAGCGACAGCCTGATCGGCGGCGAGAGCGTGATTCACATTCCCGATGCGGCGGATACCGATGCCTACCGGGCCGGGGAGCCGACGCGGCGGGCGATCGTCGATTTGAACGGCGGTCGCACGCTATTGGCGGTGGCGCTGCGCAAGGGCGACGAGCTTCTCGGTTACATCACCATCTTCCGCCGTGTCGTTCGTCCGTTTTCGGACAAGCAGATCGCGCTGCTGCAGAATTTCGCGGCGCAGGCGGTCATCGCGATGGAGAACGCGCGCCTCATTACCGAGACGCGCGAGGCCTTGGAGCAGCAGACGGCAACCGCCGAGGTCTTGCAGGTCATCAACTCCTCGCCCGGCCACCTCACCCCGGTGTTCGACGCAATGCTGGAGAAGGCGCGGCGCCTGTGCGATGCCGCATGCGGGACTTTGTGGAGCTACGACAGCGAGTCGTTCCGACTCCTTACGCAGCATGACGTGCCGCCGGAATTCGATGAGTTCCTGCGCAATGTGGGCCCGCTGCGGCCCGCGGAAGGTTCCGTGATGCGGCGGCTCGTGGATGGGGAACGCCTCGTCCAGACCGAGGATATGTCGGTAAGCGCGACCCCGAGCTCGCTGGGGATGCGAGCCGCGCTCACTAGAGCCGGTGCGCGGACCACCCTGTGGGTGGCCTTGCGCAAGGACGATGCGTTGGTCGGGGCCATTTACGTCTATCGCCGCGAAGTACGCTTATTTTCCGAGAAGCAAATCGCTTTGCTGCAAAACTTCGCCGCACAGGCGGTCATTGCGATGGAGAATGCGCGGCTGTTGGGCGAATTGCGCGGACGCACGCGCGACCTCGAAGAATCGCTCGAATACCAGACCGCGACTAGCGACGTGCTCCAGGTCATTAGCCGCTCGACCTTCGACCTGCAGCCGGTGCTGGAGACGCTGGTGGAGACCGCAGCGCGCCTGTGCGCTGCCGATCTCGCGGTAATCGCGAATCGTGAGGGCGAAACCTACAGGCCGGCGGCGACCTTCGCCTTCTCGGTAGAGTTCGAGGAGTTCGCACGGGGTATCCAGTTTACGCCCGGCCGCGGCACTGTCGCCGCGCGAACGGCGCTTGAGCGGCGAGTTGTCCACGTCGCTGATATCGCCACGGATGCAGAATACGCGGCGCCGGAGGTGCTTACGGTCGGAAAAATCCGCACTGTACTTGGCGTACCGTTGTTGCGCGAAGGCGAACCAATCGGCGTGATCGGCCTCGCTCGGCAGCGGGTCGAGCCGTTCACCGAGCGGCAAATCGAACTCGTGCGCACCTTTGCCGACCAAGCGGTGATCGCGATCGAGAACACGCGGCTGATTACCGAGACGCGCGAAGCATTGGAGCAGCAGACCGCCACCGCCGAGATCCTGGAGGTCATCAACCGCTCGCCCGGCGACCTCACGCCGGTGTTCGACGCGATTTTGGACAAAGCGCACAACTTATGCGGCACCGAGATCGGCAGGCTGTTCACCTATGACGGCGAGTGCTTCAGAGCGGTCGCCGCGCACGGCGCGTCGGCACGGTTTAGCGAGTTGAGGCCGCACCCCTTTCGTCCCGACCCGGGCAACCCGTTTGCCAGCCTGCTCAAAGGCGAACCGCTCATCCATATTGCCGATATTAGGCAGATCGCCGCCCAGCACCCAGACGACCCGGGACTGCAGATCGCCGTCGAAATCGGTGCTCGCACCTTCCTGCTTGTGCCATTGCGCAAGGACGAAACGCTGCTCGGTGCCATAACTGCCAGTCACCACGAAGTGCGGCCGTTCTCCGACAAGCAGATCGCCTTGCTCCAGAACTTCGCGGCGCAGGCGGTGATCGCGATGGACAATGCTCGGCTCTTGAACGAGATCCGCCAGCGCCAGGCCGAGCTGCGCGTCACCTTCGACAACATGGGCGACGGTGTGGCGATGTTCGATGGCGAGCTGCGCCTTGCCGCGTGGAACCTGAATTTCCAGCGGATCCTCGACCTGCCCGATGCGCTCCTGGCGGAGCGTCCAAGCTATGCCGACTACATCCGCACCCTCGCCGAACTCGGCGAATTCGGCTCGGGCGACATCGACGCGGAACTCAGCCGCCGCCTTGAAGCGATCGACCAGGAGCTGCGTCTCGAACGCAAGCGCCCCGACGGGCGCATCATCGAGGTGCGGCGCAACTCCGTACCGGGCGGCGGCTTTGTGTTGATCTACAGCGACGTCACCGAGCGCAAGCGCGCCGAGCAGGAGATCCGTACTGCGCGCGACACCGCCGAGCGCGCATTGCAGGAGCTGAAGACGACGCAGGCGAGCCTGCTGCACGCCCAGAAAATGGCGGCCTTGGGGCAATTGACCGCCGGCATCGCCCACGAGATCAAGAACCCGCTCAACTTCGTCAACAATTTCGCCGAGCTCTCGGGCGAGTTGCTGCAGGAACTGAGGGAGACGGCGGCCCCGGCCGTGGCAGCGCTCGCCGACGACCAGCGCGCCGCGGTCGACGAGGTCGTCGAGATGCTGCGCGGCAATCTCGACAAGATCGCCGAGCACGGCAAGCGCGCCGACGGCATCGTCAAGAGCATGCTCGAACACTCGCGCGGGGTGAGCGGCGAGCGCCGCGCGGTCGACCTCAACGGCCTGATCGAGGAGGCGCTGAACCTCGCCTATCACGGCGCCCGCGCCCAGGATGCGAGCTTCAACATCACCTTGGAGCGCGAATTCGACCGCGGCCTGGCACCCATGGAGCTAGCGCCGCAGGAGATGACCCGGGTGTTTCTGAACCTCTTCGGCAACAGCTTCTATGCGACCACCAAGCGGCTCCGCGACGGGGTCGGGCCGGACTTTCGGCCGACACTCAAGGTGACGACGCGCGAGCGCGGCGACGCGGTCGAAGTGCGGGTGCGCGACAACGGCACCGGCATCGCGCCCGAGATCAGGGACAAATTGTTCCAGCCGTTCGTGACGACCAAGCCCACCGGCGAAGGTACCGGGCTCGGCCTCTCGATCGCCTATGAGATCGTCACCCAGCAGCACGGCGGCACGATCGAGGTCGACAGCCGGGTCGACGAATTCACCGAATTCACGATCCGCCTGCCGCGCACCCGCCAGGCGCAGGCTTAGAGCGGCTTTCGACCGAGTCGACTTTACTCCGCACGCATCACCCCCACCCCGACCCGCCCCCATCGAGGGGGCGGGAGTATAAATAGGAGTGCTGATAAAGGCCCTCCCCCTTGATGGCAGGGCTGTCCGGGGAAATGGAAATGCCGGCATGTGATCGCCTCCGATGCTTAGGTTACATGTAACCTAAGCATATCCACTCCGATGGCCAGTCCCCCGAGAATCCGGCTCGGTGAGCCTGCGGCACTCTCCGTAAAATGAAATCCTTGCGCTTGCTGATGTTGCACTGCATCATCGCTGGATCGGGCAGCTCTTCTCAAGAATCCCGCCGCCCATGCTGCGTGGGCGAAGAAGCGTGAACAGGTAGGGAGGTCATCGGCAGAAACGCTTGAAGGCGGTTTTGGGTGTCGGCGACGACTGGGTCACGGTCGCGGTCGACAGCAGATGCGCATGCGCAATCGGGAGATGTCTGCTATGGCCAAAACCACCGATATGCCCCAGCACCTTGTCATGCAGGGGGCGCTGAAGCCCGGCTATGATAAGGTGCTGACACCCGCGGCGATTGCCTTCATCGCCGAGCTCGAGCGCAAGTTCGGACCCGAGCGACGCCGCCTGCTCGCTCGCCGCGCCGACATCCAGCGCCGGCTCGATGCCGGGTGGAAGCCCGATTTCCCGCCCGAGACCAAGGCGATCCGCGACGGCAACTGGCGGGTGGCGCCGATCCCGCGCGACATCATGGACCGCCGTATCGAGATCACCGGTCCGACCGACCGCAAGATGGTGATCAACGCGCTGAATTGCGGGGCCAATGTCTACATGGCCGATTTCGAGGACGCCACCACGCCGAGCTGGGACAATCTGATCGAAGGGCAGATGAACCTCAGCGACGCAGTGCGGCGGAAGATCGCCTTCGACGATCCCGAAACCGGTCGGCACTATGCGTTGAACGACAAGACGGCGGTGCTGTTCGTCCGCCCGCGCGGCTGGCACCTTCCGGAAAAGCACCTCCTCGTCGATGGCGAGCCGATGTCGGGGGCGCTATTCGATTTCGGGCTGTTCTTCTTCCACAACGCCGAGGAGCTGGTGGCGCGCGGCACCGCTCCCTATTTCTATCTGCCCAAGATCGAAAGCCACCTCGAGGCGCGGCTGTGGAACGAGGTGTTCCTCCACGCGCAAGAGAAGCTCGGCCTGCCGAAAGGCACCATTCGCGCGACGGTGCTGATCGAAACGATCATGGCCGCCTTCGAGATGGACGAGATCCTCTGGGAGCTGCGCGACCATTCGGCCGGGCTCAATTGCGGCCGCTGGGACTACATCTACAGCTTTATCAAGAAGTTCGCCGAAGACCCGGCTTGCATCATGCCGGACCGGGCGCAGGTCACGATGACCAGCCACTTCCTGCGCAATTACAGCCTACTGTTGATCAAGACCTGCCATCGCCGCGAGATCCACGCGATGGGCGGGATGGCGGCGCAGATCCCGATCCGCGACGACCCCGCAGCCAATGAGGCGGCAATGGAGAAGGTCCGGGCCGACAAACTGCGCGAGGCTGGGGACGGCCATGACGGCACCTGGGTGGCCCATCCGGGCCTCGTCGCGATCGCCAAGGAGATCTTCGATCGCGAAATGCCGCAGCCGAACCAGATCGCGCGCAAGCGCCAGGATGTCCATGTCAGCGCGTCCGATCTTCTCGTCGTTCCTCAAGGCTCGATCACCGAGGCCGGCCTGCGGCAAAACCTCAATGTCGGGATCGGCTATATCGAGGCCTGGTTGCGCGGCACCGGCTGTGTGCCGCTCTACAATCTGATGGAGGACGCGGCGACCGCGGAGATCAGCCGCGCCCAGATCTGGCAGTGGATCCGGCATAGTGCCAAGCTCAAGGACGGCCGCGTCGTCGACGTGGCGTTGTGCCGCGCGCTCCTCGACGAGGAACTCGGGAAACTGCGCGCCGTTCCTGACCACGGCACCCGCTACGAGGATGCCGCCAGTTTATTCTGCCAGCTGATCGAAGCCGAGGTCTTTCCGGAGTTCCTGACTTTGCCGGCTTACGACATGATCACTGCAGGTATCGGGTAGGATATCCTGTTGTGCACCCTCCCCCTCTCGCCGCAGGCGTGCGCGCGCCTGCGCCAAGGGGGTCCCTCCCTCTCCCCGCGAGCGGGGAGAGGGCTGGGGTGAGGGGCTGCGTGGCGATCAGCAGGATGGGTCGCTGCCGCCGCTGAAGTCGCTGCCGCCGGAGTCTTGGTCGGAGCTGTAATCCTGATCGGAACTGTAGTCGGAGCTCGAGTAGTCCGAGCCGCCGCCGGGATCAAAAGAGGCGCCCGAATAATCGCTTCCGCTACCGGCGGCACCTCCCGAGAAGTCGCTGCCGGCGTCGCTGCCGTAGTAGTTGTTGGTGACGGTCTCGCCGAGACCAGGGGTCATGCCGGCACCCATCAGGCCACCGGCGTAGTGGTTGCCAAAAAGGGATGATATCCCCTGGAACAGGAGAGCGCCGCCGGCGACCCCAGCTGCGGTTGCCGCTGCCGACTGCAGGAACCCTCCTCCGCCGCCACCCATAAAGCCGCCGCCCTGCGCCGGTTGGCCATAACCGGGCTGGCCGTATCCCGGCGGTGGGTAGCCGGGTTGGGCATAGGGTTGTGCCGGCGGTGCTGCGGCCACTTGGGGTGCCCGCGTCCACGGCCCGGCGGCGGGAGCACTGCCGCCGGCGGGAGCTGGCGGGCGCGAGCCGAACAGGCCACCGAGGAAACTCGTCGGCTTTGCCGCCTGTTGCGCGTCGTCGAGCTGCTTCTCCAGATCAGCCATCCGGTTCTGCGCGGTGTGCAGACTGAGGTCCTGGATCAACACCGTCTGGACGAGATAATAGGGCATGTCGGGCTGCTCGCTCACCGCCTGCCGAATGAGCGCATCGGCCTCGGGGTCCTTCGGCTGACCGCCGGCACTTCTTAGGCGCGCAAGCAGCGTAGTAATCAGTTCTTTTTCCTGGGGTGTCATCAATGCCTCACAAGGAGCATCAGCGCCCGCGGCCCGCCTGGGCCACGGCGCACCGCTAGATGTGGGGACCGGCGCCAAGCGATCAATGACTTCGCGTCTCAGAGCCCGCGTTGCCCCATCGCGAGGAATTTCTCGCGGCGTTGAGCCCGCAAGACGCCCCCCTCGAGGCCGAGAAGGGGGCGCAAAGCCTCCTCGATCGCCTCTCCGAGGCTGTCGACGGCCTCTTTCGGCAGCCGATGCGCTCCTCCCAGCGGCTCGGGTACGATGCGATCGACAACCCCTAATCGCAGGAGATCCTGAGCGGTCAACCGCAGCGCTTCCGCCGCCTCCTGGGTGTGCTCTCCATCCCGCCACAGGATCGCGGAGCAGCCCTCGGGCGTGATCACCGAATAGATCGCGTGCTCCAGCATCAGCACGGCATTGCCGGCGGCAAGCGCGATCGCACCTCCCGACCCGCCTTCGCCGATGACCGAGGCGACGAGAGGCACCTCGATATCGAGGCATGTCTCGATGGCGCGCGCGATCGCCTCGGCCTGACCGCGCGCCTCGGCGTCGATCCCGGGAAAGGCGCCGTTGGTATCGACAAAGGTCAGGACCGGCAGGGCGAAGCGCTCGGCAAGGCGCATCAGCCGTCCCGCCTTGCGATAACCTTCGGGCCTGGCCATGCCGAAATTGTGACGCAGCCGCGTTTCGGTGTCGGCGCCTTTCTCGGTGCCAAGGACCACAACGCTGCGCCCGCGGAAACGGCCGATCCCGCCGATAATCGCTGCATCCTCGGCAAAAGCGCGATCTCCGGCGAGTGGCACGAACTCGGTGATCAGGCCGCCGAGATAGTCGAGGCAATGCGGCCGTTCCGGATGCCGCGCCACCTGGACCTTTTGCCACGGTGTCAGCCGCGCATAAGTCTGGCGCAGCAGGCGATTGGCGGTGTTCTCGAGGCGGCCGACCTCGTCGGCAATGTTGATCTCGCTGGTCGTGGAAAGGTGGCGGAGTTCCTCAATCTTGCTCTCGAGCTCGGCGATCGGCCGTTCGAAATCGAGAAAGTGACGGATCATTTGCGGCGCGCGAGCGGGTGCGCGGTCTCCACCAGCTTGCGCAGCCGGTCGGTCAGCACGTGCGTATAGATCTGTGTGGTGGCGATATCGGCATGCCCCAGCATCTGCTGGACGCTACGCAGATCGGCGCCGTGGTCGAGCAGGTGGCTGGCGAAGGCATGACGCAGCACGTGCGGCGACAGGCGGTCGGGGTCGAGGCCGGCTTTGACCGCCAGCTCCTTCAACAGCTGGCCGCTGCGCTGCCGCGTCAGATGGCCGACGCGGCCGCGTGACGGGAAGAGCCAGCGCGAGGGCCGAGAAGCAGGCAGAAACCGCTCGCGGCAGCCGAGATAGGCGCTAAGCGCCAGCCGGCTCGGCTCGCTCAGTGGTACGATGCGCTCCCTGCCCCCCTTGCCCGATATCACCAGAAAGCGCGGGTCGCGCCGCGCCGCCGCGAGCGGCAACGTGACCAGCTCGGAAATGCGCATGCCGGTCGCATAGAGCAGCTCGACGAGGCAAACCAGGCGAATCCCTTCGCCTCCGGTCCAGGTGCGGGCGGCGGCGATCAGCCGGTCGATCTCGTCTTCCGAAAGGATCTTTGGCAGCGGGCGGCCGAGAGCCGGGGTGTCGAGACCAGCCGTCGGGTCGTCGCCGCGGATGCCGTCGGTCACCAGAAACTTGTAGAACTGGCGCATCGCCGAAATGCGGCGTGCGAGTGTTCTGGGCGCGAGTGCGGTCGCGGCTGCAAGATAGGCGTGCAGGGAGGCAGCATCAGCGGCCTCGAGGGCCGCCCCGCGGGCGTTAAGGAATCGAGCGAGGTCGCGTAAATCGTTGCGGTAGGCGGCCAATGTCAGCAGGGCGGCGCCGCGTTCGGCGGCCAGCATCTCGAGAAATGCTTCGAGATGCTCCCAGGTCGCCGCGGCTTCGGGCGAGGGGTCCGCCGGTCGGCTATTTCGGGAAGCGCGCATCGGGCAAGACCTTTTCGACCGGAGCGGAGGGCGCCGGCGGGTTCCACAGCGCCAGGAAAACGCCACCGCCGAGCAATACCAAGGCGATCACAAGCACAAATGCGATGGTGAGCTTCCCCATGCCCCAACTCGTATTCCCGTCGCCGACGGCCGGATCGCGTCCGAGGCGATTGACGATCGGGCTAGAGGATATGCTAGTACCCTTCCCGGGAGCGGGGAAAAAGAGCGGCAGTGATCTAGGGGGTCCAGTGGAGATCGGCGCGGCTGAGGCGGGGCGGCAAGGAGCGACGGCGCGCCGGTTTGGGCCACGCCGAACCGTCGTCCTCGTCGGGCTAATGGGGGCCGGAAAGTCCAAGGTCGGCCAACGGCTCGCAGCACGCCTCAGCCTTCCGTTCTTCGATTCGGATGATGAGATCGAGGCGGCTGCCGGCGAGACCATCGAGGAGATTTTTGCCAATCGCGGCGAGCGGGTGTTCCGCGACGGCGAGCGCAGGGTCATCGCTCGGCTGCTCGCCGGGCCGGTTCACGTGCTGGCGACCGGCGGGGGCGCCTTTATGGATCCGGCAACCCGGCGGGTAATCGGCCGGCGCGGCGTCTCGCTCTGGCTGCGCGCCGATCTCGACGTCTTGGCATCGCGGGTGTCGCGGCGCAATGATCGGCCGCTGTTGAAGACCGGGGACACCAGGGCGATCCTCGCCGAGCTGATTGCCCAGCGTTATCCCGTCTATGTCGAGGCCGATGTGATCATCGACAGCGGCGAGGGATCACCCGAACTGACGGTGAGCCGAGCGATCGCAGCGCTGGCCAGCTGCCCGCTCGCGGCCGTACCGCCCGAAGCGGAGCACCCAGAATGACCAGCGAGGTCGAGAGGCTGCGAGTCGAGCTCGGTGAGCGAGCCTATGAGATTCTCGTGGGGCCGCGGCTGATCGAGAACGCCGGCCGCGAGATCCTGTCCCTGCTGCGCCGTCGGCAAGCCGTTATCGTTTCCGACGAAACCGTCGCCCGGCATAGCCTCCCCGCGCTGTGTGACAGCCTTGACGACGCGGGGATCGCACATCACACGGTCCTGTTGCCGCCGGGCGAGGAGACCAAGGGTCTCGACCATTTCGCCCGTTTGGCGGAGGAGATCCTGGGGTTCGGCATCGAGCGCGGGACGATGCTCGTAGCGCTCGGCGGGGGTGTGGTCGGCGATATCACCGGTTTTGCCGCGGCGACGCTGTTGCGCGGGATCGACTTCGTGCAGATCCCGACGACCTTGCTGGCTCAGGTCGACAGCTCGGTCGGCGGCAAGACCGGGATCAACACGCGGATGGGAAAGAACCTGATCGGTGCCTTCTACCAGCCCCGTCTGGTCCTCGCCGACACCGATACCTTGGCGACCTTGCCGCGCCGCGAGCTGCTCGCCGGCTATGCCGAAATCGCCAAATACGGCCTCATCCGCGACGCCGGGTTCTTCGCCTGGCTCGAAGCCGAAGGCGGCTCGGTCTGTGATCTGGCGCCGATGTCGTTGCGCCGCGCGGTGATGACGAGCTGCGCGATGAAGGCGGCGATCGTCGCGTCGGACGAGCGTGAGGAAGGCGACCGCGCGCTCTTAAATTTCGGTCATACCTTCGGGCATGCCCTGGAAGCGGAGACCGGGTTCAGCGCCCGGCTGTTGCATGGCGAGGCAGTAGGCCTCGGCATGGTTCTGGCCTTCGACTTTGCGGTTCGGCTGGGTCTTGTTGAAGCAGCCGAATCAGAGCGGGTGCGCCGCCACCTCGGGGGAATGGGACTCCCGACGCAGCTCTCCGCGATCGGGCTCGCCGGCACACCCGCCGACCGCCTGCTCGCGCATATGGGCAAGGACAAGAAGGTCCGCGACGGCCGGATCACGCTCATTCTGCCGCGGCGGATCGGCGAAGCGTTCGTGATGCAAAACGCGCCGCGCGACGCACTCCGGGATTTTCTCGCGGAGGCTGCGTAATCGGACTCCTCAGCGCCTGTCCTCGTCAGGTGCCAGGGTGGTCAGCGACAGCGCATGGACCCGCGTCGCGAGCTCCTCGGCCAGGGTCTGATAGACGAGACGCTGTCGAGAGACCCGGGTCTCGCCGGCGAAGGCGGCGGAGGTGATCGTAACCGAAAAATGGGTCTCGCCCTCCGGCCGGGCACCCGCGTGCCCGGCGTGGCGATGCGATTCGTCCTCGATCTCGAGCCGGAGCGGAGCGAACCGGGCCGTCAGCTTCTGGCGAATGGTTTGGGCAACGCTCATGACGGGGAGGAGATCAGGGTTGGCGACAGGCGGGGCGGGCAATGCGACGCGGCCGCCCACAGGAAGCCGCCGAGATCGTCGACGACGTGGTGGATGTGGTTGCCCTCGGAGCCGGCGGCAGCCCAGTCGGCCCGACCGCGGATCCAGGCCGTCGTCATGCCGAGTGCTGCCGCGGGGACGAGGTTCTTCGCCATGTCCTCGAACATTATCGCTGCTGCCGGCGTCACTTGGTGGCGTCGCAGCAGCTCGTGATAGCCGGCGAGCGCCGGCTTCGGCTCGTAACCCGCCGCGGCAATGTCGACGATCCCGCAGAACGACCCTGCGATGCCGAGATGCGCGAGCAGGCGCTCGGCGTGGCGCACCGAGCCGTTGGTATGGACAAGCTTGCGGCCGGGCAGGGCGGCCAGCGCCGCGACCAGAACCGGATCGGGAGGTACGCAGGAGAGGTCGATTTCGTGCACGTAAGCGAGAAAGTCGTCGGGATCGATTCGGTCGACCGTCATCAATCCACGCAAGGTCGTGCCGTGCTCGCGGAAATAGGTCTTCTGCCGCACGAGCGCTGCCTCCGGCGACAGATCCAGGCGCTCCGCGATGAAGCGGGTCATATTTGCATGAATCTGGTCGAAGAGCCGGCAAGAGGCGGGGTAGAGCGTGTTGTCGAGATCGAAGATCCAGGTCTCGATCTCGCCCAAAATCCGATCAGCCACGGCAGGCATCGCCAGCCCGCTAGCCGGCCCGGATCAACGTTCCCGCACCCGAGCTGTCGGTAAACAGCTCGAGCAGGATCGCGTGTGGCACGCGGCCATCGAGGATCACCGCGGCATCGACCCCGCCATCGACCGCCTGCAGGCAAGTTTCGACCTTTGGGATCATCCCCCCGGTAATGACGCCGTCGGCGATCATCCGGCGCGCTCCGGCGGCCGTCATCTCCGAAATCAGGCGCTTGTCGGCGTCGAGCACGCCGGCAACGTCGGTCAGCAGCAGAAGTCTCGTCGCTTTGACCGCAGCCGCGACGGCACCCGCGGCGGTGTCCGCATTGATGTTGTAGGTCTCTCCCCGCGAGCCGATACCGATCGGCGCGATGACCGGGATGATGTCGGATTGCTTGAAGGTGTCGAGCACGCCGGCGGCGATGCGCCGCGGCTCACCGACAAAGCCGAGATCGATCTCGATCTTGGCGCCGGCCTCGACCCGCGTGCGCACCACCTTGCTCGCCTCGATCAGCCCACCATCCTTGCCGCACAGCCCGATCGCGCAGCCTCCCTCGGCATTGATCGCCGACACAATCTGCTTGTTGATCGTACCGGCGAGAACCATCTCGACCACTTCCATCGTCGCCGCATCGGTGACCCGCAACCCATCGACGATGGTGCTCTGAATGCCGAGCCGTTGCAGCATTTGGGCGATCTGCGGTCCGCCGCCATGCACGACGATCGGATTGATGCCGACTTGTTTCAGCAGGACGACATCACGGGCGAACGAATCGCCCCCCGCCGCACCGCCCCCCGCCGAACCGCTCATCGCGTGCCCGCCATATTTGACGACGAGGGTGTGGCCGGCATAGCGGCGCATGTAGGGCAGCGCCTCCGCCAGAACCGCGGCCTTGACTACGGCATCGGGATTAGGGGTCAGGGAAGACAAGGAAGGCTCGCAATTGGGCTCGTCAGAGTTGGCACTTTATGGTGCCGGCGCGTGCCGCACCACATCCGTTGGCGCCCTCTCAGCAAGTGCAAGGCTGCCGAGCGTCGCGCGCAACGCGGCGATGCCATAGCGTTTGAGGGCGCTCGTCAGGTGGATTTCCGGGTATGCCGCCGCGTGGGTCGCCAGCTCAGCCGCAGTCCGTTCGGCGATCAGCGCGAGCCCTCCGGCTTCGGCCTTGTCGGTTTTGGTCAAGACGACCTGATAGGAAACCCCCGACTCGTCGAGCATCCGCATCAGCGGGTGGTCGATCTCCTTGATGCCGTGCCGAGAGTCGACCAACAAGCAGACCCGGCACAGCGTGGTGCGGGACCGGAGGTAGCCATGCAACGAGGCGGTCCAACGCCTGATCTCGTTCTTCGGCGCTTCGGCATAGCCGTATCCCGGCAGATCGACGAGCATCAGCCGCCGGTCGAGATCGAAGAAGTTGATCTGCCGGGTCCGACCCGGGGTGTTGGAGGTTCGCGCGAGCGTCCGTCGGCTGGTCAGCGCGTTCAGCAGGCTCGACTTGCCGACATTGGACCTTCCGGCGAAGGCGACCTCCGGCAACGAATCTCGAGGCAGCGTGCAGACTTCGGGCGCGCCGGCAACGAACCGGGCATCGCGGGCGAAGAGGCGGCGTCCGACCTCGGCGAGGTCAGGATCCACCACCCGCGGCGGAAATATTTCCGTCGAGATCTCCGCCGTCAGGGTCAGGCGGCACCCTGACGATGCATGATCGCCCATTGCTGAGCAATGCTGAGCAAATTGTTCCACGCCCAATAGATGACTAGCCCGGCCGGGAAGGCCGCCAGCATGTAGGTGAAGACGATCGGCAGCAACATGAACATACGCGCCTGGACCGGATCCACCGGCTGCGGATTGAGCTTTTGCTGTAAGAACATCGTCAGGCCCATGATCAGCGGCCAGACGCCGATCGCGAACAGATGTGCCAGATCGCCAACGCCCGGTATCATCAGGTGCCAGGCGGGCAGCAGACCGAACATGTTGCCGATGGAGGTCGGGTCCGGCGCCGAAAGATCGTGGATCCAGCCGTAGAACGGCGCATGCCGCATCTCGATCGTGACGAACAGCACCTTGTAGAGCGAGAAGAATACCGGGATTTGGATCACGATCGGCAAACAGCCGGCTAGCGGGTTCGCCCCGACACGCTTGTAGAGCGCCATCATCTCCTGCTGCTGCCGGGCCTTGTCGTCGGGGAAGCGCTCGCGCAACTTCTGTATCTCGGGCTGCAAGAGCTTCATCTTGCTCATCGCGTTGTAGGATTTGTTGGCGAGCGGGAAGAAGAGCAGCTTGACGCAAAAGGTAAACAGGAGGATAGCCAGACCGAAATTGCCCAACAGCTTGTCGAAAAACTGCAACGTCAGGAAGATCGGCTTGGTCAGAAAGTAGAACCAGCCGAAATCGATGGCATGGTCAAAGAGCGGGATCCCGGAAGCCTCGTAGGCGTCGAGAAGGCTTACCTCTTTGGCGCCGGCAAAAAAGCGCGCCGAAGACTGGGCGGTGCCGCCAGGCGAAATGGTCTCTTCCGGACCGAGAAAATCCGTTTGATAGCGATCCACCCCGGCATCGACCGTGTGGGTAAGGCGCGCCTTGCTCGTTACGCCTCGCTGCGGAATGAGAGAGGTAAGCCAATACTTATCGGTAAAGCCGAGCCAGCCACTCGACCCGTAATCGAGCGGCTTACCGGGGGTGAGCGAGGAATACTTGACCTCCTGCAGGGAATTGTCGAGGTAGCCTATCAGGCCCTCGAACAGGATGTAATAGCCCGCTACTTGCGGTGTACCGGTGCGGCTGATCAGGCCGTACGCCGACAGCTTGACCGGCGTGTCGCCAGAGTTGTGGACGGAATCTCGCACTGTAAACATGTAATCTTGATCGACACTGACAGTACGCGTGAAGAGAAGCCCTTGACCATTGTCCCAGGTCAGGGTGACCGGGGTCGTCGGCGTCAACAGAGCATCGGATGCCGACCAGCGGGTTTCCGGCCCTGGCAGCTTTGTGTCCGGAGTAGTTGCGACCCAGCCAAATTCAGCGAGATAGGGGTTTTCGGTGCCGGGCGGCGAAAGCAAGACGACTTCCGGGCTCTTGGGATCGACCGTTTCGTGGTAATTGGCGAGCGTCAGATCATCCAGCCGGGCTCCCAACAGGTCGATCGAACCGTGCAGCCGCGGCGTGCTGATCTTGACGCGCTGTTGCTCGGCAAGTGCCGCCTCGCGCGTCTGAGCGGGTTTCGCCGGAGCGACTGCGGGAGCTGTGGCGGAAACCCCCGAGCCGGGGGGCGCCGATCCGGTCGCGGGGGATGGGGAGGTTGCCACCGGCGTCCCCGGAGGTGACCCGGGAGGCTGGGGCGGGCGCATGCGTTCAAAGGCAAACTGAAAGACGATCAGTATCCCGACCGAGAGCACAATCGCGAGCAGGAGATTGCGCTGTTCCATTTGGGTCTCAGCGGCCCACGCCCGGCCATAGCCGATCGGAGTCACGGGGTTCGGGCACCGGATCGAAGCCGCTGCTGCCCCAGGGGTGGCAGCGGGCGAGCCGCCGCGCCGCAAGACCAATACCGACTCTGATACCGTGCCGCCCTATTGCCTCGATCGCATAATTAGAGCAGCTCGGTAGATACCGGCAGGAGGGCGGAAACAGCGGCGAGAGAAGCAGCTGATAAATGCGGATCAGCCCTTGCAATACCAAAACAGTCAGCCTCTGAAGGCCTTGCCGATCCATCTCACTCTGCCTCCGCCGCACCCGATTGGTGCTTTCTCTGGCCCGGGTCGATTCGGCGCAATGCCTCATTCAGATCGGTGAGAAGGGCTCCATAAGGCCGGTCGACCGTGGTCGCGCGCGCAATCAAGACATAATCCGTTTCAGGCCTTCCCTCACGCGAGAGGATCGCAGCCGCAACACTTCGCAACCGCCGTTTCGCGCGGTTGCGAATGACGGCGTTGCCGATTTTTTTGCTTGCGGTGAACCCCACGCGTACGATCTCGCCGCAGTTCGAACCCTCCGGCCGCCGCCCGGCCTGCAGGACGAGGCCCAGCGCAACCGCTCGGCGGCGGGCGGCAGCGACACGCAGGAAATCGGCGCGGGCCTTCAGGGTTACAAGTCTGCCGCCCATCGAAATCGGGGCGACCGGGAGGTGAGAACAGCCGAGATGCGGGCTCAGGCGGACAGACGCTTACGGCCCTTTGCCCGCCGTGCCGCCAGCACCCTACGCCCGGCTGCAGTCGCCATGCGAGCCCGGAAGCCGTGGCGGCGCTTGCGAACAAGATTGCTCGGCTGGTAAGTGCGCTTCACGATACCGGCTCCGAATAAGGACATTTCTGTCGAGCGGAGGCCGCTATATAGGGGAGCCGTTTTGGCAAGTCAACGGTAGCTCGGAACTGCGCCAGGGAGACAACCGTTATCGGCAGTTCCGTTCGAGGGGCTTCGCGTCGATGGCAATTGGTGCAGGAGAGGGGCAGCTCATGTTCGATGACGCGGCGGTCGCGGCGGCTGACCGTAACGCCCGGGTATGGGCGGCCACCGGCCCGGGGCCGATTGTTCCTGGCAGCGAGGCGCACAAGACCGCCTTCTGCCGCATGTTGCTCGACACCCACAATCCCTACAAGCCGTCGATTATAGATTGGCCGGCGCTCGAGGCCGACGCGCGCGGCCGACTGGTCAATCTGCCGATCTGGGACATTGCGGTGCAAACCGAGGGCAAGGCACGCCTGCGCGTTCTGAGCTACGGCCAAACGATCACCGATCCGTTGTTGCAGCAGGCGATCGAGCTCGACGGCTTTGAGGAGGGACGGCACAAGGAGGTTCTTTCCAATCTCGTCCGGGCCTACGGCATCCGGTTGGCGCCGGAACCCGAATACCTCAGCCCGCGCGATCCAGAATGGGCCTTTATGGTCACCGGCTACAGCGAATGCATCGATAGCTTTTTTGCCTTCGGCCTGTTCGCGATGGCAAAGAGCTCGGGATTTTTCCCGCCGGCCTTGGTCGACACGTTCGAGCCGGTCATGCAGGAGGAAGGCCGCCACATTCTCTTCTTTGTCAATTGGGTGGCCTGGCATCGGCGTAACCTGGCGCTATGGCGGCGCCCGATCTTTTGGGCCAAGATCGTCGCGGTCTGGGCTTTTTTGGTTTGGGAGCGCATCGGCGTCGCGCGGGGGTTCGATGGTGCCGGCGCGGGGGAGAAAGGAATGGTGCCTCAGGACAACAACTTCACCCTGACAGGTAGCCAGGCTGTCGGCGCCGCCGATCTTTCCATCAGGGGGCTGATCGAAGTTTGCCTGGCGGAGAACGATCGCCGCCTCGCCGGCTATGATCCCCAGCTGTTGCGGCCGACGGTGGTGCCTTCTCTCGTACGCTTCGTCCGCCGTTTTATGCGGCGGTCGGGTTCGGCCATGGCAACGTCATGAAAATCGGCTCCGACGAGCACAAGCAGCGGTTCTGTAACGCGTTTATCGCGAGTCATTGCCGGTTCGAGCCCGAGAGCTTGGCATGGCCCGATCTCGATGCCGCTGCGCTGGAGCGCCTGCGCGGCATCCCTTTCTGGCAGGAGGTGCTGTACACCGAGCGGCGTGCAGGCGCGATCGTCGCCGCCTACGCTGCGACGATCGACGATCCGCTCGTGCGTGAGGCGGTCATGCTCCAGGGCTTCGAAGAGGCCCGTCATGCCGAATTGCTGCGGTTGATGATTCGGCGCTACGGCGTCACCGCCGAGGAGCGCCAGCCCGAGATGCCGAGCGGTGACCCGCTGCGCGCGTTTGCCGATTTCGGCTACGGTGAGTGCCTCGATGCGTTTCTCGGGTTCGGCGTGTTCAAAATCGCGCGCCGTTCCGGCTTTCTGCCCGAAGCGATGTTCGAGATCTTCGAGAAGCTGATCCATGAGGAGACGCGGCACATCGTCTTCTTCATCAACTGGATGGCATGGCACCAGGTCGCCCGCGGATGGGGCGCCCCATGGCTGCGCGCCGCGACGGCGGCGCATTACTATGCCAGAGCGATAAGCCGCCTCCTCGGTACCGTCCGGCGTGGGCGCGATGCGAATGACGGCAAAGATTTCTCGGCCACGCAGGCGGGGGTGTTTCTCGACGGCTTTACGTTCCGAGGCTTTGTCGAGGAATGCCGCGCCGAACATGCGCGGCGCATGAAGGACTTCGACCCCGAGTTGCTTCAACCCCATTTTCTACCGAGGCTCGCCGGCATTGCGCTGGCCGGGCTGCGGCCCGCTGCTGGCGCGGCGCGAGAAAAACGCGCGTGAGGGTCGTTTCGGCCGTCGCCGCCCTCGCCGGACTGGCGTTGATCGGCGTTTTGGTCGTTTATTTCGGCGCGGACGGGGTGATCCGTTCGCTCCTCGCCGTCGGTTGGGCGGGGTTCGGAACGATCTGCCTGATCCACGTCGTACTGATCGCCGTAATGGGGGTCGCTTGGTGGGTCCTGTTGCCCGGGACGAGCCTGTGGATCTCGATCTGGGGGCGTCTCGTTCGGGATGCCGGCTCTGAAGTACTGCCGCTTTCACAGGTCGGCGGTTACCTTCTCGGTGCGCGGGCGATTGTGTTCGCCGGCGTCCCGGGCGGCGCCGCGGCGGCGAGCACGATCGTCGATGTCACTCTCGAATTTCTCTCCCAAATCGCATTCACCGGACTCGCGCTTCTTTGGCTGGTCCATCTGACATCCGATGCGCGGATCGAAGTTCCTGTCGCGATCGGGCTCGTCGCCGCAATCATCCTCGCAGCGGGCTTGCTGTACGCTCAGCGATACGGGTTCGATCTATTCGATCGCCTCGCCGGGACGATCGGCCGAGATTGGGCAGACAGGACCGCAGCGGGTGCGGCCACGCTCCACGCGGCAATCGCCGCTATCTACGAGCGGCGAGGCGGACTCAGCATCAGTTTGGGTCTCCACCTTGTCTGCTGGATCGCCGCTACGGCCGAGGCTTGGCTCGCGCTACAATTCGCCGGTGCACCCCTTGGCTGGGGCGCGGTGCTGGTGGTCGAAGGGTTGGTTTACGCCGTCCGCAGCGTTGCCTTTGCGGTTCCGAACGCCATTGGCGTCCAGGAAGGAGCCTATATCATACTCGGAGAGAGTTTTGGGCTGACCCCGGAGATGGCTCTCGCTCTTTCGCTGCTGAAGCGCGCGCGCGACCTCGTCATCGGATTGCCCGCGTTGGCCGCGTGGCAGCTCCTCGAGAGCGGTCGCCTGTGGCGACGCGTTCCGGCTCCGGAGTAGATTTCGTTCTTGCGCGTAATCAAACGAAACCCCGGTCAGGATGACCGGGGTTTCAGCCACGCCAGCCTGCTGCGATGACGAGGCGGTGCGCATCGCCCGTACCGAAACCAGCGATGCAGCGTCATATTGCAACAATTCCGGCACAATTGCAATAATTGTCCGAGAAATTAACGACGATACCCGTAAACCGTGCGCCAGTTCGGACAATCACGTCCAAAGACCTCGATTTACGGAACATTTCTGAAGCCCGAGGGACGATTCTCGGGTGCTGAAACGGGTTTTTCGCGGCCGACAGGGAAATGCGCGCGGATCTCGCGCTCGCTTTCTTGAGTCTCCAATCCAGGGTCCGAGCCTTTCGCGGCTTCACACGAAGGTGACCGCCCGGCCGCTGCCGACGCGCTAACATCGGTGCCCGCTTTGGTAGCGTGATGACATCGATGCCGCACGCGACTTCACCGCAAAACACTATTTCGGTGCGACGCTTGGTGCCGCTCGGCCTTCTTGTCGCTGCGGCTATCGCGTTTATCGCTGCCGGCGGACACCAATATCTGACTTTCACCACCCTCTCCGAGAATCGCGGTTGGTTATGCAGCCTCGTTAAACGGTGGGGCTTTGCCGCTGACCTTGTCTACATTGCATCATACGGCGTTCTGGTCGCGCTGTCGGTGCCCGGCGGCGCGGTGCTGACGATCGCCGGCGGCTTTCTGTTCGGGACTTGGATCGGCACGCTGTGCGCAATCATTGGCGCCACATCGGGGGCCACCGCGATTTTCCTCGCCGCCCGGGCCGGTCTCGGCGGATTGGCGCAGCGCGCCGGACCGCTCGTTGCCAAGCTCGAGGCCGGGTTTCGCGCCGACGCGTTTAACTATCTGCTGGTGCTGAGGCTAGTGCCGATCTTCCCCTTTTGGCTCGTCAATCTGGTTCCGGCATTGGTGGGGGTCAGGCTGCGAACCTACGTGATGGCCACGCTTCTCGGCATCATCCCGGGCACCTTCGTCTTTGCCAGCCTCGGCAACGGTCTCGGCGATATCGTCGAGGAGCCGGGACTTGGGGTTTTGCTCCGGCTGAACGTATTCGGGCCGATCATCGGGCTCGCCCTGCTGGCCCTGATCCCGGTCGCATATAAATACTGGCGCGGCAAACGGACCGCATGAGTCTGCCCTTTGCCCCGGATCTCTGTGTCATCGGCGCCGGGTCGGGCGGATTGGCGGTCGCCGCCGGCGCGGCTCAGATGGGAGCGGAGGTGGTGCTTATCGAGCGCGGCGCTATGGGCGGCGATTGCCTGAACTTCGGCTGCGTGCCGTCGAAGTCGCTGCTCGCCGCGTCGCGCGTTGCGGACCTCGGACGGCGCGGGGCGGCCCTCGGCATCGCCTATTCTCCACCGCGCATCGATTTCGCTGCGGTCGGCGACAGCATCCAGCGGGTGATCGCCGCCATCGCGCCGAGCGATTCGATCGAACGCTTCGAAGGGCTCGGTGTCCGGGTACTGCGCGCCGAGGCACGTTTCACCGATCCCCACACGGTGCGCGCTGGCGACACCGAGGTTCGGCCGCGGCGCTTCGTGATCGCGACCGGCTCGCAGCCTTCGGTTCCCGCGATCCCGGGGCTCGACGGCGTCCCCTATTTGACCAATGAGACGGTCTTTGCCAACCGCGAACTGCCCCAACATCTGATCGTGATCGGTGGCGGACCGATCGGGATAGAGATGGCGCAGGCGCACGCTCGGCTCGGTGCGCGGGTCACGGTGGTCGATGTGGGTCCTTTACTTCCGCGCGACGATCCCGAACTCGCAGCCTGCCTCGCCCAGCGACTTTCCGCCGAGGGTGTTGCCACTCACCCGCAAATCGAGATCGTTGGGATCGAGCGGGACGAAGAGGCTATACACGTCGATCTTGCGGATGGCTCGCGGATCGCCGGCTCGCATCTCCTGGTCGCTGCGGGGCGGCGGCCGAACACCGAGGCACTCGATCTTCCAGCCGCTGGAATTGTGGCGACCGCGAAGGGCATCACGGTCGATGCGCGGTTGCGCACCACCAACAGCCGGGCTTTTGCGGTCGGCGATGTCGCCGGCGGGCCGCAATTCACTCACATCGCTCTCTATCATGCCGGAATCGTCATCCGGAACGCGTTGTTCCGCCTCCCCGCGAAGGTCGATTACCGGGCGGTGCCGTGGGTCACTTACACCGATCCCGAACTTGCCCAGGTCGGATTGACCGAAGCCGCCGCGCGCGCCGCAGATGGCGCGGTGCGCGTCTTGCGCTGGCGCTTTGACGAGAACGACCGTGCCCAGACCGAGCGCGATACGGTGGGCTTGGTCAAGGTCGTCACCCGGCGCGACGGGCGCATCCTCGGCGCCTCGATTCTCGGCACCGGGGCCGGGGATTTGATATTCCCTTGGGCCCTGGCGATTTCGCAAAAGCTCAAGATCGGCGCTCTGGCCAATCTGATCGTGCCTTACCCGACGCGCAGCGAGGCGAGCAAGCGCGCTGCCGGCAGCTTCTATACGCCCACCCTGTTTTCGGCGCGCACCCGGCGGCTCGTGCGCCTGCTGGCGCGCTTCGGCTGACGCGAGCTGGACATGCTGCCGCAGAGCCTGTCCGCCCGTCTCCTTGTCCTCACAATTTTTTTCGTAATGCTGGGTGAGGTGCTGATCTTCGTCCCCTCGGTCGCCCGCTTCCGCATGACCTATTTCGAAAATCGCCTCGCAGCCGGGCACATTGCGACCTTGTCACTCGAGGCGAGCGAGGCCCGACCGCTCGATCCGAGCCTCACCGACAAGCTCCTCGCCCAGGTCGGCGCCCGGGGTGTCGCGCTTTATCGCCCGAACGGTACGGTATTGCGGCTCGAAAGCGTCAATTCGCCAACACCTGACGCCACCATCGATCTCACCCGCCCGAACATCCTGCTGGCCATCCGGGGCTCCTTCCGCACCCTGTTCGGCAACGACACCCGGATATTGCGTGTTCTCGGCCCGTCGACGACAGACAGCGCAGAGACGGTCGAGGTGCTGCTCGACGAAGCGCCGCTGCGCGGTGAGATGTGGGATTTCGGGGTCCGCATCCTCGAGCTGTCGATCGTGATCTCCTTGGTTGCCGCGGCGCTCGTCTATGTCAGCCTCCAGTGGTTGCTGGTTCGCCCGATGCGCCGGATCACCGCCAATATGATGAATTTTCGCGAGGACCCCGAGGACGCCTCACGGATGATTGCGGCGAGCGGCAGGCGGGACGAGATCGGTGTAGCCGAGCGCGAGTTGGCGGTGCTGCAACGGACCGTTCGCCAGGCCCTCGGCCATCGAGCGCGGCTGGCGGCGCTGGGAACCGCGGTGACCAAGATCAATCACGATCTGCGCAGTATCCTGTCGACGGCGCGGCTCGTCACCGACGGCCTTGCCGCCAGTGCCGCGCCCGAAGTGCGCCGCGTTGCACCACGCCTCTTCGACTCGATCGATCGTGCCGTCGCGTTGTGCACGCGCACCCTCGACTTTTCCCGCGAGGGCGCTCCACCCCTGGCGCCGCGCCGTTTTCCCCTCGCATCGCTGATCGACGAAGTCGCCCCAGATCTCGAGCTCTCCGAAGACGGCATGGCGATCGAATGCGCGATCCCGCCCGACCTCGTGATCGAGGCCGACCGCGATCAGCTCTACCGAGTATTGCTGAACCTCGCCCGCAATGCGGTCGAGGCCGGCGCGCGCCAGCTGCGCTTCGCCGCGGTGCGCGAGAACGGGGTGATCGCGATCGACATCGCCGATGATGGTCCCGGGCTCCCGCCGAAGGCGCAAGACAATTTGTTTCGGCCGTTTTTCGGCTCGGCCCGACCGGGCGGCAGCGGGCTCGGCCTGGCGATCGCCCGCGAATTGACGCGGGCGCATGGCGGCGAGCTGACCCTGGTCTCAACTACCGGCAGCGGCACGGTCTTTCGCTTGACCCTGCCGGCACCCTCGGCTCGCGAGATCAGTCGAGCGCCAACG
>Ga0210407_10000853_pt1 | contig 31293 bp, 34 predicted proteins | sample IncBWC27MmetaG_FD_150860 | JGI IMG/M metagenome (GOLD analysis project Ga0210407, IMG submission 150860) | Forest soil microbial communities from Barre Woods Harvard Forest LTER site, Petersham, Massachusetts, United States - Inc-BW-C-27-M | ecosystem: Environmental > Terrestrial > Soil >...
GACCCACAGGATGCTGAAAACCAGGAATCCCTTGAACGACATCCGTTCCGCGATCGCGCCGGTGATGAGTGCCGGCGTGATCACCGCGAACATGCACTGGTAAATCATGTACGCCTGATGCGGCACGGTTGCCGAATAGGCGGCGTATGGCACCGCTGCGCTGACGCCGTTCAATCCAGCCCACGTGAGCGCGCCAACGAATGCGCTCCCCGGCGAGAACGCAAGGCTGTAGCCAAACAGCACCCATTGGATCGACACGATCGCGACCAGGATGAAACTCTGCATCAGGGTCGAGAGCACGTTCTTGCGCCGCACCATCCCGCCGTAAAACAGCGCGAGCCCGGGAATCGTCATCATCAGAACCAGCGCCGAGCAGAGGAGCAGCCACGCGGTATCTGAGCCGTCGAATTTTGCCACGCCGGGAACCGCAGCGGACGCGGGCGACGCGATCGCGAGAACCGCCGCGCAAGGAACTAACGCGATGCGCGCGAGTGAGCGGAGCGTTTTGCGAACCATCTTCGAAGCCTCCGGATCCGTCTGGACGTTTGCAATCAAAAAATGAGGCGGCTCAGGCGAACCGCCTCATCACGCAAATCGATTTTGGAATTCTCAACCCTTGGGAAGCAGCAGGATGCGCTCGCCGATCATGTTCTTCTGCACCGGCGAGGTGCCGCCCGCGATCGTCATCGACTCTGACGCGAGGATCCGGCGCATCCAGTCGCCGTCGGGCGCGAACGGTGAATGCCGCTCCAGGAGTGCGTACTCACCAAGAAGGCGCGTGATGAACTTGGTCATCCGCTGACCGAGGTCGGTGGAGAGCAGCTTGGATATCGACGCTTCAGGCCCGGGCTGCTGGCCCTTGAGGCGTTTCGACAGACTCCTGAGGCCGTTGTACTTCTTCGCGGTCGCTTCAATTGCGAACTGCGCGATCTGCTGGCGGATATCGTTGTCCTCGATTGCGGGCCGGCCATTCAGTTTCACCACCTTGGCGATCTGGACCAGTTGATGCAGTACCTGTTCGGTGCCGCCGAGCGTCTCGCCGATTCCAAACCGCTCATGCATCAGTGTCGAGACCAGCACCTGCCATCCCATGTTGATCGGACCGAGGAGGTTTTCTTTGGGCACGCGCACGTCTTCGAAGTAGATCTCGTTGAACTCGCTGTCGCCGGTGATTTGTTTGAGGGGGCGGACCGTCACGCCGGGAGCTTTCATATCGACCAGCAACGCGCTCATTCCCTTGTGCTTGGGCGCGTCGGGATCGGTGCGCACGAACAGCTGCACGAAGTCCGAACGATGCGCGATCGTCGTCCATACTTTCTGTCCATTGACGACAAACTCGTCGCCCTTGAGCTCTGCGCGGCACTGGATCGACGCGAGGTCCGAGCCCGCGCCCGGCTCCGACATCCCTTCGCACCAAATCTCGTCGCCGGCGAGGATCGGATTCAGGTAACGCTTTTTCTGCGCATCGGTCCCCCACTGCATCAGTGCCGGCCCGGTCATGATCACGCCGAGCACGTTGCATCCCATCGGCAGATTGAGCCGCCCGAGTTCCTGCTGAAAGATGACCTGTTCGATAAAGGTGGCGCCGCGGCCGCCGTATTCCTTGGGCCAGGTGAGACCGGCCCATCCCGCGTGATAGAGCTTCTTGTGCCATTCCTTCAGGCGCTTCCAGATTGCGTCATCGCCACCCGCTTCCGCGTCTTCCCCGCGAGAAAGCGATTGCGGCCGGTTCTCTTCGAGCCAGCGCCGCACGTCCATCCGATAAGCGTCCTGTTCAGGCGACCAGGTAAAATCCATTTCTTCGAAATCTCCCGTTAAATTCGCGATCCGTGTCCGGTATCTGTTGAGTAGCGCCCATCCCGACCGCGGAGCAAGCCCCCAAAAGGCCTTCAGGTTCCTGCGCGGACAAGTTCCGCTTCCGCGGCTGCCTGCGCGTTGAGGACGCGCACGATATTTTGCGCCATGGATTCGCCGAGCAGCTTTTCGCGCCTGGCGGGATCGAGGCGACGTGCGCGCTCGATAACCTCGGCAGCGCGTTCGAACATCGCAGCTTCGAGCGGTCGGAAATGTTTCCATGCGATCGGTGCGAGCCGATCGGGCGCGGCAGATATTAGGTCCTGGATTTTCCTGAAGCGCCACCATGGCGAGTCGGACGAAAATTTCTCGCCTCCGGCGGCAAGTATCGGCGGAAGTGTGCCATTCACGAACAGTGGAAACGCGATCGAGGTGCAGGGCGCGGCGAGCGACGCCCACATCACGGGGATATTGTCGGACTCCGGTGCGGGAAGTTCGGCGACCATGCTCGCGGTCGTGCCCGCCGCGATGCCGTGCATACAGAGCGTCGGAGCAGCGTCGCCGGTGGGCGGTGTTTCACCCCGGCCGCCGTGATCGCGCAGTATCGTGAGCATCTCGCGGATAGTGCGCTGGCCGTTCCGCGCGACGAGTTCACGGCTGCGCGCGAGGCGTCCGCGCGCAGCCAGCGGATCGTCTTTGTCTATTCCCGCATTCCTGCTCGAATACGCGGCAGCGAAGTCGAATTGCGATTCGCCGTCCCACCATCGCTGATCGCGCGCATGATTTTGCACATCCGGAGAGCTCAGCTCATAGGCTTCAAGCGTCAGGCGATTCGAGATGCATGCGCGGTCTCGAACCTGGCGCGCAATCCATTGGCGGCCGGAGCTCTCCAGCACGTAAGCCTCGCCATGATCGGCGATCATAAATCCGCCCGAGTAGCGAAAATCTCGGTCGTACTCGCCTGAGCCGCCCTGTCCGTGGCGTTCGATCAACGCACCCATAACTTCAGTCGCTTCGCGCGCGGTCCGCGAGCGTTCTAGTCCGAGCCGCACCAGATCCATCCCGAGCAAGCCGGGCGCCGGCAGTTTCTCGCGAGTGAGAACCGCTTCGTTGCCGATCGCGACCCCATGCTCGTTGAGGCCATGCTCGAAGCCCCACAGCCAGAACGGCCGCGACCCGATCACGGCGGCGGTTGCGGAGACTTGAGGAATCTCGAGGTACTGGCAGTGAACGGTTGCGCCGTCGGGGTGCTGGCGGCGCGGTGACTGAAACAGCGGCTGGCATTCATGCGGCGGACGATCGCTGTTCTTCGCGAGCATCGTCGCACCCGCGCGCGTATGCGGCGCGAGCACCACGATCGTGTCGCACGAAGGGATAGGCGATGCATTCATTGCGGTAGCGATGCGGAGAATGCTTGAAGCGTTTTGAAATAGCTCTCACCGGCAATCCGTTCCAAATCATTGTGATTGGCCCCGTCTACCCAGAGGTGGTGCTTGGGTTCGTTCGCCAACTCGTAAAGTTCCTTTCCGTGCCAGACGGGGATCACGCTATCGACGGTGCCGTGAATGATCAGTACCGGGCAATGAACATCAGGAATAGTCTTGTAGTTCGGAAATTTGTCGATTGGCAGAATTGCCATGCGTGTGAAGACGCGGAATGTCGAGGTGAAAGGACTTTGCAGGATCAATCCTGCTACCGGTTTTTTCGCCGCAATATAAACGGCGGGTCCGGTGCCCAAGGACTTACCAAAGGCAATCACTCGATTCGACGGCGTCTTAAGCTCTGTTACCAAATAGGAGTAGGCCGCGCTCTCATCCTGGTAGGTACGTTTCTCGCTAGGCTTGCCCTCACTCGTGCCATAACCCTCATAGTCATATGCCATCACACTGAATCCGGCGGTTCGCAAGTCCTCATACCAAACCCGATCATCACCCAGATCTTCAGAGTTGCCGTGGCTTAGCAGAAGTGTAAATTTCGCCGTGGGATTGGCCAAATAGAGAGCGGTTATCTTGTTTCCGTTTTCGGTTGTCAGCTTTAGAAATTCCGGTGTGTCCTTGTAGGAAGAAAGACGGGGCAGGAAAATGTACCTATCCGACAGGAAAATGCCGACGGCGAACAGTCCCAAATAAAGAAGGGCGGCTATGCTCAGTAGTGATGCAGCCACTGCTCGCAGCAGACTCCATTTCATTTTCAAAATCATAGCTGCTCAAGCCGGTGAATCGTAACAGCGCATTTTCGTATATCTGCAACTCGTGCGGGCGATGCTGCCATGACAAGGTCATCGCGCTTTCGCCGTACGACTTGCTCCGAATCGCGCGAGTGGCGGGCGTCACGACCTCCGAGGCAATCGAGCGCTTCACGGTTCGGCGCGGTTCGATTCTAAAATTTAACGATCATGGTGCGTGTACCGCGCTCGAAGGCTTGCGATGCGGGGTGCATCGCGGACGTCCGCTTGCTTGCCGACTCTATCCGCTCGGGATCGAACGCGACGCAAGCGGCGCGGAGAGATTCGTCACCCTCGAGCCCGCCGCTGGTTCGCTTGGCGTCTACGGAGACCACGGCACGGTGAATGATTTTCTGGATACGCAAAATGTCGGGGCGCATCTGGAGGGGAACGATCGTTACGCCTCTCTGCTGCCGATCTATCGAGAACGAATCGCTGCAAGCGTGGATTTCGATCGAGTCTTGCCGCGCGAGTTCTGGCGCCGCGCGACCCGCGAAGCGCTCGCCGAATCGGGTTACGATCCAAATGCGCTGATTGACGCGATGTTCGATCCCGATCGGCTCGGATGCGAGCGCGCGAGCGACGCCGATACGATCGCCGCGCACATCGAGGTGCTGAGTGAGATGATTTGCCGGGAGACAAATCCCGACAGCCTGGCTGCTGCCGCCGTGATGCTCGCGGTCAGTCTCGGCTACTCGCCGCGCGAAGTTGCGATCGATTGCTGATTCAATTCGGCGCCGGGGTAGGACTCGCGGCTGCCGCGGCAGGCGCCGCGTTGGAGACGCCCAAGTCGTTCAGGATTTCGATCGCGTGGGTCGATGGATCGACGTTGGGATAGACCTTGAGCACGTTACCTTTCTCATCGATGACGTAAGTGATGCGCCGGTCCAGGCCGAGAATCGGAATTCCATTCGCGGCGCCGTACTCGGTCGCGATCTTCTTGTCGGGATCGAGCAACAGCGGAAACGGCAGGTTGTATTTCTGGATGAACGCCTTGTGCGCGTCGGCCGAATCGACGCTGCATCCGAGCACTGTCAGGCCGGCGTTGGTGAAGCGTGAGTAGCCGTCGCGAAACGCGCACGCCTCCTTGGTGCATCCGGGTGTCTGGTCCTTGGGATAGAAATAGAGGATCACTTTTTTGCCGTGAAAATCGGCAAGCGAGATCGGCGCCTGCTGATCGCCGGTGATCATCTGAGTCGTGAACGGCGGTGCGATTTGCCCTTCCTTGAGCAAGTCGGCGCGTGCGATTCGCGGACGCAGCGCGATCGCTCCTACTATTACCAGGATCACGATGACGACGGCGGTAATCATCTTCATGCAACGCGCCTCAGACCTGATATAGCCAGTCGCGATAGCGGGGCTCGCGGCCGTGCAGCGCGCCCTGGAAAACTTTCAGCACCTTGAGCGTGACGGGTCCCGGCTTGCCGGCGCCGATTTTGCGATCGTCAAGCTCGACGACCGGCGTCACTTCGGCGGCCGTCCCGGTCATGAACGCCTCGTCCGCGATATAGAACGCGTCGCGGGCGAAATATTCCTCGCGCACCTCGATTCCCGAGTCTTTCAGAATTGTGATGACCGCATCGCGGGTGATTCCCGCCAGGACCGAGGTGAGCGGCGGCGTGCGCACGATACCGTCGCGAATCACGAACACATTCTCGCCGCTGCCTTCGGCGACAAAGCCTTCGGTGTTGAGCAGGAGCGCCTCGTCGTAGCCGTTGCGGCGCGCCTCGTATCCGGCGAGGATCGAATTTACGTAGTGGCCGGTGGCCTTCGCCGCCGGCATCATCGAGTTGTGATGAAACCGCACGAACGACGAGGTCTTCAGCCGCACGCCCTTCGCGATACTGTCCTGGCCGAGATACGCGCCCCACGGCCACGCCGCGATCGAGACGCGAATCTTGTTGCCGCGCGCCGACAGCCCCATCTCGCCTTCGCCGAAAAACACTAGCGGGCGCAGATAGCATTCAGCGAACTTGTTGACTCGCACCACGTCGGCGCACGCCTTGAGCAATTCCTCCTGGCTGTACGGGATCGCCATCTCGACGATATGCCCCGACTCGATCAGCCGCCGGATATGCTCCTTGGCGCGGAAAATTGCGGAGTGGCCGTCGTCGCCCTTGTAGCATCGCATCCCTTCGAATACGGCGAGTCCGTAGTGCAGACTGTGAGTCAGGACGTGAACCGTGGCCTCGTCGTAGGGCACCATCGTTCCGTCCATCCAGATTTTATCGGAGCGCAGATTGTTCGCAGGCATGGTCTAAACAAAATTAGTCGATACAAAGTAGTTAGTCGATGGGGCAGGGGCAAAAGCAGGAACGCAGGAATCTTAGTCACGCCTGCGCGGCTGGCGGCAGGGGTGACCCCTGCACCCGGTATCCACACGGAGCGAAATGCCGTGGCGGCATTTCGCGAGTGTTTTGTTTGGGAAGAGTGAACCCTCGCAGCGTCAAGCCCGCTAGCGCGGGGTGAGAAGCACCACGGGGATGTCGCGTTTCGTTCCGGCCTGGTACTTGTCGTAGTCGGGCCACTGCTTCGTCATGATCGGCCACACGCGCTTCTTTTCTTCGGCCGTCGCAGTCCGCGCGCGGACCGGAATCACCTTGTCCCACACCTGGATCTTCACATCGGGATAGGCGAGCAGGTTTTTGTACCACCCGGGATGGTCGGGTGCGCCACCTTTCGAAGCGACAAGCAGATAGTTGTTGCCGTCGCGCCCGTAGATCAGCGGGAACTTTTTCGTCTCGCCGGATTTCCGCCCGATCGTGTGCAGCACCAGACAACTGGTGTTGTTCCAATCGTGGCCAGTCTTGCCGCCGGTCGCCTCGTACTGGCGGACGTGCTCGTCACCGAACAAGCTGTAGTCAGGCATAGGAATAGAGTGCCACGTTGACAGCGCTCTGGCTAACCCCGCCTATTCGTGACGATCGGAATCCGTGGATCGATGTGAAACTTCTCCAGAAGGCGCTTCATCGCTCCGCGCGATCGGAGTGGTTGTCCCCTGAGCGTGATTGCCATGTCCGCCGCGGCGGGAGCGACGCCTGCGGCGTCTGCGGCGGCGTGGGCCGTCTGGGAGAGGTTGCGATCCGGGCTGGTGCGATAACGGGGGCTCGGAAGCTCCAGGATCGGAAAGCCAGTGCATCGTGTGGGTGGCGTCGATCGAGTAGGTCGGCCCCATCATCTCGAAGAAGAGGCGCGCGTCTGGGAAGTAGGGGCGGCGCATCAGGCGCCGGGTGCGGCGAGTCGGTGCCGCGAGGTTCTCGAACGCCTCGAGGATAAGGCGCATCTGCTCGGTATCGCCGCGCGCGAAACCGTGCGCGCGCAGTTCGCCCAGCAGATCGATTCGCTTGGCGCCGGTCTTCCGGTGCTCGTCGCGATACAGGTCGAGCATCAACGCCGACAGCACGATCGCATGCTCGGGCGCGTAGCCGCCCGCGATCGCAAGACCCATCGCCGACATGTTGCGGACTACCGCCTGCTCGGCCAACGTTCCGGCGCGCGACTTCAAATGCGTCGAAAGTATCGGCAACACACTCTCGAGCAGGCCGAGTTCCTCCATCAGGACCAGTGCGTGCGCGGCTTCGGGCTGGGCGAGCGTCTTGTAGGTCTCGTCGACCAGGCGCGGCCTCGACGATTTGGCCAGGTCGGCGCGATAGCGCTCGATTGCGGCGCGCGTGGCGGGCTCGATCTCGAAACCGAGCTTGGCCGCGAATCGCACCGCGCGCATCATGCGGACCGGATCCTCGCGCATCCGCAATTCCGGATCGCCGATCGTGCGGATCAGCCGCGCCTTGAGGTCGTCGACGCCGCCGGGAAAATCGACAACCCGAAAACTTTGCGGATTGTAGAACAGCGCGTTGACGGTGAAGTCGCGCCGGAACGCGTCTTCTTCGGGAGTGCCGAAGGTGTTGTCGAGATGAATCAGCGGATCGTCGGTGTCGGCGACCGCCTCCGCCTGCTTGCGGAAGGTAGCGACCTCGACATTCTGCCGTCCGAAGAATACGTGCACCAGGCGAAAGCGCCGGCCGATCAGCCGCGAATTGCGGAACAAGTCGCGGACCTGCTGCGGATGCGCCGACGTGGCGACGTCGAAGTCTTTGGGCTTGCGCGAGAGCATTAGATCGCGCACGCCGCCGCCGACGAGATATGCGTCGTGGCCCGCGCCGGCCAGCCGATAGAGGACCTTCAGAACGTTGGCGTCGATATCGCGCCGCGAAATAGGATGCTCGGCGCGCTCAAGGATGCGGGGTTCCAATTCCTTGCCAGAAATTCCTTTGTTCAACTAACGCGGTTACAAACCTAGCACGACGCAACGACGGCTTCATCGTCTCGGATCTTCGTTTCGGACCTGCCCATGACGATTTAAATCCACTAAGATCCTGCCACCACAAAGGGACCTGATGTTCATCCGAAGCTATGCTGGCGTTATCGCCGCCCTGGTGATCTGCGCGCTCTTCCTGAACCTGCTGGCAAGCGCCCACTACGGCGCCGCAGCTCCGTGGATCGACGGTGCGCTGATCGCGCTGATCGCATTCGTGTCCGTTCGAATCTGGTTGAAGTAAATCCCCGTACGCCTTCATCATCCGGCTCTGGGCGCAGCTTTCACTATCGCCGCCAACGTATTACATCGAAGACGCGGAGGTAGCTGACAATGGCAGAATCCCGGAGCGGCGGCGCGCTCACAACCATGGCTGTCCTGTTCGCGATTCTCGCGATAACCGACATTCTAAAGCCGTTTCATCTCGAAGGTGCGACCACGGGCCTGGTTTTTTTCGGCAAACGTCTGAGCGGCACACCCGACGCGATCCTCGGGCCCGTACTTGGAATTATTCTTTTGACTTATGCGGCCGGGATCTGGCGGATGCGCCGCTATGCGCTGTACCTTGGCTTCGCGTATGCGATCTATGTGACGATCAACCTTGCGCTCTACACGACGACGAATCCGGCGCCAGCTTCGCAGGCCGAGATGATCTTCGGCATCGTCTATACGATTCTTGCGCTGATCTTCAGTTGGGGCACCGCGATATTTCTCAATCGGCGCAAAGCCGAACTTCAGTAGCTAGCGCGAACGATAGAACAGCCACGCGCGTTCCGAGATCGCGGCGACGTAAAACAAAGCGACCAGTGGTGCGAGGTCGCGCACGATCACCCCGGGCGGCGACGGTGGCGGCGCAAACGCCAGCGTTATCACGATCGCGTAGTTGATAATTCCGCCCCAATGCCCGAGCCGGCTTTTGATTGGACCTGCGGTGCCTCGGCCGATTACGGCCGAATCAATCACGTACTGGCTGAACGAGATCGCGATCAGAATCGGGATGTAAAATGGAATCGTACCCGATGCAGCTTCGCAAAAAATCGCGGCCAGCACGAACGTGACGTCCGCAACTCCGTCGAGCCATCGCCCGCTCCCGCTCGCGCTGCCGAGTCGCCGTGCGATTCGCCCGTCGATAAAATCGCTGCCCGCCGCGAGCAATGCGATCGCCGCGAATGCCGCCCGCCCCTGATGCCCGTGCATAGCGAAATCCACCCATAGTGCCGCCAGCACGAATCGTAGCGAGCTCAGCGCGTTGGGTATCTGCGCGCGGATCGTGAAGCTCGTACGCGGCGGCGTTTCGCTCGCAGCAGTGGTTTGCTCTACAATCGATCTCTTATGCCGAGCAAAAGTTCTCGCACGATTCAGATCGTCAGCCACGGCCCGTCATGCCTCGACGGTGTGATGGCGGCGGCTGCGATCGCTCGCTTTTACGATGGCCATAAAGTCTTCACGACGCTCGCCGGCAACAGCGACGCCGATCGCACAATCGAGGCTCTGACGCTCAAATCCGACGATGGCCACGACGAAATCTGGATCACCGACTTGTCCTGGAACTCACCCGCGACGGGCGAGCATCTGAAGGAACTCACCGACCGCGGCGCCAGCGTTTACTGGATCGATCATCATCGCACCGCAGTCTCGCGCGCCGACGCGCCCGAGTTCAAGGTGCCATTTGCGGGCAAGGTTCTCACCGAGCAATACTCGGCGGCGCGGCTCACGTTCAACTACCTGAAACGCATGGCGCGCGATTTGCCCGAGGCCCAGCGCGCGGCATTCGAGGCGTTCCAGCCCTTCGCGCTCCTCGCCGACGATCACGACCGCTGGATCCACAAAATTCCCGAGTCGTCCGACTGGGCGCTTGCCGTTCAGACGCTTGGTGGAACCTCTTCGTACCGCGAAATTCTGAAACTGCGCGAGCCCCTGATGAGCCGCAAGCTGCGTCATGCGTTCGAGTCCGGACGGGACGCGATGCGCCGCAGCCTCGAGCTCGCCCACGCGACGATGGTCGATCGCAAACTCGACAACGGCGTCACGGTGCGGACCGCGTGCTGCTTCGGCTACAGCAGCGAGGTCGCGGCGCAACTTTACGAGGGACAGCATCGCACCGTCGTCGCGCTATTCGACCTGCGCAGCCAGGGCGTTAGCCTGCGGCGCAGCCCCGACTGCGAGCTCGACTTGTCGCTCCTCGCGCAGGTTTACGGCGGCGGCGGACATGCCGCCGCGTCCGGCTTCGCGATTCCCGACCTGCGCCGTCTCCCCGCGGAACGCCTAGCCGAAATTCTGGGCGATCAGATCGAAAAGTCATAGCCTAACACTCGCTGACCATTTCGTGCTGATTCTGCCCCTTGCCTCAATTTAGGGAAATTGCCTAAACTGACCGTACGTTCAGTTGACTGAACGCCCAGTCGCTGACGCAATCTGATGACAAAAGAAGAGGTAATTAAAGAGTTTCGGGTGCGCGAAATCCTCGAGGCGGCGCGTCGGGTGCTCGCGAAATATGGGATGCAGGGGGCCACTATCGATCGCGTCGCCGAAGAGGCGAAGATCGCTAAGGGCACGATATATCTATACTTTTTGAGCAAAGACGAACTCGTGCACGCGGCGGTGCTGGAGGGGCTGCGCGAGATGGTCGCCGAGACGGTTCGCTCCGACGACCCCGCTTTGCCGCCACTCGAACGAATCCGCAGCCTTATCCGTGCGCAGTACCGGATTCAGGCCTCGAACCAGGATTTTCTCAAGACTCTTATCATCGGCAATTCGCTCGATATCGAGGTCGAATCGCAGGCCGGGCGCGACTTCACGCGCGTCTATGAGGGCTACCTCGAGTTCGTCGCATCGGTGCTGCAGGACGCGATCAAGCGCGGCGCGATTCGCCCGATCGACACGAAGTTCGGGGCCTTCATGCTCGGCGAGATGATTACCGGCTCGCTGCGCCGACGACTGCTGAAACTCGCCTCTACCCCGCTTGAATCGGAGGCCGAGGCGGTTGTCGAACTTTTTCTGCAGGGCGTGCGGACGATTTCATGAGGCATAATTTTAACCGCTACACGGCGTCCGCCGTCCTCGCATTCGCTCTGGCTGCGTTTGCGCTCGCGGGATGTCATCAGCCGGCCGCCGCCGAGGTGGACTCGGGCAAGTCGGGTCCGGCTCCAATTTCGGTAACGGTCGCCACGGCTCATCCACAAAATCTGGATCGGACCGCCGAAGTGCAGGGCGCGCTGTTCCCGCGTGAGCACGCGGTCATCTCGTCCGAGGTCGAAGGCGCGGTAGCTCTGGTCAACGCCGATTTTGGCGACAAGGTGATCGCCGGCCAAGTGATGCTGAAAATCAACCCGCGCGAATACCAGCTCAGGGTCGAATCGGCGAATGCGGCGCTCGATCAGGAGCGCGCCAAGCTGGCCAACTCGACTGCGCGCTTCAATCGCGCGCAGGCGCTGAAGAAAGAGGGGACCATCTCGAACGAGCAGTTCGACCAGATGGCGTCGCAGCTGCAGGTCGATCGGGCTGACACGGAAGCGGCGGAAAAGACGCTCGCAATGATGCGCAAGAAGCTCACGGACACTGAGATCAAGGCGCCGTTCACAGCGTCGGTGCAAAAGCGGATGGTCTCACTGGGCGAATACGTTTCGCCGGGCAAGCAAATTTACGAACTGATCGCGACCGATCCGATCAAGCTGCGCTGCCCGATGCCGGAGCGGTTCGTGCCGCTGGCGAAGGTCGGCATGCAGGTGAAGCTCGCAATCGACGCGAAGCCCGGGGCTTCGTACACCGGCACGATCACGCGAATCGCGCCGGCACTCGACGAAAGCAGCCGCACCTTGCTGATCGAGGCTGAAGTCGCCAACCCCGATGGCGCGTTGAAGCCGGGATTTTTCGCCCACGTGACGATGGACCTCGGACGCGATCGCGCGTTGTTCGTGCCGAACACCGCGGTGCTGCGTTATGCGGGCGTCGCGCGGGTTTTTATCGTCGACCACGGCGTCGTACGCGCACGCGAAGTGACCACCGGCAGCGTAGTCGGCGACCAGGTTGAGATTACCGGCGGACTCAAGGAAGGCGAGCGGGTTGCGGTCAGTGAGGTCGATCGACTTGCCGACGGTACCGCGGTGATCGCGAAGGAGCAGCGGTCGTGATTCTCGCCGACCTGTGCGTCCGCCGTCCGGTCTTCGCCACGATGTTCGTCGGCGTGCTGGTGGTGCTCGGGTGGTTTTCGTACATGCGCCTGGGCGTCGATCTGTTTCCCAAAGTCGATGTGCCGACGGTGATGGTCACGACCTTCCTGCCCGGCGCCGCACCAGAGGAGACCGAGGCGCGAGTCACCAAGCCAATCGAGGAAGCGGTCAACACTGTCAGCGGAATCGACGAGATGCGCTCGAACACGCTCGAGGGCGTTTCGCGCGTGATCATCCAGTTCAAACTCGAGCGCGATCTCGACGCCGCCGTTCAAGATGTGCGCGACAAGATTTCGACCGTGCTCGATCAGCTGCCGGAAGGGACGAAGCCGCCGCTGGTTCAGAAGTTCGATCTCGACGCGGTGCCGGTGGTCACGATCACCGTCACCGGCTACCAGAGCCTGAAAGAACTCACCGAGCTCGCGCGCCGCCGGCTCAAAGAGCCGCTCGAATCGGTTGACGGAGTCGGCTCGATCGATCTCGTCGGCGGCCGCGAACGCGAGATCCACGTTTCCGTCGATGCCGACAAGCTGCACGCAACCGGCGCGACGATTCAGCAAGTCGGCGCGGCGCTCGCAAAGCAAAACGTCGAATACCCCGGCGGCCGCATGAAGCAGGGGATGTCGGAGGAGATGCTGCGTACGCTCGGACGCATCACCGAGGTTCCCGATTTCGCCAAGGTGATCGTCAGCGAAATCGACGGCAAGCCGGTCACGGTCGGCGACGTCGCGGCGGTCGAAGACTCGGTCAAGGAGCCGCGCTCGCTGTCGCGATGGAACAACAAGAACGCGGTCTCGCTGGTGGTGCGCAAACAATCGGGCGAGAACACGATCGCGGTCGTCGATCGGGTCAAGGAGCGCTTCGACACTATCAAGGGCACGCTGCCGCCGGGCGTCGAGGTGATTTTCACGCGTGACGCCTCCAAGTTCATCCGCGAGGCCGTCAATACCGTGCAGGAGCACCTCGTGCTGGGCGGCATCTGCGCGGCGATCGTGGTCTTCTTTTTCCTCGGCTCGATTCGCTCGACGATGATCGCTGCGATCGCGATCCCGGTCTCGGTCATTTCGACTTACTCGCTGATCCTATGGATGGGCTTCACGCTCAACCGGATGACGCTACTCGCGCTGACGCTCTCGGTTGGAATAGTGATCGATGACGCCATAGTAGTGCTCGAAAATATTTTTCGCTTCATCGAAGAAAAAAATATGGACCCGATCTCCGCCGCGAAGGCCGCCACCGCGGAGGTCGGCCTCGCGGTGAGCGCGACTACACTGTCGCTCGCGGTAATCTTCGTGCCGGTCGCGTTCATCCACGGCGTGATGGGCCGGTTCCTCAATTCGTTCGGGCTGACGATGGCGTTCTCGATCATGGTGTCGTTGCTGGTCGCGTTCACGCTGACCCCGATGCTGTGTTCGCGCTATCTGAAAGCGAAAGCCGCGCGCGGATCGAAACATAGCAGCAAGGAGCACAAAATTTTCCGCTGGATCGAAGACTACTACGATCTCGCGCTGCGCTGGTCGCTCGATCATCGATGGGTGATCGTCGTGGTCTCGGTAGCATTGGTGGTCTCGATTCCGTTTTTGGGCAAGCTGGTGGGAGCTACTTTCATGCCCGACGACGACTCGAGCGAATTTGCGGTTAATATCCGCACTCCTCCGGGCTACTCGCTCGTGCACACCGATGCCGTCGTCGCGCAGATCGAGGATCGCCTCCGCACTATTCCCGAGATTCGCGATCTCTTCACGACCGTCGGTGACACCAACGGCGACGATCGCGTCACCGTGGCGCAAGTCGATGCGAAACTGTTCGACCTGAACCGGCGCCATCGCAGCCAGGAGCTGGTGATGGCGGACGCGCGCAAACTCATGGACGTTTTTCCCGCGCTCCGGATCAGCGTCGATCCGATCAAACCGTGGGAGCAGGGCGGCAACCGCGAAGTCGCGGTCGAATACTCCATGCGCGGGCCCGATCTGGAAGCGCTGCGCGGCTACGCGGACGATCTGATGTCGCGGCTCCGCAAAATTCCCGGCATCGTCGATCTCGACTCCAGTTACGAGGGCGGCCTTCCCGAGCTGCAGGTGAATATCGATCGCACCAAATCGGCGGACCTCGGCGTCTCGGTGGACGACATCGCGCAAACGATGCGCACGATGGTGCAGGGCGACGTGATCACGCGCTTCCGCGAAGGGCAGGATACTTACGACGTGCGCCTGCAACTGGCGGAAAAGGATCGCAACAATCCGATCGTGGTCGCCGGCCTGACGATTCCTTCAGCGAAAATCGGCCAGGTGCGCCTCGACAACGTGGCGACGCTCAGTCACGGCACCGGCCCGGTGCAAATCGATCGCAATGATCGGCAGCGCAACATCTCGATCGTCTTCAATCTCGCGCCCGGCTACGCGATGAACAAAGTGATGGACGCCGTCTCCAGCCAGGTCGCCCAGATTCATCTTCCGCCGGGATACATCACGGCGTTCGGCGGTCAGAGCAAGATTTACGGCGAGATGGTTACCGGCTTCGTCATCGCGTTCATTCTTTCGGTCATCTTCATGTACATGGTGCTCGCGGCGCAGTTCGAAAGCTTCATCCATCCGATCACGATCATGCTGTCGCTGCCGCTTGCGGTGCCGTTCGCGTTGATATCGCTATTCGTTTTCCGCGAGCATTTGATGCTGTTCTCAACGCTCGGCATCCTGCTGCTGTTCGGCATCGTGAAGAAAAATTCGATCCTGCAGCTCGACCAGACCTTAAACCTGATCCGCTCCGGACTGCCGCGGCGTCAGGCGATTCTGACCGCAAATCGCGATCGGCTGCGGCCGATTTTGATGACCACGGCGGCGCTGGTTGCCGGCATGATCCCGGTCGCGATCGGGCAGGGCGCCGGCGACAGTTCGATCCGCGCGATTGCGCTGGTCGTGATCGGCGGCCAGACCCTGTGCCTGCTCATCACTCTGCTGATCACGCCGGTCGCTTTCTCGCTGTTCGACGATATGGAGAACTGGTTCCGCAATCTGCGCAAGCCGGCTGCCCGCCTCAAGCTGGTCGAGCCGGACTACGACGACGAAGCCGCGCGCCAGGCGATCGACTAGCCTCACGCGCACGTTTCTCAATACCTTCAATCGCCTGCCGCGGTTCTGATACGCTCGCGAAATTGTGCGCGCTGGAGACGAATCAACCATGGCCCAAATTGCGCTTGTTCTCGTCATCGGTCTTCTCGCCGGAATCCTCGGCGGCTTCATCGGGGTGGGCGGAGGCGTGTTGATCGTTCCCGCGCTGGTGCTGCTGTTCGGCTTCGATCAGCATCTGGCAGTCGGCACGTCGCTCGGCGCTCTGCTTCCGCCGGTTGGAATTCTCGGCGCGTACGAGTATTACAAGCACGGCCATCTGAATTTGACCTACGCGCTGCTGCTCGGCGCCGGCCTGCTGATCGGCGGATACTTCGGCGCAGTCTACGCGGTCAAATTGCCGGCGCTGACGCTGCGACGAATCTTCGGAGTTTTCCTGCTCCTGACCTCGCTTCGGATGCTGTACAAGTAAATCTTTCGCGGCTTGCGCGATCAAAGTGCCCTTACTAAGTTCGCGATGTGGATCAGCGGCTGGAAGCGGCACTCAACCTTCTGCTCGAATCCGAGCGCGCCGGCGTGATTGCGCTGAGCAGTCTAATCGCGGACGTCGAGCACGATGAGCTGAAGAAATTCCTTGGCGGTTCGCGCGCGATGGAACAGCGCAACGCCGAGGAACTCGAGGCGCTCATCCGCGGCAACGGTGGTACTCCGTCGAACAAGACCGGGCCGTTCGCCGGGAAAGTTGCGGCACTCAAATCGATTCGCGAGCGCCTCGACCTGATGTCTCACGGACAGGAATGGGCGGCGCGCAAAACCGAAGTCGCGCTCGCGCTCGCGCCCGACAGCGGCCCGATTCACGACTACCTGACCGCGATGGCCAATCGGCATCGCGCCGAAGTCGAATGGGGCCGCGCCGAAGTCATCAAGCTGATGAACGTCGGCTAGGCCTATTCCGGCCGCTTCGCGACGAATAGTTCGCGCCCCCACTTGTCGACCGTGATGCTCGGCGCGAATCCGGCTTCGCGCAGGATGCGCATCCACTCGGCGCGCGGAAAGAGACCCTCGATGTGACAATCGTGCACGATGCGGACGTCGCCGCGCCGGTCGCGCAGCACGATCGCGAAGTCGGTTCGATACGTCGTGTCGGTCGGATCTGGATCGACGGTCCACTCGAGATAGCGAAGGCTGCGCCCGTCGGCGCCGTCGTGTCCGCCGTGCCGAGTTTCCTCGACGAACGTTTCCCGCACGCAGTCCGGAACGAACAGCGCTACGCCGCCCGCGCGACAGTGGCGATACGCGTTGCGGATCGCCGCAGCCAAGTCCGCGTGGTTCGTCATGTACATGATCGCGTCGTGGACAAATACCGCGTCGAACGTACGTCCGAGATCGACGATGCGCATATCGCCCTCGCGATGCTCGCATTCGGGATTCAGCGCCCAGCTGACCGCAATCATCTGGGGTGACACGTCGATCAGTGTCATCTCAAAACTCCGCTTGAGATAAAGCGCATTGTTGCCGCCGCCCGATCCGAGCTCGAGAACCGTGCGCGGCGGCGGGCTGCAGGAGCCATTGAGCAGCTTCGCGAAGAGCGCCGCTTCCTCTTCATAGTCCGCAGGCGCCGAAAAGAGCGGCCACCATTCCGCAAGTTCGTCGTACAGCTTCATCTGTTATACGCGCTTACTTCTTCGCAGCTTCGGGCGCCGGCACCTCGATCATTCGCGCGGTCGTGTCTTTGTCGTATTCGAGATGCAACGCGCGCACGATCATCCCATGCATCCGCCAAAGTCCTATCACGTAAAATAACTCGAAGATCTGTTCGTCAGACATATGCCTCTTCAGCGCGGCAAACGTCTCGTCCTCGACAAGATTGCGGCCAACCAGCTCGTCCGTCGCCTGCATCACCGCGCGCTCGACGTCGGTGAACTTGTCGCTAGTCGCCCACCCCTTGATCGCGCCGAGCTTGTCGTCGGCAATCCCCACCATTCGCGCGACCTTCAGATGCTGCGAATACTCGAACCTCGATTCGCCGACGATTCCAGTGCGGATGATCGCAAGCTCGCGCAATTTCGCCGGCAAGTTCCGCCCCGGCTGCATCAATGCCATTAGCGAGTCGCGCGCCTGGAAGAGCAAATCGGGCACCAGTGCGAACGTCGTCCAATAGTCGCCCGGCGTGCCAGTCACGGTGCCGGGCTGGGCGACCGGATCGCGGTCGCCGAAGAATTGCCGATACAGCTCCTTGATTTCCGGGCTGGCCTCCGCCCGACTAACTTGCCGAAGTCGTCCCATGACGAGTTGCTCCTTGATGCTGGCGTATCTGCGTTTCGACGACAGCATTACCGCCGACTTCCGGCGGACGCAAATCGCACTAGCGCCCTTGCCAGTGTGCGCGCGCGGCGCGATAATCCGATGCTCCGGTGGACGCATAGCTCAGCCCGGTTAGAGCGCTTGCCTCACATGCAAGAGGTCCCTGGTTCGAGTCCAGGTGCGTCCACCAAATAAATCAAGACATATGGTATCGCCGCTCAATGTATTGTTCATCACCGCCGACCAATGGCGTGGTGACTGCCTTTCGGCGCTCGATCATCCCGTTGTTCGTACTCCGAATCTCGACGCGCTCGCGGCCGAGGGCGTGCTCTTCCGGCGCCACTTTGCCAACGCGGTGCCATGCGGTCCGAGCCGCGCGTCGCTGCACACCGGGATGTATCTGCAGAATCATCGTTCCGCGACTAACGGCACGCCGCTCGATTCGCGCCACACCAACTGGGCCAAGAAGAGTGCGGCGCACGGCTACGATCCGGTGCTCTTCGGATACACCGACACGAGTCAGGATCCTCGCGGGCTCGACGCGGGCGATCCGTGGCTCAAGAGTTACGAGGGTCCTCTGCCCGGCATCCGTCCCGTCTGCTTGTTGATTGGTACTCCGACGCCCTGGACTGATTGGCTGAAGACCCGCGGGTTCGACGTGCCTCATGATATTCGCTTCGCTTATGGCTATCGCGAGCCCGGGCCGGACTATGAGGACGGCGCTGCGCAACCGAAGCCGCTCAAGTATCCGGCGGAGTTCGACGACACCGCGTTCCTCGTCAACCAGACGATCGACTACATCAAGAGCGCGAGTGGCCCGTTCATCGCGCACCTATCGCTGCTCCGCCCGCATCCACCCTGGATCGCGCCCGCGCCGTACAATGCAATGTACGATCCCGCGCTCGTTCCCGGTTTCACGCGCCGCACGACGCCCAAGGACGAGGCGAGTCAACATCCGTGGCTCGCGCATCAGTTGGAGCGCCGAGTCTTCCGGGCTCCGAACAATGAGAAGAAACTTCGCCGTCTCAAGGCCGTTTACTACGGACTCATCAGCCGGGTTGACGCGGAAATTGGAAGACTGGTTCGCTTTCTCAAGGAGTCCGGCCGCTGGGATTCGACGCTCATTATTTTTACTTCGGATCACGGTGAAGAGATGGGCGACCACTGGCTCCTCGGCAAGTGCGGCTATTTCGACGGCTCCTACCACATCCCGCTAATCGTTCGCGATCCGCGGCCGCATGCCGACACTGCGCGCGGCGCGATCGTTTCGTCGTTCACCGAAAACGTCGATATCATGCCGACAATGCTTGAAGCGATCGGCGCGGAAGTTCCCGTGCAATGCGACGGGAATTCACTCGCCCCGTTCGTCGAAGACGCTGGCACACCCCTCAGATGGCGAACCGAGGCACACTGGGAGTTCGACTTTCGCGATCCTGCCGACGACTCCGCGGAGCGCGAGCTCGGACTCACGATGCATCAATGCACGGTGAACATCGTACGGGGCGAGCGATACAAGTATGTCCATTTCACGAATCTGCCGCCGCTGTTCTTCGATCTACAAACCGATCCGAATGAGTTCGTGAACCTCGCGGGCGTCCCTTCTTATGCGCCGCTCATGCTCGAGTATGCGCAGAAGCTCCTTTCGTGGCGCATGAACCATGACGAGCAAACATTGACCCACATCACGCTGAGAGACGACGGCCCGATCTCGCGCCGCGCCGCGCGCTATTGAAAAAGGTAACACCCCAGATGAGCATCACGATCGATCGATACTGCTACGAAGAGATCTACCCGTCGTTCAAGGCGGCCACTGACGAAAAAGAAAAAACCGCGCGCATCAACGCGGCGTTTCTAAATAATCTTGGGCGCGCGAGCGTCGTGCTGGCTGGAAGCGATCCCATCGCGATCGCGGATATCGGATGCGGCCCCTGCGACACTCTGGTCAAATACCTGACCGCCGTGAAGTTCGACCCGGGCTTTAAGATTCGCGCGACTGACTACAGTACTGAGTATGCAGACGATCGCACCGGCGAGGCGCTCGCAACTCTCGCGGCTGCGCGATCATCGGGCCTCCTCAAGCTCGTCGATTTTTCAGCCCATGCCGGCGATTCGTTCGCGGGGCATCTGCTCGAATTACTCGGATCGGGGAAAGCGCCGGCTCAGGCGCACGAGTTCCGAATCGTCTTCGCGTCGCACGTTCTCTATCACTGCGAAACTCCGGGGAGTACCGAGCGCTTGATCGACGACGTCACGCAGAACGTGCTCGCAAACGACGGCATCTGCATCCTCTACCATCTCGCCAAAGTGCCGCGCAGTTTCCAGGACTTTCGCGCGCGTTACGGCAGCAACTCCGCCGAGGCGGCGCATAGTAATACGCCCGCCGTCGCGATCGACGATCCTCCCGCCAAGATCGCCGAGGTCTGCGCCGCGAGCAACATTCCGTGTATGCGGATGGACTTCACGGCTGATCTCAGGTTCGCAAAACCAGATGAAAAACTTTGGAATTTATTTCGAGATCCTGAACAGTACGGGCAACTCTGCACGCTCCATCCCGAAGCGGCCGAAGATCTCAAACGTCTTATGTTTCTGACGCAGCGGGCGCCCATTGAGTTCGCCGCAGACCGCTCGCCCACCGGACTCTCCGCGTATCTCGATGAGATCGGCGCCGTCCTGAAACGCAATGCGGGGATTCTGCAACTCGCCGAGTCGATGCAGGTGATTTACCGCCCCGGGACACCAGCCGAGTTCGGCAAACGCATCGCTGCAGCGCTTACTTCGACTCCATGATCATTTCTTCGACGTCGCGCAGACGATCCTTGCCAAAAAAGATCTCGTCGCCGACGAAGAAAGTCGGTGAGCCGAAGGTGCCGCGCTCGACCGAGCGCTCCGTGTTCTTGATCAGCTGATCCTTCACCGGTTGCGATCCGATCAGCTCCACGATTTTCGCGCTCTGAAGCCCCGACTCGTCGAGCGCCGCGCGAAACACCTCCAGGTCGTCCATCTTTTTGGGCTCGGCCCACATGTTCCGGTACATTTCGTCGACGTAGCGCTCGAACCCGCCGAGCGACTCAGAAGCGATCGCCCCGCGCATCATCATCAGAGTGTTCACGGGGAAAAACGGATTGCTCTTGAAGCGAGTGATCTTATGCCGCCGTATGAAGCGGGTCGTCTCCAGCCGCTCATACTCGGGCTTATTCTTGATACCGGCAAGGCTCTGCGCCGGTGAGCGATTGTTGGTCATCTTGAAAACGCCGCCCAGCAGCACCGGCACGTATTCGAACTTCACGTTCGTGCGCTTTTCAATTTCAGGAATGACCAGATGACTCAGGTAGGCATTGGGACTGCCGAAGTCGAAATGAAATTCTACCTTCACCATGATTTCACCATTTCTCTCCGAATGGCCGGATCTCCTGCTCAAATGTCCACGCGTCGGGCGGCTGCTGATAAAGCTGCCAATACGACTCGGCCACCGCCGCTGGCCTCATCAAACGGGAGTTGTCAAAATTCTTCATCGCCTCGTCGCCTTCGCGTTCCCTGATTCGATCGCGGACCCACGCCGTGTCCACACCCGCATCGATTACCAGGTGAGCGACGTGGATATTTTTCGGCCCCAGTTCTCTCGCCGCGCTTTGCGCAACCGCGCGAAGCCCAAATTTCGCGGCCGCGAACGCCGCATATCCGACTCCGCCGCGCAGACTGGCCGTGGCGCCGGTGAAGAAGATAGTTCCGCGCCCGCGCGGCAGCATCAAGCGCGCCGCCTCTCTGCCCGCGACGAATCCCGAGTAACAGGCCATCTCCCACACTTTGCGGAACACGCGGTCGGTCGTTTCGAGCAGCGGGAAATTCACGTTCGCGCCGATATTGAAGATACAGACCTCTAGCGGCGCCTGCTTGTCGGCCTCTTGCAGAAAAGCGGTGAGGTCGTCTTCCTTCCGTGCGTCGAGCGCGCGCGCAGATATTTTGCCGCCGCTTGCCTCGACCTCCGCTACCAATGGCGCGAGCTTATCGCCCTGTCGTCGTCCCGCAAAAACCGTAAACCCTTCGGCCGCGAATTTCTTGGCGATCGCGGCGCCGATATAATCTCCGGCCCCGATCACCGCCGCAGTGGCATTTCTGTGTTGCAAGGTTAACTCTCCTAACGGCGCGTCGACTGCGTGGTCCGAGATCGCCTCGAGGCACCCGTGATGTGTTTGGCCGTGCTCTTCAGGATTTGATCTGAAAGAGTCTCGTCGCTGACGGCACGCGCGAGAATCAACGCACCCACCATCGAGACAAACGCGGCGATAGCGTCGTCTTTGCCACTGGCGGGGTCATCGTCGCGCATCAACTTGGTCAGGGATTTAAGCGAGTGCTTGAACTCACAAGTAAAAGAATCGCGCACCGTGCGCGGCTGCCGCGCGATTTCACTGCCGAGGGCCGCGACGACGCAGCCACGGCCGGCCGAGTCGCGATGCGCCGGCGACAGGTACTGCGCCACGATCGCTGGCATCACTTTCTTTCTGCGCTTGCGTTCCGCCAGCACTTGCCAAAGATGTTGGGACTTCGCCAGAGCGACGCGAATCGCCTCGGCCGCAATGGCTTCCTTTGATCCGAACTGGCTGTACAACCCGCCGTGAGTAAGGCCTGCGTCTTCGGTTATAGAATCAACCCCAGTCGCGCCGATGCCGTGCTCGCGGAACAGACGCGCGGCGGAGGTCAGAATTTTCTCGCGATTCTGCGCAGCCTTCTCTTTGGAAACCCGCATTCGCTCCTCGATCGAGACCGTCTCGGCCTTGACACGTTTGATTACGAGCGTCATTAATATGCCAAACCTGACTGGCGCTATCAATAGGAGCGAGGCGATGGCATCTAAAGACGAGAAAAAGGTAGCGGCAGTAGTGGGCGTGGGCGAGGGTCTCGGCGCGGCTCTCGCAGTGCGCTTCGGCGCGGGCTACAAAGTCGCGCTGATCGCCCGGAGCACAGAGGTTACCGGCAAGGTTGCGGACCAGATCAAAGCTGACGGAGGCGTCGCGCTCGCCGTGCAGAGCGACGCGACCATCGAAGCTGAGATCGTATCGGCTCATGAACGGATCAAGCGCGAACTCGGTCCGATCGAAATTTTAATTTACAACGGCGGACGACGTCCGATGGGCCGCCTGATGGAGACAACTCCCCAAGTCTTCGAGGAGACCTGGCGGCTGCATACGTTCGGCGCGTTCCTGTGGTCGCGCGCGGTCGTACCTGACATGCTCTCCCGTGGCAGCGGCGCGATTCTGATTACCGGCGCGACCGCAGGCGTGCGACCGTGGCCGAACTCCGCGGGGTTTGCGCCCGCCAAGTTTGCCGTGCGAGGCCTCAGCGAAGTGATGGCGCGCGACCTTCATCCGCAAGGAATTCACGTCGCCTATGTAAATGTTGACGGCGGGATCGACATGCCTCTGCTCAGGAAATTTCTGCCCAACGCAAAAGACGAAGACCTGCTCAAGCCGTCCGCGATCGCCGACGCGTTCTGGTATCTCGCGCATCAGGACCGGAGCGTGTGGAGCAACCATCTCGACGTCAGACCTTTCAAAGAAAGGTTCTGAACGAGCGCGACGAGCAGACGCCATGAATCACGATTTGACGCTCTGGGGAGTTGGCACCAGCCGCACGATGCGGCCGCATTGGATGCTGCTCGAACTCGGCCTCGAGTATGACTCTCACCCGATTGGATCGCGCACCGGCGAAACAAAGACCGACGAATTCATGCGCCTCAATCCGCGCCACAAGATTCCCGTTCTGCGCCATGGGTCTTTCGTGTTGACCGAAAGCGCGGCGATTATTCTGTACTTGAACGAGACCTTCAGTAATCCGGATTCGATCGAAGCGCCCCGCGACGCCGAGAGTCGCGCTGCGCTGAATGAGTGGTGCTATTTTATCGCGACCGAGCTCGATGCGGGTTCGCTCTACGTGATGCGCCGTCATGCCGGGCTCGAGCACATCTATGGCGCCGCGCCAAAGGCCGTCGAGTCGGCGCGCAACTACTTCATTGAAAATGTCGAGGCGATGGCACCGCGGATCGCGAAATCGGGGCAATACCTGATGGGCGAGCGTTTCAGCGTTGCCGATATCCTCATGATGACTTGCCTCGATTGGGCGATCCTCGAACGTATCCCGCTTTCCGAGCCGCTCCATGAGTATCGCTCGCGTGTCGCGCTTCGACCTGCGTATAAGAAAGCGCTCGAACGAAATTTTCCGGCTCGGCAACCTTGAATGAGAGCGGCTGATAATAAGGAGCAATGAAATGCCGGGAGCGCTTAGCGGAGTGCGAGTCCTCGATTTGACCACGATGGTTGCGGGGCCGGTCGCGACCATGATGCTTGCCGACCAGGGTGCCGAGGTAATCAAGATCGAATCGCTGAACGGCGACCTCATGCGTCATTTCAGCTACGGCCGCAACGGGATCGGCGCGCCTTTCCTGTGCTGCAACCGGAACAAGCGCTCGATCGCGGTCGATATCAAAACCGCCGACGGTCTCGAAATCGTCAAAAAGCTGATCCAAACTGCCGCCGTCTTCGTTCACAACTTCCGCCCCGGGACTGCCGAGCGCATCGGCCTTGGCGAAGAGACCGTGCGGAATATTCGAAGAGACATCATTTATGTTTCGATATGCGGATATGGAGAGACGGGCCCTTACGCAAATCAGCGCGCTTACGATCCGGTGATTCAGGCGATGTCGGGCCTCGCAGATATTCAGCGCGAGCGAGAGACCGGGCGCCCGCGGATGGTGCGGACAATCATCGCCGACTACACGACCGCGCTGACTACGGCGCAGGCAATTACCGCAGCACTTTTCGCGCGCGAACGATCCGGCGAAGGACAACACGTGCGAATCGCGATGCTCGACGCGATGATCTCCTACCTGTGGCCCGAAGCGATGCCGAGCATGACCTTCGTCGGTTACGAAACCGATCCTTCCGACGGCGAGGTCGGCCCCGACCTCGTATTCGCGACCCAGGATCGATACATCACGGCGGGCGCGCTGTCGGACGACGAGTGGGCGGGCATGTGTCGGTCGCTCAATCGCGAAGATCTCATCGATGATCCCCGCTTCAAAACTGCGCGCGATCGAGCTGTGAACGCGGTTGCGCGGCGCGAGATCACCAGCGCGGAACTCGAGAAGTGGCGCGCGGACGAAATCCTCCCGCGCCTGCTCGAAAATGACGTGCCGTCCGCGCCGGTCCTGAGCCGGTTCGAACTATTGAAGGACGAACAAGTCCGCGCGAATCAGATCCTCGAAGAGTTTGACAGCAAAGCCCACGGCAAAGTGCGGATGCCGCGGCCGGCGGCTCGTTTCGATCGCACCCCGGCCGAAATTCGCACTATGGCGCCTCATCTCGGCGCGGACAACGGCAGCATATTGAGCGAGTTGGGATACGGCGCGGAAGACATTGCGCGCCTGGAAGAGAGCCGCGTGGTGCGCAGTCAACCCGCCAAAGTCTGAGCGAGGATCCGACGATGGAAAAAAAGAATCCTGTTGCAATCGTGACCGGAGTCGGTCCCGGAACCGGCGCCACGATCGCACGCCGTTTCGCGCGCGGCGGTTACGCGGTTGCGATGCTCGCGCGAAATCGCGAGCGCCTCGCCGCGCTTACGAAGGAGATACCGAATTCGCGCGCGTATCCATGCGATGTCACCGATGAGGCGCAAGTCGACGCCACCCTCGACGCGATCCGTACCGAACTGGGCGAGCCGAAAGTGCTGATCCACAATGCGGTAGGCGGCGCGTTCGGGAACTTTATGGAAATCGATCCAAAAATCCTCAATCAAAACTTCCAGGTCAACACGATGGCCCTGCTTTACCTCGCGCGTCGGCTCGCGCCGGCGATGGTCGCGGCGGGCGAGGGCGCGATCATCGCTAGCGGCAACACCTCGGCGCTTCGCGGCAAGGCAAGCTTTGCGGGCTTCGCGCCGACCAAGGCGGCGCAGCGGATTCTGGCGGAGTCGATCGCGCGCGAGCTCGGCCCCAAGGGTGTTCACGTCGCATACGTGTTGATCGATGCGGTTATCGATCTCGAGTGGACGCGCAAGCGCTTCGCCAACGCTCCGGACGATTTTTTCATCACGCCCGCCGCGATTGCCGACGAGATCTGGCACGTCGCGCATCAGGATCGATGTGCGTGGTCGTTCAACGTCGAAGTCCGCCCGTTTCGCGAGACCTGGTGACGCACCGCTATGAGTGACCTGAGAATTTTTTCGTACTTGCCGAACCCGCGCATCTGGAAAGCGACCATTGCCGCCCGACTATGCGGCGTCGACGTCGAAGTAAGAGGAAGCTCGCCGAAAGAGCTTCAGTCGTGGCTGTGGGATTTTGACGCGCGGCCGCTCTCAGACAGCGAGCGCGCGTCCTCGGCTGACGCGAAGACTGGCAAGGTCGGCTTCACCGGAACTCTTCACAAGACTGATGCTTTCATGGAGGCGCATCCGTTTGGCGCCGTTCCCGCCGCGTTCAGCCCCGACGGCAAGACCGGCATTTTTGAATCGAACAGCATCATGCGGACGGTCGCCCGCCTCGGTGAGAGCCGATTTCCACTTTACGGCCGCGATGCGTACGAGGCGTCGCGAGTGGACAGCTTCCTCGACGCGAGTCTTGTATTCGCGCGCGACTCGCAAATTTATTTGCTGGCTCTGATCAATGGATCTGTATCGTCCGAGACTCACCAACGAACGCGCGACGCATTCTCGATCTATGCAAGTGGAATCAACCAAGCATTGTCGCCCGACCGTGAATACATCGTTGGCGACAACATCACTCTCGCCGATATCTGCTTTGTCGCCGAACTGAGCCTGTTCTTCAACGAGAGGGTGCGAGTTAAGCATCTTCAGGAAAAAAGGCTCGTACCGATTCTGCACGCTGGAGTTGACGCAGAATTTCCACGGACGTTCGCGCATTTCTACAGATTGAGCAAGCACCCGGCGTTCGCGCCCGATGTGGAACCGTACCTGAAAAAAATTGAATCGGCGGTCCATGCAGAACGGCCCGCAGCCTCGCGATCTTGACGATCGATCGTTTTTCCGCGACGCTGTGCAAACTTAATTGAAGCAAGCCCCGCCTCTCGCATCGGTCTCACTGCACTCCTCGACGCAATCACACGAGCGCCGGCTCACCTGGCTTGCCTACGCCTGCATCTTCGTCGAGGGAATCAATGCCGGCTGGATCGGGCCGTTCCTTCCCGAGATTTCGCGCCTCGTACACGTGTCGATCGATCACGCCGGCTTGATCGTCAGCGCCACCGCCGCCGGCTATTTGGCCGCTCTGCTCGCCGCCGGCGAGACCAGCCATCGATGGAGCGCGCAGAACACGCTCGCTGCCTCGATGCTTCTGGTCAGTGCGGGCCTCGCAGGTCTCAGCTTTGCCCCTGTGCTGATCGGCCTGCTCTGCGCCGCGTTCGTCGCCGGGCTTGGCTACGGCGCTATCGACGTCGCCAGCAATGCGATGGTCGTCGATCTGAATCGAGATCGCCTCGCCGCGGCGCTGAATTATCTTCACGTGATGTTCGGCGTCGGCGCTCTGCTGGGACCGATCATCGCCGGCTTCGCGCTCTCGCACCATATCCGCTACTCGATCATGTTCGGCGCCGGCGCGGCATTTTCGGCGCTGATCGTTATCCTCTTCGTCACCACTCCGACCGTCGAAATTCGCATGCCCTCCACGCGTGGCGGCGGATTCATCTCGATGCTGACGCGCCCACTGATCTGGGTCGTCGGCGCGGTCCTGTTTCTTTACGTCGGCGACGAAACGGGAATCGGAGCGTGGCTGTTCTTATATCTTCGCATCGATAGCGCGCTCAGCGAGTCGCTTGCTTCATGGGGCGTGTCGCTCTACTGGGCCGGGCTGATCCTTGGACGCTTGATCGGTGGACGCCTTGCGCACCACATCGCGGCGCGAGAATTTACGATGCTGGCATCTGCGGTCTCCGCCGCGGCGTTGATCGTTTTGATAGCTGCGCCCACGATGCATGGACTCGCCGCGCCGATGATCGTTCTGATCGGATTCGGCTATGGCCCGATATTCCCGAACATGATCGCGGTCGGCGCGGAGCGCTTTCCTTCAGAGGTCGGACGGATGACGTCGATCGTCGTCGCCGGCGGCGCGCTCGGCGGAATATTCGTGCCGTGGATCATGGGCCACGCGATCGTGGTCGCAAGTCCGCGCGCCGCAATGGAATTCGCGCTTGGCGTCACCGCCTTCATGGCGCTGATCTCCGTCGCCGGACTCCGCACCCGCCGTAGATCGCAGAACGGCAGTGCCCATCCTGAATTAACCTAGGAGCGCGCGAGTTTGAGCTCACATAAAAGCCCGCTGTGGTCAGAGTAAGGGAAATCCGCCCGCTGATTCTCGATGAGTTCGAGGTTTGCCGAAACCTTCCACCCGGGTGAGTTGGCCGCGACTATGTAGTCGATCCATTCGGGGCGTTCTTGATTCGAGGCCGCAGTCGTTCCATGGATGCCCGCCGCGCGCGACGCGATAGTCAGATCCGTCCCGAGCGCTGCTACCCTCGAATAGAGAGACTCGCGCGAGTCCGTGTTGAAATCTCCCGCAGCTATCGCGGGTACCGACGCATCGAGCTTTGACACAGCCTCACCAAGCTCGATCAGCTGCGCCTCGCGAACTTCCGCATAGTCGATTCCCGAATATTGTGATTGGAGATGAGTATTGACGGTGCAGATGCGCTGTTCGCCGCGCTCAACCTGCACGATGAGAGCGCCCTTTCCGCCGAGTCCATCGCCCTCCCAGATTTTCCATAGCGGCGCACTCGCGACGAAGGCGTGAAACTGCGGCGCTGCGCGCGCGTGCCATCCCGCAGAGGCGCTGACAAATGCGAACAGTCCGCCGCTAGGGCGTCCGCCGCGGCGCTTGACGTAGATTGGAATCCAGTCGGGATGCAGCGCGCGAGTGAGACGATCGACCAGCGAGCCGAGCCAGACTTCCTGCAATAGCACGAGCTCCGGCGACAACTCGCGTATCTTCGCGCTCACCCGATCCATCCGGCCGCCGGGATCTATGGACAACGGCCACGCCAGTCCGTGCAGGTTCCATGACAGAACCTTAACGCAGATGTCGGGCATGGCGAGCTACCTGGGTCATGCTGCGAGCTTAGAGAAAATATGCTGCCGATGTCAGTGGAATCGATCTATAATTTTGTAGATGAAGTTCCTTCGGCACACTGCCTGCCTGGTCGCGGCAATCCTGACGCTCTTGATATTTGCCGACGCGCTCACCGCGGCCGATATGGACGGTGTGACGATGCGCAACGGGCTAATGATGGTGATGAAACATGGCAAGGTGGCGATGCCGATGGACGAACCCGTCACCATGACGAACGGCACCATCGTGTCGCCGGACGGCACCATCACGTTGAAAGGCGGCAGAGAATTTCGCATGCACAACGGCGAGGTGATGACGATGGACGGGCATCTGATGAAGGGCGGCGCGGCAACCGGGATGCAACCGGAAAGCTCACCTACGGTTAGAACAATCCTGCCAACCCCTTGAGGTTTGTAATGGAGTCATCAACCCGCGAGCATCGGGGACGACACCAGCAGCCGGCGCCGATTCGAATCGCGCACTGGATCACGATTCCGCTGCTCGTGATCATGGCGGGCAGCGGCCTGCAGATTTTATCCGCGTATCCGGCGCTCGGCCCGCGCGGCGGGCAATACAGTTGGTATCCGTTTCAGAATGACGCGCCGCCGTCGTGGTTGCGATTTGGCGGATGGCTGGCCGGCGCGCGCCACTGGCATTTCGCGATCGCCTGGTTCCTCATCCTCAACGGACTCATTTATCTGATCTACCTGGCCGCGAGCGGTGAATGGCGCCGCCGCTTGTTCCTTCCCGCACGTGACACCGCGAATGCGCTCGCGATGTTCGCGTACTACTTGCGCATCCGGAAGACCCCGCCGCCCGAAGATTTTTACAACGGTCTTCAGCGCCTTGCCTACACCTCCGCGATTCTCTTCGGCATCGTCGTGGTGCTGTCTGGCCTCGCGATCTACAAACCCGTGCAACTGCATCTGCTCACCGGATTATTCGGCGGATACGATTCCGCGCGCGTCGTGCACCTAGCCGGTCTCGTGATGCTCGCGTTCTTCGCAGCGACGCACATCGTTCTCGTCCTTCTGCATCCGCGAACTATTCTTACGATGGTGACCGGTGGCCGACGTGGCTAGCTTGATAACAAGACGCAAGCTGATCCTCGGTATCGCGGCATCGACGGTGTTGGCCGGATGCGATAGTCGCGCCGCTTCGATTTTTCTTTCCGGGATGGAACGCTGGAACGAGCGCTTCGATCGATTGCTGTTCTCGACGACCAGGCTGGCTCCTGAAGCGCCCAAGGCCGATCTCACGCCTGACAAGGATTTTCCAAGCTACTTCATTTCAGACGAGATGCCCTTCGTGCCGGACAACTGGACACTGAAGGTTGGCGGTCTCGTCGCGAAGCCGTCAGTCTTCTCCCTCGACGCGTTGAAGGCGATGCCGAGCACTAACATGCGAATCCGCCACCACTGCGTCGAAGGTTGGTCGGCTGTGGCCGCGTGGCAAGGCGTACAAGTGCGGGAAATTGCAAAGATGGTCGGCGCGCGTGCCGACGCTCGCTACGTCGAGTTCCGCTCCTTCGATGCCGACTACTATTCTTCGTGGGACATCGAAAGCGCGATGCATCCGCAGACCATTCTCGCCTACGGCATGAACGGGCGGGTGCTATATCCCGACCACGGCGCGCCGCTGCGTCTCTACTCGGCCGTCAAGCTCGGCTACAAGTGCGTGAAATACCTGACCGAAGTAAATTTCCTGCCAAATCGAACCGGCGGCTACTGGGAAAATCAGGGCTACGATTGGTACGCGGGCGTCTAGTCGATCGCCAGGCTTGCGAACGATACCGCCGACTCGCTCTGCGGCTCCATCGCGATCCCATACTTGAGCAGCCGCGCACTGTGCCCGTTGAGCAGCGCAAGCTGCGTGTACATCGGTGCGAGTCCGCAGATTCGCCGCGCGTCGCGATCCTTGACGATGTCGGCAAAGAAGCCGGCGGGATCGCCGCGCTTGATATTCTCGATCAAGCTCAAGTCTTCGCGCTCGACGCGTTCGGCAACGGTGCGATCGGCGCTGAATTCGTCGCCGAATTTTTTGCCGACGTGCGCAAAATCAACGCCCGCCAATATCAACACGCGCCGCCGTTCCACCGCGAGTTCTGCTTTGAGCGCGTCAAGGAACGACGCGACCCACGGATCGCGCGCCGGTTCGAGTCCGCTGGCGACCATCTCGTGGAACGAACTGACCAGGATCGGCACGATTTGGTAGCCGCGCGCACCGAGCGCATAGGCGAGGAACAGCGCCTGGAATTCGATCGAGTGCTCGCTGCGATGCAACCCTTCGTCGGCGAATAGATCGCCCGCGTAGCG